>Ga0209666_1001682_pt1 | contig 16854 bp, 8 predicted proteins | sample SaaInlV_125m_DNA_FD_184679 | JGI IMG/M metagenome (GOLD analysis project Ga0209666, IMG submission 184679) | Marine microbial communities from expanding oxygen minimum zones in the Saanich Inlet - Saanich Inlet SI037_S3LV_10m_DNA (SPAdes)... | ecosystem: Environmental > Aquatic > Marine >...
CTCGTTGCAGTTGTGGTGGTTGTGGTGGTTGTGGTGGTTGTGGTGGTTGTGGTGGTTGTGGTGGTGGTGGCGGTGCCTCGGGCGGCATGCGTGCGCGACGCGTAATCTCGCCTCGGGCATACGACTGAAACAATGCCGCGGTGGCGGCGTCCATGTCGGTGATGGCAGACGATCGGATGAGGCGACGGAGGCGTGCGTCGGAGAGCATGTGGACCAGGAGCACCCATGCGGCCCAGACGCTGGTTCCTTCAGTGTTGTCGACAACCGCGTTGCAAATGCTGCGAAGAGCATCCACCTGCTGTGGAACTCGCTGGCGGATCATGCCCGTCTCGAGTTCGCCTCTGGCAAATTCCTTCATCGATTCCAAAAACGAGTGCTGGGACAAGCGTGTCGGAAGTGCATGCGAAATTAGTCGCGCGGAGGTGGCGACAATGAAGACCTTTTGATTTAACGACGCGTGACGAATACGCGTGTCGTCCACGAGCAACGATGTGTCGAGCGCAATCGTAGCCCTCGGATCGTCGGGCTTGACACCGTGTGCATCGAGCGCAATACGACGGGCTGCACCGAGCGCAATCGCCACAGACACTGCTTGCGACGACGCCGCGGCTGCCAGGTCCCCTAGGTTGTTCCGCGTGGTCTGTTGACCCCCACCACACGTCTTTTTGGGTTTGTTGACCAGGCTCGCACGAACCGAGTTTGACCGCATTCCGGATGCGGCCAATTGCGTGGTCTCCAATGGCAGAACCGACTGGTAGGTCAGAAACGACGCTTCGCGTGCATTGGCATCAATCGGCCTCTGCAGCGAAAAGACGTGGCTAAGCTGTGCCGTCGGATTGGCTGGTTTGCCCGCGTCGAGCACGGGCTCCTTGTCTGCTGCGTCGTTTGTGGTTGTGAGCGCCGTGGAGCTACCGCTGCCGCCGCTGCCGCCGCTGCCGCCGCTGCCGCCGCTGCCGCCGCCACGACGGCTGCCGCCGCTGCCACGCGGAGCGCCGCCCCCGCCACCTCCAATCCGACCACTCCCGCGAGAGACAAAGGTTGTCGGAGGCAAACGTCCCACACGTTCGAGTCCGCGAGTCTCGAGGCGTGTCGCAAGTTCAGCCACCTCTCTCCAGGCAGCCGTCTGCGCGGCGTCAGTGGGCGCTGGCGACCGCGCCGCGCGACTGGCCCGTTGACTGCTGGCAACGACGACATCGTCGTCGTCGACATCCTCGTCGTCGTCGTCTTCGGGCTCTGGTTCGCGCTTTAGCTCTCCTTCCATGGTGGAACTTTTAGGCCGTAGGCGGTGTGTGTCGCTCACAAACGCGCGGCGCGACGCCGCCGCCGCGCCGCTTGCCCTTGTATTCGGGGTTGCGCGAGCACATGCCGCAAGAGTATTTGAAGCCCGTGCACGCACGCGTGCGTGCGCACGCGGGCGAGTGGGTGGCCGCTAACGACCTTTGGTGTGCAAAAACCGACCACGGGGGGGGAGACGCCCTTCCTTCCTCCTCCTCGGCGGCGGCGTTAGAGAGATTTTTTTTGTTAGGGAGTAGGCCTGCCCGCTCACCCGTGCCCTTTTCCGTGTGCCAACGCGACCAGTCGTTGAAAGGCGTGAGTGGCGATGTGATCATTCTCGAGGTGTCTCGATGCTACCCACGCCAACCACACTGCACGCTGCTTGCCATTCACGTTTGTCCAATGTACAGGAAGCGGCCTATTGCGATCCTGGACTTGTCAGCGAGGTTAGTTCAAAAACACTTTCCTAAAGCCAATAGTCCGAGTCCGAATCGTCACACTGGTTGTTTGGCATCGTGGCAGGTGGTTGTCCCTTTGCTGAGGCGCGCCAACCTGGCCTTTACTTCCCGTGTTGTTATGCCGATGTGGGACCTTTTCGATGGAGCGGTCAACTTGTAAATGCTTCCCGCCCCCATGCGTGCGCAGTATGCAGTCGTCCGTTCTCCTCTGCATCTCAACCATCCTCGACTCGGGAAACCATGTGCGCTCCACTCTCTCACCTTGCACTGCCACGTGACACTCACGTGGTCTTGTTTTTTCGCGACAGTACACGAAGATGATGGAGCTAGTCGATGGTCAGTCGTCCATTGAACAGTTAAAAAGCATCAATTGTCACTAACACCACGCACTATGAGTTCACAGACTTTGGCAAAACGGTCTTTGAGACCATCAAGATCACCCTCGTTTGCGGTACGCACATCCACACACGACACTCCGTGGTCCTTTGGTGATACTGACCATTTGCTTGTTTGACCACAGATGATTGTCTTCTTACCGATCGTATGTAAATGCCCATCAAACTTTGTGCTCTTTGCCACATGCTCATCCCTCCCCACTGCTTGTTTGTCACAGATCCCGAAAAGTGCGCTCTAGATTCGAACCTGGTTCATCCTTTGCTCATGTGTACTTGCCCAGCGAAGAGTTTCAACGCGGTTGTCCGTTTGGACACGATTGATGTGCAGGTGTCGTCACAAGCTTGCGTCCATGCCTCGTTGGCTATCGAGTGCCAAGGTGGAGGTTGTTCGTAAGTTGCTCGCAGAGGATCCGGCCATGCTGTGCGCCACATGTCGCAATCAAACCACCGTCGTCTTGCTCTGACAACTGTTTGTGCGCAGGTTGCGCGAGTCCTTGGGCATCTCGGCCGACGGCTCCGAGAAGGCGTTTGCTCAACGAGACATCGAAGACATGCTCGCTCGACAAGCACCCGAGCTCGAATACTCGGCTCGCGACCCGCGTCGCAACACCCAACACGTCTTCCTCGCGGTCGACCCGTCGGGTGGGGGCGCATCGGCGTTTTCAATTTGTTCCATCCTTCAAGACCCCAACGGGTTCATGCACGTGCGACTGCGCATACACACACACACACACCTCAACCCTCAACCCTCAACCCTCAACCCTCAACCCTCAACCCGCAACCCTTACACCTCCATTTTCCTATCCTCTTCCTCTTCCAAGTCCATGCCCATGGCCTCCCCGGGCCACAACTCACACAATGTGCACACGAGCGCCACCAAGGCATCGGGGGTTTGAGCCATGCCGGCCACAAAGGAGGGGATGCACATTGGAAGCACGCGCGTCTTGAGATCCTCCACGAGCTCCGGGTCGCTCCCGGCAAACGAATCGCGCACGCCCGCCTCCTTGTGCAAGGCAAACAGCAGGGCCGCCCGCTTGGCCGCGATGCCGTGCACGGTGGGCTGCAGTGCGACGATCCGCGACCACTCCAGACGGGCCTGGTCCAGCGCATCGCATTCGCCCACTTCCTCGGCCAGGATGAGCATGGCCCCGCGCAAACAGGCGTCCAGATCGGCACACAGCGCCTCGGGGTGAAGCCGTTCACGGGCCGTCAGCGGCTGCCCAAACAGCAAGGCTCTCAGTTGGTCCTTGGCGGGCGTGATCATCGCTCGTATTTGTGCGCGTGCGCAGGTGCTGGGCGTCGAGGCCTTGCACACGCGCGACGTTCGACACACCCATCGCCTCTTGATCAAGCACATCTTAGCGCTGCGCCAAATCAACATCCTGTCGCACACCAAGACCGTTTTGATTCTGGAAAGCAACCTCGCCTTTGAGTCTCAGCACCTGCTGCACGCGCTCGAGGCGGCCAATGTCAAAAACTGGGTCAGCTTGAGCGAGGGCCAGCAGGGGTCGCTCGGATGGTTGACGGTGCGTCGTGTGCATCAACTTTTACCCCAACCACGCGTTTGCTCACGCGTCATCGTTTGCGTGTGCGCAGACCAACGAGCGCAAGGTGGGCAGGGTGGTTCTTCAAAGGACCGTATTGGTGCTCCACTCCTCACGTGCGATTCTTGTCGTGCGCAGGAGCAAATGTGTTTGCTGCTCCGCGAGGCCATGAACGTCGGCAAGATTGCGCTCTCCGACTGCTTCTTTTCCACCGAGCTGGGCGACCGCGAGGCACGTCAGCGGATCAAGGACGAGCTGTCGAGCTACTGCGTCGTGAGCGAGGCGCCCAAGACGACCTTTGGCAAGTTTCGCAAGGTGCGATCGCCCCTTTTGCTTCCCCGAACGACTGCCTGCCAACTCTGGTCTTTGGTGTGCGCAGACCTACACGGGCAAGCTCTACGGTACCGCTTCCTGCAACTGCATTGCGTGCTCTTTTTCTAAATGTATTTTTTGTCGTGTTCAGGAAAGCAAGACGACCTTTGCATTGCGCTTCAGCTTGCCATGATCGGCTGCCAAAAGGTATACGCAAGTCTTCAAACTGTGCCACGCGCGTACATTCTTGACACTCCTCCCTCACACACGCGCAGTTCTACCAAGACCCAAAATACAAGTCCTTCCGCGTCGACGACTATCACACCCCCTTGGGGTTGGCCAACAATTCCCGCCCCCGCGGCATCGTCTGAGTCTCCCAAACCGTATGGCTGGCCAGCCTTACAGTTTAAAACTGCTCGGGTTTTGCGTCGTACCAGAGGGTTGACCCCTTGGTAACTGGAAAAGTGGACATGACACAAAATGTGCTCGGGTTTCTAACTTTGCGTCCCGGCTTCTAACATCCCCTGTGAAAAATTCTAAAACTGGAGCGTTCTCTCTACTCTTGGCCTCTGTGCGCAGCCTCACGGCAAACGGATCTCAAGGTGATCTCGCGAGTTCCTATGTAAAGTATGCGCAAGTTTCTGTATCTCGTTGGGAGATCCGTTTGCCGTGGGCTGGCACACAGAGGCCAAGACTAGAGAGAAGACCCAAGAGTTAGAATTTTTCACAGGGGATGTTAGAAGCCGGAACACACTTTTAGAAACCCGAGCACTCTTGTTTGGGAGCGCAACGTTCGACCGTTGCGGTCCCAAACAAGAGTGCTGGGGGTTGTCACCACGGGCTTGGGTGGCCTTACATGGCTCGAAAGGCGTAGAGCGCATAGCTGCCCGACCCAAAGGCGGCGTCGCACGACGCGTGCACGGCCGCGTACGCCTCGTCCAGGCCGCCACCAACCATTCGCGCCGACCAGTCGACGACGCCCATGCGCTCCATCTCGCTGTGAACGTCAAAGTCGGCGCTCTGCGTGCCGACGCTATACCTGTAAACGTCCCGGTACATGGACGTCTTCATGTGCGTGTAGAGGGCGGATTTCACGCTCATGACGCCCGTCGGGGCCGGGTGGGCGGAGGTGCAGGCAATGAACTCGTCCTGGCTCTTTAGGCTGTACTTGGTCTTGCCCGTGAGGACGTAGGTGCTGGCCAGCGTCGGGCGTGTGCCATAGGAGAGCAAAAACCCGCAAGGCATCGTGGCCCCGCCAAACTTGTACGACATTCCGCACCCCGTGGACACGGTCTCGTCCTCGGCGACGGAGCTCAGAAAGGAGTCGTCGGTCGATGCCAGCAACGGCGACGAGTCCGACTCTCCCGTCAGCTTGGGGGCACGGCGAATGCTCATGGTGTGCGAGGCGCACACGCGTGCTCCCACCTACTTGAAGGGCTGCGCCGCTAGGGAATATTGCGCACCTGGCAGGCCACTGTGACAGGGAGACAAGGTCCAAGATGGCCGACGAGGGCGTGCGCACGCTCTATGCGCCGCGGGAGACGACCACGGTGTGGCGCAAGGCCGACGAACCAGGTACCACCGTGGTGGCCACGCGCAAGCAACTCGACCCGTCGGGCACGGCGCTCGTGGTGCCGACGAGGGATTATGCCAGCACGAGCGGCGTGCTCGACCCGCCACGCTATGCGCAGAGCGGCATGGTGCAGGTGCAGATTGTCAAGCACGATGGGACCTACCTGCCACTGGTGGACGGCTTGGTTCCTCCACGCGAAGTCGTCGATGGCGAAGTGATTCACTTGATCAATCACCATCGTGGAATGTTTGAGGACGAGGAGACGCGCACGTGGGTCTTTTCGCCATGTGCCGTTTCCGTGTGCATCGAGGACGGGCAAGCGCTGCCCGAGCGTTGTGCCGTGTCCGTGTGGCAACGCGTTGTTGCGAGTGGCGCTGTTCTTCTCACAGAAAAGAATCGCGTCAAGCTTGGCGAGCGAGAGCTTCGGCCCCTTCGTGTGTCCGACCCCACGGCTTCGACCGTCTATGTGCCATACCCTGGATTTTATACGCGGCCTCCACGAATCATCATCAATGACATGACGACAGTGATGCTTTCCCGTCAAAAGGGCTTCAAGGCAGCGGTCGTGAAATTCTTGTCTGATTATGGAGTTATTATGATGGCATTGCTGGGCAAGGCGCTCACAAGCGGACCCTCATCTCTCTACGACCTCACAACCTCCGTGTTTGCGAGTTTCAACTTGGCCAATTTTTTCTCCGATGCCAAGAATGATTCGGAATCTCCGAGAATCAATCCAGACGATAATATTTCGTGGTTTGATACGTTCTGGTTGTTGTTTGTTCAAGATCAACAGGATGCCACGACTGCAGCTGAACAAGCGGTAAAGACCAAGATTGACAATGAGACGTCTGCAATGACTGCACAACTGGCGGCAGGCGTGCTCAGCTTTTGGGCACTCGTTTCGGGACTTCCGGGTGCGCTTGCTGCGGGAAGTGTCCTCGGAACAGCATCCGGTGTGAATGTCGGATCGATAACAGACGCGGATCGTCAAACTTGGTCCGGCTTTGCAAAAAGCGCCGTCGGTGCAGCCGGTAGGGCCGTGTTCAAGCCTGAAAACTTGGTCGAGGCGGGCGTGGCTGGAATTTCAGAGGCGGTTAAAACACGCGTGCAGCCACTTCCAGCCAAGCGGTACTTTACCATTGCCGAATTTGCCACTGTGATCGAGTCCTTGGGGTCTGTCATGTCGTTACAAGAACCAGAACTTGCCGCAACGATGGCCAATGAAAAGTTCACGTCAGAAGCGGTCGTCTTGCAATGGCTGTTGGCTGCAGAACCTGGGGTGGCCTTTACGGTATCGAGTGGCGCGTACGGATTGTCGCAAACGCCCAACCGCGTCGACCTTTCAGAGTTTTCCATCGCGGATTCGGCCGGCATTCAGACCGACTTGTGTCTGCAGTTGGAAGACGACGAGAGTACCGACGCGTGCGAGGGGCGACCAAAGATTACCTTTCGATTTTCCAGCGCGCGTGACGACAAGCGCGTCTTGGGCCATGTCATGTCGGGGTTGAGACAAGACCTGAAACGCCTTCAAGACGCCATTTACGCATTTGATCGCGTGCTCAAGGAGGAGACCAATCCATTAAAGCCAGATGGCACGCCCAAGCCACCGCTGGACTACACAAGGAAGAATTCTGCGTGGACATGGTTCGACTATTGGATTTTTGACCCCATCTTCGCCTCTATCAGGGCCAAGTTTGAACCGAAAAATCCCAACCAGGGCGTCGCTGAGCGTGACATGGAAAAACAGCTGGGGAAACAACGAAGCATCGTGCTCAAATATGTGCGCGATAGTGTGCAATCCAAGTTGCATTCGCGATTCACGACGCCTCATTCGGAGGGTGCCACCCTCATGAAACTATTGAACCAGGCTGAAAAAACTCGATTTCTCGGCAGCAACCCAAGTGTCCCCACGGCGCCAACGTCTTCACCCACCATTGTTCGCGAGCTTCCACACAAGCTCCAAAACCCAGTCTACCTCTTTCCGTCGAGCTCAGACATGGATACAAACTTTGTCGACGTGCAACTACAAACGGGCATCATGCGAGAGTATTCTCCACTGCACGATGCAACCAAGGTGGGCACACGAGCAGCCCGCGCAGCGTCCAGTGCCATTGTGACGGCACATCGCAAGTGGGAAACCGAGGGGCCTCGAAGCCTCTTTGTGCACGCCTTTGAAGAGAATGTCTCAACTCCATTCTGGACTATTGCGGTGGCATCATACTCTTTGATCAAGGACTACGAATCGTATTCTTTGGTCTTACAATTGCCTAGTGACATTCGAGCGGCGGAGGCGTCTGAACACCTCGACGAGGAGATGAAGCGGCGCATTCTCACCCTCTGCCACACGGGCCCCGCCGCCGAGGCCGCCGGCACGCTGCTCGCCCACTCCAAGCTGCCCGACACGGAGGCGGCATTCGTGGCCATGTCGCTCTTTGCCGAGCTCTGGACCGACGAGTTGCTCAAGCTGCACCAACTCTCAGAGCCGACCTCGCGCGTCGTCTCGGCCGTGCAAACCGCGCAGGTGCGTGCCGCACGTCGCTGCGTTGCCTGTGGCACCTTCTTGGAGGCCGTCACCGTGCAGTCGTGGTCGGGGCTCGTGCCACTGTCCGAGTCCGCAACGGCCGACCCGGCGCTGCTGGCGACGCAGGCCGGACGCGATGCGGCACGCCTGGCACGCCGCTTGCAGCTGGTGGCGCAGCCCGTGACCGCTCGCGGGGTGCTCAGCAAGGCGATTGTGCGCCGCCTGCGGGCCATTGGCGCGACGCTCGTTGCCACGGGCAACCGGCTGGCCACCAAGCCCGACGCCGACGTCTTGCCATCGGAGCCATTGCAGGCGCTCTTCATGAAGCCCGTGCACGGCCTGCACGCCTATGCCCGCGCAACGGCCCTGTCCAACCTGGACCCACTGGTCGCCACGGCCATTGCCGCCGCCTACCCGTCGTCGTTGCTGATGTCGGATCAAACTATTGACCAAACGTCCAGAGAATTGGTTCGTGTCGATGCGACTCCACAACGTCCGCCTGTGCAACCCGATGCGGCACGCATCGTGCAGCGGCGCATGGCCGCGTTGCGATTCGACTATCCCGACACGGTGCACTTGGACGAGACGACCAAGGCCCTGCACGCTTCAGACAAGGCGCTGGTGGACGCGATGAGCAGCCTCTCGCTCGCATCGCAGCCGCGCACGCTGGCCTTTTACGTGCCGTACGGCTATGGCCAGGCACCGCCACGACTCGTCTATCCGCCCGTTCCGGCGCCCATGTTTGGCTCGGTGCCCGTGTGGACCGAGGACGTGCTTGCGTCCATTGACACTCTGCTCACGGCATTGGATGCCCCGACCGTGCCAACCAACTCGGCGGACACGTTGATGGCACGCATTTGTCCCGTCTTTCCTTGTGGCGACACGTCTCTGCGGCCGCTCCCAGCGCATCCCTCGCTGCTCGAGGCGCACCTTCGCAACGTGGCGACAAATGCCATCGACGTGTGCTTTTGGGCATCCGAGCCAGAGCTCGGCAACGTGCTCGAGGCTGGCACGGCACCCACGCCCAATCGTGCCAGCGAGGCTGCCAAGCGACACGTGCTTGGAATGCAAGAGCGAAAATTGGCAAGCCGTGTGTGCACACTGGCATGGAATGCGGAGCGCATCTTGCAGTCGCTCTTGCTGCTCGTCGGCGAGTTTGACGACACGCAACTCGTGACATCCTTGATTCTTGGCGACGGCGACGCACGCATTGCGGTGCCCAGACGCGGCGAATCCGACGAGGACATGCGCGTTCGTCTCGAGCGCGAACTCGAGGATGCGCGGTACACGGCCGAACGGGATGCCAATTGGCACTTTGCAGAGCTACGACGCACCATGAACATTATCGAGTCGTACATTGAAACCTCTACACAGGCACCTCCTCCGGCGGCACCTCCTCCGGCGGCACCTGCTCCGGCGGCACCTGCTCCGGCGGCACCTGCTCCGGCACCCGATGCAACTGCCACTGACGATTCGGCTGCCACCAACCTGGCCGTCTCGGACCAGATGGACCTGTCCAATGACAACGTTGCTGGCACGATTGTGTCCAATGGATTCCATCGCAGTGACATGGACCAAACCACTGGTGTCAGCGCGGCTGCGGTGCAATTCGCGGCGTATGGAATGGGCTATGCTTGGTCCACGCTTCAGGATTGGAATCCGGAGCTGTTCACGGTGCAAGCACTCATTGGTGTAGGAGGCACTGCTGTGGCGGCGGCGGCAGCTTGGAAGGGCAAGAAGGTGATTGGACGAGCCCGAAAACGATACAAGGTGTACAACGAGGCACAAGCCCATGCCGCAAAACTGCGGTCGCCAGAGTATGACAAGACTGCGGCAAGCAAGTCGACAACCGTTTCCAAGGGATGTGACTTGCCCTTTTTGCGATACGACAGCGATGATCGATGGCAGCGCTTGGCCGATCCAAACCTGTCGATTGATCAAAAGCGTGAGCTCTTGAACACTACGGTTGACGAAGATGGCAACCCGCGGTTTGCAGACAGTCTGAGGAGCGAGCTCGAGCGATTGCGCAATACCAAGTACGTGTTCATCGAAGACCTCGTCAATGGCAAGAATTGTCCACCCACGTCGGAGATTCCGTGGCAAGCGTGGGCTGAAACGAGTAGCATCATTGTTGAGCGTGCACTTTACATCTTCTTGGACGACGAGATCACGCAGTGGAAGTTGGCACCCGGCGAGGAGGCACAGGCGGGTTCGTTGGCCGTCTCAAACCCTGCTAGCAAGACACGCAGAGATGCGTACGAGACGGTCAAGAACAATGTCAGCAATCTCATAGGCCCCAATGCAAAAGAGTACGCCGCCGGGGTCAACTTGATCTTCTATGGTGCCCAGGCACGAAACAGTTTGGAGGCGTACAGATCCAAAAAGCGGGAGTTGGATGCACACGTGGAAGAAAGCAAGCAACGGGCGTCAAAAAGAGAGCAGGTACGACAGCGTGTGCGCATGCACGTCATCGCTGCTGGAATTGTGGGGAATGCCCTCGCACGAGGCATTGTGTCAAACAAGGTGCCACAAATCAACATGCTCATGGCTCCAAACGAGCAACCATTCAACCGCACACAGATTGAAGAGGTGCGTGCACTGCTCTCCTTGCTAAAAAATGCACTTGGTTCCGATCCAAAGGGACCATCGTCGCTTCGTTTGAGCGAACTCTGCGCCATTGTACAGTCGGTCTTAATTGACTAGGTTGTGTCTTGTCCGATACGATATACTAAAAATTAAACTGCTTGTATCGATAGGGAAGTCTGCGTGGCCATGTGGCCATCGCGACTCCTTCCCACACCATTTAGACTGGGCCAAGAGGAGAATTTGCGACAGCGCAACGCGCCCAATGCGCCGCGAAAGCGAGGGCGCACTTACGGCGTCGAAACGATTTTGAAGCGTGCAACCGAGGAGGCCGCGATGATGTCCATCCAGGCAAAACCATCCGACTCGCGTATGGTCAACACGCTTTATTCCTTTCGTGCACAAGCAGACATGCTTGGTACGATGGGCATTTTCGACGATACCAGCACAGAGTTTGGTCGCGTGCTGCACGAACAGACGGGGGGACACAATGCACTGATACGCGGCATTGACTCGCACATTGCTGAAGAACGACAAAACGAAAAGCTCAACATGCCAAAGCCAGACATGAATGGCTACATGCGCAAGGATGTGCTGCTTCCAGGCGCACTTCCTTATTCCGTCTTGGACGTGTTTGAGAGCGACGATCGATTTTTGCAGTTTGAACAGCGCCGCTTGCAGGCCGAGATTGACATGCAAGAGGAGATCAAGCAAGCCATAGATGACTCGTGGAACAATCCGGATGCCTACGATCGCCTCATGGCAATCAACAGGGAGCACGAGCAAAAGTTGATCGACGCAGAAGCAGACATGCTTCGGGACGTTGTGCGTGTCATTGACGAGCAGTTTGCAAAGATTCCCATCGATCCGTATTTTGATCGCCGTGCTAGTAAGTGGTCACGCATTACTGACGACCCGGAGTATACACGCCTTGCGAAGATGCACAAGAAGGAGCTCGCCACCAAGCGCATACGCACCGATTCTGACTCGCCATGGGACTCGTCGCCAATGTACACGGACGCGTCGCCAGACACGTACGATACGCTCCCGTCACTGGAGAGTGTTACCGCGACAATCTTTGGTCAACCCCAAGACGACCCATGTGCACCGACACCCAACCCTGCCGCAAACAATGACGCACAGAGGGAAACTGCGCGTCGTAGACGCCAGGCAAAGCTCGACGAGTTGAAGGGCATGTTTGGCATGAAGGACGTGACTGCCTTGCAGACGCAGGAGTTTGCAAACGATACAGGCGGTGCTTGTGCCTATGTGAGCAGCTTTGCAAAGTACATGATGAATTGGTCTATGAACAACAAGATACAGGCAACGCTTACCGCCATTCCCATCGGACTTGGCATCGCAAGCATGGCTGGCGTGGCCTCCATCAGTGGTGCCGTTTACATACCAGTCCTTGTTGGACTGGAAACCGTCAAAGGCATCCACGACCGGATGCAGCGTGGCGAATCGGTTGTCCCACCCGCCATTCGTCGTATTCGAGATGCATACGCTGCCGAAGACGGCAGTCTGCGGTGGCTGACCGGAACGTTGCTCACTATTTCGTCGCCAGTGTCCGGAAATGCGATTCTATCTGCCAAAAACGAGATGATGTTACTGCGAGCACTAAAAGCGCATCCAAAGTTGAGTGCTCTGGGGGTCGAAGACATTGTCAAAAAGGCACAGAGTCTGCGGGAAGTTGCAACCAAACTGCGACAGCTTGAAGGTTCTACAAGCGCTTTCGACAAGACTTTCAGGCTGCTTAACGATATAGATCTTAGAGCGTACGGCGAAACGATTGCCGAGTACGCCAAGACCTCATACGAGTCTTCCGCCATGGGCGGAGAATCGGCTCGTGAACTTGTCGATCTTACGTGGAAACGGGGGCGGCATTGGCTAAACTTTGCAGGTCCAATTGTGCTCGCCGGGTCTGTGATCAAACAGTCTGTCAACTTTACGCGCAACATCTATCGTCCCGATCGTGCACGCCTCTACCTCTACTGCAACGACCCAGAACGCGACTTTAACAAGCAGATGCTAAACGACCAACAGTTGGCCCGCGAGGTCTTGCCAATTCTTTACAGTCGAGAGCGTGGAAAGGGCGCGTTTGACAGGAACAACGAACAATACACCATCAAAAACTGGCTGAAAAATTTTGAAGAGGACAAGAGCAATGCCAAAAAGTGCACAGAGGCATGGAAGAGTTGGTACGATGGCCAAACCGACTGGGACACCTTTTCAACGGATGCGATTCTCGATGCGGCCAAGGCGGTCCACCAGTGGAAGGAACCGATTCTCAAGTTGAAGACGGTGCTTCAGAAAAAGTTTTCGTTTTCTGGACCAGTATTGGAAGGCATGTACACTCTAAACGGCTCGTGGGCGTCCTGGGAAGCTACCTGGGAGAGCATGCGCGATCAGGCAAGAAATGGTGGATCCGAACGATCGACAAACTGGCTGGCAACCAGTAAGGAAGACATGGAAGGAGCCTATTCACAGAGCATGTCACCAATTTGGTACAAGATCTACAAGGTCCTTCAGTACCAGCATGCATACATCATCGGAGGAGTCGATCCATCAAAACCTTCTCGTGCAAACGATGCACTTTTCAAGGCCCGTGCCAATTCCAGCAACCGCCCGAGCTTTGTTCTAATGATCGGGGACATCGAAACTTGGGCCACTGAGGCTAAAAGAATTGCCGACATGAAAACGCGACGTGCATTAGAGCTGGACAATGTATCTGGACTGGACACATCAGAACTCGAGAAGCTGTTTGACAAGTATTACCCAGGCCTAGCAAAGGCCGCCGTAAAGAAGCAAAAAGACAGGAAGAAGGAGCAAGCAGAAGCAAGGGCACAGAGGCAGAATGCACCACCCAACCCACCAGCCACAGTCTTGACCCCAAACGACATTCAAAATCTGATCGCCGACATGAATCATGCGAATCCTGGACCTCAACCGGATCTTGGCGACGGTCCGCTGGTGGAGGATGCCGACGGCAATCTGCCGCCAATCCAGCCCGGTGGGCTGGCGCCAATCGCGCAGTCGCCCGTCGTGGACGAGGTCTATGCACGCCTGCGTGCGCTGCGTCTGTGAGGATAACCAGATGGACTCCGTGTGTAGGGTAGACGTCCATTGTCGGTACTCAAAGGGGTGGGGGTTTCGAGGAGTGGGCGGCGTGTGGGCGTGCGGACGTGTAGCTAGAATAAAAAAACTAGCCGCGCATACGCACACCGCACCTCCGTCATGGCTGCCGACGCGACCCCCACCGAGGCGGAGGCCTATGCGGCCTTTGTGGACGGGTGCATGCGCCAGCTCCACGCCGGACTGCAGCTCGATCACACGCAAAAGAAGCAGCGCATTGCGGGCACGTTGCAAGTGCACGTGCTCAACAAGAAAAAGTCGGCGGCCGAGCGAGTGCTCGAGGGCCGCTTCGTCCTCGGGGCCGACGACTCCGCCTACCTGCAAACCGGACTGGCCACGCTCTGGTCGACAGCGCCCACCGACGCATCCACCGACGGCGTGGAGACGGGCCTTGCGCTCTCACCGCCGGGGCTGTACACGCCCGACGCAGTGGGTGGCATTCGTGCCGGCCTGGTGCGGGCGCTCAAGGCCAAGACGAAGACGCTCGAGCGCAACGCTCCTTCCGACCTCGCAGCGCTCGTCCCGGCGCTGCGCCTGCTCCTCGAGACGCCGCAGATCCGCGACGCCATAGTCGACGACAAACTGTCGCGCGAGACGCTGGACGCGCTTCTCGCGTACAAGTGGACCGACGTGGCCAAGGACGACCAAAACCGCGTGGAGATGCGCGAGCGTCTTCTCAAGGTGCTGCGCAAGCTCAAGGCCCATCTGGAGTCGTCCAAGCGTGGCAAGGGAGGGGCCAAAGAGGTCGCGGGGATGATCCTAAGGGCGGTGGCGGAGCAGGCTCGCAAGCTCAACGGCGTGAGTGGGCAGCTCTCAAAGACCCGAGACGAGCTTGAGAAACGCAAGAACGAGGTGGCGCGCCAGAAACAGACGATTGCGTCGCTGCAATTTGCTCTTGGAGCCGTGCGCACTCTGCTGGAAAGCACAAGGACCGAGCACACCAAGACCACTTCAGAGTTGCAGGCGTGCAAACAGGCACTCACGAGGGCAAGGGCAGTGGAGACCAATCTCCGAGGGAGTCTTGGCGCATCCCGGCAAGGTGCACGGGTTTTGCGTGCCGAGAAGGACGCCCTCGATGCACAGGTGCAACAGCTTCGTTCTGAGCTCGAAGTTGTGTCGGGGGAACTGGAACGGTGCGACCAGGAACTCGTCGTCGCGCGCAAAGCGGTTGGGCGTTTGGAGGCGTCGGAGAACACGCTGAAGGCCAATTCCGAGGCACAAGCAGATCAGCTGGCCGAAAATCGCGAAGAGCTCAAGGAGAGACAGAAACGAATCGCCGAGTTGCAGAAACGGGTCGCAAACATTACCACAAAGCAAGTGGTACTGTCCACGAGGCTGCAAACTGCCGAGCGCCGAACCAAAGAGTTGAAGGTTCAAAATGAGGACCAGGCAGTGAAACTCGAGACGCAGAAGGTTGAGCTCGGTGCCACTGCCAGCGGTGCACGAGACGCACAGCGCGAGGCAGAGTCGCTGGGTCAACAGCTTGCGGATGCCAAGTCAAAGGTTGACGAGCTCGAACGGGTGCGCGACGGCATGAGTGCCGCATTGGCAATCAGCGAGTCGAAGGGTTCCCGACTGGAACAAGAGATCGGTGTGCTGCAGGCACGCGCGACGCAGCTGGAGGCAGAGATGGCCGAAACTGTCGAGGCCAAGCGGCGCATTTTCGATCAGCTGTCAATGGCCAAGGAAGACCATGCCGACTTGAAGAGGGAGCTTGAGGCGTGTGAGGCAAAGGCGGCAGAATGCGAGGCAGAGGCGTTTAGCCTCAGGGGAGCACTCAGGGAAAAGGACGACGAGTTGGAGCAGTTGAGAGACGATCTCAAGGACAGCAGATTGTCAGAGGACAGTTTGTTGGCACAGCTGGATGCAGAAGAGCAACGCAGAGCCGAAATCCAAAAGGCGGCGAGCGCGGGACGCGACTGGGAGGCGTGGCTCGAGCAAGCCGAAAGGACCCAGATGGTAGCGACGAGCAGGGATGACAACACTTCTGCACGCAACCGGCCCATGCGAAACATGCTCGTGAGTTTCATCCTGCGTTATGGTTCCCTCTCCAGGGAGACGTTCAGGAAGAGGCTTTCCATTGCGCTCACAGGACTATTCGTCGTGGCGATGGGTGCGACATTCGTGTCCAGACTCGTGGAGTGGGCCACCGAATCCCGCGCACTCGTCTTGGCCAGCGCGACTGCCGCTTCCGACCCAGAGAACTTGTACCAGATGGTTGTGGCCGAGCTTCCGGCGCTTCCGATGCCTGTAAACGAGGAGGTGGCCGAGACGTGGTACGACTGGGCCTCCCGCGGTGCGAGAGCCGTCTACGACCACGTGATCACTTCCCAGTACACGACGACCACCGTCCAGTCCATCAACGACGCAAACCGGCCTGGACAGTCTGCCTTGCCGCAGATCTCGGATGCTCATGGCGACGACGTTGTTGACTTTTCGGACTGGGTCGTCGCGCGTGGGCTGGTCGGCCAGCGCGGTCCCACGTGCGCCGCCGTGGCGCCGGAGACGGATGCCGCCATCGCCGCCGTCGACGCCCGGCTCGAGTATGCGCTGCCTTCGCCCGAGGCGCTCGGGGCCGTGCTGCCCCACCTCAAGCTCTTGCTCGACGGCACGGACGAGCCCACCGAGGCGGAGGTGCGCGCGGCGCTTGCGACGGACGACGATGACGCGTGCCGCAATGCCGCGACGGCCGTCGAGACGCTGGCGGCCTTCAGGGGCAACTACGCCGTGCTAGGTGAGCCTGTGGACGCCAACGACGACCGGGGCGGCATCGAGGTGCCCCACGCCGTGCGCTGGCTGCCCGCGACGGGTGCCGCCGGCCGCTCGGCCGCCCGCGTGGCCATGCTCGAGCACGTCATGGCCCGCTGCGCCCAACTGGCACAGTCGGACGCGACGTCGACGCCCGTCAAGGCCGCGCTCCGCGAGGCGGCGGCCACGCTCAAGCTGGCGCAGATGGCGCCGCTCTACGCCACCCGCGAGGCCGTGGCCTACGACGAGCCAGAGCGCAACGGGTGTCTCACCGACTTGGCGACAACCGGCAAATGCGCGACGCTGGTCA
>Ga0209666_1001683_pt1 | contig 16850 bp, 8 predicted proteins | sample SaaInlV_125m_DNA_FD_184679 | JGI IMG/M metagenome (GOLD analysis project Ga0209666, IMG submission 184679) | Marine microbial communities from expanding oxygen minimum zones in the Saanich Inlet - Saanich Inlet SI037_S3LV_10m_DNA (SPAdes)... | ecosystem: Environmental > Aquatic > Marine >...
CTCGGGCTCGCCAAGTCTGTCGGCGATCGCGCGTCGCGAAACGCCGCGCGTCGCGCGTCGCGCTCGTCCTTTCGCCGCGGCGCGGGGCGCCACGGTGGCCGGAGACAATCTCGCCGCAGCCGTCATTTCGTGGCGCAGAGCAAAAGCCCCTCGAACCGCCGTGTCACCAGATCTCCGTCCCCGGGCCCTCCCTCGGGCGTCTCGCGGAACGCGGCAGATACGTTCGGCGGGATGAGGCTCGGCGTTCCTCGCCAGGCTAGACACCGCGCTCTCGCGCGATCGTCGTCTTCCGTGCGTCGCACAAGTGGCGCCGCCCAGTCGCCGCGGGCGTCTCGAATCGTGGAGGACAGTTTCCGGGACGCGTTCCGGTTCCGACCCGGTTTTCCCCTCGGCGGCGCGAAAAATTCCGTACGTGAGCAAGTAGTGACGAAAAAATGAGATGATCTCACGACACAGAGCAAACAGTATCATATTGTTGATCATTCGTGGTTGCGCTTTTTTGCGCTTTTTTTTGGCTGGTCTCGGAGTCCCCGTCACCTCGGACCCGGGAACACTCACTCGTGGCACCGACGGCTCCTGCGTGATGGGGCCTAACCGCAACGCTCCGTGCCCATGCGGCTCGGGTAAGAAGTTGAAGAAGTGCTGCGGCGTCGGAGGGCCCTCCGGAGGGCCCTCCGGAGGGCCCAGAGGGAACCAACCGTCATCGTCCCCGCTTGATGTTTTCGAGCGAGCTTCCACTTCCACCCACTCTGTGAGCTTATCGGACATGTCCACCGCGGACATCATGGAGTGGGCGAGTCCGCCCGCAAGGCTCAAGGAGACGCAAGATCAGGGGGCTCAGGATTTCCTCGAGGCGCACGTCTTATTCAAGCAGGGCATTCAATGCGCGCAGAGTGGGGATTTGGAGCAAGGGGAAGTCTTGATCGCGTCTGCGTTTTTGCTGGACAACCGCGCGGTGCAGACGTGGCCCTCACCAGAACCAATGCCAGCCGGGGTTCCCATGCTCGAGTATAAACTGCTCTTCGACATGATAAACGCCCCGCAGGACCCGCGCAAGGGCGTGAGCTACTCGCATGAATTGTTTCACGTCATCTTGGGACTCAACAAGATTTCTCACATGTTAGGCGGGCGCGAGGAGCTGAACTACATACAGAATGCGCTTGGCGTCCTCGACGCTTTTCTGCGGCAACTCAAAGCCGAGCCGTATCTTGAAGGTGACGGCGAGAACGGTGTGCTTGGGGGGCTGTTCCGGAGCGCGCGGTTTCACATTCTGAAGGCGCATCTCAGTCAGCGCTTGGGCAACGACAAGCAAGCCGTGAGGAGCTTCACGGGTGCGCTTGCGTCCAATCCAAAGGGAACTGAGCACGACGCGCGACTCTTTCGCGCCATAATGTGGGGCGTCCAGAAGGCGAAGACGGACAAGGAGCTTCACGACGAATTCAAGAAGTGGATCAGCGTCTCGCACCCTGAGTCGCGACACATGTACGGGGCGTGCGCGTGGCTCGCCGTTCTCACGTTCCGCGACTATCAGTGCGGCACCTACGAAGACGGGGTAGAGTGGCTCCGAAAAGCGAAAGCCGCGAAGGCGCGTAGCGCGTACCTGTACGGAGCGGAAGAGAACGATGCCGAAAACGCGCCGCCTGTTTGGACGCGTGCGCTGAAAAGTTATCCCGTGAGAGACGGCGGGCTCGGAGGACTCGAACTGGAGGACATGGTACGGGTGCGGCGCGAAGTCGACCGGTTCGAGGCTGAGCGTTCGCCGGCGCTCGAGGAGCGACTCGAACGCGTGACCATCGGGGGGGATGTCGACGGGGTCAAGCCCAGGTGCTTGAAATGCGGCGCTGACACTCCCAAGGATGGCGGGCCGAGGCTGTTGATGTGCGCTTGCAAGGTGGTCTACTACTGTTCCAAAGATTGCCAGACCGAACACTGGCCCAATCATAAAGGTCAGTGCAAGACGGCGCGAGAGGCTAAACAGCGGCAGAAACAGGCGGAGGCGGAAAGAGACCCTACGCGCGTGCCTCAGCGCGAACGCGGCGGCGACGTCGATGAGGCAACATACGGAGTGTGCTTCCGGTGTCCCCCTGGCGAGGACGACGAAGAAACCAAGGCGAGCGTTGAGCTCAACAGACGTTGCTCGACCGGTGAGTGCCCCTGCCGCGGTGCGCATTCTGAGATACAGCGCAGTCAGCGAATGGAGGCGCGGTTGAAGGAGGACTTGGACAAGCACGGGAGTCGCTTGTCGACATGGTGGCACGACATGTCAATGTCGGAACGCGAAGAGACGCTTCGCATCGTGACGGATAACCTTCCTTCGAAACCGTTGACTCCCGATGATGTGAAGCGTAAGACTGCCAACGGAACCTCTGCAGAGCATGCAGAGGGGCTTAGCCTTTTACTTCGCGAGTATTCCGTGGAGTATCTGTCTGGTAAGTGCGAGTGCTCGAAGCTCCCGGAGGATGAGAAACTGGGGCATCCCCACGACGACATGCTCATTCACGAGCTCTGGGCGCGCGGCGTGGACGTCGAGAGCACAGAGGACCTTGACTACGAAGAAGCTCTCACTTTGAAACACTACGCGAAGGCGGTGCCGGGCTTTTACGACGGCAGCGTGGCGGCTTACGAGAACCCAGGGAATTGCGAATCCATCTATGACGTGCTGGTGGGCGAGAAACCGGCGATGGTGGTGACAGACCGCGCCGGGGCGGGCGAGATGGCCCAAATTGACCGCATGATCGGTGGACGTTTTCTTTTCGAGGCGTCCGCTTTGCGCTACGCGTTGGCGAGACGTTCCATCTCCCTGATGCTGCTGACCAAGCTGGTGCAACGGTTCCACGAGAGGGAGCGCCGCGAGCCCGTCAGGCACGAGTTTGGAAGGCTCAACGGATGCGACACGTGCGAGGGCGTCTGCGAGGGCGACCGTGCGTCCTGTTGCAAGGATTGCATGCTAACGTGGTGGTGCTCGGCGACGTGCAGGAGGTCGTCTCCTCACCACAGGCGATGCCCCTACATAGAACACGGAGGTCGCACCGCGGTCATGGCAGTCGGATTCCCGGCGTAGATCCCACGTACGGTTGAACAAATACGTACGAAAGATTAGTGAAAAAGTAAGAAAGCGCCCGCCCTCCGCGCTCACGCGCTCGCTCGCCGCGACAAAGACACGGCGCGGCGGCGCGCACCTCCCTTCCTCCTCTTTCTTCGGTCATCGAAACTTCTTCTTTTTGTTCGAGAAGGAATCGGACGCCCCCGCGGCGCAGAACTCGGCGAAGCTGGCGTAGGCGGGTTCCCATCCCAGCCGCTCGCGCGTGCGCGGGTTAGACATGCGTTTCCCGAGCGAATCGTCCTCCGCCGCGAACGCAGGCATGGCGCCCTCGAACTTACCGCTGTCCAGGCACGCCTGCACCATGTCCCGCCTCGAGATGGGCACGCCGTCCGTCGCCAGGAACACCTCGCCTCCCTCGGTCGCGCCCTCGAGCTGCGCCACCAGCGCCGCCGCGACGGCGCTCGCCGCGTCTTCGTAGTGCACCAGGTTCACCAGGCCTTCCGCGCCCGACTTGAGCTCGGGCGACTTGAGGAAGTACATGTGCGCGCCTCGCGTGGCGTGGTACAGGCCCGAGAGTCGAACCACGCACCCCCCCGCCTCGAGCACCGCCGCCTCCGCCTGCAGCAGGCGGTTCGCCCGCGGGTTCTCGCCGATGGCAAACTCGGGGGTGGACTCGTCGCACTCCTCGCCGTCCTTGCCGGCGTACACCGCCGTGCTGCTGGTGAACACGAAGCCTCCCGTGCCGTCCCACGCTTTCAGAGCCGCCCGGACCTCGGCGGCGTAGTCGTCGCTCCCGCTGGGAGGCGCGCTGAACACGACGAAGGGAAACGCATCCGCCGGCGACGCATCCGTTTTCAGCCTCGGCGAGACGCCGAGGGACTCCAGCCGCTCGTGCGCGTCCTCGGTGTTTGTCTGACCCTTCACGATCGCCGCGGGGAAGAGCTGCGGGGACACGCGGGGACGACGAGGCGGTCGCGCGGGACGGGGGGATCGCGTCGGTCAGCCGGGATCCGGAAAAAGCGCTTTCTTCTGCGAAAAAGGCGTGGTTTGCCGCGCGCGTGGAAAAAACCTAAACCGAGGGCGGCGTCGCGAGTCGCGCACGTACGTTGAGCCACCTCTGGCACACGAGGCTCCCGAGGACGCCGGGGCCCACGACGAGAAGGTTGCGGTCGCAGCTTCTCGGCGCGTTGGCCGCGGCGACGACCCGCGCGCGTTCGGCGCGCGAGAGACGGACGCCAGATGAACCTCGCGTCCAGCGCGTCCTCCTCGCGACGGGGGACGAGAGCGAGCGCGCAGCGCCGCCGCCGACGGCGTGTCTACACGCCAGCCTGACATCAGCGGAGCGCGCGGTCGCGAGACCGCAAGTCTGCATGGACGTGCTGGGTTTGGAGAGAAGGCCGTTCGCGGCCGTGCGCTAGCGGAACTGATGAGGTTCGCTTTCTGCAGAAACCAAAAAGTCAGGGAAGATGCAGACTGGCAGAAAGCGTCTCACATTTTGTCAGCGCATCAAACGCCAGGTGGCCGATTGCGTCTTCGGACAGGCCTCGGCTATGAGTCACCTCAAGTCGACCGACACCGCAATCAAATCCGAAGGCGGCGGTGGTCGCACGCTCACGCTCGGCCCGGGTGAACGCGCGCGCCCGCGAGGCAAAACACCGGGGGAAGCGCCGGGCACGCGTTTATCTGATGATCACGCGCGCGAGCGGTAACGGCGCGGCCGGGGTGAGCGGCCGCGGGGCGGTCGAAGCTGGGGAAAAGGATGCGTGCGACGCGATAGACGAGGACACGCTCTCGACGCCTTCGGGGGACGGCGAGGGGACGCCGATACCAAAGAGCATACTGGGCGAGACGATTAGGGGTGCTGGCCAAGGTGCGAGTCCTTGGAAGTCGGTGAAGTTCGAAGAGGAGCTTCCGGAGGGCTTTCCCGAGCGCACGGCGAACGGGTTCAAGCGTAGAAATCCCGTGCGGGGAGGGGAGGTGAGAGGCATAAACCTGCTCTTCGTGGTGCTTGGGTGCGTGTGGCTGAGCAGGGTGTTCCACATCCTGACGCAGAGGTTCACGAATAGCTTGGCCGGGCGAGGGGACGAGTTTTGAGAACCTCCCGCGCGGGAGATGGGGACGGGGGAGATGGGGGGTAGTGGGGAAGACGTAGTCATTTCATTTCGGTGTGATTCTGACGATGGGAGTTTAGCGACGACGCGACGGAGTTCTACGACAAGCGCGCGTCCGAGTTCTACGATTCTACGCCGCCGGTTCCTCCGCCGCCGGTTCCTCCTCCGGTTCCTCCTCCGCGCTCTCGTCCTCGAGCTGTTTCGCCACGAGCGCCTTGGCGATCTGGTCGTCGACGAGGATCTCGTTCAACAGGAGCTGGTCGAGGATCGCATCCGCGGGGGGCTCGGGGGTTTCCGTAACGAGCGCCGCGACGATCTTCTCATCCGTCACCGTCCCAGCCTCGATCAAGTGCTTCAGGACATCCGCCGAGGGGGGCTCGAAGGCGGGCTCGGGCTCCTTCGCGGCTTCGCCCTCCGCCGCCTCGACCTCCTCAGCGGGCGCGTCACCCTCCGCGGGCGGCGCCTCGCCCTCCGCGGGCGCCTCGCCCTCGCCCTCCGCGGGCGCGTCACCCTCCGCCTCCGGCTCGGGTTCGGGCTCCGGCGTGAGCGCCTTCTTGGCTTCGTCCAGCTGTTCCTGGGTCAGCGCGGGCTCCGCGGGCTCCTCCCCCTCCGCCGTCTCCGGCGGCGTGAGCAGGAGGTTCAGCAAGCGAAGCGCGTGGGCGTTTTTCGCCTCTTCCTCCTCCAGCGCCTCCTTCTCTTCCTTCTCCCTCGTCGCCGCCACCTCCTTGAGCGTGCGCCTCGCCTCCTCGAACTGCTCCTGGGACACCACCGCTTCGGGCGCGGGCTCGCCCTCGGGAACCTCGCCCTCGGGGACCTTCATGAAGATGTCCAGCGCCGTCTGCGCGAGCGCGACGCGTTCCTCCGCCGCCGCCTTCGCCGCCGCCGCCTTGGCCTCCGCCTCGGCGGCTTTCCGAGCCCGCGCCTCGTCCACCTCGCGCTGCAGGTTCGCCGCCGCCTCCGCCCGCGCGGCGGCGGCGTCCGTGAACGCCTTCTTGATGATTTCGTCGACGCACTTGCGGGACGCCGCCGCGCTGGAGCACTCCGCCACGACCTGGTCCTCGAACCAAGGCACGAAATCGGTCTCGATCTCGCGCTGCACGGGGTCGTAAAAAAATCCAGAGTCGTACAGCTTGTCGAACACGTTCCCGAGAAGCCCAGACGTGTACCCGCGCGCGAACGTCTGCGCGGCAACCTTTTCCCTCGTGGCTTTCTCGCGCTCGATGCGCTGCTTCTCCTGCGCGATGCGCCGCTCGCGCTCCTCGGCTTTGCGCCGCTCCGCCGCCTCCATGCGCTGCGTCGCGACGAGCTCCGCGTTGCGGATCTGCTCAAAGTGCTCCTGGTGCGCGCGCATCGCGGCGAGCTCCTCCTCCTCCATCACCTCCATCAGGCCCTGCTCGAGCGTCTTCCCCACGAGCACCTCCAGGATGGGCTCCACCTCGAAGTCAAAGTCGAACAAGTCGCCGTTCTCGATCTGCGTCTCGACGTCCACGCCGATCTTCATCGGGATGAACAGCGGCGTCGGCGGCCGATCCATGAACGCATCCGTCTGCGTCATCACCTCAGCCTCGGGCACGGTGTCCGCGAGTTCCTCCAGGTACGCCTCGGTCTGGATGTCCATGTGACGACGCCCCTCGACGGGCTCGGGCGTGCCGGGGATGCGCCGGCGCGGCGCGGCGCGAGGTTTCGAGCGCGCGCGCTCCGTCGGCGGCGCCGCCGGAACGGGATGCGCCGCGTACGTGTTCCCGCGGATCACGCGCCGGTCGAACATGATGTTCGCGGGGTAGTACTCCGTCTCGGGAGGAGGCTGGGGACGGAACTTGGGCTGTGTCGAGTGCGGAACCGGGAGATGAACGGAAAACAAACAAACGGTCAGCGTCGCGCGTGAGAGACGCGTCGAGAGACGTCGCGATGGTTTCTGGCCCGATCGGACCGCGAGCGTCGCCCTAATTAGGCACGACCGGGTGGGCCGGACGCGGGACGTACCCGCTTCAGCGACCCGCGCATCGCGGGTTCCGCGACGGTGTGCGACTCATCGCGTTTCCTGTGGCCGGCCAAGGCCGCCGCTCCTCTCCCCATGACGACCGTGCGCCTGGTTTCTCGGCGACGAGACGCGAGACGCCAGTGGCGGGGAAACACGAAATGCGCGTCGCGGTCCAATTATGCCGCAAATGGATGCTCCGTCAAACCCGACGGAACCCCACGGACGAGCCACACAGCCACTCCTCGAGCGCGGTGTTCACGTCGCGGGTGCGCCTCACGATCGATGACGCCCCTGCGGTGGCGCGCGCCCCGCTCGTTGTGGCTCAGCCTGGCGTCCCGCCTCGCGTTGTTTGCCGTTTACGGTGCCAGTTTTGGGCAGAATAAGCGAAGAACCATCACATTTGACTGCGCCCGCAGTGTACCGGTACACGTTCGCGAGCGTCGAACCAAACTCGACTTGACATTCCTCGGGAGACCGACGGTTGACATAGGCGTTTTTCCATCGGCACGCCCGAGGAGGCCGCGACCCCCCGAGGCCGCGACCACTTCCACGCGCGCATCCGAGCCCGCACGGCGTACCGCCCCGCCTCCTCGCGTGCCCCTCGCGCGCACGCCGCCTCGCCGAGCCCGCGCGCCTCCTGCCTCGTCCCCTCCCGCCTCCGCCCCTCTCGTCCGCGCATCTCTCCGCCTCGACACGCCCGATGTCCCTGAAAGTCGCGCACGCCGCGTCCGAGTCCGTGCAGCGCCCGCTGGACTTCGTGGAGACCCTGATGTGCAAGGAGAACGTGGAGAAGGGCATCACCGAGCACTTCTTCGAGGGCAAGCCGCAGCTGTTCGACAAGTACTGGGACTCCCTCAAGGAACACGAGCTCCGCGAGTTTTTCCTGGAGCGCTTCGGTAAGACCACCGCGCGCGAGAACCGGAAGCGCGCCTTCGTGGTGTACGGCGCGTCCGGGTACACCGGCAAGCTCATCCTGGAGTACATCTACCAGCACGTCAAAGGGCTGGGCACCGACGTCACGTTCGCTTTAGCCGGGCGGACTCCCGCCAAGCTCCACGCGCGTCTCGACGAGATCAAGCAGAAGTTCCCCGACGTCGCGTACGTGCCCGACGTGCTCCGCGCGGACATCGCCGACGCGATGGACATCCGTTTACTCGCGCTTAGCGCGCGGTGCGTTTTGAACGTCGCGGGCCCGTTCATGAACACCAACGCGCATTTGCTCGTGCAGGCTTGTCTGGAGTACGACTGCGACTACGTGGACGTGAACGGCGAGGTGCCGTTCACGCACAAGCTCATCGGTCTGCACGACTACGCCAAGAAGCGTCGCGTGATTGTCTGCCCCAACGCGGCGGGCGCGGGGGGCTTGCCCGACGTCGCCGCGTTCTTCGCCGCGAACGCGCTGCGTTTGAAGACGGACGCGGACATCGCTTCGATGCACACGTTCATGCACGGCAACGGTGGCGTACCGTCCGGCGGGACGCTCGCGACGCGCGCGGCGATGACCAAAGCGATGAGCAAAGTGGCGAAGATCATGGCGGACCCGTTCGCGTTGGGCGGCGCGGTGGGCGACGGCAAGCGTTTGGAGGATTCGGACAAACGCCTGAACAAGATCGAGCACTGGGACGACTTCGACGGGTGGTCCGGCCCGTTCACGTACGCCTTCTACGACACGCGTTTGATCCGCCGCTCGAACTGGCTCCTGATGGACATGGGCGAGGACCCGTACGGCATGAAGTTCAACTACTGCGAGCACCTGCTGTTCCCGGATGAGGCGTCGGCGCGCGCCGCGGCGAGCGCCAACACCTCCTCCAAGAAGGAGGAGGAGAAGCTCAAGGCGGAGGGCAAGCTGTACGAGCTCGGCGAGGGCCTGGACGACGAGACGCGCGGGAAGCTCTTCGCGGACTACTACGTCAACGCCGAGGCGGAGGACGGCGCGCGCGTGCGCGCGCGCGTCTCCGCCGGGGACGGCTACGACGAAACCGCGCGCGTCTCTGTCGAGACGGCGCTTCTGCTCTCCTGCAAGCGCGACGAGCTTCCGTTCGTGGGCGGCGTGCTCACGCCGTCCGTGGCGGGCGGGCAGGCGCTCATCGACGCGGTGAGTAAGACGGGCATCACCTTCGAGATCCTGCCCGAGGACTTCAAGGTGGACTTCGCCAAGGTCACGGAGAGAGTCGCGTGAAGCGCGCGCGAGCGAACGGCACGGCGGCTTCCGAGAGGAAACCACGCGTCTGTCGTGTGAAACCGCCTCGATTTGGTAAAAAATTGCAGACTGCTTGCAGAAAAGATCTCGGCGATTGATTTTGGCGCGATTTTCTGATTTGTCATCGAAGCGACGAGCGCCCCACCCCGGAAACGTTGGTCTAAACCCGCTCGCTGCAGCCGGGGATAGCAAATTTCGCGCGCTGACTCGGTCCTCTGCGCCTCAGACGCCACGTGGCTCGGCGCGTCGCGTTTTTTTTCCCCTCCCATGTCGCCGGAGCGCGTCGCCCACGCGCCCCGCGGGCACTTCACAGCGCGCGCGAGACATTCCCGCGACGCGCCACAGAGAAGACCTCTCACACGAGTCAAGCGCGGCGGTACCGTCACGTCGGGCCGTCGTCTCTCGCGTACTGACGTCCCTCTAAAGCCCACGCTTTTGCGCGCCCACGCGGAGAGCGGTGCGTCAACGAGTCAGGCATGCTTTTTTCTCGAACGAGCGCGCGCGCACGTCGCGTCGACACGCGGGAACCGGCGCCGCGCGCGCGCGAGCGCCGGGCACGGCGCATCCACGTGGTCAATCAGTGCTCCGTGCGCGCGTGACGCGTCTCAAGCGTCGCGTTCGCGCGGAGACGCGCGGTCCCGCGGAGTCGTTTGAAGAGAAATTCGCGGCTTTTCGCGGGACACGCGGCAGCGGCAGCGCCGTTTTTCCGAGTCGCGCGCGCTCGGAAACGCGTCCCCGCGAGCGGCACGACGCGCGAAGAACGAGCGCTTCGCCCGGCGATGGCGTTTCGCGGCCCTGTCATCACGACTGCGCGCGTCTCGAGCCCGTCGCCGCGCGCGCGCGCGCGACCGGCACGCCCTGCCAGGCCGCTCACGTGGACATGCTGACGCATCTTGCGATATTATTCGTCTATCCGCGCCGTCTCGAGCCTGCTTTTTTCGTTTTTTCCTGATTCGCTGACCCCCTCTCGTCTCTCCCCCGCGCAGACCGACGGGAGACATCCCGCGAGTTGACCCGCACACACTTGAAAACCTAGCCGAGATGACGACGATGCGGACCGAGCCCGAGCCCGCCCCCGCGAGCGCGAAGGCGTCGGACGAGAAGTGGAAGACCTCCCCCGGCGGGCCGCTGGATGCGCACGGGCTGACGAGCAGCGGCGAGCACGGGCAGACGAGCAGCGGCGAGAACGAACGCGCGGATGACGGCAAGCCGGTGACGAAGCGCGCGCGCATGGACAGCGACGGGAGCGCGAAGACCACGGAGGGAGCGATCGACGCCGCGGAGGAGGCGGCGGAGGCGACGGACGTGGAGGCGCCGAGCCGCGCGGCGCGCCCGCCGCCCAAACCCGCGCCCGCCGCGAAGAAGGAGCCGCGACTGGGCGCGTCGCGGCGGAACGGCGCGGCGCCGATCGAGATCCCCGAGGGGCGCATGCGGTGCAGCCGCAACGACGGAAAGAACTGGCGGTGCTCGGAGATGGCCATGCCCGGGCACAAGCACTGCCAGAAGCACATGCGGTGGTCCGCCGGCGGGAGGAGCAAGCAGCGCGGCGGCGAGCGCGGCGCCGCCGACGGCGCGGCGGGCGCCAAACGCCCGCGGTGGCTCGCGGAGGATCACGGCTGGGCGCACGGCGCGATGCCCGCCGGTTTCCCGCCGCACGTCAACGGGCTCGCGGGCGCGCACAACCCTCTGCTCGCCGCGCCCCTGCTGAACGTGGCGGCGTCCGCGCTAGACGAGCTCAGGCACAAGGAAGCGGTGCTGCGCGCGATGAGTCAAGGGATGTCGAGCGCGTTTGGCGCGTTTGGGGGATTCCCGGGCGCGACCGCTTTTTCGGGGTTCCCCGGGCCCGGCCAGGCGGGTGCGACGCACCGGCCGACCGCCTCGAAAGCCTCCGTGTCCGTCGACTCGCTCGCGGGCGTCGCGCCCGCGTTGCCCACCTCGCCCGCGGCGGCGGCGCCCGCCGCGAAGGCGGCGAGCGGCGCGGCGCGGATGGTGGAGTGCGACGTCGAGCTCGTGCCCGCGCCCGCGGGGTCGGGCCGCGGCGCGTCCGCGCGACGAAAAATCAACCTCAGCGCGATCGACAATTTCGACGCCCTGCACGTCACGCTCGCGGACCTCGTCGGCGCCGCGCGGCCGGCGGGGGGGAGGTACGACCCGAGCGCGCTGCAGATTGCGTACGTCGACCAAAACGGCGCGCCGGCGGTTTTGGGCGCCGAGCCGTGGGCGACGTTCGCGTCGCGCGTCGCGTTCGTGCAGGCGCGCCTGCTCGCGCCGGGGCTCACCGCGGAGGCGGGCGCTTTGATATCCAACAGCCCCAAGAAACGCGCGGAATCGGTTCCCGCTGCGCCGTCGTTCCACATGCCGTGGATGGTGCCTTCGAACGTCCCGGCGCCGGCGTACAACCCGTTTGCGGCGATGCTCGGGATGAGCGCGGCGCCCGCGCCGGCGCCCGCGCCGGCGGCGGACCCCGCGACGATGGCCATGCTCATGTCCATGTTCGTCGCCGCGTCCGGGACCGGCGCGGGGACCAACGCGGAGGCGGTGAATCCCTTCTCCGCCGCGTTCGCCGCGGCGGGGCTTCCCAAGGCGGAGGACGCGCCGCCCGCGACGCCGCGGTGACCTTTGCGGCGCGTTATTTTTTTTTCGGACTTGTTGCTCTTTTTTCGTGAATTTTTTACGAAGAGCGTCCCGGGCGCGCGCCTTTTTCTCGAAGGGGGCGCGCGCGCCGCGACCACACGTGTATCACTAGTACCATTACGTCGAGCCGCGGCTCCGACCCCCGCGCGGCGGCAGAGTCGAGACGACGCGCGTCGTCACGCATACATATTATCTAGCTAGAAGCGCTGTAAAAGTTGAAAGTTTTGACTCGCACCGACCGTGCTTTTTTTTGGAACCGAGATCAAAAGTCTGCGCATCTCCAGTTTGGTTTTGCCAGATTCGAGCCACGTCGACACGTCCGTTTTGGCGCGCGCTCCGCCGCAGACCGGCCTCTGATACGTCGCCTCCGAGAAAAAGCCCCTTTTTGATCAGTCAGCCGCGCTTTTCTGGAGATATCCGACGCAATCGCGATTGCGCGCCCCCGCCTTCGGCACGGTACCGCGTGGGATGATGGCATCCGCATCGAGTTTCGCGGGCTCAACGTCCGCCGTGCGCGCGCCCGCGGCGCTCGCGCGCCGCCGAGCGCGCCGCCCCGCCGCGCGTCGCGCGGTGCCCGCACGTGCCGCCTCGCGCGATTCGCGTTTGCCCCTGGGCGTCGACGCGACGTTCGACGGCACGGGCAAAACCGTGCTCATCACGGGGGCGTCCTCCGGCATCGGGCTCGAGGCGGCCAAGCAGATGTGCGCCGCGGGATGTCACGTACTCGTCGCCGCCCGGAGCGCGGAGAAGGCGCGCGCGGCCGCGGAGGAGGTGTCTAAACACGCCGGGACGCGGGGGGGAGGCGCCGAGCCAGTCGTGATTGACCTCGGGAGACTCGCCGGCGTCCGCGCCTTTGCCGAGCGCTTCCGCCGCCGCGGCGTCGCGCTCGACGCGGTGGTGTGCAACGCGGGCGTGGCCCCCGATCGCGCGGGCAACAGGGTAGTCAAACGCGGCGCCCCGCGGCGCACGCACGACGGGTTCGAGGAGACCATCGGGGTGAACCATCTCGGGCACTTTGCGCTCGTGCGCGACTTGTTACCGTCCATGACGCGCGGCGGGCGCGTCGTCGTGACGTCGTCGTGCGTGCACGATCCCACCAGCCCCGACGGGCGCAACGGCGCGCCGCCGACGCTCGGCGACCTCGCCGGCATGGAACAAGGCGTATGTTTCGACATGTGCGACGGAGGCGCGTTCGACGGGAACAAGGCGTACAAGGACAGCAAGTTGTGCGGCGTTTTGTTTGCGCGCGCGCTGGCGCGGCGCGTAGACGCGGCGGGCATCGTCGTCAACGCGTTTTCCCCCGGGTTCGTCCCGTCGTCGGGGCTGTTCCGACTGCAGTCGGCGCCCGTGCGCGCGATGCTCAAGTTCATGTTCGACCACCCCCCGCTGGCGACCAGCATGGAGAACGCGGGCCGCTTCACCACGCAGATGGTGCTCGGAAGGAACACGGGCGAGATGACCGGTTCGTACCTGTGCGGGCCGCCGTCCTTCGACGTGCCGGGCGAGGACGCGCACCCCCTGGGCGGCGGGTTCCTTCGCGGGTGGCTCAGGCCCGAGTTCGGGGTCAAGCGGCCGGGCGAGGAGGCGCTGGACGCGGCGCTCGGGGAGAAGCTGTGGGTTGTGTCGGAACGGCTGGTGGAGGAGGCGTGCGCGCGCGAGCCGAAGGGTGTCTCCAACGTCGTTACGTTCGCGCCCGCGCCGGAAGAGGAGCGCAGGCGCGAGCGCGAAGCCGGGAAGGAAAGCCCGGCGTCGTCGGGGTTGCGATGATGGCAATTTTTTTTCAAGACCTGCCGAGCCGGCAGAGAGCGTCGAGGGGTAAGAGTAGACTATTATTTCATATTCAGTGTCGTGCCACGATCAGCCGCGAAAAGAGCGGGGTTCAGCTATCGCGAGGTGGGCGCGGTCGCCGCGCGCGCCGCCGAGACTGTCTCATCCCCCGGAGTTTTCAAGAGCAGCGAGTTTGTGACCACCGCGACGGACGAAAACGCCATCGCGGCGCCCGCCGCCGCGGGATTCAGGCTGATGCCGTACTCAGGGAGCAGCACCCCAGCGGCGACCGGGACGCCCACGAGGTTATACGCCAACGCCCATCCCAGGTTCTGTCGGATCTTGCCGAGCGCGTTGCGCCCGAGCTCGATCGCGTCCGCGGCTTGGCCGACGCCGCCCCCGGGGGACTCGTACTTTTCCCCCCCCTGCCCTTCGCCCAGGAGCACCACGCCCGCCGCGGCGGCGGTCGCCTCCATGCCCCCGCTGACCGCCATCCCGACGTCCGCCGCGACGAGCGCGGGCGCGTCGTTGATCCCGTCGCCCACCATGGCGACGCCCTTGCCGTTCGCCTCGGCCCTGAGGCGCTCGATGAACGCCGCCTTGTCGTCGGGGAGAAGCCCGCCGACGGCGACGGCGTCGGCGCCGGTTAACCCGAGCTCAAACGCCACCGCGTCCACCGCGGGCTGCCGGTCGCCGGAGAGCACGACCACCCGCATGCCCATGTCCTGGAGCCGGCGCACGGACGCCGCGGCACCCGGCCTGACCCGGTCCGCGAGCGCGAGCGCGCCGATCACGCCCTCGCCCTCGACGCCCACGCACACCAAACTGCACGCGGCGGCCGCCGGGCCGCCCAGCGCCTCGGAGTTCTCCGCCGCCGCCGCGCCGAGCGCCGCCGCCGTCCCCCCCTCGGCGCCCACCTCTGTCTCCACCCACGAGGGCTCACCCACGAACACGCGCTTGCCCTCCACGATCGCAGAGGCGCCGCGCCCGGGGACGGTCTCGGCGTTCTTCGCGCGCGGCGTCTTCTCCCCGGCCGCCGCCGCCGCCGCCGCCACCGCCGCGGCGAGCGGGTGCGTGGTGGTGGCCTCGACGGCGGCGGCGAAGCGAAGCACGTCGGCGTTGACGGCGTTCCCGGTGGCCGCCACGCCCGTGACCCGCGGCTTGCCCTCCGTGATGGTCCCCGTCTTGTCCAGCGCGACGACGCCCACGTTCGCGGACGCCTCGAGCACGTCGCCGCCGCGAAGAAGCAGCCCGCGCCGCGCGCCCGCGGAGGTGGCGACGAGCACGGCGGTGGGCGTCGCCAGTCCGAGCGCGCAGGGGCACGCCACGACGAGCACGTCGGTGGCGAGCTTCAGCGCGCCGAGGGTCGCGCCCGCGCCGTTTGAGGCCTCGAGGAGCGCGCCCGGGAACATGGCGTCCCCGGCGAGGGACCAGAACGCGAACGTCGACGCCGAGGCGGCCATCACCGCGTACACGAAGGGACCCGCCACGGCGTCCGCCAGGCGTTGCACGGGCGCGGCGCGCGCCTGCGCGTCGGCGACGGTGCGCGCGATGCCGGCGGCGACGCTTCCGTCGCCAGCCACGCTGGCGCGCACGGTGAGCGGCCCCTCGAACACGCCCGTGCCCGCGCTGACATCGTCGCCGACCGCCTTGGGAACGAAAATGGGCTCGCCGGTGAGCGTCGCCTCGTCCACCGCGGCGGCGCCGGACACGACGACGCCGTCCACCGGGATGACTTCGCCAGGCAAAACGCGCACCAGGTCCCCGGCGCGCAGCGCGAGGCGGTCCACCACCACCGTCATGGGCTCTGTTTCGTTCTCTTCTTTGTCGATGTCCTCCGCCTTGTCCGCGACGACGAGCTTCGCGTCCAGGGGGAGCAGCGTGGAGAGTGCTCTGAGGTCGGACGCCGCGCGCGCGCGCGCGCGCGACTCGAGCGCGCGGCCGAGCAGGATGAACGCCAGCAACAGCACGGGCTCTTCGAAAAAGTCGTTGCTCACCGGGATGCCGTACTCGCCCACCACGGGGGGGGCGCACGCGGCGACCACGGAGAGCGTGAACGCCGCGGTCGCGCCGACACCCACTAACGAGTTCATGTTCGGCGCGCCGTTGACGAGCGCCTTGAACCCTTCCTTCATGATTGATCGCCCCGGGCCCAAAAGCGCGAGCGCGGCTATTGCGCCGCCCACCCACGGCTGGCCGAGCGCGGTGAGAAAGGAGCCGTGCGCGTACTCGTGCAGCCCGAAGTGGTGTAAGTGGTGCGTGGTGTGCGTCATCAGGCACAGACCAGTCAGCCCTAAGGCTTTGTACAGGTCCCACTGCGTCTTTTCGAGTTCCTCCTCCTTTCGCGCGTTCGCCGCCGCCGCGGCTTCCTCCGCGGCGCGCCCCACCGGTCGAGGCGACATTCGGAATCCTTTCGCCTCCGTCGCGGACTTGGCGCGCGCGATGGTCTCGAGCGCGTCCACCCCGGGCGCGAGCTCCACCGCGGCGGTCTCCGTCACGAGGTTCACGGCGGCGCGCGCCACGCCGGGGTCGGCGTTCAGCACCTTCGACACCGCGGCCGAGCAGCCCCCGCACCGCATGCCCTCGACGAGGAAGAGCATCGTCTCGGGGGTTTCGGTGCCGGACGCCGCGGGAGGGGACGCCGCGAGGTCGCCGATGGCGGGAGCCTCGTCCGTCGCGGAGGCCGCGCGCGCGCTCGTCGAGGCGAAGCGACTCGACGACGAGCGCAAGTGCGTGTCCCACGCCGAGCGTCGCCATCGGGGCGTCGACGCCGCGGGGACGGCGACGGGAGTCGCGAGCGGTCGGATGGCAAATCGCGTGGGCCGAACAGCGACGGGGCACGGACGCTGGACAGCGCGCGCGAGGCCCGCGCGCGCGGCCTTCGCGCCGGCGCGTATCGAGCGCATCGCGGGCGCGCGCGCGCAGCACACACCGGCCATCGCGTCACCCGTGGCGCACCGTGCAATGCGTGCAGCGTGCCGACGATCTGCAGTTTGCTGAGCTGGATCATTGGATATCCGTTTCGGGCTGACTCGAGATCGGGCGATCGGGCTCGAGAAAACGCGCACGAGCCCAGGTGTGATGTCCGTTTTCGGCGTCGGCGCCGGCGAACGA
>Ga0209666_1001685_pt1 | contig 16848 bp, 8 predicted proteins | sample SaaInlV_125m_DNA_FD_184679 | JGI IMG/M metagenome (GOLD analysis project Ga0209666, IMG submission 184679) | Marine microbial communities from expanding oxygen minimum zones in the Saanich Inlet - Saanich Inlet SI037_S3LV_10m_DNA (SPAdes)... | ecosystem: Environmental > Aquatic > Marine >...
GAGCAGTCCGCGCGCCTCCACGGCAAAACATCCGGGCCCCCGCTCAGATCCCGACAGCCCACCACGCGCGCGGCCGCCGGAGGTGACAAGGACGTCGCCGCCGCCGCGGGCGCCAAGGAGCCCGGGCCATCCTCCGGCAGGTGGTCCTCCGTCGTCAACTCACTGGCGACGGTGATGGAACCGACGGAGGTGGAGTCGCTGCTCGACGAGGAGCTCCCGGCGCACGACGAGATCACGCGAGGCCGACTGTCCAACGGACTGCGGTACGTCGTGCTGCCCAACAAAGTCCCCAGCGATCGGTTCGAGGCGCACCTGGAGATGCACGTCGGTTCCGTGGACGAACGCGCGGATGAGCAAGGGCTGGCGCACCTGGTGGAGCACGTCACTTTTCTGGGATCCAAGAAGAGGGACGCGTGGCTCGGGTCGGGGACCAGGGGCAACGCGTACACCGACTTCCACCACACCGTGTTCCACGTGCACTCCCCGACGTACAACAAGGATTCCATCTACATGCTTCCCAACGTGCTGGACATCCTGTACGACGTGGCGTTCAACCCGCAGTGCCTCGAGACCCGGGTACAGAAGGAGAAGAAGGCTGTCCTCGCGGAGGCGCAGATGATGAACACCATCGAGTACCGCGTGGACTGCCAGCTTCTCCAGCACCTCCACTGGGATAACAACCTCGGATGCAGGTTTCCCATCGGTAAGCTCGACCAGGTGGCCACGTGGGACGCCGCCAAGGTTCGGCAGTTTCACGATCGCTGGTACTTCCCGGCCAACGCCACCCTCTACGTCGTCGGAGACTTCCACGCCGACGTTCCGGGCGTCGTGGAGATGATCGAGAAGGCGTTCGGGTCCGCCGAAGCCGCGATCGAGATTGACGAATCCACCGGAGCTGCCACCGCGGATCCCCCAGTGCTACGAGAGAGGCACGCGGTCCGGCCCCCGGTGCGACACGCGTACGGTGTGCCGCCGTCGATTGCTAAAACCATCGACGCGGCGGAGAAGGCGGCGAAGGCGGCGGGCATCGATGACCCGTATCAGCCGTTCGTGGCGAAGGAGAGTGGGGTTCAGCTGTTCCAGCACGAGCACCTGAGCCACGTGAGCTTCAACATCTTCAGCAAGCTCCCCGTGCTGCCGCTGCGGCACATGGGCGACTTGCACCGCACCGTGAACCAGCGCATATGTCTGTTGGTGCTCCAGAGCCGCATCCAGAGCCGGTATGCGGAGCTCGACCACGAGCACTACAAGCGGTGCGAGCTCGACCACTCCGACAGCGCGCGGGAAGGGTGCACGGTGTCCACGGTGACTGTCACGTGCGAGCCGCTGCACTGGAAGTACGCTCTGCAAATCGCCGTGGAGGAGGCGCGGCGCCTGCAAAAGTGCGGCTTAACCCCAGGCGAGCTCCAGAGGTTCAAGGGTGCCATGATGAGGGACAGCGAGCAGCTCGCGCAGCAGGCTGGGTTTGTCCCGTCCCTCGAGAACCTCGATTTCGTCATGGAGCACGACGCGTTGGGACACGTGGTGATGGACCAGGTGCAAGGCCACGAGGCTCTCGTCCGCCTCGACGACGTCATCCGGATTGAAGGGGTCAACGAGGTGGCGCGCGAACTCCTCGGCTTCTTCGGCGAGTACGGCGCCGCGCCGGAGGAGAAGGATGCGCTGGGGGGGCTGACCACCGCCATCGTGGCGTGCGTCCCTTCCACCACCACCGACGCTGAGGGCGTGGAGGTTCCTTTCGCCATGACCGAGGATGAGGTCAAGGAAGTGCTCTCCGCCGACTACGGAGAGATCGAGGCGATGGAGGACGTGTACGTCCCCGACGAGCTCCTCAGCGACGAGGAGATCGAGACGTTGATCGCGGAACGGAAGCCGTCAATCGTGGAATCGACGATTGACGCGGCGACTGGCGTGCATCAGCGCGTGCTGTCCAACGGGGTACGGGTCAACTACCGCGTCACGAACAACGAGCCCGGCAGCGGCTTCCTCAGGCTGGTCATCCCGGGCGGGAGGACCGCGGAGCCCGTGGCGTCGGGCCCGGGCGGCATCGGCGCCGCGGCGGTGGGCTTCAGGACCCTCCAGGAGGTTGGCGGCATCGGCCAGTGGACCCGCAAGCAGGTTGAGCTCATCACCATGCAGAACCTGGTGATGTTCGAGGTTGAGCCCGAGGCGGAGTACCTCTTCCTCGACGCCGCGTTCGCCGTCAAGGGCGGCCTTCGCACCACCCTCGAGATCATCCACCTGCTCACCACCCAGCCCGTCTGGGACTCCAACGCGCTGGAGAGGGTCAAGGACATCTACCGCATGTTCGAGCTCAACACCCAGCGTAACCTCGAGCTCCTCACCCACGACAAGGTCAACCACGCCGTCTTCGGCGACAGGAGGCTCATGGACCCGAGCCGAGAAGAGCTGAGCAAGCTCACACTCGACGGCGTCGTCAACGCGGTTGAGGCGCAGCTCAAATCCGGCCCGCTCGAGGTTAACATCGCGGGTGACTTTGACCCGGCTGAGATGGACGAGATGATTGTCAAGTTTCTCGGAACAGCCGCCCCGGGTGGAGCGCTGACACCACAGATCGACGTAGAGCCCCTCCCGCTCACCCCTCTGACACTCAAGGATGTCCCCGGCACGGATGAGCAGCGCGCGCAGAGGCTCTGGCTACGGGACAGCGACGAGCGCGCGTGCGCCGTGCTCGCGGGGCCGGGGCCCAAGATGTGGGCGCCCATGCGAAACCCACCCTTGCCCCCGCTCGCGGATGCCGACGCTGACGCCGACGCCGACGCTGACGCCGATGCAGCATCTGGTGACGTGAACCCGTTCGTGGGACCTGACGGGGGTCGGTACCACCCCCAGGACCCGGTAAACGCGGCTGCCGCGCTCAAGGAGAACCCCTTCGCCGCGCAGTCGATCCGCCGGGCCAACCCGCTGGCCACTTTCGTCGCGGGCATGCTCCTCACCGAGGTGATCGGTGGCCGGCTGTTCACCACCGTCCGCGACGCCCTCGGGCTCACCTACGACTGCAACTTTCAGCTCGCGTTTGGCTTGCAGAACAGCGACGCCACCACCTACAGGCTGGTGGTGACGAGTACCCCGGCTAAGATTGACGACGCGCTCGACGCCGCGCTTCGGGTGCTCCGGGGGTTTAAGAACCAGCGAATCTCCATGCGCGAGGTTGAACGCGCGCGGATGACTCTACTGACCCGCCACGAGACGGAGCTCAAGACGAACGCGTACTGGGTGGACTTGATGCAGTACACCGCGCTCGGCGACGTACTGGCGCCCGCTAAGGATGTCACGTGCATCAGCGACTTACCCGCCATGTACGAGGCGGCCACCGTGGACGATCTCTACGAGGTGTACGCGCAGCTTGGGTTGGGCGACGGCGAGATCTTCACGTGCGTGACGGTGGCGGGCGCGGAGGATCCGGCGATCGCGAAGAAGAAGGCTGAGGAGGAGGCGGCGGCTGGTATTGAGGCGATGGCGGCCGCCATGGGGGGTGCGGGCGCGGGTGCGCAGGTTGACCCGAGCGCGGCGGCTGCTGCGGCGATGGAGGCGATGCGTCAAGCGATGGCGGCCAACGCGGGGTTCGCGACGGAGGCGCTCAAGGCGATGAAGGGGCCCAAGAAGGATGACGGGATCGACCAAGTCTGACATGAAACGGCGAAAGTAATATGATTTTTTCACTTTGACGGATGCGTCGACGTGAACCCTGACTTCAGGGTAGGCGTCATCGTGTACTCAAAGACTCAGCGAACGTAACAACACAACATGATATCACAAGGTTCGTCTCGATGCGAACTCCCCGACACGAGCGGCGAAGAAAGAATGAACCATGGGCGTGGACTCGAGGTTCATTCTTCGCGCCGGAACGGAAAACCAAATCTCAGTCTCGGCGCCGGTCCGATCGGATCGGGAACTCTCTCAGACGTCGTCGTCGTCGCACGACACGGACAGGTCCCCTTCGTCGTCCTCGATGACGTCGCACTCCTGCTGGTCCACCGGGTTGATCGTCTTGCACACGGTCCCTCCGCCGGGCTGTTCGCAGCAGTACACGTCCACGCCGTCTTCGTCCTTGTCGGACCATCCGACGAGGCACGGCTCGATGTTGGCGTCGGGGTCCATCTCCACCACCTCCTCCTCGGGCGAACTTCTCCTGATCAGGACGACACCGCGCATCATCTGGTGAGGCTTGCGCACCGCGGAAGGGAGGACCCGCACGGCGGAAGAGACCTTGCTCGCGGACTTGGCTCGCGCCGCGTTGGAGACGGCGGAGAGGGAGAAGGACGCGACGGTCACCGCGTGCATTTTGATGGAATAGATGGTCACTTCGACGCGTTAATCGGGGCGAGCGCGCGTGCGGTGTGCGTGAGTGCGGGAGTATCGCCCGCGCTCGTGGCGTGAGTGCGCTCGGTTGTGACGAGCGGGGTGGGATTTGGTGTGAAGCCGGTCCGTTCGCGGTGGGGCGGACGTGTTCGGCGCGTGTGTTTATGCGCGGGGGGTCCGTCAAGCGTCGTGCTGACTCGGCGTATCTGCCAGCTGCCATGAGCGATTGTGGGCACACCCGCGTGTGCCGAAGTTTGAAGCGAGTTTTTTGAAGAGTCGCGAGAACGAGTGCATCGGCAAAACCGTCGTCTGAAATCGCGAGGGCGCTCCCGTGTTGGCGCACAGCACTTCCGCGCCGTTGGGACGTCCGCGTCGTTCGGTCTGGACCCTGACGTACGAGGGCGACCGTCGCGCGTCACTGATACGGCGATAGATACGCCGCTCCCCCCCGCACGACGGTTGGAGCTCTCTCATCTCTTTTGGAAATTTTAACTCGTCGCGTCGCCGACAACGGCCAAGATGATGTTCGCGTCGACCGAGGGGGTGATGGCCCCGGTGGCGCGCGTGTGGAACGCGTGGCGCGCGCAGAGACACGGCGCTGAGCCAACGGCTCGGGCCGCGAGGCCGGTGCGTGCGCGTCCGGTTCCGCTCGGCACGGTCCGCGCGGGCAGTGTTCGTTCCACCGCACGGTTCGGGATGTTCACTCGCACGTCCCCCCGCGTCGCTAGCCGCGTGGTGACCGCCGCGTTCTTCGACGAGGACCCCGCGTGGGACGCCGTGGTCGCCGCGGAGAAGGCGGCTGACGAAACGAACACCCAACACGACGCACGCGACGGCGCTGCGCTCGCCATGAGCGACGACTTCGTCGCGTCCAAGCCCCTAGAGTACGAGCGATCGGTCGCGGCGTTCGTCTGCCTCGCCGTCGCCGCGGTGGTGCTCTCCGTGCCGTTCGGATTCGTCCGATGGAACCTCAGCACACTCGCGCCGCTGGTCTGGTGGCAGCTCGGTCTGAGCACCGGCGTGGGTACCGCGATGGCGGCGCCGCTGGTGTACGCGTGCACCCTCCCCGCCATACGAGCGCGATGCAACCTTCCGGTGTTAGCCAGGGCATCCTTCGGAGTCCGCGGCGGGAAGATCGCCGACCTCGGCCGCGGCATCCTCGGCCTCGTGCTCTTCACGCTCATCACGTTGGCGGGCGGCGAGGCTGTGCTGGGCGCCGCGTCCGCGCTGGCCAACAACGGCGTGCTGTACGACGGCGTCTTCGCCGACCCGGACTCATTCGCGGGTCTCGTGGAGCGGCTCGTCGCGTACGTCGCCTTCTGGGCGGCGCAGTGCGCGGTTTTGGTCACGCTGAGGCCGGATAAGCGCCTGATGTGGTGCGCCAGGGGTGGTAGCGCGCTGGTGTGCTTCCACTTCATCCGAGCCGTCGCGGCCGGGTTCAGAGAGGCGGCGCTGCTCGACCTGCCGCTCGCGCCGCTCGTACCAGAGTTTTGGACGCACGCGGTGCTAACCGCCGGGGTCTGGTTCACACTCGCCGCGCTCCTACCGGACTACGCGCGTAAGTGCGTGAACGAGGACGGGTACCTCAAGGCGCAGGCGTTCTGGCTCCCACTGCTCGCCGGATTCGTCGCCGTCGCCGCGCTAGGAGTCACCGGCGAATCATCCCCAGTCGCGTGCTTACTCTCCGTCGCCGCCGCGTGCCTCGTGACCAACGCCACAGCCACCAGCGTCGGCGCCGTGTCCGCGATTCGCGCGTGGAAGCCGCAAGGTGCGAAGCGATCCGCGTTCATCGTGGCGCTCGTCGCGCTCATCGCGGCGCCGCTCGCGATGACGTGGCAGCAGGTCATCGCGGCGTCGTCGTGGGCCGTGGGTATCGGTTCGCTGCTCGTGGCGCCCGCCATCGGAGTCGTGCTGGCGCACTACTGGCTCAGGTCCGGGCGATCCATCGACGCCGAGTCTTTATACAAACGCGACGATACCAACGGTAAGTACTGGTACCAGGGCGGGGTCAGCGTCCGCGCCGTGGCTGCGCTCTTCGTCGGGGCGGCGCCCAACCTGGCGGCTTTAGCCGCCGGGGTCGTCGCGAGTCTCAAGTCCACCGGCCAGATGCGACTTAACCTGTACATCGTCAACAGCGAGTACTCGTCCTTGGTGGGCATGTTCTTGGCGGCGGGGACCTACGTCGCGTCCCTCGCGCTCTTCCCGCTCATACCGCGTTGGATGGAGAGCGCGCAGGTGCTCCAGCAGTTTGTGATGTGCCTAGAGCAGACAGTCGCGTTGTTTGCGTTTTGCGTCACGTTTGTTTTGTCAATTCCCGGGAAGCTCGCGGCCAAGTTTCTCGAGTTCCAGGCTGAGCGAACAGCCCGGGCTGCGGCCATCGCGGACACGGAGAGCAACTCCACGGAGGCGCAAGCGTGGATCGACGGGTGGAAGGACGGTCAGCCTGACGTCAAGGTGACTCGCGCGATGCGAACCGTGGACGCGGGTTCAATCGGTCGGAGAGTTCAGGCTCGTCTGGACGCTCAGGAGGCTGAGGAGCGCCGGAAGCTCGACGAGGTTATGAAAAAGCCGGACGTGGTGCTCGCGAAGAAGGACATGGACAGGGCGCGGAAGGAGGCGACGGACGCGGTGGCGCAGTACGAGGAGGCGACCAAGATGTCGTTCGGCGCCGACCGGGACTTGGCTCTCAAGGAGGCGCGAAGGTTAGTCGAGGCTTCGTATCAGCTCAAGGTGAAGTGCGAGATGCACTTCGAGGCTCTCGTGTACAAGTACATGGACAAGATCATACGCGACGCGGGTGCGCCCGCGGAGGAGAAGGAGCGCGCGATGGTGGCGGCGGTCAACACGATCAAGGCTGAGGCGAGAGCCGCGGCTGAGGCTGCCAAGGAGGCTCTCAAAACAGCCGCCGAGGCGGCCAAGAGACGGCGGGAAGAGGAGGAGGCGCGGAAGAAGGAGTTCGAGGCTGAGATGAAGGCTGCGAAGGAGGCCGAGGCTAAGGCCAAAGTCGAGGCCGCCGCCAAGGCGAAGGCTGAAGCTGAAGCCAAGGCGAAGGCTGAGGTTGAAGCCAAGGCGAAGGCTGAAGCTGAAGCCAAGGCGAAGGCTGAAGCTGAAGCCAAGGCGAAGGCTGAAGCTGAAGCCAAGGCCGCCGCCAAGGCTGAGGAGGAGCGGAAAAACATTCAGGCGGAGGTTGAGGCCAAGGCCCGCGCCAAGGCTGAGGCTGCCGAGAAAGCAAAGGCTGAAGCCGCGGCCAAGGCCAAGGCTGAGGAAGAGGCCGCCGGCAAACGAGCGGCTGAAAACGCCGCCAAGGCCAAGGCTGAAGAGGAGGCTGCCAAAATGAAAGCGGAGAAGGAGGCTGCCTTTGCGGCGGATGAGATGGTCATAAAACTCGCAGAGCCGGCGCCGACCGATCCCGAGCTGCCCAACGCGTCGGCGACCACGGCGGTGGCGTCGGGTGACACGAACGGCGCGCTGGGTGTGCTGGTGCTGCTCGCCGCCATCCTGGTCTTCGTCGCCGCGGCGATGATGGGCACCGACGGCTTAAACGTGTGAGCGGCTTTCGGCTAATTTATACCTTTGTATTGCATTGAACTATCGCGTCTGGTCACTCGTTCACTCCCCCGGGCTGCCCTCGCGACCGCTCCCCCGCGCGCTTCACCGCCACCTCACCGACGATCCGCCGAATCACCTCCGGAGGTGCGTCGGTTCTGATCCCGGACGCGTCGAGATGGGTCCTGGTACCGCGCCACCCGCTCCGCACGAGAGCTTCGAGCACGTCGTCCATCGGCGGCGGGTCCATCCCTGGGGCTGAGTACCTCGACACGACGCGATACAGCGGCGGGCCGTCGACCTCCGCGATGAGCCGGTCGATCAGCTTCATCGTCTTTCCACTCACGCCCTCTATAGCGTCCCTATATGCCGATTTGGGTTCAGTGACAAAACCTTTCATGTTTTTGGCATAGTCCATCGACCGTGTCGCCGCCAGTTGCATCCGTTTTAGAAACCCCATCTCACCGAGTGGACCCAGCCAACCGGGTCCCAGCGAGTGCGCGTGTGCGCACGGCCGCTCCAAACCGCCGCACGCAGCCACGTCGCACACCTCACAGTGCCAGAACCGACCGATGGCTTCATCCGAAGACGACCTGTCCGCAGCCGCCGCGCCCCTGCTCACCCTCACAGTCACCTGCACGAAGTGATCCGACACCAGGGAACATAAAGGCGCGATACCTCGATCGTGTCTCGCCGCCGCACGGGCTATGGCACCCAACAGGACCCTCACGCCCAATTCACGGAACCACGGCGGTCGACGCGACGCTACACCCGCGCTACCGCCATCCGCGTCGGTAGTCTCCACCGCCGTCACCGCGCCGTAACGTCTCCTGGCCACCGCCGGGTAGATCCCCCACAACGCCGCGGTATCCGTCGCGGTGATGGACACGACACCGAGGTGCGGAGCTCTCGACACGGCGGCGTCGAGATGCGGTGCAGCGGAGCCGAAAGGGTCGAGGTGGATGAAATCATACGGTTGCTCGTGAAGAGCGCTTCCAGCGGGCTTGCGGGTGACGTGCACGTTCGCGTCAAAGCCATAGCGATGGGGTACCGACTTGTTTGGTGACGATGAATCTCTCCACGGTGTGACTTTGGATGGATCGACCCCAGGGGGGTTGCTGCTATATTCCGGCCGCGAGTTTCCAACTGCGTTGTGCATCGCCAACTCGCAGCATTCTTCCGCGAGATCGTTCAGGGTGATTTCAAGGTTGCACTCCGAGACCTTAGTGGACTCGACCGCCCATCGCAGGCCGAGGATGCCGGAAGATGTGAAGGCATCGATGCACTTCATGGGAGGAAGCGACGGTTCTCGCTCTGTACGCTCCATGGCTGCGGCTGCCACGGCACACATCGACACGTCTCTGTTCACTTTCATCTTGACATTGCAGAATCCCGGGACGCTGCCGGGTTGCTTGGCGCCCTTGGCGGCGACCACACATCGCACCATGCCCTCCTGGAAGACGACGAGTGTCTCTTCCTCGCCATCATCCGTCTTCTGACGTTTGCCTCGCGCCATCGCACGACTCGATGTGACCTCAGCCCCGCGCCCCGTCTGAGAGTGACACGGGGAACTTCACGGGCGCGCTTTTCTCGGTTCGGCGGTGACAACTCGGCGACACCTCACCCCGAAATTCTTCAGAGTGTTCAGCGCGCGTGCCGAGTGGGGCGCGAGTGGAGGCGGTGAGCGAACCGGCCCGGGAGTGACGGATCGATGGCCGACGACGTGGCGGCACCCGCGCCGGAGGCCGAGATGACCGACGCGCCCGCCGCGAACGGCGCCGGAGCTGAGATCCCCGGCGGCGAGGGCAATTCGGCGCCAAACGTCGCGGCGGGGAACGGAGGGGCGACGCTGGCGGAGGGGCAGCCCGCGGCGCCCAACGCGGCGCCCGCCAAGCCCAGGGTGTTCAAGGTCGGAGACAAGGTCAGCGCGCTCGCCTCGTTCGACGGCGCGTACCACGAGGCGACGGTGGTGGATCTACGCCGAACGAAGAACGCGGTGGGCAAGGGCGAGCACGAGATCGTCCCACAAGACGTGAGCTACTACGTGCGGTACGCCGGGATGGACAAGCGGCTCGACGCGTGGGTCGCCGGGAATAAGACGGAGGTGCTGGACCCGGGGATGACGCGCAACCTGAGCGACCCGCTCATGGGCGTCGGCGCGATGGCGAGCCCGCGGAAGGATTCCGCCAACCTTGGAGATCATTCCGCCGCGCCCCCCGAGGGCCGCAAGGTGACGCGTAACCTCAAGCGGCGGTACAACGAGATCAACAACGTCGCCGGGTCCATCGAGGACCTCGCGCCCATCGACCAGAAGCTGGAGAAGGAGCACGACGAGAAGACCAAGGTGAAGAACATCGGGTGCGTAGAGTTTGGCAAGTACCAGGTTGACGCCTGGTATTTTTCACCCTACCCCGACGAGTACACGGACTGCGCCAAGCTGTACGTCTGCGAGCACTGCTTAAAGTACATGCGGCACGAGAAGACCTTGCTGAAGCACAAGGCGCGGTGCGCGATACGCCACCCGCCGGGCAAGATGATCTACAGGCACCCGCGGCACCAGGAGGGTAAGCCGGGGCTGGCGTTTTGGGAAGTCGACGGACACGAGCACAAGGTGTATTGCCAAAACCTGTGTCTGCTCGCCAAGCTGTTCCTGGACCACAAGACGCTGTACTTCGACGTGGACCCGTTCTTATTCTACGTCATGACCGAGTTCGACGAGCGGACGAACAAGCACGCGGTGGTTGGGTACTTCAGCAAGGAGAAGTGGTCCAACGAGGATTACAACCTGGCGTGCATCTTGACGCTGCCGCCGTACCAGCGCAAGGGCTACGGGTCGTTCCTGATCGCCATGTCGTACGAGATTTCCCGGCGTGAAGATAAAGTCGGCACCCCCGAGCGGCCGCTCTCGGACCTCGGGGCGGTGTCCTACAGGAGCTTCTGGTGCAGAGAAGTGCTTCAGGTGCTGCACAGGCACAAAGGGAGCGTCTCCGTCAAGGACATCTCGGCCGCCACCGGGTTTCAGGAGCGCGACATCGCGTCCGCGCTCCAGTCCTTGAACCTGCTCAAGTACTGGAAAGGGCAGCACATCATCAGCGCCACGCCCAAGATCATCGAGGAGCACATGCGGTCCTTCGACTCCAAGCACCAGATATGCGTGAATCAGTCGTGGTTCAGCACCCAGTGGCGCCCGCCCGTCTTCGCGCCGCCGCCCAAGCCTCTGCGCGGCGGCGCCAACAGGCAATGAGCTTACTTGTGTTTGCTAAGCTCAGTGGTCAGGATCCCTTAGTTGTCGTTCAATGAAATCGCGTTGAAGCATTACACAGACATGGACGTCTACTACCTTATCGCACTACAAGTACTCTCACTCACGTCGCGACTGGCTCGGGCTCCACTGAACGTTTCGTCGTCTCTGGCGACGAGCCTTTCTTTTCCTGGGGAGCTACGTACTCCTTGGTCCGCTCTGGCTCCAGCACCGTCTTCCCGTCCTTGACCGACACGTACCCGCACCCGAACGAGCTCGCCGCGTTCCGCTGCAGCCACCTGAGGAAGTCCTGGAGGCGCATGTGGAGCAAGTGGGTGGCGTCCTGGTCCATGTCCCCGAGGGGGACGAGCTCGGGAAGTTTGACGAAGAGGCGAAGTAAATGTTCGCCGCCGTAGACGTCGCACGGTGCCTTCTTGCCGCCCGTGAGCAGTTCATCCGCCTGTGCGTGCTCCTGCGTGTAGAGGAGCACAGCGCGGAGTGACCGGTCGAAGTACGCGCGGAGGCCGGAGGTGATCTCGCCCGCCATCTCAGCCTGCTCGGGCGAACGCGCCTTGGCCCTGGAGTCCGATTCGAAACGCTCGAGGATCGTGGAGACGGTGACGGATCGGGGGAGATGGACGAGCTTGTCCTCCCGCGTGATCTTCTCCCACCCGGCGATGAGCTCGCGTTTCAACGAGGTGGAGAGGTTGAACCTGAGGCGCGCGAGCTCTGGCGGCGCGTCGGGGGTCGGCGCGTCGGGCGTCGGCTCGGCGGTGGCGTCCCCGCCCTTCTTGGAACCGGTCTTCGCCTTTTTGTTGCCACCCTTCTTCCCGTCATCCTTGCTCGGCCTCTTCTTCCCCGCATCCTTGCCCGCGTCTTTGGCCCCATCCTTCCCCGCGTTGGCGTTGGTCTTGCCCTTGCCCTTGCCCATGTTCTTGGCCCTGTTCTCCTCCGTGTCCGCCATGAGATCGCCGCTCGACTGCTTCTCCCAGTAGTCCCATCGGCTGTTCCAACCCTGGAAGTGGATCTTGTACCGCGCCTCGCCGGTCGCACCCGCCGCGGGCTCCACGTCCACGACCTTGCCCTCGTACCACATCCCCTGGTGCCTCGCCAAAATCATCTGGTCCACGTCGTACAAACCCATCGTGGGTGCCCTGCGTAACACGGTCAGCGAGAGCAACAAAGTTTGAATCTCAGCCGGGCAGTTGAAGATTTTATCGACCAAGTGGTCACATTTGTTAAAGAATAAAGCTACAAGTACGACCCGTCTCACTTCTTCTTGCCCGCCGCCGCGGCGAGCATGTTGGACGCGGACTGCCCCGACGCCATCGCGTTCTGCAGCTGGCTGTCCCACATCGTCCTGTACAAACCCCCGGGCTTTTCGTACAGCGTCGGGTGGTCCCCGCGCTCCGCGACTTCCCCGTCTTTGAGCACGATGATCGCGTTGCTGTCCATGATGGTGGACAGGCGGTGCGCGATGACGAGGTTGGTCCGGCCTTTCGCCGCCTCGTTGATGCTCAGCATGATCTCCTTCTCCGTGTGCGTGTCCAGCGAAGAGGTGGCCTCGTCGTAGATCATGATCGGGGGATCCTTGAGCAACGCCCTGGCGATGGCGACTCTCTGCTTCTCGCCGCCGCTCAGCCGCAAACCGCGCTCGCCGACCAGCGTCTGGTAACCCTCCTTGCACTGCTCGTCGACAAACTTGGAAAACTGAGCCGCCTTCGCCGCCTTTTTCACCTCGTCGATCGTGCCCATCGTGCTGGTGCCGAGCTTACCGAACGCGATGTTGTACTCGATCGTGTCGTTGAAGAGGACGCAGTCCTGCGGCACGATGCCGATGGCGCACCTCACGCTTCGTTGCGTGATCCGCGAGATGTCCTGCCCGTTGATCAGCACGGCGCCGCCGTGGATGTCGTACAGCCTGTACAGTAGCTTACCGATGGTGCTCTTCCCCGCGCCCGAGCTGCCCACGATGGCCACCTTCTGCCCGGGTTCCACGGCGAATGACACGCCTCGGAGAATCTGTCGTCCGTCGGCGTCGCCCGAGTAGGCAAACTTGACACCTTCGAATTCGACCCGCGCGTCGTCCCGCGAGTGCAGCACCAGGTCCGTGGCGCCGTCGTCGTCCGGGACGTCGTTGTTCTCCTTCATCAATCTGAACATCGCCTCCACGTCCACCATGCACTGCTTGATCATGCGGTAATAGGTACCGAGGAAGTTTAGGGGCACGTACAGCTGCAGGATGTACGTGTTGACCAGCACAAAGTCGCCGACGGTCATGTTCCCATTCTGGACCTCCTTCGCGGCGAGTGCAAGGGATAGCGTGATGCCCACGGTGATGATCACAGCCTGGCCCATGTTCAGGCCCGTGAGGGACTGGGTGGTCCTGAGGGAAGCTTTTTGTGACTTTGCGAGGGCGACGTCGTACACGTGCGCGATGTGCGGCTCGGCGCAGAAGAGCTTGACGGTTTCAAAGTTGAGCAACGAGTCGGTAGCCTTCTGGTTGAACACGTCGTCCGCGTCCGTCTGCTGCCGCCTGAACTTGTTCCTCCACTCGGTGAATGGCACGGTGAAGGCGATGTAGACGACGATGACCATGAAGGTGATGATGCCAAAGTACCAGGTGTAGAAGATCCAGAGGTACACGCAGACCAGCGCCACCTCGAGGAAGATGGGCGCCACCTGGAAGGAGATGTAACGGAGTAACGCCGCGAAAGACTCGCTCCCGCGCGAGCACGCGCGGATCACCGAGCCCGTCTTGCGGTTGATGTGGAATCGCAGCGACAGGCCCATGACGTGCGTGAAGGTTCTGAGCGAAATCTTCCTGGACGCGTGGGTGCTGACGTAGGCGAAGGCGTTGTCCTTGAGCTCGTTGAAGAACTGCCCGGCGAAGCGCAGGAGACCGTACGCGAGGATGGCTTCAACGCTGAACTCCCCTTTGACCACCGCGTCGACCGCGTACTTCAGCGCGATCGGCGACGCGACGTTGCACAGCTTGGAGCAGAGGAGGAAAAAGACGGAGAGCACCATGCACAGCTTGATGAACGGCCTGTCCTTCGGCCATAGGAACGGGAGCATCTCCCAGAGCTCCTTCTTGTGCTCCTGCCAGAAGTTGACATCCTTGTACTTCTCCTTCTCGACGATTCGCTCAGCCTTCTGCTTGGTCTTCTCGTCGTAGCCCGAGGGATCGACAGTCTTCCCGTCGGCGCCAGCCTTCGGGGCTTTATTAGCAGCCTTGCCGTTCTCCATGGCCTCGAGCTTGACCTGCTCGGCCTTGACCCCCGCCCCTTGGCCGTTCATGATTGAAGCCTTCATCGCGGATAGACCGTCGATGGAAGGTGAGGTGCTCGTCGACCGTCCCCGCGCGTCGTCGAGTGGCGTCCGAGTGGCCGCCGACGCGTCCTCTCGTTTTCGGCTCGTGATAACGCCATCGCGTGATCGATCGCCACGTTGCAAGTTCGGTATCCATTTTACTCGTATGCGTTTTAGGTTAGATGTAAATACGAATTACGATTTACGAAGAGTTGAACTGATTGTGCAGTGGCGATGCATAGACTATAGTGCTAATAAGTTTGGAGCCCCTCGGCACTTTGTGGGGCGCGCGAAGGGAGGATGACGACGGTGTGGCGTCCGAGGGTGAGGATTGCAGTTCCGGATATCGACGGTGCCGATGTCAACGAGAAGCGGAGAGAAGAGTTGAGGACGAAGGGCACGAAGCGGAAGAGAGCCCCTCCCACAAAGGGGCCATGCGAGCACGGGGTGAAGTACCGCTCGAACTGCAAGGTGTGCAGAGCTTGTCCGCACGGACGTCGGCGCTTTCAGTGCAAGGAGTGCGGTGGTGCAGGAATATGCGAGCACGGTCGTCAGCGACATCGATGCAAGGAGTGCGGTGGGGCATCAATATGCGAGCACGGTCGTGTACGCTGTCAGTGCAAGGAGTGCGGCGGGGCATCAATCTGTGAGCACGGTCGTCAGCGCTCTACATGCAAGGAGTGCGGTGGGTCTGCAATCTGCGAGCACGGTCGTCAGCGCTCTCAGTGCAAGGAGTGCGGCGGGGCATCAATATGCGAGCACGGTCGTCTGCGCCATAAATGCAAGGAGTGCGGTGGGTCACAAATCTGCGAGCACGGTAGTGTGCGCTATCAGTGCAAGGAGTGCGGTGGGTCAGGAATCTGCGAACACGGTCGTCAGCGCACTCAGTGCAAGGAGTGCGGTGGGGCATCAATCTGTGAGCACGGTCGTCGGCGCCATCGATGCAAGGAGTGTCGCTAAAGTAATACATCAAACGCTCTTCTCTACTCGACCCGTCCCAACGCGGACATGTTCCCTTGGCTAGTTTAATGTTACAGCCGATGTCTCATCAGAAGCCGTAGGTCCTCCGAGTGTTCTCCCTGCACCGCGCGAAAACCTCCGCGTGACTCACTCCTTTGACCTCGGCGATCTTCCGCGCGATATGCGGCACGTGACCGGGGTGCGCCACAGCCCCGCGGTGCGGCGCCGGGGCCATGTAAGGCCCGTCCGTCTCGAGCAAGATGCGATCAAGCGGAGTCTGAGCCACCACGTCCCGAACGTCGCCGCCGTTCTTAAACGTGCACACGCCGGTGAACCCGAGGCACAGGTTGGGAAACTGTTCAAGCAACGACGACGCCAACGACGCGCTACTGGTGAAGCAGTGCACGTGAACGCGGGCATCCCGCGGCAAATGCGTTCGCATCAGACGCAGCGTATCCTCCTCGGCTTCCCGCGTGTGAATCACGAGCGGAGCGTTCAGCTCCGCCGCGAGCTTCATCTGCGACACGAACACGTCGTGCTGTTTACTCCGCACCTCCTCCCACCTCGCCTCCCTCGCGGCGTCGTCCGCCAAACACGCGTCCGCCTCGATATCCTTCATGGCGTAGTGGTAATCGAGGCCGCACTCGCCCACGGCGACGACTGAGTTTGTCGAATCGCTCACCGTGCTTTTCACGAGCGACGCCATCTCGTCGTTCCACTCGTGTGCGCTGAGCGGGTGGCACCCGAAGGCGGCGAAGACGCCGGGCTTTGGGAGGATCTCACGCACGGCGTCCATCGCCTTGCGGCTGCACGCGACGGTGAGGCACGCCTCCAGCTGTGCGCCGAGATAGTCCTCAGCGTCCGGGTCCTCCGACGACGCCACGTCCTCTCTCCAACTCTCAAAGTCGACGACGGCGGGCCCCTTCGTCGCGTGCCCCTTCTTGGCCTTCCTGTCGTTGTCCGAGTTCATCTTTTGGAAGATGAGGTCCAGGTGGCAGTGCGTGTCGACGTACGTGAGCGTGTCCACGGCGGCCGGCGCGACCGGGGCGGCGTCGGTAGCCAGAGCTCGATGCCTGATAGATTTCTCACAGCGCCTCTGCGCCACAAGATTCGTCGATGCGAAACGACCACGAGCGACGACCGCGAGGGGGCGTCGCGCGAGCGCCGACGACGTCCGCGAAGCGACCGCTCGCCCGGCGCCGAGCGCCACGGGCGCTACCCTGGCCAACGCCATCGGTATCGACCGTGCGATGAGTAGTGACCCGCAGGGTGGAAGCGAAACACTCGACGTGGATGGATAAAATAGTCTCGTTCGTTCACGTCTCGTCAGAGTCTAAGACTAAGGTAGCCCCGGGCTCGGCTCGATACTCGCGCGCTTGGAAAGCCGCTCGCTGTGCGCTCCCAGCTGCGCCGCATCGCTCGTCCGCTTCCCCCGGCCACGGCCCCTGCCCCTGCCACGGCCGCCG
>Ga0209666_1001686_pt1 | contig 16842 bp, 16 predicted proteins | sample SaaInlV_125m_DNA_FD_184679 | JGI IMG/M metagenome (GOLD analysis project Ga0209666, IMG submission 184679) | Marine microbial communities from expanding oxygen minimum zones in the Saanich Inlet - Saanich Inlet SI037_S3LV_10m_DNA (SPAdes)... | ecosystem: Environmental > Aquatic > Marine >...
TCCATTTATAATCTTTAATTAAGTTTGTAGAACCTGAAGAATCAGTAAATTCTAGTGTTTCCCCTCCACAAATATTCAAGGTGTCTGAAGAGCCTTTTGCTTTAACACCTTCAATTTTTATTTGCTTTGTAAGTTCCTTGGTATAGTTTCCATAAGTTTTAACCCCATATTTGTAATACTCAATTTGATAGATGTTCTGAAGTGTTATTTTAAACGTTCCTGTGTCGGGAAAGGAATAGTATGCACTGTCAAAATCTAAACTAGACAGTTCTTTAACTCCGTTTATTAACCAATTTCGTTCAGTTAGTCTTCCATATTTTGCATGAGAATTATCATCAAATAGCACAGGGTTGTCATTTAGGCATTGACGTTTAACTACTTCAAAATCTAATCTTACGGAATCAATTACAATTTGATCATAAAGCTCGTTTTCACATCCAGATTCGTTATTCAATACTTTTGTTCGAACGTTATATTTTTTTCCTTCTTCTAGTAAGAAGAAAGAAGTATCTGATGGGTGTATTTTATGAACTGTATCGCTTCTATCGCTAGTGTAAATGTAACTATAGGCAATGGAGTCGTAATTTAAAGAGGCTTGATAAAAACCAAATAATTTTGAACTATCTGCAAAGAGTTCAAAATTATCTTCGATTACATATCCATTCACAGCAATAGTCGTATCTACAAATGTTGGATTTATTACTTCAGTAAAGCAACCGTTATATCCCGTTATTAAGTGGGTGTAAAGTTGACCAGCATCAGGAATTACTTCTCCTGTTGAAATAATATTTCCAATTGTATCCGAATTGTATTTAAACTGTTCGTATATGCGATAAGGGTCGTCATAGTTAATAAAAGGAGTTCTTCCTAATCCTAAAGAAACATTTGGAGGGCAATCTGAAATTGGTGTTTCTTCATCAATTAGTAATGAATTTGTTCCCTCGTTAAATGCCCAGCAGAAATAATTACTTTCCAAGTAAGTTGTAAGGTAATTAGCTTGGTCTTCGAAATCAATTCTATCACCGTAACAAATTGTATCATTTGGTGATTGAGTAAAATTAGCAGAGATTGGTTTTTCTCCAGCTTTAATAATGGCCTCATATGTAACTGTGTCTGAGCAGCCGTCTTCGGTGAAAATAATGTATGTTATATCATAATCACCTGGGGTATTATAGATGTGATTTGGTTCAAAGTCTTCGCTTTCATTTAAACTCTCAGACGCAGGATCTCCAAAGTTCCATTCAACATTTGAGATTGTTGAATTTAAGGTGTAGCTAGTGTCTTTAAAAGTTAAATTTAAAGGTGAACATCCTGTGTAGATAGAATCTTGCTCATAAAACCGAGCAATTGGGAATGGAACTCTTAAAATCCATGCATTCGTGTCGGAACACCCAAACTTATCGGTGGCAACTAATTTATATTTAAATATTTCGGGTGGAATGTCATAAGTATGAACAGGGTACTTTTCTGTTGAAAAAAGAGAGTCTCCAAAATCCCAATAATAATCTAATTCACTACCTTTAGAATTATTTGTAAATGTAACTTCTAGGGGGTCGCTACAAATTGGAGGATCTCCATCATCTGCAATCGATTTGGGAAGTTGATAGGTAATAGTTGTTGTATCCCAGCAAGCATCATTTACAGTTGATGTTAAAGTTATTTCATATGGCCCTTTTCCTTTAAAATTGTATTCAGCATTTTGTGTAGATTTAGTTGATTCTCCACCAAAATTCCAATCCAAAGAATTAAATGTTTCGGTGGTGTTCTCAACTTTAATTGTGAATTCATTAAAACCGCAAATAATATCCCAATCGAAGGTCGCTTCGTAATCACCAACAACGAGACTTTTTGAATAAGTATCCGTACATCCTGTAAGCTTTTCAGTGACGGTTAAAGTAACTTGTTTAGTCCCAAAAGCAATATATTCATGAATTCCTGGTGCATCGCCTGTTGTTGAATTTCCATCTCCAAAATCCCAATTGTAATCTAAGTCTTCACCTGTTGATTTGCTAATAAAATTTACAGGTGAAGGAAGACCGCATTTAACAGAACCGTGAACAAATTTTGCTTGAGGATTATCTAGGCGAATAAAATTTGATTTTGAAATAGAAGCCTCACATCCATTAATATCTTTTACTTTTAAAAAAACTTCATAATTTTTCGTTTCAATGTATGTTGTTGTTGGATTTTGCTCACTTGAAGTTTCTCCGTTTCCAAATGCCCAATACCACTCAGTTATTGTTCCTGATTGTGGAATAGATAAATCAGAGAATTCAGCTATATGAGGTGAACAGCCATTTTGACTGTTAACTGATAATTTTGGAACGGGAGATGCGTTAACTCTAATTAGTGCTGGCAATATTTTTGTGGCTGAATCAATCCCGTTTGTAGTTGTAAGTGTTACCGTATAAAAACCAGGTTGAGAATAAATGTAAGTCGGACTTGGCTCAGTACTTGTAACGCCGTTTCCAAATTCCCAAGTATAAGATGTTGGAACCTCGGATTCATTTATGGATTCATTATTGAAGGAAACAACGAATGGAGCACATCCGTTCGTGTTTTCAGTGCTGAATTCGGCAGTTACCTGACCAACTACAGGAAAGGTAATAATGATAAAAAGTATGATAAAAAATAGCTTTTTCAATTGCTGTGTTAGGTTTTAATACTTTAACGACTTACAAAAATAACAGATTAAAGAACTGTTTAGTGTATTATTAACTATTAATTATTAACTGATGTTAACAACTCGGCAAAATTGATTTACAATAAGTGGATACACAGTTTTAACTTAGACGTAAATAAATTGTGAATGGAGGCTTTAGTAATTGGAGTATTAATTGGAGTGTTTTTAATTGAGCTGATTTTAGGGCGCTTAAATCAAAAAAACATATTGAAAGCTTGGCCTACTGAAGTAAGAGGGATTTATACTAAAGGACAAGTGAAAAGAGCTGTACAGTATGCTCATAAGAATTATCAATTTAGTTTTATTAGTAAGATAATTTCGTTAGCAATCATGGTTTTCATGATTATTGAAGGAGGATTTAATTGGGTAAATGAAATCTCAATTTCTTTTTCGGACAATCAATCTTACCAAGCTTTAGTGTTCTTTGGAATCCTTCTTGGTGCCAATCAGTTAATATCCATTCCGTTTAGTTATTATCAAACATTTGTAATTGAAGATGAATTTGGCTTTAATAATTCGAGTAAAAAACTCTTTATAACCGATACAATTAAGCAATTAGTTATTGGAGCTATAATAGGAGGGGGGCTTTTATTTTTACTAGGATGGCTTTTTGAAACTTTAGGCTCAGACTTCTGGTTGGTTTTTTGGGGCGTAATCGTTGTAATAATGATTTTTGTTAACGCATTTTATACTTCTTTAATATTGCCTCTTTTTAATAAGTTAAGCCCAATTGAGGACGAAAGCTTAAAAGCTGATATTTTGTCTTACTGTAAAAAAGTAGGATATGGATTGAAAAATTTATACCAAATGGATGGTAGTAAGCGGAGTAAGAAAGCGAATGCTTTTTTTAGCGGATTAGGACCAACTAAAACAATCGTACTGTATGACACCTTAATAGAAGGACAATCTAAAGAAGAAATCACTGCAGTACTAGCCCATGAAATCGGTCATTATAAACGGAAACATACTTTGTTTAATTTACTCTTCTCCATCATACAGTTGTTTGGGATGTTATTCTTGTTAGGTTGGGCACTGAATCAATCTGATTTCTCATTAGGGTTAGGCGTTGAAACACCAAATTTCTATACCGGATTATTAGCTTTTTCAATTTTATTCACGCCAATTAGTTTTTTAATTGGCATGGTACAAAATAACATTTCTCGAATTATGGAATATCAAGCCGATGCTTACGCTAAGGAAACCTATAATGGAGAGACTTTAATTGCAGCATTGAAAAAATTATCGGTGGATAATTTATCTAACTTAAACCCGCATCCAGCATATGTTTTCTTTTATTATTCTCATCCACCCATCCACCAACGAATTAAAGCTTTAAAATGATTGAATTACCATCAAGTTTTATTGATTCCCTAAATCTTTCAACTGAAGCAAAAGAGGCTTTAGTAATAGCTTTAAATTCAGGTCCTGTTTGTTCAATACGGCAAAATCCTTTTAAACAACATGATTTGTTTAAGAACGAAGAGCAGGTGCCATGGAGTGTAGAAGGAAAGTATTTAAAAGAAAGACCAAGTTTTGTCGCTGATCCGTTATTTCATGCAGGAGTTTACTATTCGCAAGAGGCGAGTAGTATGTTTTTAGAACAAATCTTAAAAGCCATTGATTTAGAAGGCAAAGTTGTTTTAGATTTATGTGCTTCTCCAGGAGGAAAGTCTACACACATTAGTTCATTACTACCTAAAAGTGCGTTTTTAGTAGCAAACGAGATTATAAGATCTAGAGCTTGGATATTAAAGGAAAATTTAGATAAATGGGGGAGTAGTAACTGCGCAGTCACGAATAATGACCCTGAAGATTTTAAAGAATATTTAGGATTCTTTGATCTGGTTTTAGCGGATGCACCTTGTAGTGGCGAAGGGATGTTTCGAAAAGATCAAAACGCGCGTAAAGAATGGAGTGAGCGTGGAGTTGACATTTGTTATGCTCGACAACAAAAGATTATTGCTGATATAATTCCTACCATAAAAGACGGAGGAGTTTTAATTTATAGTACTTGTACTTTCAACGATAAGGAGAATAAAGAAAATTTGGCTTGGATTGAAGAAAACTACAATGTTGAAGGTTTTGATTTTGTTTCGGATGAGTATTGCTCCGAAAATTCGATTGAAACAGTTGAAGTTGGTGGACTTAAAGGATATCAATTTTTCCCAGGTAAAACGAAAGGTGAAGGTTTCTTTATTTCAGCAATAAAGGTTTTTGGCGGACGACATAAATTAAAGATGCCGAAGAGAATTCGAAATGTACGATTAGATAAATGGGATGGTGAAAATCCTTTAGATAACGGTTGTAAAAAGTATGTAATAAAGGATATGGTTCATAGTTTTCCTGAAGAATTCGAAGACATTGTGAAGTGTATGCTGTGGGAATTAAAACCGCTTAAGATTGGTTGTGAACTTGGACAAGATATTAAAGGAAAGCTAAAGTATTCTCATGAGTTGGCTCTTTCACATGAGTTAGATTTAAATAAAATAGAAACAATTGAAGTCTCAAAGGAAGAAGCGATTAAATTTTTACAAAAGAAGGACTTAAGTGAGGTGCCTGATATAAAATCATGGGGACTTATAACATACAAGAATCAAGGATTGGGTTGGGTGAAAAAGGTTGGTAACAGATTGAATAATAATTATCCAAAAGAATATAGAATTAGAAAAGAGTTTTAAAAATTAAAACTCAGCTTTAGACCATTTGCATTAGGTAATAATGGGAATTGTGCTGGTTGAATTCTTAGTGTTAAATCATCACTGACATCAAAAGTGGAAAAGTGAGCGTCGACGGAAGCATCAACTATTTGAAAAAGATAAAAAACAGCTGAACCAATAATTACTTGTTGTTTTCTTTTGCGTACATCTTCTGAATACCCTGAGACGGTTCCAATTTTCATTGCAGCAAGTTGTGTTCCCGAAAACTGAGAAAACTCATTGTTTGTGTTTTCAACATAGTCAATCAATGGTTGGTCAGAGCCACCTCTGTCTTTATAAATCAGTATTTGCTTATAAAAGTTATCTTTTTTTGAGTAAAAATCATACATCCAAATTAGTCTTGCAAAACCACCCCAAACAATAGGTGCCTTCCAGTATTTACGATTGTAAATTTGTCCAGTACCCGGCATAAATGTACTCAGTAAAGAAGCTTTTAGAGGACTCTTTTCTTTAAGTACTTTTGGAGACTTAATATTATTTGAATCCTCAGGTTCTATTGTATTAATTGGTAAGCTATCTTTTTGAGCAATACAAGCACCTAAGAAACTAAAAAATAAAAAATAAGATGTAATTAGTTTACGCATCAATTATTTTCATGATTCTTTCTAAATCTTTTTCAGATTTAAAGGAGATAACGAGATTACCTCCACCATTATTACCTGGCTTAACTTTCACTTTTGAATTTAAAAGAGAAACAAGATCATCCTTGAACTTTTGTTGGGAGAATGATAAGGCATCTTCTTTTTTAGATGTTGGTTTCTTCTCTGAAGTTGCCTTTTGAGCTTCTTTTGTTTCTTTAACCAACTCTTCAACTTTTCGTACAGAAAGCTTTTCGGAGACAATCATATCAAAAATATATGATTGAACTTCCTCATCGTCTAAAGCAATTAAAGTTCGAGCATGACCAAATGAAATGATCTTCTCTTTTAATGCATTTTGAATTTCGGCAGGTAAATTTAGTAGTCTTAAGTAATTAGAAGTAGAAGATCTTTTTTTTCCAACCCTATCCGCTAACTCTTCTTGTGTTAAATCACATTCCTCTACTAAACGTTTGTATGAAAATGCAATCTCCATTGGATTTAAATCTCTCCGTTGAATGTTTTCTACTAATGCCATTTCAAGCATTGCTTGATCATTTGCGATACGAATATATGCAGGTACTTCAGTTAATCCGGCAACTTGAGATGCTCTATATCTTCTTTCTCCAGAAATGATTTGATATTTGTCATTTCCTAATTTTCTTACGGTTAATGGTTGAATGATTCCTAATTCTTTAATAGAAGAAGCTAATTCTGTTAATCCTTCTTTTTCAAATTCGATTCTTGGATTGAATGGGTTAGCTTCAATCTTATTGATTTTAAGCATCGCAATATTTCCAACAACAGCTGTGCTTGTTTGCGCCACACTAAGATTTGAAGTCACATCTGTGCTTGCATCAGAAAGTAATGCTCCTAAACCTCTACCTAAAGCTTGTTTCTTAGCCATTGTTAACGTTTTCTTTTTCTGCTTCTCCCAATCCGCTTTTCCCATCAAAATCAATGATTTTGTCTTCCTGATTCATCTCAGTTTGATTGTTCTTTTGAAGAACCTCTCTTGCTAAGTTTAAATAGTTAGTAGCACCTCTTGAGCTTGCATCATGCATAATTATTGATTCTCCATGCGAGGGAGCTTCACCTAATTTGGTGTTTCTTTGGATGATTGTATCGAAAACTAAATCTTGGAAATGAGTTTTAACTTCGTCTACAACTTGGTTTGATAATCTTAATCTCGTGTCATACATCGTTAATAAAATACCTTCAATTGTAAGGCTGTTATTAATTCGAGTTTGAACGATTTTAATTGTGTTTAAAAGCTTTCCTAAACCTTCTAAGGCAAAATATTCACATTGAACAGGAACAATTACAGAGTCTGCTGCGGTTAAAGAGTTAATCGTAATTAAACCTAAAGACGGTGAGCAGTCAATAATAATGAAGTCGTAATTATCTTTAATAGGCTCAAGGGCCATTCTCATCATTTTCTCACGATTGGGCAAGTTGATCATTTCAACTTCAGCACCAACTAAATCAATATGTGCAGGTATGATATCTACATTTGGTGAGGTTGTGGTTAAAATAATATCTTTCGCTTCTACTTCATTAATGAGGCATTCATAAATACCGTTTGTAATATTTCTTGGGTCAAAACCTAAACCAGAAGTTGCGTTAGCTTGAGGATCAGAATCAATAACTAAAACTTTCTTTTCCAATACCCCTAGGGCTGCAGCCAAATTCATTGTTGTAGTTGTTTTTCCAACTCCACCTTTTTGGTTGGCTATTGCTATAATTTTTCCCATGTTCTAAATATTTTATTTTTCCTTTAAGCCTATAATCTCCAAAACGTAATGTTCTTCGTAGATTTAATGCTTAAATTTGTTGAATTACCTTTTAAAATAGGCATTTCAGACTTATTTCAGGTAAAACAAATTTAAGTTTTAAAACCTTTGTTTAGAAGCTGAATTTTAAACAAAATTTTGTGAATTGTTAATAACTGATTATGATTTCAATTATAGCTGCAACTAACCGTAAAAACAATGAAACACTCAAGATAGCGAAAGGGTATGGTGAGCTCCTAAAAGAAGAGGGCGCATCGTGTCAGATTCTTGATTTAAGTGATTTGCCAAAAGACTTTTTATTTAGTGCTTTGTATGGGGAGAAAAATGAAGATTTTGATCGCCTTGTAGAGCAGTTTATTATAAGTGTTAATAAAATAGTAATTGTTTCCCCTGAATATAACGGTAGCTTTCCTGGGATTCTTAAAAGTTTTATCGAAGGTTGGAATCCTAAACAAACACCTGGAAAGTGGGCTGCTTTGGTGGGTGTTGCTTCAGGAAGACAAGGGAATGCTAGGGGTATGGATGATTTAACAAATATTTTAAATTATCTTAATATGAATGTTATTCCAATTAAACCACCAGTTTCTCAAGTGTTTAATGTCTTAAATAAAGAAGGGGAAATAATTGATGAAGGGGTGATTAAATTAATGAAACAGCAAATAGAATTGTTGTTGGAGAAATAAGTAGATTATGAATTTCGACGAACTAAAATTGAATAAGCAATTGTTAAGTGCGATTGCTGATTTGGGTTATAAAAAGCCAACTCCAATTCAGGAGCAGATTATTCCTAAGATTTTAGATGGTCACGATGTTTTAGGTATTGCACCAACCGGAACAGGTAAAACAGCTGCTTTCGTTTTACCTATTTTACGAAAACTCAACTACGCTCAAGGTGATCATCCACGAGCTTTAATATTTGTTCCTACACGGGAATTGGCTGTTCAGGTTTATGAAAACGCTGTGAAATATGCTGTTAATACTGATATTAGATGTTGTAGACTAATTGGAGGTATGGGAATGCAAGCTCAACTTAAAGAGGTTCAAAAAGGTGTTGATTTAATTGTAGCTACTCCTGGTCGTTTCATGGATATTTACTCAAGAGGAGAAATTCATTTGAAGAAAGTCCAAACTTTAGTATTGGATGAAGCTGATAAAATGATGGATATGGGGTTCTTACCTCAGTTAAATAGTATTTTAGAAATCATTCCAAATAAGCGACAGAACTTGCTTTTTTCGGCTACATTTCACCCTAAAGTTGAAGAATTAACCGAAGAGTTTTTAGATTTTCCTGTTAAGGTTGAGGTTAACGTTGATATGATGGTAATCGATTTAGTTGATCAATATCTTTATCGTGTTCCAAATGCTAAAACGAAGTTAAACTTACTGGTTCATTTACTCCGTATTCATGAAGAGTATAGTCGAGTTTTAATATTTGCACGAACCCGAGAAACTGCAGAAAATATACACAAGTATTTAAATCGAATGGAAATTGGTGAATGGAAAGCAATTCATGCCAACAAAGGACAAAATACGCGATTAAATGCATACGAGGAGTTTAGTGAAGGAAAGATAAGAGGAATTGTAGCAACTGATGTTGCTGCAAGAGGTATCGACGTAAGCGAAGTTTCACACGTAATTAACTTTGATGCTCCCGTTATGTATACGGACTATGTTCATCGTGTTGGTAGAACTGGTAGGGCAGAGAAAGAAGGCGTGGCAATTACATTTGCGTCCGAAGTAGAACATTATCACATAAGGAAAATAGAAGAATTAATTGGCCAAGAAATTAAACTTTTAAAAATTCCAAAAGAAGTAGAATTATTAGATACTTCGTATGACGAAAAACAAGCTTTTGCAAGAGAAATAGATCGTCAAAAGCGAAAGGAAGATCCTACATATCAAGGAGCGTTTCACGATCGAAAAAAAGCAGCATTAAAAAATCCCAATAAAGCAAATCATAAAACAATACAAGCATATAAATTTATTACTGAGGAAGGTGATAATCATAAAAATAAAGGAAAGGGGAAAGGGAAGTCGAAAGCAAAAGTACCAAAGCCAAAACGAAAGGGTAAAAAGAGGTAGTTTTTAGTTTAAATTTTAATAAGATATTTATTTATAATTATTTCATTTATTCTCGAATATTTGATTAAGGTTATAAGTGTAGTTCTAAGGGAATAAAAAAATTAGCCACTAATAACTAGACAATATTTTAAGCATACGACATTGAAAAGATTTTCTAAGTAACATTATTTTTTAAATTGAGATGGTACGGTATTATTACCGTGCTATCTTACTTAAACTCTTATTTTAAGCGCTCTTGAATTCTAGCCTTCCTTTTGTTACCTGCCGTTTAAATTCACTTTCATTTCAGCACAAGTTACTGAGTCAGTACTACAAGTTTTAGCACTATCACTTTTAACATCTTTTTTAGCGCAACATGCTTTAGAAGATTCAGCTTCACAATTATTAAGTTCTGTTCTTGAAGAATCAGTAGCGGTAATTGAAGTTTTAGCTGTGTCAACGGCTAAAGAAGCTTCGCTACAGCTCATTAAAATAAATGTTAAAACAACTACTAAGTTTAAAACACCAAATTTTTTTTGCATAAATCTAATTTTTATAATAATTATATAACTGTAGGAATATCCACAATTATTCTTGGATTCTTTCCATCTCCATTCGATGAAAGTTTTCTAAACTATCCGTTGAAAGGAAGTATTGTTCATTTTTTTTATTTCTACTGTTATCCCAATTTACAGTGTGGTTCGATTTAGTTATGGACAAAACTTTCTTTTTTAAGCTCCAAGTTAATTCAATTTGGCCATTTTTTAATCCAGTTCCATCTTTCTCCAATTGAAGTGTAAAATCGTTTGTTTTTGAGTCATTAATTAGATAGGTGACAAACCAAGAACCTTCTAATCTGTTTTCAAGCTTAGTACAGGAGAAGAGTGTGACAGCACAAAATATACAAAAGAGCGTTTTCATTATTTAACCTTAAAATCAAACATTTTAGTACTACCTAAGTAACCTACTAACTCATCATTAATATTAACCTTACCAACTCCGGATGGAGTACCAGTATATATCAAATCACCAATTTTTAGGGTGAAGTATTTTGATACGTAGCAAATTAATTCCTCTATATTAAAAAGCATTTGATTGGTATTTCCAGTTTGGACTTTATGACCATTTACTTCCAAATAAAAATCAATATTGTTTATTTTTTCAAACGCTGACTTATTAATGAAGTTTTTAGAAATTACGGCAGACGAATCGAATGCTTTTGATTTTTCCCATGGCAAACCTTTTCCTTTTAAATCGTCTTGCAAATCACGGGCTGTAAAGTCGATGCCAAGTCCAATCTCATCAAAATATTTATTTGCGAATTGAGGTTGTATATTTTTACCTAATCTATTAATCTTTACAATAAGCTCTACTTCATGATGCACATCATTACTGAAGTCAGGGATGAAAAACGGATCGTTATTTCTCAATAAAGCCGTATCAGGTTTTAAAAAAACAACGGGTTCTGTTGGTTGGGCATTGTTAAGCTCTTTCGCGTGGTCTGAAAAATTTCTTCCGATACAAATTATCTTCATAGATAGGAGTATTTATTCTCCGAATTTTTTTTGTAAAATCCTTAATTTAATACTTTCCAATACTTTTTTCGTGTTTATTGGGAAATCGCCATTCATCATCCAAGCGTAATAAGAAGGCTCTTCAGATAAAACTTGCTCAACAGGTTTTCCTCTGTGTTTTCCAAAATTGAAAACTTCTATATTTTCCTTATTGTATGAGAATCGTCCTACAAGATCAACATTATTATTTCTTTTTGAGAAGATACCTAATTTTTCCATGTCATTAATCACGGGAATGGATACCTCTCCATCTCTATTTGTGAATTCAACTCCATTGTACATGTCTAACATAGACTTTAATACATCGTAAGTTGCATTTGTATCAGCGGCGGCACTATGTGCATTTGTTAAGTCTTTATCACAGTAGAACTTATATGCGGCAACTAAAGTTCGTTGTTCCATTTGATGAAAAATGTTTTGAACATCAACTAAATTCACTCCCTCTAGGTCAAATTCAATCCCAACACGTTCAAATTCCTCAAGTAGCAAAGGAACATCAAATTTATTTGAATTAAAACCACCTAAATCTGAGTCTTTTAAGAATTCGTACATTCCTTTGGCAACTTGTTTAAAAGAAGGAGCATCTTTTACATCATCATCGTAAATCCCATGAACTAAGGATGATTCTAAGGGAATTGATATAGTAGGGTTAATTTTTCTACATTTTTCTTCTTTTCTTCCATCAGGAAAAACCTTTGTGATTGCAATTTCTACAATTCGATCGCTAGAGACATTTGTTCCAGTAGTTTCAAGGTCGAAGAAACAAATTGGCCTTTTTAATTTTAATTCCATAATAAATTAGAGTGAAGCTTTAGGCTTTATGTAGAAATCTCGCTTTAATTTCGGTGTGTAATTAATTTTGTCGAAAATCCTTATTTTTTTAGTGAATGCTTCATAACCATTGTGTAGAATATTGACTTCGTATAATCCTGGTTCAAGTATCATAATAAAACCTCCATTTCTTGAGTTCGGAGTGTATTTTCCGTAAAGTTTACCTTCTTTATTTCTCACCTCTACTATGTTGTTTGTAATAGGATCTAAAGCGTTTAATCTACCCATATAGTCAAAGTATAAATGTTTAATAGAATCAACAGTACTAGAATCGGTATCCATTGTTTTCAATGAATCATACAAGTTTTTGTTATGCTTGATTTCTTTTTCAAGCATTTCAGCTATTGCAGTTATGTTTGCTAAAGTGTCAGCGAGAATGTTCGATTTTACCACAGTGTAAGTTGGTTGAACATCATTAAAGGTTATTCTATAAATATCTCTCATTCCTCTTGAATCTTTTCTGATGTCAGATTTGTAAGCGTATCGACCCTTTTTAACAAAAATTATATTGTTATCGTCGTAAGCAGTGTTTATTGGGAAACCTAAGTTTTTTGGACCTGTCCAAGTCTTTAAGTCTTTGGAGAAAGTAGTTTCAAATAAATCATAACCACCCATTCCTGGATGCCCATTAGAGGAAAATGTAATTTTATCCTGATTCTCTTTGAACATGGGGAAGTTTTCGTCAAATTGAGTATTTATTTTTGGTCCCATATTAATTGGAATTCCCCAACTATTGTTTGGTAATTTTTTACTCATCCATAAATCAAAACCTCCGAAACCACCATCTCTATTTGATGAGAAAATAATAAATGATCCATCATTTGTTATTGTAGCACTTAATTCATTGCTATTTCGACCGTTGATACCTTCTAAATTCACCAATGATGAATATGATCTCTTTTTGGGTGGTTTACTAGAATATTTAAGGTTATAGGTTTGAAATTGCTCATCTGATGCAACGAACAAATGACCTCCATCTGCTGAACCTCCAGCCATTTCTTCGGAAAAATCGGTATTAAATGTTCCACTAACTCCACGAGCAGATTTATAAGCGTCTCTTCCTTTTTTATTTTTTGTGATAAATACATCTTTAACATAACCATCGCCAAGAGGGAAACCTCCACGAGTGCCTTTTCTATCTGTAGTGAAATAAATAAAATCTTCCTTATTTGTGAGGTAAGGTTGCATATCATTATGTTCACTGTTTACGTCTTTACCTAAATTTTCGAATGTAACATTTAAGGGGTGCTTTACAAGTTCTTTTGAGAAAGAAGCACAGTCTTTAAATTTCTCTAAAGTTTTTAAATCATCTCCAGATGGTTTAGCTATGGCTTCATATTTGTCAAAAAAATCAATTGCTTTATCAAATTTTTGAGCGTAAAGGTAGGCTTGGCCTAGTTCGAAGTAAACATCTTTGCTAACGCTTTCTTGTTCTATTAAAAAAGTTAGATATTTAATTGCTTTACTTTTATTTCCGCCCGGTGACATTAAGTAGCACTGGGCGATTCTATGATTTATTTTTTTGTTTTTAGGTTTAGATGCATAAATTAATTGATATTCTTTAAGTGCACATGGGAACATTCCGTACGAGAAGTAATCGTTGGCAATCATTTTATCTCCCGTTGGCTTTTGCTCACAATTTTGAGCATTAACTTTTAAGGCTGAAAAAATTATTAAAAAAAGGCTAAGCCTTAGAACTAATTTCATGTTTTTCTGCGGTTTTTCTATCTTTAATCAACTGCCGTACCAAGTTCTAAAGTACGATTTTTGTAAGTTAAAGAAAAGTAATAAGTTGTCATTTAATTAACAACTTATTATCGAGTGAAAATTAAACAAAGGAATTGATTAAATTTGAGTAGATATTATTAGTATTACATGTCAGACTTAGAGCACATTTCTTTATCACAACTTAACGGTATCATTCGCGAAGCGATTGAGATGAATTTCTTAGATGAAATTTGGTTAGTGGCTGAAATTGCAGAGATGAGAGTTGCGGGGGCAGGACACTGTTATTTGGATTTAGTAGAACGGAAATCTAATAAGATTGTCGCTCGAATGAGGGCTAATATTTGGAAGTTTCAATACGATAAAATTTTATCTAGCTTTATATCTGTAACTGGAGTTCCTTTACAAAAAGGAATGAAGGTTTTGTTTAGTGTAAGTATTAGTTTTCACGAACAATACGGTATAAGTTTAGTTGTAAAAAATATAGATCCAAGCTACTCTTTAGGTGATTTAGAACGAAAGAAAAAGGAGATTGTTAAAAGGCTTTCAAATGAAGGTTTGATGGGGTTGAACTCTCAAGTTTTATTAGAGTTAGTGCCTAAGAAAATTGCAGTTATTTCTAGTGAGACAGCTGCAGGTTATGGCGATTTTATTAATCAGATTAATAATAATTCACAAGGGTTTCTTTTTGAAACTCAAATTTTTCAATCGGTAATGCAAGGCGAAGCAGTTGAGCAATCCGTAATCGGTAACATCGATAAAATTGAAGCTGAAGGAGTATTTGACTGTATTGTAATTATTAGAGGAGGTGGAGCTAGTTTGGACTTGGCTGGATTTGATAATTACGAGCTTGGGAAAAAAATAGCGCAATGCTCATTGCCCGTTTTAACAGGAATAGGGCACGAGAGGGATGAAACAATTGCCGATATGGTTTCACATACTAAGCTGAAGACACCAACGGCAGCTGCGGAATTTCTAATTGAGAAGATGCAGTCTTTTGAAGATTATTATTTAGGTTTAAAAGAAGCATTGGTATACTTTACAAGAGAACGTGTAAATAAAAATAAAGCTTTGCTCAGAAACCTTTCACACGAGACAAAGTCGGGTACTCAGAAAATATTAGAGCAAAACAGAATAGAATTAACCCGGATTAAGAGTCAATTGCCATTATTAAAGCAAAACTTCATTTGGTCTAAAAAGAAAGCTTTAAAACAATCCATAAATACAATTAGAGATTCGAAGGATGCTTTATTTGCTATTCAGAAAAGGACATTAATGCAAGCGGAATCGATTTTAAAAATCATTCCAACACAAATAATTAATAAGCAAAAATCAGAATTAAAGTTATTTACCAAAACAATTCAATTAATCCACCCCGAAAATGTTTTAAAAAGAGGGTATGCTATGGTTTATAAGGATAATGAAGTGGTTACAGGTAAGTCAAATTTAAAGTTAGGAGACGAAGTTCAGTTGAAATTACGGGACGGGATTGTTAAATCAAAAATTATTGAATAATGAGTGATCAAAAATTAACCTACAAAGATGCGGTTGAAGAGTTGGAAAATATCGTAAATGATATTGAAAACGAAAATATAGACGTTGATGAATTGGCTAAAAAGGTAGAGCGGGCAAGTAAATTATTGAACGTTTGCTCAAATAAATTAAAAAAGACGGAAACTGAAGTTGATAAGGTGATTGAAAAATTAAATGATGCGGAGTAATGAATGAGAATATTTATAATCAAAGGTTAGATTACACTAAAAACGATCCATTAGAACCTGAAGCTTTACCAAACAATCCTTTTGAATTGTTTCATGGTTGGTATAAAGTGGCTTTAGCAAAAATCGAACGAGATCCGAATGCAATGATCTTGAGTACTGTTAGTAACGGTCAGCCAAGAGGTAGGGTTGTTTTATTAAAGAATTTGGATGAAAAAGGATTTACTTATTTTACAAATTACAGCAGTGATAAAGTAAAAGAGACCGAACAGGTTGCTAATGCTTCATTAACGTTTTTTTGGAGGGATCTGGAAAGGCAAGTTAGAGTAGAAGGTGTTGTTGAAAAAGTCACCGACAAGGAGTCGGATGATTACTTCATGAATCGTCCTTTGGGTAGTCGTTTAGGTGCATGGGCATCTCCACAAAGCTCCGAAATTGCTAATAGAGAAGAGTTAATTAAAAATGTCGAACAACTTAAAATCGATTTTGAAGGGAAGGAAGTTGTTCGACCTAAAAATTGGGGTGGCTTAAGATTAGTTCCCACTTATTTTGAGTTTTGGCAAGGCGCACCTAGTCGATTACATGATCGAATAGTTTTTCAATTAGAAGAAGGAGTTTGGAAAAAGAAAAGGCTGGCACCATAAGATGAAAAAGAAAAGCAATCAAATAAAACTGGGGGACGCTCTTAAGGAGTTAATGGATACTTATAAGCTAAACGTAAAAATGAATGAAGTTCGTATTTATGAGGCTTGGGATGTTGCATTAGGTCCAGCAATTGCAAAGCATACTGTTTCGAAGCAATTAATAGAAGGAAGATTATTAATTCGGTTAGACTCTGCTGCACTTCGTAATGAATTAGCTTACGCCAAATCAAAATTAATTAAAACCTTAAACGAGAAGGTAGGGACAGAAATGGTGAAGGAAATTATGTTTGTTTAATAACTTTTATTATTCAATACACTAAAATTGTACCCAACTATTAATAAGTATAATACTCCCCAATTTTAGGACATCGTATTAAATATTAATTTTAACGATGTATTATGAAACGATCCAGACGCACCTTCAGTGCTTCTTTTAAATCAAAAGTGGTTTTAGAAGCCTTAAAAGAACAATCAACTTTGCAAGAATTATCTTCAAAGTACAAGATTCACGCCCAACA
>Ga0209666_1001692_pt1 | contig 16817 bp, 9 predicted proteins | sample SaaInlV_125m_DNA_FD_184679 | JGI IMG/M metagenome (GOLD analysis project Ga0209666, IMG submission 184679) | Marine microbial communities from expanding oxygen minimum zones in the Saanich Inlet - Saanich Inlet SI037_S3LV_10m_DNA (SPAdes)... | ecosystem: Environmental > Aquatic > Marine >...
CGTCGTCCCGGCCGGGCACGCCGTGCACACGTGGTTTTGGACGTGCATGTTGGATCCGCACATCACGGCGCTGCATTGCGTATCACCACCGGTGGCGTCGTCGCCGGCTGGGTGTTCATGACCTGGCGGACACGGCGTGCACGCGTGACCGACGACGTGCGTGTTCGCAGGGCAAATAGTGTGGTCGCACTGCGTATCGCCGCTCGCCGCGCCGTCACCGGCGGCGTTCGTTGAGCCCGGAGGACACGCCACGCACTGGTGGCCGAGAACGCGCTCGTTCGTGTGGCAAAGCACTTCGTCGCACGACGTATCAGGGCCGTGCTGCACGTCGCCGCCAGCGTGCGCGTGACCGGCGGGACACGCCGTGCATTGGTGGCTCACCACGTGCTCGTTCGCAGAACAAATGACGGCGTCGCACTCGGTGTTACCTTGCGAGGCGTCGTCGCCCGCCAGATTCTCCTTGCCAGGCGCACACGCGACGCACTGATGATTCTGCACTCGCATGTGCAATTCACAGATGACGGGATCGCACTGCGTGTTCGCTCCCGAAGCGTCGTCGCCTTCATCGTTCGTCGTCCCGGCCGGACACGCCGTGCACACGTGGTAGACGACGTGCTGGTTGGCACCGCATCGCACGACGTCGCATTCCGTGTTACCTCCAGAGGCGTCATCACCCGCGACGTTCTCTTTACCGGCCGGGCACTGCACGCACACATGGTTTTGTACGTGCATGTGCGCCGTGCACCGGGTAATATCGCACTGCGTGTCGCCACCCGACGCGTCGTCGCCGCCGTCGTTTGTCGTGCCGGCCGGACACGCCACGCACTGGTGGCCTTGAACGCGCTCGTTCGTGCTACACGTCACCGCGTCGCAAGACGTGTCTGGCCCTGAAGCAACATCGCCAGCCGTGTGTATCTTCCCCGCGGGGCACGCCACGCACTGGTGGCTCACGACCTTGTGGTTCTCTTCGCACACGATTTCATCGCAGGGTGTATCTTGGCCGGAGGCGTCGTCACCCGCCAGGTTCTCGCGACCCGGGACGCACTGTACGCACGCGTGACTTTGAACTCGCATGTGTGCGCCACAAATGATCGGAGCGCACTGCGTGTCGACTTGCGAGGCGTCATCGCCGGCATCGTTCGTCGTGCCGGGCGCACACGCGACACATTGATGGCCCTGTACGCGCTGATTTGCGGCGCAGTACGTAATATCGCACTCGGTGTCGCCCCTAGAGGCATCATCATTGGGTGCGTTGGTCTTCCCGGGCGCACATTGCACACACGTATGACCCTGCACGCGTTGATTCGATGGACACAGTATCGGATCGCAATGCGTGTCGCCACCCGAAGCGTCGTCGTTCGCATCGTTAACCATTCCTGCTGGACACACCGTGCAAGCGTGGCTCACGACGTGCTGGTTGGGCCCGCACATGATGGCACTGCACGACGTGTCGCCGAGAGTCGCATCGTCGCCGGCTGGGTGGTTCATACCCGGTGGACACGGCGTGCACACGTGACCAACGACGTGCATGTTCGCCGGACAAATAGTGTGGTCGCACTGCGTATCGCCGCTCGCCGCGCCGTCGCCGGCGGCGTTCGTCGAGCCCGGAGGACACGCCACGCACTGGTGGCCGAGAACGCGCTCGTTCGTGTGGCAAAGCACTTCGTCGCACGACGTATCAGGGCCGTGCTGCACGTCGCCGCCGGCGTGCGCGTGACCGGCGGGACACGCCGTGCACACATTGCCCGCCACGTGATGATTCGGCTCGCAAATGACGGCGTCGCACTCGGTGTTACTTTGTGAGGCGTCGTCGCCGGCTTCGTTCTCCTTACCGGCGACGCACTGCACGCAGTTGTGATCTTGCACGCGCATGTGCGCTCCGCAGATGACCGGATCACACTGCGTATCGGCGCCGACGTTCTTATCGCCCGCATCGTTCGTCGTCCCAGGCGGACACGACGCGCACGCTTGGTTCTGCACGCGCTCGTTCGCCGCGCAGTACATGTGGCCGCAGTCCTGGTGCGGACACTCGCTTCCGCAAGCCCCCCACAGAAACGACGTTTGTTCGCCATCGTATCTTCGATTCCAGAACGTGTACAGACCATGATTACACACGAATTTGTCCGTGCACTCCGAAGTCGCGAGCATCGCCGGTGAAGCGAAATCCGGACACTTGGTGTTGTTGGCGCCCGGCACCGCGGTTTCGCACCCGATGTCGAGCATCGTGTTCTCGTCGCTGTCGTCGCCATTCGCATGAAGATAGAACCCAAACTCCCATCCTTTCGAGAGCTCTACCGTGGCCCGGAAATGTCCGCACCCGACTTTGGTCATCGGCTGCGAGTCCTCAAACATGAACTCCATGCTGAGCTTCTTGCTCACAAAGCGGGCCTGAACGGTGTCGAAATCAAACCCGGGACGCTGGAACGGCAGAGCGTCGATCGGCGAGCACCCGGTGTGCAGATCCACCGTCACCCCATCCCCGGTCGGCCAGTCGCTCGGCGCGCCCAAATACCCGACCTCCTCGTCCGCCTCCGGCGCGACGACGTAATAAAACGAATCCGGATACTTTCGCTTTCGCACTTTCCCCGTCGAGAACGACATCCACGAATCCGCGGGAACGCTCGCGATCGCCAACGACGTCGCGTCGCCCAAATTCGCCTCTTCCGCGCCCCGCGCCGCGCGACTCGTCGCTCCGCTCGGCGCGTTCGCGCCGACGCTCGCGACGTCGCCCGTCGTCCGTCCTCCCTCCCGCGTCGACGTCGTCACCGATCCGATCGCGACCCCGATCGCGACGCACATCGCTCCCACCGCGATCGTCCCCCGTCCTCGCCGCGCGCCGCCGCGCTCGCGCGCGCGCTCTCGCGCGCCGTCGTCGTCGCCGTCGCCGTCGCGCGCGGTGTTCGTCCCGAAGAACGCGCCTCCCGCGCCGAGCGTGCCGTCCTCGACGTCGCGCGCGCGTCCGAGCAGCGCGACGCGCTCGACGCGCGTCATCGCCGGTCGTTCGCCGTCCTCGTTCGCGGCGTCGCGGGCGACGCGCGTCGCGATCTGGCGAAAGATGCGCCAACACTAAACGCCATCCATCCGAGCGGGGGTCGGTCGGTCGGTCAGTCGTCCCGGCGACCGTCGCGCGCGTCGCGATCGATGGGACGCGTCGTCGCGCAATACGACGCGCGCGGCGCGAAACGCGAAAAGCGCGCGCGATGTTCGGACACATGGCGTATACGCGAACAGTGAGGGCGCTCGAACGCGTCGCCGACGCGCGCCGACCGCGTCGCGCGTCGCGCGCGCGCGCGCGCCCGCGTCGGTGGCGCGCGCCGCGGACGAACCGCGCGAACCGCGCGCGCGCGACGCGGACGCGCTCGACTTCGCGTCCGAGCCGCGCGCGACGCTCGACGCGCGCGGCGACGCGAGCGACGAGACGCGCGCGCGAATCGGCAGTCTCGCGCGCGCGCATGCGCGCGCACGCCGTCGACGACGTCGACGACGTCGAACGCGTCGCCGCAGTCGTGCGCGCGTGCGCGCTGGCGACGTACGACGCGCGCGGACGCGAGAAAACGTCGAAGGATGCGTACACGACGCTGTGCGCTTTTTGCATCGTCGAGCGAAACGACGCGGCGAGCGCGCGAGGGACGTGCTACGTCGCGGCGTTCGCGACGGGGACGAAGTGCGTGCCGATGGCGAACCGCGCGCGCGACGGGGGCGCGATCGGGGACTGTCACGCGGAGGTGTTGGCGAGACGCGCGTTGACGCGGTGGTTGCAGCGCGAGTACGCCGAGGCGAGGGACGGACGAGCGAGCGTGTTCGAGGTGACGCGCGAACGCGGCGCTGGGTGCGACGAAGAGACGGCGTGGGATGAGATATTAGGCGCTGGGAATCGGGTGCGAATGCGCGCGGGGGTGGAGGTGCACGCGTATTGCAGTCAGTCGCCGTGCGGCGACGCGAGCGTGTTCGAGTTGCCGAGCGAGGCGAGGCGGGGCGACGGCGGCGCGGAGGCTTCGACGGCGACGGTGAAGCGAGCGAAGACGACGGGGGGTGCGGGCGGAGGTGCGGGGGTGACAGGTGCGAAAATATTGACGGACATGAACGGTGGCGGCGGTGGCGGCGGCGCGGATCCCGAACGCGATCGCCCGACGCAAGAAGTCGGCGCCGTGCGATGGAAGCCGGGCAGAGGCGCGCCATCGTTTTGTTTGAGCTGTTCGGATAAAATGTGTCGCTGGCAGATGCATGGTTTACAGGGCACGCTCATGCGCCTCGTCGCGCGCGAAGCGATCAAGCCACGGTCGATCTGCGTGTCCATTCCAAACGTTTGCGAAGAGCGCGCCGAAGAGACGAAACGCGTCGTCGCTCTCGCGTTGAAACGCGCGATCGTCAAACGAGCGCGATTGGACGACTCACAATCCGACGACCGGGTCGAACCACGATGCGTCGCCGTCGACGCACCGAGCGACGATCTCTCGTCCTATCGCGCCGTCGTCGACGGCGATCGCGTCGCGTCGCCGACGTGCGTGACGTACGTCGCGCCGTCGCGATCGACGTTTGAGTTCAACGACGCCGTCGGCGCCGTCGACATCGCATCCGGCCGCGTCGAGCGCCTTCTCGGCGCCATCGGTTTCCTCCACGGCTACGGCAAAAAGTGTCGCGCCTCCGGCGCGGCGTCCTCCGCCCTGTGCGCGCGAGAGCTGTGCGCCTCCTTCGACGCCGACGTTTTATCCCGTCTCCCGCCCCGCGCGCGTCGGGCGATGGAGAACAAATCGTACGCCGCCATCAAGCGCGAATTCCGCGCGTTTCGATCTCGCGACTTTGGGATTCCCTCGTCTCCGCCGCTGCCCGGCAAGGACAAGTCCGATCACGAGTCCTTCGTCCCGTTTCCGCGTCGCGTTCGCTCGGCGGCGCCGTAAAAAATCTCGACCGACCAGCCAATCGTCGTCGTCATTCGCCGACGCTAAAATCGCGCGGCGATGGGCGTCTTCGACCGCGCGCGCGCGCCGACGCGAAAGAAACCCGCGCGAAGCGTCGCCGACGACGCCCGCGCGCGCCTGCGCGAGAAAACGAAAGAAATCCGCGACGAAATCGACGACATCAGCGCGACGCAATTGATCCTCGTCGGCGCGTCGCTCGTCGGCGCGTTTCTCCTCGGACGACGCGCGCGGCGACCCGAGACGCGAAAGGGAGACCTGGACACGGTCGCGGCGTTGCTGAAGCAGCCGTACATGCGCGAACTGGGGACGCCGTCCCCAGAGCGCGGGCTGCGAGGCGTCCTGGCGAGGGCGAAGCGCGCGGCGCTCGGCGACGACGACGCGGAGACGCGCGTTCGAGCGATGGAATTGACGGTCAAGACGGAGAACATCGCCGCCGATCTCGGGGTGAGCGATGTGGAGATAATGATTAAGAATGAGATGGCGTCGATGGGCGTCATGAGCGACATCGCGGCGATGGAGGCGAAATTGGAGGCGTCGTTGAACGGGAGCGATTGGCTGCTCGACCAAAGCGTGGACGAGACGCCGGGGAAGTTTGACGGCGGCGGGAGGTTCGACGGCGCGACGGTGTCGCCGATAGCGGCGTTTTCGAGCGCGGGCGACGGTGGAACGCCGCTGAGCGACGCCTCGTTCGAGCGCACGGCGTCCAAATTGGAAATTTAAGCGCGCGCGCCGCGGCTTGTAGCATCAGAGACGAAACCGACTCGCGCGCCCTTCACTGCATCGCGCGCGTCTCGCGCGAGCGACCGAGATGTCGCTTCGCGCGACGAATCCACGCTTCGGCGCGCGCGTCGCGAGCGCGCGCGCGACGCTCGCGCGACGCCGCGCCCGTCCCGGTCGCGTCGACGTCGTCCCGCGCGCCGGCCCCAAGAATCGCCTTCGCGAGAAAGAAGCCAAGAAACGATCGTCCGGCGCGCGCGATTACGAGCGCGAGATGGACGATTACGTCGAAAAGCACGTCGCGCCGGCGACGCGCGCGCTCGACGCCGCGCGCGCGCGTCCGGAGCGACGGAGCGACGCGCAACGATTTATCCGAAAAGTGCAGCGAAAAGTGAAAAAGGCGTCGCAAAAAGCCGTCGACGCGCTGCTGCCGCGCGACGCGGGCGCGTTCAGGCCGCGCGCGGACGTTCCGGCGCGCGTCGGCGCGCCCGGGACGTACGCGACGGTGTACAGGCCGCAGCGACCGAACCCGGCGTCGGCGTACGGGCGGGCGGCGGCGGCGTGGGGGACGCTGTTCGCGTGCGCGTGGATCGCGCTCAAGGTCATCAATCGCGAGAACCCGCTTCGAGCGATCGGGAGCGCGTTCAAGGGCGTGGGTCGTCGGGCGCCGCCGCCGGGGGCGACGGGACCGGGGCGGTGGGTCGGCGACCGCAGTCTCGGCGGGCGGCAGGTTTGGGTGCCGGCGACGGCGGATCGGTTTCGGGACGAACGCAAACGTTTAGAGGGGGCTTTGGACGACGTTCCCGAAGACGCGAACGTAAAGCCGGGATCCGCGACGAAGGCGCGGGGAAACGAGAAGAAAACGAGCGGCGCGGCGAAGGATTTGCCGGCGTGGTGGACGCCGCCGTCGCCGCAGTACGTGCCGCCGGGACGCAAGGAGGCGCTGATTCAAGTCGCGAAAGCGCAAGGAGCAACGCTCGCGGCGAAGCGAGTCAGCGGCGCGGGATTCAGTGCGGATGATATCGCCGATTTTCGCGCCGCGTGCGCGGCGGCGGGCGAGCGAGGGTGCGCGGTAAAGTCGGTCGGACCGGAGAGCGCGCGAGTCGCCATCTTTCGAGCCGCCGCTGATTTCGCCGTCACGGACGCCATGCGCGGCCAAGCGGGCGCGACGAGCGCATTCAACACTCCTGTTGGACCACTTTTAGTCGGTCTTTCGGATGATCTGAGCCTAGATGCGCACAAGTGCGTCTCCATCGTCATGGCGGACGTCGCCGTTCGCGTGCGCGGCGCCGTCGTTCAAGCCGGAGCGGGACTTCGAAGTAACGACAGCGTCGCCACCATGCTCGAGCTCAACAAGCTCGTCGACTTATTCAACACGTTCCCTTTCACGCCAGACGCTCCGGAGCTAGACATGCTCTCCGTGGGTTTGCGTTCGAGATTGAGCGAAGACGAACGCCGTCGCATTTGCGACGAATTCGACGCCATAAGTAACGGCGAACATTCCGCCATCGTCCGCGTCGCCGTGTGCGGTGCATCCGACAGCGCGTACGAATAGTAAACACGCGCGAAACATCGCGTTTTCGATGACATTCACGATACACAGATGTCAAAGTCCCTCATCCGTCGCGTCCCGCATTTGTCCCGCGCGTCGACTCGCGCTTCACACCTCGATGCCCGAGAGCGCAACCGTCGCTCGTCGACGCCCGAGCCGCTCGAACGACCCCGACGCGTCTCGCAAGCGTCCCGCGAGCGCGCAGAGCGCGGAGATGGTGGCGTCGAAGCGAATCGCCGCCGCTGTCCCGCGCTACCTCGCCTTTTTGGAGTACGACGGCGCGCGCTTCCGCGGCTTCCAGAGGCAGTGCGGCGTCGCGGCGACGGTGCAAGGCGCGCTGGATGAAGCGCTCACGGCTTTCACGGGCGCGCGCGGAGCGATCGAGTGCGTCGGTAGCTCGAGGACGGACGTCGGCGTGCACGCGCTGCGAAACTCGGCGCACTTCGACTTCGCGAGAACGACGAAGGATGGGACGACGGTCGAACCGCACGACGGCGCGAGCGTGCGAAGAGGGGTGAATTATCACTTGAGAAAGCTCGGCGCGGCAGTGCGGGTGACGGAGTGCGTCAGGGTGGATGAGATGAATCCAAAATTTCACGCGCGGCACGACGCGGTGGCGAGGCGGTATAGATACGATATATTGGTCGGCGAACGCGACGACGGGGGGAGCTTGTTCGACGCCGAGCGCGCGTGGTACGTGCGCGCGGTGAATAATAGCGAGCGCGGGGATAAGGTGAAGTCGGTGCGTCGATATCAGACGTGCGACGGGCGTTTAAACGTGGACGCGATGCGAGACGCGGCGGCGGCGCTGACGGGCACGCACGATTTCAGTTCTTTTCGCGCGAACGGGTGTCAAGCGAGCTCGCCCGTGCGCACGCTGACGTCCATCGACGTCAAGGAAGAGCTCACGGAGTGGCCCGCCGCGGAGGCGCGCGGTACGAAGCAAAAGATTTCCATCGCCGTCGCCGCGCCCAGTTTTCTTTACCATCAAGTCCGTCTCCTCGCCGGCGCGCTCAAAGCCGTCGGCGCGAACGACCTCACCGTGAAAGACGTTCAGGAGCTTCTCGAAGCGAAAGACGTCGCGCGCGCGCCGCAAATGGCGCCCGCGCACGGGTTATATTTGGCCGACGTCGCGTATCTAGAAAATTACGCCGTGCGTCCCGCGTACGGCGCGCGAGACGAAGACGCGTGACCTCCTAGCGCGGCACCTCGCCGCATCGTTTAGCGCAATCAACAAACAACAATCACTAGTATTACATCACCGATCGACGCGACCGATCAAAAGATCCACGACGCGCGCTGCTTCGCCGACAACTCGGGCGCCATGCGCTTCAGCGCCTCGTCGCTCGAACGAAAAATCATCGCGTTCACCCGCGCCGTCGCGTACACCTCGGGATCGACGCCATCGCGCGCGATCTCGATCGCGTCCAGCGTCGCCGCGTTCACCAGCACGCACACGTCCCTGCTCCCGCCCCAAAACGCGTCGCCGAAACTGTGCACGCCCAACAGTTTCCCATCCGTCTCGCGCACGAGCGCCCCGCCCGACTGTCCCGCCAGCACGCGCGCGTCGTGCATCGCGTGCGTGTCGGCGTGTATCTTCAACACGCGTCCGGTCTCGCGTCGTCCTCGGATCGCGTCCGCGCACGCCGCCGTCGCCGCCGCGTACCGCTGCGCCGTCCCCAGCGCGCGCGCCTCGTCGCCGACGCGCGCCTCGCCCGGCTCCATCGTCGCCGCGCCGTCGAGGTCGCCGTCGAGGTACACGATGGCGAGGTCGAGCGCGTCGTGCACGCCGACGACGCGCCCGCGCCGCGCGGCGCCGCTCGCGAGCTCGACGCGAAGCGCATTCTTCGCGCCCGCGAACGACGCGACGTGCGCGGCGGTGAGCACGCACGCGACGCCGCGGTGGCGCACGACGACGCCGGAGCCCGCGCGCGAGGTGCTGGACGCGTCCGCGCGAACGCGCGCGGCGGCGGCGCGCGCGACGTCGACGGGCGCGGACATGTGCGGACGCGTGCTGGGTGTCTCACTGTTTACCCATACGAATCGAGACGATCTTTCGGGACAGTCGACGACGCGCGCGACGGCAGACGACGACGACGCGCGGCGCGCGGCGAGCGCAACGCGAGGTCGAGCGCGAGCGCGAGCGAATCATCGAGCGGGTGCGCGCGCGAGCGACGCGCGAGGCGCGCGACGCGCGACGCGCGAGGCTCGAACGCGCGCGACGTTGTGGATAACGAATAAAGCGCGCGAGATATCGCGCGCGACGGCGACGGCGACGGCGACGCGACGCGGCACGGCGAACGGTGCGCGCGACGAAGCGGCGCGATGACTGACGCGCGATCGAACGCGCGACGCAGACGCGAGCGAGACTCGAGGCGAGGGCGTCGACGCGCGCGCGAGAGAGCGATGCCGTTCGGACTGGGCGGTTTGGGCGCGGCGCTGCCGAAGTCGAAGAAGGCGCAGAAAGTGGACGAAGCGGACGCGATTCGAGTGGAAGGGAACGAAAAATTTGCGAAGGGGGATTATCTCGGCGCGATCGCGGCGTATGACGCGGCGCTGAAGTTGAATGGGTCGGACGCGAGCGCGTACGCGAACAAGGCGGAGTGCTACTTGCGAGCGCGAGTGTTCGAGAAGGCGTTGGAGTGCGCGACGAAGGCGTTGGAGTGCTCGAAGGGGGATAAGGCGATGGAACTGAAGGCGATTTATAAGAAGAGCATGGCGTTGAACGGGATGGCGCGATACGTGGATGCGGCGAAGACGGCAGATGAGGGATCGCGTCTCGCCGACGCGCCGGAGGACGCGGCGGTTCGGGCGACGCTGGAAAAAGTCAAGCTCGAATGCGAGATGCTCACGGCGCAAGCGTTCACGGGAGTGTACGATCTCGGAGCGTTGTATTTGAACCGCATGGGTGCGAGTTTCCGCCGTTGTGCGGATTACATCGGTGCGGTTCGAGTGTCCAAGCTCTCCGACGGTCGTCGCGGCTTGGTGACGACGAGCGCCGTCGCGGCGGGAGATTTGCTCATGGTGCAGAGCCCGCTGAGCTCGGCGTCGTTCGGCAAGACGGTGGAACAAAACCTCGTCCGCGGTCTTTACGAGGCTGCGCGCGCGCACCCGGCCGATTGGGCGATTCTCAAGGCTCTGCCGACGTCGAGCGAGGATGAACAAAAAGACGCGCCGGAGATGAGCGTGTTTCGCAAGCACATCAGCGCGGCGAATAAGGAAAACGCACCCGCGCCCGAGAGCCCGGAAGAACTGGCGTTCATCCCGAAAGTCGTCGCCAACTGCGCCATCTCTGGGCGCCGTCTGTGCGGCGTCTGGCCGCTGCCGAGCTTCATCAACCACTCGTGCGCGCCGAATTGCCATCGCATCAACGTCGGGCAAATCATGCTCGTCTTCGCCTCGCAAAATCTCCCGGCGGGGGCGGAGATTACGATGAAGTACTACGACACGCTCATGCCGAAGAAAGACCGCGACGCGTTCGCCAGTCGACGCGGGTACATGTGCAACTGCGCGCGATGCGCTTTCGAATCCACGGGCGACGTGAGCGAGGAAACGAAAGCCGACGAGGCGGAAGAAAACGATGAGGGCGCCGGGCCGATTACGTGCGCGGTCAACGAGCTCAAGCGCAAGCTCAAGCCCGTGCTCAAGGATTTCAAGGAAGAGTTGGCGGAGATGAAGAAAACGAAGGGCAAGACGGTGCCGAACGTGAATCCGTTGATCGAGCTTCGAGGGTGGTACGAGAGTCGCCTCGCGGCGCTCAATCTCAGTCGCGCGCAGCTCGCCATGGCGCGCATGTCGTGCTACTCGATGTACGAATCTCTTTCGCTCGCGCTTTCGGTCACAGGAGCGGGCGAGATGAAGCACGCGCTCGTTAAGACGATCATAGAGGATTTGAGCGTGGTGGATGCCGGTGGATTCGCGGCGTGCAAACAGAGCACAATGCTGGCGAACAACGCGCGGCGAACGTTCGGTAAGGATTCGCGCGAAGTCGTCGACGCGACGAACGTCATGGTCGAGACGCACTGCCTCCGTTACGGCGCGATCGGCGGAGAAGATTTGATTGAAATCGTCCGTCGCACGGAGCAGTCGATTGCCGAGGAGACGGGTGAATTTTGCGAGCTTTAGACGAGATTGATATGAGACTTTAATACATATTTCAACGAACCGCGACGCCGTCGAGTTCCTTTTGAATCTTAGCGCGCGACAACGCATACTTTGCGCGCAACTCCTTCGGTACGTCTTGCATTTGAACCGCTTCGAACTTCGCCATAGCTTCCTGGAACGTGGCGTCGTCCAAACCAGCCTCGGCGACCGCGTCCAAGTCGACGTCGAGATCAAGCATGGCGGCGTGAAGCGCCCCATCCATGTCTTGGACGTCGCTCGGCGGGGGCTCGAGCGTCTTGCGCGCTTTCGCTGCCTTCACCGCGGGTTTGGGAGCCACGGGCGGCGCAGCTTGCGCTCGAGCCTCGTACTCTGCGATGATTGGTTTAATCGTGATCATCTTGCGCGAACGCTCCGTGGCGATGTCGTTTCTCAATTGCGAAATCTCTTCGCGCAACTGAGCGATGGCGTTGTCCTTCTCTGTCAACTCGGCTTGTAAGATTTGCTCATTCGCCGACACCCAACGCTTCTTTTCCTCCGCGACCCAAGTGGATTGTGCATTCTTATCCTCGCGAAGCACTTCGTTTTCGCGCTTCAGGCGTTCGATTTCGGCGTAGTTGTTCTTTGCCAGTTCTCGCATGTTCGTCAACTCGGCCATTTCCTCCGTCATCGACGATTTCTGCTTGCCGTGGAGACGCTCAATTTGTTCGCGCATCAACTTTCGCTCTTCGTCGCGGCGCTCTAGTGCTTTTCGTAACTCGGCGTTCGACTCGTGTTCGAATTTGAAATCTTCCTTGAGTCGCGTGAGCTCCGACTTGACGTCGACCAACGAACGCTTGTGCCTTTGAGTCGCCTCCACCGCAGCGTTGAGCTCGGAGCGCACGCGCGCAACGTTGGACTTTTCCAACTCCGCCTTCTCGCGCGCCTCACGAATGAGCGCTTGTGCGTCAGCGACCATCCTATTCGCCTCCTTCGTGGACTCCGTCGATGACGCCACGTACTGCGCGCGCGCCGACGCGAGCTCCGCCTTTCGAGCCGACAACTCGCGCGCGGCCTCCGCCTGCGCCTCCGCGTGCGCCGCGCGCATGCGATCGACGGCACTATCGAAAAGCTCTCTTTGTTCGCGCAATCGCTTTTCCAAGTCTTTCGCCGCGCGTTCAGCCGCCATCGACTCCCCTCGTCTGCGCGCGTCCTCGAGCTCGGCGTTATCCGGATTATTCCTCTTCTTCGCGTATTCCGCCGCAACCGCGATCAACTCCGCCTCGTGCGCCTCCATCGCCAGCCTTAACTCCCTCGCGGATTTTCTCGCCTCATCTCGCTCCGTCCTCGCCCGATCCTTCCACCCCTCCGCGTCTCGCTCCGCCTTCGCCTTGCCCTCGCTCAGCGCCTCCTGCACGTGCAACAAATATTCCACCAACATCTGCAGCAATTTCGTCAGCTCCCGCCCTCGTTTCGGTTCGCACATGTCTTGATTCGTCACGCTGTCCACGTCCGCTCGCACGCACGCCTCGAGCACGCTCTCCAGCGCGTCGATATCGCGTCGTCGCCGCGCGTCTCTCGAGTCGCACCGCGCGATCGCCCCCCAATCGATCCTCGGGTCTTTCAGCGCCTCGAATTCGAACCCATCGCGCGGCGCGTCGCCGCCCGGCGTCGACACCGCGTCCAGCGCCGCGTCCGACGCGAACAGCGCGTTCGAGCGCGTGTTTTCCGGCGTGAATTCAGAATTCATCTCGACGAATCCAATCCTTCAAATTCAACGCCCTCGCGTCGTCGATCTCCCTCGCGCGCGCGTCGATTCGCGGCGTTCGCGCGCGACGGGCGCGTCCTCGGCGCGTCCTTCGCGCGGCGTCGCCTCGGCTCGCGCGCGCGTCGCGTCGTCGTGTGCGACGTCGTCGACCGCCGTCGGCCGTTGGATCGACGCCGCACAAATCACCGCGCGGCGTCGCGCGCGTCGCGCGTCGCGCGTCGCGCGTCGAGCGACATGCGCGCGCGCGGCGCGCCTCGCGCGTCGTCGCGCCGCGACGCGCGCGCGCCGCGGCGCGCGACGGCGGACGTCGCGAGACGCGGCGCGACCAGAACCGTCGCGCGTCGCGCGCGCGCGCGCGCCGGCGCGAGGGCCGACGCGACGGACGGCGACGCGTCCGCGGTCGTCGTCGGCGGCGGCGTCATCGGACTGACGGTCGCGCTGACGCTGGCGGAGCGCGGGATGGACGTGCGCGTCGTCGCGGCGTCGTTCGAGCGGACGACGTCGAGCGTCGCGGCGGCGTTTTGGTTCCCGTTCATCGTGCGCACGGAACCCGCGGCGCTGAGCGACGCGTGGGCGATTAAATCGTACGAGTGGTATCGCGAGCTCGCGCGCGAGGACGGGGCGTGCGGGGTGGAGATGCGACGATGTCGAGAATTTTTAAAGGCGCCGGCGCCGGCGGCGGGATGGGCGAACGCGGTGGAGCACTACCGCGCGCTCGAACGGGGAGAGCACGACGAGAAATACGCGGGTGGATACGAGTTCGACGTGCCCGTGATCGCGATGCCTAAATTCTTGCCTTGGCTCAGGACGCGATGCGAAGCGCTGGGGGTGAAATTTGAGACGCGGACGCTCGCAGACGTGCGGGAGGCGAGAGCGTTCGCGTCGAATAGCGAGCGAGCGTTCGTGGTCAATTGCACGGGTCTCGGCGCGAGGCGCCTGGTGAACGACGATCTCGTCAAGCCGGTGCGAGGACAAGTCGTGTACCTGAAGCAAGATTGCGGCTACGGATTATTCGACGACGATCCCAACGCGCTCGCGTATTTGATCCCGCGAGCCGACTGCACGGTTCTCGGCGGAACGGCGCAAGTCGACAACGATTCACTCGAGCCAGACGACGCAGATGAGCGAGATATCATCGCGAAGTGTAAACGGCTGTGGCCTGAGCTCGATGAAACGAAAGTCATCGGCACAAACGTCGGTCTGCGCCCCTCGCGAACCGTAGTTCGATGCGAACGAGACCCGGCGGACGCGACGCTCATCCACGCCTACGGTCACGGCGGCGCGGGCGTGACGCTGTGTCGAGGCACCGCGCTGGAAGTGTTAGCGCTCATCGAAGACGCTTAAAACTGTTTCACCGCTCTCGTGAGAAGTGCGTTCCTCTCGACGCCACAGCTGCGCAGCCGCATAACCATGCTCGCGGCCGCGGCGAGGCGAGTTCGACCGAGCGTCACCGTCTCAACGCGCGTTTCGAGCCGGCGCATCGCGATGCGCGCGTCCATAATCGACGCGCACGTGCACGTGTGGCCGAGCGCGGAGGATTTCGCGTACGAAGACGGCAAAGCGCCTCCAGTTCCCGGGGCGGCGAATGAGCTCATCGCCGCGATGGACGCCAACGGCGTGCGCGCGGCGATGATCGTGCAACCGATAAACCTAGGGTTCGATCACACGTACGTAGAACGTGCGTTGGAGACGCACGCCAATCGCTTCGTGGGGATGTGTCTGGCGAACCCGAGCGCGGGAGACGCCGGCGTCGAGGCGTTGGAGAAGCTCCTCGCGGGACGTTTTCGCGGCGTCCGATTCAATCCAGGGCTATGGCCGAATGGCAAGGGTATGGATGGCGAAATAGGGAGAAAAATGATGCGCGCGTGCGCGGCGCGAACGCCGCCCGCGGTGGTGGGTTTCATGTGCTTCAACGGACTTGATTTGCACGTGGACGAAATTCGCGCTCTTCTCAAAGCGGAACCGACGGTGCCGGTGCTGATCGATCACTTCGGATTCACCAAGGGCGTGGATGATCCGAACTTTGAGTTGTTAAAGGCGCTCGGGCGAGACTTCCCACAAGTGAGCGTGAAGATTTCGGCGCATTTCCGCGTGCGCGTAGAAACGAGCGACGGAGGCGACTCGACCGCGACGCAATTGCGCGAGCTCGTCAAGGTGTTCGGTCCACATCGATTGATCTGGGGGTCGGACTACCCTTTCGTCACCGCCGAGGAGGGAGGCTACGCCGACGCGGTTCGAGTGCTCGAGCGGCAAATAGGCGACGACGATCCCGCGCTCCTCGCGAATATTAGAGGCGATAACTTTTTACGCCTGTTTCCTGGGGCGCTCGGCGAGGCGTAGGATCTGTGTTGTTGTATTCGATTGATAAATTTCGCGTTACCACTTGTCGAGATCGCTTTCGGACTCGATCGCCATCATGAGCTTGGAATCGACGCCCGAATCGCGCGGGAGCGCGACACGACCGCTGCGCGCAACTTCCAGAATCCCGTACGGCTCGAGAAGCGCTTGAATGGCGTTAATCTTACGCTGGCGCCCGCTGACTTCGATGGTGACGGTGTCTTCGGAGATGTCGCACACCTTGGCTCGGAACATGCCGCACAAATCGATCATTTCTGCTCGCTGCGCGCGAGAGCTGACGACCTTGATGAGCATGAGTTCGCGCTCCGTGAACGGCGTCATCGTGATATCTTCGGCGGAGATGACGTAAGGCACCTTTAAGATTTGCTTGAGCAGCATCGCGACGTCTTCGGTACTGCCCGGAACGACGGTGGAAATGCGAGAGATGTCGAAAGTTCTTTCCGGGCCGACGCCGAGGGACTGAATGTTGTACCCGCGACGAGCGAACACGCCGGTGATGGAATCCAACACACCCGGGCGGTTATCGACCAAAATAGAGATGGTGTGCGGCGTGTACTTGGCGTTTTCGTCCATCTTGTCGATGTCGACTTTGTCGCTACCGTGCCCCAGTCCCGAGAAGGAAGAGCTGAGCACGGGGACGTCCCACACTCCGATTTCGTCGTTCTCGAGCGACGTGTACACGTCGCCGACGTGCAAGTCGCCGTCATCGTCGTGTTCCATCCCCGCGACCGCGCGAACGATTCGTGACGCCAAGATGCTCTCGTACTTGGCGCTCTTCTCCTTGATGTTTAATCCGCTCACCGCGTCCTTCGCCTTTCGCATCGCCTCCATGAGTTTCACTCGACGAGACCGAGCCTCGCTGTACACGGGCTCTCTCTTCAGCGCCAACTTCCCCGTCCGCGCGACTTGAATCACCCCGAACTTCATCAGCGCGCTCTGAAACGCTCGATTCTTCCCGGGATCCCCCACCACCGACATCGTCAGCGACCGCTCCGCCACGTCCACCACGCTCGCTCGGAAAATCCGATTAATCTCCAGCACCTGCGACCGCTGTTCGGGCTCGCACTTCACCTTCAGCAGCATCAACCCTCGTTCCACGCACTCCTTATCCGTGACGTTCTCCACCTTTCGCACCTTGGCCAATTTATTCACCTGCTTGATCAGCTTCTCCACGTCGCCGTCGCTGCAAATCACCGAGATCGTAAAAATCGCCTTATCGATGTTCAGCCCCACCGCGAGCGATTCGATGTTGTACCCTCGTCGCGCGAACACCCCCGCGACGCGATTGATCATCCCCGTCTCGTCCGCGACGTACACCAGCACGGTGTGTCTTCGCAATCCCTCCGCCAGCCGCGCCGGCCCTTGGTACACGTCCCCCGTGCTCCCGCGTCCGTCGTACGACGTCGGCGTCCATCCATCGCCC
>Ga0209666_1001695_pt1 | contig 16809 bp, 10 predicted proteins | sample SaaInlV_125m_DNA_FD_184679 | JGI IMG/M metagenome (GOLD analysis project Ga0209666, IMG submission 184679) | Marine microbial communities from expanding oxygen minimum zones in the Saanich Inlet - Saanich Inlet SI037_S3LV_10m_DNA (SPAdes)... | ecosystem: Environmental > Aquatic > Marine >...
GGGGACAGTCGGGCGCGGCGCAGCAGAACGTGGCCACCATCCAGCAGCTGCTCGGGGGACAGTCGGGCGCGCCGCAGCAGAACGTGTCCGCCATCCAGCAGCTGCTCGGGGGACAGGCGGGCGCGGCGCAGCAGAACGTGTCCGCCATCCAGCAGCTGCTCGGGGGACAGGCGGGCGTGGGCGCGGCGCAGCAGAACGTGGGTCAGACACCGCAACAAGAATCCTTGTACCAGGCGTTGAACCAGAATCCCTTGAGCGGGCAGATGTCGCAGCTCGACATGCTCGCCGCGATCCAGCAGCAGCAGCAGCATCTCGCGATACTCAACGCCGTGGGAGGTGCCAAGGGAGGTGCCGCGGGGGCGCAGCTCAGCGGTTTGGGCGGTCAGGGCGGCGCCGGCGTGAGCACAACGTTGGACGCGGCGATGCAGCAAGAGGCGATGAAGGTGAACATGATGTCTCACCGCGCTAGTTTTCTGAACATGATGTCGGGTGCCCAGGGGGGTGCCCAGTTAGGCCCTATCGACGCGACCGCGGGGCTACACGGACCGCGGGGCTACGGGGACTACAGGGAGGGACTCCAGGGACTCCAGGGTGTGGCGGGTACCGCACCCGGGACGAAAGGGAGTCTTCTCAGCGGATTGATGGGGCAACTGGGAGGCGAAGGCACCAAGCCTCCGAAGTGAACCCCCTCGCTTATATTGTACGCTTACGTTGAATGAACCCGCACTGTAAAGGACAGAAAGGTGTGTTGCTACTCGAACGAAATTGTCACGTAGAAAGATTTGATGCATAGAAAGATTTGATATTGAAAACAACGATTCGGAACCAATCAAAAGTCATCCATCTCGTCGTCGTCCATGATGTGCATCGCCAGCTCCTCCAGGTCGCGATCCTTCCTTCCCTTCCGTTCGCCGTCCCCCCTGCCCTTCTTGACCTTGTCAGGGTACCTCATCGCCTTGACCGCCTCGTTGTGCGTGTCCAGGCAAAACGCGATCCTCGCGTGAAACGCCGCCTGCGGCTCTCCGGTGGAGTACACGTCGGTGGCGTCGCTCGAGTGCATCGTCCTGGCGTCGTGGTCGATCGTGGCGTCGATGCCGCCGTCCCGGATAGCCTTGGCGACGACAAACTCCACGTCCCCGTCGCCCTTGCCCAGGCCGAGCTTCTGCGCGACGTCGTCGAGGGAGATGGCCGAGTACGCCAGCGAGACTCGGCGGAGGCCGGTTCGGATGACGTTGCGTCGGAGCCTGGTGACCAGGTTGGTGGTCTTATCCGCCCTGAACGCAGCCTCGTGGGCCTCCTGCACGACGCGGAACTTCTCGAGGTCGCCGAGCCTGACCGCGGCGGTGAGCTCGAGGTAAGGGAGGAGCGCCCTCTGCGCGGCGGCGCCGCCGGAGACGGCGGTTGTGAGATCCTTCTTCTCCGGAATCTCCCCGAGCAGTAGCCGTACGACGGTGATCCACTTGGTGAGCTCCAGGGCGAACCCTTTCGCGAGCTTGGGAGCCTTGCGGTGCGCCTGGGTCAGGCACTCCTTCGCGTCGGAGTACTCCAGCTGGATCGCGCGGATGCGGCCCAGGTAGTAGAGGTACCTGCACTGCTGCTGGTTGCTCCGGCTCGCGGGCAGCTGCGCCTTGCTCCGCAGCTTCTCCGCCTGATCGTACATGTTGTAGTGCAGGTAGTTGCGCATCAAGAGGTTCAGGATCGTCTCCTGGCCAATCTCATCGAACCGAAGCGCGGCGACGCGATGCAGCGAGAGCAGCGACGCGCGAACCTCCGCGAGCTCCCCGAACCTCTCGTGCGCGAGGGAGTAGTAAAAGACAACCCGCGCCTGCAACGCGTCCAGGGTGCGGCGGTTGAACTGCGAGAGGCGGTTCAGCGCCGCGACGGATGCCGCCTTGCACTCCGGGTCGTTCGCGTCCAGGAGGAAGAGCAGCACGAGGAGGTGGGAGTAAGCCTCCGTCTCGGGGAGGGCCATCTGCGCGGCAGTCGGCGGCGTCGGCGGGGCGGACGCAGCCGTCGCGGCATCCTCGTCGTCCTTGCCATCTGTGCCGTCGGCATCCTCCATCTCGACGTCCGCGTCCGCGTCCGCCTGCTTCTTGCCGCGGGCGCTGCGCCGTTTGGGGGTGGCGGGCTGCTTGGCTGGGGCTGAATCCGCCTGGGACGGTTCGCCCCCCGCGAGGTCAATCAGCGACTGTTTAGACGGGTTGGCGTCATCCATCGACGCGAGGAGGAAGTCCACCAGCTTGTGCGCGGTGAGCTTCTTGCGCCACGCCATGGTCTGCGGACACGGGTGAAAAGGGAGGAAGATCGGGCGTCAGAGCGCGTGCCGTGCGGGGGTGTAGACGTCTGGGCTGGGAAGAGACTCGGGCGAGATCTGGATCTGACGGATGAAGCCGTTTGGGCTGACGGGGGACGGGCGCGCGCGCCTCACCTGTCTGAGCACCTTGGCCACGAAGCGGGGTTCGCCCTTGGACGCGGCCGACTTCTCCAGCAGCGTGACGTTCTCGAACAGCTGTGAATCGAAAGGCGGGGGGATCGGGCGATGGTCAGTCGTCGGGCTCGGACTCGCGTCGTTTCGATCGGTGCGTGGGCAGGGTTGGAAAGAGGGCAGATCTGGGACGCACCACGTCGAGGACGTCGAGCGTCTTGACCGGCTCGGCCTTCTTCTCCTCCTCCTTCGTCTCCATCTTCTTGTCCCCGTCCTTCATCTCGACGTCGGCACCCATCGTGACCCGTCGTCGACTCTCGTGGCGCAACGCGCGACTGACCCCCGCGCGGATCTGTTCAAACTTAGGTCAGCCAGTCAGCCAGTTTGGTTTCGACGGGGCAGCCTGGATAAAAAGTTGGGAGCGTTTCGCCCCAGGGGCAACAACCGGAGGCGCCGGGCAGAGGAGGCCTCGGATGGGGGGTCTCGACTCCGCCGAGGAGGCGGACGCGTTCTTCGCGTCGTCTCCCGAGGATCCGGCGTTCGCACCCAGCGTGGAACGCCTCAGGGCTTTCCTCCAGCGCGTGGGCCCCGATACCCCAATCGCGCTCGTGACCTCGGGCGGCACCACCGCGCCGCTGGAGCGAACCGCGGTGAGGTTCGTCGATAACTTCAGCAGCGGATCCCGCGGCGCGGCGAGCGCCGAGTACCTCCTCCGAGCGGGCTACGCCGTCGTGTTTCTCCATCGCGAGGGCTCGCTGCGACCCTTCGACCGCAAGATCCCCGACGCCGCGAGGTGGTTCCACGACAGCCTCGTCGCGTCCTACGATGCGAACGGGATTCCCCCGCCGAACGGCCTGGACTGGCACGGCAACAGCATCCTCGACATGCTCCAGACGTCGACGGCCAACCTGGACAGGCCCGGAGTATGCGCGGAGTCACTCGCGGGGGAGGCGCTGCGGACAAAGATCGACCTGGGCGGCCACTTCGACATGATCAATCGAGGAACCCTGCTCGCGACGCCGTTCACCACGCTGTTCCAATACCTCAACCTGCTCAGGGCGCTGTGCGTGGAGATGAGCGCGGTGGCGACGCCGGAGAGGGTGATGGTGTACCTGGCGGCGGCGGTGTCCGACTTTTACGTCCCGTGGGAACGGCTGCCCACGCACAAGATTCAGAGCAGGGAGGCGGGCGAGACGGGGCCGAACAATTTACCGGGCATCGACGCGACGGACGACGGCGGCGTGGTCATCCGCCTGTCGCAGACGCCCAAGATGCTGGGGCACGTGCGTTCGCGGTGGTGCCCTAACGCGTATGTCGTCGGGTTCAAGCTCGAGACGGACCCTGACATACTCTTGGAGAAGGCTAATCGGAGTCTGGTCAAGTACCGGATGCACTTGGTGGTTGCGAACGAGATGCACAGGCGCAAAGACAGGGTCGCGCTGGTGGAGCCGGAGGGACGGTCGACGTGGGTGAACCGGCCGGAGGATATGGCGGACATAGAGGAGCTCATGATCGGGGAACTGGCGCGGCGCCACGTGAAGTTCGTGGAGGAGAGTTCCGAAGGCAAGAGGTGAGAGCATCGTGGACTGTTTCGTGTTGTAATTCTAAAATTCTATCAAAAAACGTCGTACCGTAGTAGTCGTCGCCGGTTCACACCATCGCCCTCGAGAGAGCCGCGCGCGTCACGTCCTCGGGGCGCAGCAGCAGCCCACACCCTTTGCACCCCGGCCAGCCCTCCCTGACGCGCTGGTACCCCGTTCCGCACCCTTCGCACGAGAGCGGCTCGAAGCCGGAGAACACCTCCGGTCCCTTCGAGAGGAGCGCGCCCGCGAGCTGTAACTCCCGATCGCCGCCGTCCGCCATCTTACCCGCGGCAGCCTCCAACGCCCGCTCCCCGGCGACCCCCGCGTGCTTCGCCGCGGCCCTGACGTCCCACAACGAAACCCCTCTGGGCGCGAGGAAGGGCAGGCGCCTCGCCGCGCACGCCACGGCCAAGGATTCATCCGTTTCGTCCTCCTCCGGGCACGCGCCCTCTCCGGATGACATGGACCCGCCGCGGCCCGGCCGACCCGCGAGCGCCCCGGGCGGCACCACCACCACCCGCCCGCGTCTCGCGCGCGCTTGTATCGACATCGCGCCCCTCGCGTTGGCGCTGGAGACGTACCCCGCGGCGGTCGCGACCAGCACGCCGGCGGGTGACGACGCGAGTCCCCCGTGCGATACCACCGCGATTGAACCCCCGCTGCTGGTTGAACCCCCGCGTCCGCCCGCGACGTTCGACGTCTCCACGCACGCCTCGTTCAGAGTCCAGTCGTCGTTCGGCGCCATCGGGTCGGTCGGCACGGTGAACATGACGGTGGTGCCCGTGGTGTGCAGAGTGACCAGTCGGACCGCCGCGCCGTTTTGAACCTCGGGCGCCGCGCACCACGCCAACCCGGACACCGGCTGGCATCGCGACCGGACGCACCAACTCGCCTCCGCGGGTGAACTGAACCCGCGCGGATCGGACGACTGGAGCCGCCACGCGCTGCACGCGCCGCTGGCTCGGCCCGCGGCGATCACCGGGCGGACGTGCGCGCGGTCATCGGCGATCTTCACCGACGCGGAGGTGGACACGCGGGTCACGGCGTCTCCATCCGCGGGCGACAGCTCGACGCCCGGCTCGAGCGGCGCGAGCGCGACACCTTCCTCGCCCTTACGCTTCTTCGCGGGCGCGGTCTTCTTGCTGCTCGCGTCGGATACAGGCTTGCTTGACCTCTCGGCGGCGGCGATGAGGTCGTCCGGCGAGGCGGTGAAGGTCCGGACGGATCCGTCGGACCCGCCGACGACGAGCGCCAATCCCCGTCGCGCGTTACCCGCCCACGTCAGCGAATTAACCCACCCGTCGCACACGCGCACGCGCCCGATGGCGTGTGTATCGACACCATCGTTCGCCCGCCGCACGAGCCACAGGGTGACGGCGCCGGACTTGCATCCGACGGCCAGCACGGACGCCGCGGCTTCGTCGGCGTCGCGGCTGAGGCGCGGGGACCACGCGACGGAGAGCGCCGCCGCCGCCGCCGCGCGTCTCACCGCGTCGACGGCGCTCGCGGGGTCCGCGCTGACGACGCCGGTGATGGTGGACTTGCGGCCGCGCTTGTGTTTCTTGGGCTTGGGTTCATCCTCGTCGTCGTCGTCGTCGTCGTCGTCGTCCGAGTCGCCCGGATCGGAGAACTCTTCGTCGTCTTCGTCCTCGTCGACGTCTACGGAGAGAGTCGTCGACCTGGCCCTGGCGGCTCTCGCCTGCCTCGCGATGGGCACGTCGTCCCGGTCGACCGTCGTGGTCGGGTCGTTCTTCTCCTTCTCCCTGATGACGGCCTGGTACCCGTTCCTCGTCGGCTGGGCCAGCTCCTTCTCCAGGTTTTTGTTACCCTTCAACCCTTTGGCCACGTAGTCCTTCCAGGCCAACTTCTTGACCTCCTCGAGGCACTTCTTGTCGGTGCCGTCGATGTGCTTGCCCTGGGGGTAGGTTTTGTCACATCCAGCCCCAATGCGCGCGGCGATGAACGCGTCGGCGATGCGCAACGCGATGTCCTTGAGTGCCGCGTTCCGCCGCGATTTCGCCTCCTTCTCCTTGGAAGCGTCGTTCGCCGCGTCGAAGACGTCGTCGCCGATCTTCGCCGTCTTGAACACAGCCTCCACGGCCTTCTGGGAAGCCTTCACGTAGTCATTATTGCAACCCTCGCACGCCTTTGATGCGTCCTCCTTGGCCCGTGTTTGTAGCTCATCGTCGTAGGGTGCGAGGAAGTACACGTTTTTGCTTCGGCCCCTTTTGGCGGGGGCGGCGGCGGCTGCGGCGGCGGCGGGCGCGGCGTCGGGCAGCTCCTCCTTCTCGACGATCTCGGTCTGCTGCTTCGGGAGTGCCACGTTCGCGACCGTCGGTTCGGGCTTGGCGGCCACCGGCGTCGTCTCTGTCTCCTCCTCTGTATCTTCTTCGTCCTCGTCGTCCGGGAAGGTGAAGTCGGATAACTGGTACCCCGCGTAGTCGCCCGTCGCGGCTTCCCTCCACCCCTCGCCGGACCACGCCATCCTGCGCCGCACACGGGTCGTCCCGAGGTCAATCTCGAAGCGCTCACCCTCGCCCTTCGCGCCCAACTTGACCCGCACGCCGCCCTTCTCGATAACCGCCGGGACCCACCCGCCGCGGCGGGCGAGCGCCACCTCGGCGTCGCCCTCGATCGATTTTTGCCCCTTCTTGCCCCCCCGCGAGGGCGCCGGCTGCGCGGGCCTGAGCCCGTACGTCCCAGACGCGCCCTGGTAAACGAGGGATTGCGACGGGAACTCGTGGCATCCGACGTGGTCCAGTCGAAGCGACGGAAACTCGCTCGGGTCATCGATCGTCAGCCAGAGATCCCCGCGCTCCCCGCGGGCGGGCTCGGCGAACCGTACCCTGACGCGGAAGTTGAACGCGGAGATGAGGGCCTCGATCACACCCATGCGCCATCCACCGGCGGGCCCGTCGGCGGTGTTGGACGACGACGCGCGAACTTCAACCGCCGCGCCCACTCGCAGAGAGTCAGCCGGAACGTCCTCCGTCGCCGCTGCGCTCGTCTCGACGCCCAACTTCGCCGCGGGGAGCGACGGGCGCGGGACGGTGGTTCCTCCGGGCCCCGTACCGTTGGACGCCGCCGTCGTAGGCGGCAGCGAGGCCGGTGCCTCCCTCGCGCGCATGAGCTGCGTCTCGAGCGACACGAGCGACTTCGGAGCGTCGGAGACTTCGTTCGATTCGTTCGACTCGAACCTCGCGCGAAGGTCGAGCTCGTAGCCGCCGCCGTGCTCGAGCCACCCGTGACTTTCCGCGGCGGACACGAACATCTCCGAGATGTCCAATACCTTGCGCCACTCCGCGTTGGACTGCGAGGTTGGGGGCGCGTGCACGGTGACGTGGTGCGAGCCGGACGCGACGGCTAGTAGGCATCCGCCGCCGCCGAGGACATCATCACCCGACGACTCATCCGAGGATGCCGGCGCGAGGCCGAGCGGGGACCACGCGATATCCCGCGCGACAACCTCCGGGCGGTGGTTGGGATGGAGGACGGCGCGCGTGGAGAGCAGCGCGGTGGACCTGCGCGGCGTTGGGAGCGGGGGGAAGGGCACGCCCGCGTCGTCCTCGTCCTCGTCCTCGGCGTCGTCATGACCGGTCGTCGCGGCGGGTTTCGCGCGGGCGTCGTCCACGAGCGAGACGCATCCTGCGGGTCCGTCGATGTCGGCGGGGTTCTGTGGGGTTTGTGGGCGGGCAAAGGGCGTGAGATCAGCGATACGGGCGGCGAACGCGTGGTCAAGGGGCTCGGCGGATCTGAGAATCTGGGGAGACGAAAATGCAACAACGCGTTGAGGGAGGGCGCACCAGGATGCACACGCTCCTCTCCTGCCCGACCGCGATGAGGTTATCGTGCGACCACGCGACCGTGCCGGGGTACGGCGACGGGGTTTCGCGCAGCGCGCGCTCCCAGGGCATGATGAACCCTCACCCTCACCCCAAGCGCAGCGGCGGTCTGGTCGCTTTTCAAATGTGCTGTGAGAAAGTTTCGTGAGAGGCTCGAGGAAAAATCGCCCCACCGTCGGGCCATCACTGTCGCACGGGCGCATCTGGTGATAGCGACCAAAATGTCGGGCGCGCTCAGAACATGGATCAACTCGCCGACGGGCCCCAAGACGACGCACTTCTGGGGTCCCGTCGCCAACTGGGGGTTCGTCGTGGCGGGCCTCAACGACACGAAGAAGCCCGAGGAGCAGATCAGCGGGCCGATGACCGGGGCGCTCACCGTCTACAGCGGCCTGTTCATGCGGTTCGCGTGGAGGGTGCAGCCCAGGAACTACATCCTGCTCGCGTGCCACACGGCGAACGCTTCCGTCCAGGTGAGAGCCGCGTTGATCCTCCCCGAACCGACCGTCGCGCCCCCGCCCCGCCGGAGATTCCCTAGGGATCGGTGCACGCGGAAGCCTCCGCCGTGAATAATCACTCACCGCACTCTCCCAAATCTTCCCCAAACGCAGGGCTATAACCTCCAGCGCTGGTACAGGTGGTCGTCCGCGCAGGAGCAGGTCAACACGGGCGCGGCGGTGATCGAGCCGGCGAAGGACAATTAAGGATTAGCACGCATAGTACGGGGACCATAGACACCCACCACCGTAATCTTAGGCATTTATTGAGAAGCTCTTCACTCACTAATCAGCGCGCATGTCGTCGTTCTTCGGGATAGAGGTGGCGCCGGGCGAGCCGGCGTACTTCCGCCCGGACGATGATTGCCCGTGCGTGAGGCTCAAACGAGCCGCGCTCATCGTCCGCGGCGATACGGTCGAGGACGGCACGCGAATCCTCGTCAAGTGCCGCGTCGCGAAGGGTGCGTTATGCCGCGATTGCGCGCATCTTGTTGTTTCTCCCACCACCCCCGTCCCCGCTCCATCCACACGCACGCGCTGACCTCATCGTTCCCCCCACACACAGGTCCACCGCACGCGCTAGCATCGCTCATCCCTGGCCGCATGGAGAACGTCAAGCTCGACCTCACCTTCCTCGACGACACGCGCATCAGCGTCGAAGTGGCGCAATCCGCCGCCGCCGCCGCCGCCGCGGAGAGGGCGGCGAAGAAGAGCAAGACGACGCCGGTGACCTACGCCGTCCACCTCACGGGCAACGTCGAGCACGACTACGAGGTCACCGACGCCCCGAACGGCGCGAGCAGCTCGGACGATGAACTCGACGCGAGCGGCTCATACGGGCCGGAGTCGAGCAGCGAGGATGAATCTTCCTCCTCCGACGACGACGACACGGCTGTGAACGACGACGCGGGCTCGGACTCCGAGAGCTGGGGCAGCGGCAGCGACCTCGAGGACGAAGACGACACCGAGTCACCCGCGCGGGTCGCCAGGGAATCCTCCCTCGCCGGGCACGGGTCGAAGGGAGGCATCGACGGTAGCGCCGAGGAGGTCGACGCGGAGGCGCGACGAAACGCGGCGACAAATGGAGCGGCGACCGGCCAGTGGGCGACGCCGGACCCGAAGGACGAGGCGGCGCTGGGACGTTGGGACGCCTCGGCGAGCACGTCGGAGTGGGCGTACCACATACAGAACAGCGGCGCTCGGCAGCACCGGCGGTCGTCGACGATGCCGGAGTTCAAGTGGACCGGGCCGCTGCGCCCACAGAAGGTGTCGCCCAAGCGGTCGGTGCCCAAAGTCGGGTGGCTGTGCCCGCTGCCGGACTACGCGCGGACCGGCTGGCCGGAAACTGAGTTCGCCTCGTCCTTACAGCACAAGCTGGAGGTCAAGACGCCGGAGCAGATGGTCAAGATGCGCGCGGCGTGCTCGCTCGGACGCGCCGTCATGGACGCCGTCGCCGCCGCCATCGCGCCCGGCGTAACCACCGACGCGCTGGATCGCATATGCCACGCGATGACCCTGATGAACGGCGCGTACCCGTCCCCGCGGAACTACATGGGCTTCCCCAAGTCACTTTGCACGTCGGTGAACGAGGTGGTGTGCCACGGGATCCCCGACGGGCGGCCGTTGGAAGATGGCGACATCGTCAACCTGGACATAACCGTGTGCCTCAACGGGTACCACGGCGATTTAAACGAGACGTATTTTGTCGGGACCGGGACGTCCGACCCGGCGCGCGCTGAGAAGGCCAAGGCGCTGATGAAGTGCGCGCTGGAGTGCCTCGAGCTCGCGATGGGACGGTGCAAGCCGGGTGCGAGGTTTCGGGACCTGGGCGAGGCGATCCAGACGCACGCCAACGGCGCCGGGTACGGCGTGGTTAAAGATTTTTGCGGTCACGGCATCGGAGCTCTGTTCCACTGCGCCCCGAACGTCCCGCACTACGCCAAGAACAAGGCGGTCGGCACCATGAAGCCGGGGATGACGTTCACGATCGAGCCGATGGTGAACGAGGGCACGCACAAGACGAAGCACTGGCCGGACGGGTGGACGGCGGTGACGGCGGATGGAGGAAGGAGCGCTCAGTACGAGCATACGATGGTGGTGACGGAAACCGGGCTGGACGTTCTCACCAAGCGCACCGCTAACTCGCGCCCGTTCTATTGACGTATTAAACTAGACACGTAGACGTTAGGTGATTAGCTAGCTAGCTAGCTTTTGGAAAAGAGCACGACTCTGTTCGACCACGATGACACGCCAACCGAGCCAGATGAACTAACACTCTTATGCGACTGCTACACTTCAACATTAAAAAATCAACTCTTCACCGGGGAGAGCCCTGGCTTTCGAAGGGATCTCCGAGGAGCGACGACGTGTCCGATGACGGCGCGATGGGAGGACTCCCCGGCGGCGACCCCGCGCTATCCCTGCGGCTGCCCTTCCCGGCCGAGCCCGGCGTGCCCTTCATCGTCGACCCCGCGTCGTCGTTCAGCAGCGGCGTCTTCTCATTCGCTGATGAATTCACCGGCATCCCGTGCTCCTCGTCAAACACCCCAGCCCCGCAGCAGCACCCGGACATCTCGCAGACTTCGTACACCAGCAAGCTCACCTTTATGACTCCCGCGAGTACGAAGAGGGCGCACGCGATGAAGTACGCGCCTGGGTCGTCGTCGAAGCAGAAGAAGACTCCGCCCACCGCGCAAATCCCGAGCATGATCTCCGCCCAGACTAAGATGCGCATGTTCTTGTCCCACGGGCTCGGCGGGGGCTTACCCACCGCCTCGTTGTGCGCGCTGATGCACTCCCATCGCTCCACGAGGAACATCCCGACGCCGATGGGGAACATGAAGAAGGACACCGCCCAGATTACGTTCGCCCAGTTGCGCATCCACTCCCACTCCATGTTATCGTTCATCTCCGCGCCGAACACCGCGTGCAGGACCGTGGGTGAGTACATCAGCGACCCGAGCGTGCCCATGGCCAGACCGATGACGTTGAATATCGTGCCGAAGAACTGGTACCCGGCGCTGTTGATCGCCATGTTTTCCTGGCCCCGGAGCCTATCCTTGTTCTCCTTGCTGAGGCACTGCGGCAGGGCCATGCCGACGCCGCAGAGGACGTACCCTGCGGTGCAGAAGAACGACGTAGGATCCCAACCCTTCTGAAGATACATCAGCGCACCCAGCGCGAACATCAGCAGGCCCATGTTCACCTGTGGAGGGGAGGGACGACGGGTTTAGGGTCAGCGATCGGGAGTACGTAAAAAGAGACATTCGACAATCGTAGTCTATGGAGATGCAGACTACGGGAGTAATCGGCGCGGGGGACGCGCGTGGCGGGGTACTCACGCTCAGCAGCAGGAAGATCCTCGTCGGATACGAGTTATCGAAGGGGTCATCGTCGTCGTCGATGTCTTTCCCGCGACCCATCTCTCTCAACCAGCCCCCGGTGGCTCACCCCAACCCGGCTTTTGGGAACTGTAACCACCAGCCGTGACTTTTGTCTATGGGATGTCCACCCCGAGGCCCTCCTCCCGACGGCCCGGAAGGTTTGGGTGTCGAAACCGCGGCGGAGATCCGTGAGAAACCTCCTCGCCTCGCGAGAGTTCTTCGCGGGGCGCGTGGATGGTCCGCCTCCACGGCTGCGACGTGAGCTTTGCACGTAGCGGCGCATGAGGCATCTAGCCATACACAATAGTTGAGAGTGAATCGTTGGTTATGGGCCCAAAAATCCAACCAACAGGCTGCAGGTCAGAAATTGTTGTCCAATTAGCGTTGAGAAGGGCCTAATTGACGTGTTTCACTCGAGAAACGCATGTGAACTAGTCAGAATCCAGATTTTCGTTATTCAGCCCCTCCAAAAGAAGCGGAGGGGGCAGAGGCTCGGGTGTCCTAAATTGGGCAGCACCGATGGACGACCGGTCGCGAGCGACGGCGGTGGACGTCGTGCGCCGATGCCGCGAGGCGGGCCTCGAGCTCGACCCCGTCCTCGCCGCGTATCACTGCGCGGCGCTGAGGTACGAGGGCGTGGCGTGGGACGACGCGTTCGCGCAGACGGCCGCCGAGCGCATCGTCGCGCCCCGGTCCAAACTCGCGGTGGACACGCTCGCCATGCAGGTCGCGGCGGATGAGATCCGCGCGACGATGACCGCGGCGATCGCGGGGGATCGACGCGAACGCGAGACACGCGCGTCGGCGTACGAGCGCGAGGTGCTCACCGTCGCGTCCGCGATACCGAACATGACCCAGCGCGAGCTGGCTGACTTCATGGAGCATATGTGGAAAAACGTCTTCTTCCGGTACGTGTGCGTCGAGGGCGGCATGGAGAGCGCGCTGGGGATCAACGACGAGGCGGGACGCGAGGAGACGTTCGCGGCGTTCGAGTCGGTCTTTCCCAAGTCGGAGGTGGCGCGGTTCCTGACCCAGACCCCGGGGGAGATCAAAGCGCAGCTCCCGGAGCTCGCGTCGATCGTCCTCGGCATCCGCGTCTTCAACCGATGGACCGAGGAGGAGACGCAGGGGTCACAACCCTCGCCCAGCGGCCGCGTTTTGGACCCGGCGCCGGGGTACATCACCCTGGGCACGAAGATGCGCGAGGACCTGAAGGGCAGGGCGCACTCGGCGGCGAGGCTGTGCGCGCAGTACCGATGCGTCTCGTCGCATCAGGCGCTGCGAAAAGACCCGGCCGATCCCCTCTTGGCGCGTCTCGCGGATGAGAACAACAACCGCGCGTCCTACTGGTCCATCCTCCGGACGCTCATCGAGGATAACGAGGAAGGGTGCGAGCGCGTGGGGGAGTTGGCGCGGAGGGTGCACGACGGGTGCGGCGAGGTTCGTTCGCTGATTGAATCCGTCGAGGGTGAGGGCGACGGGGTTCAGAGGGACGCGGCGTATCCGGTTCTCAACGTGATCGGTGTCACCCACGCGGCGCTCACGGACGAATCCCTGGCGCAGGAGGTCATCCACGCGGTGAGCGTACGGATGACCGACTTTACCAAGCCCTTCGAGACGTCGCTCACGAACGAGCTCCTCCACGAGGGGATCCGCGTCGAGAAGATGGCCCGGGAACGGTACGGGCCCCACGCCGTCGTCGGCGTCCCGAAGATTGACGAGTCCAAGGATGTCCCAAAGACCGTCGTGGAGCCGCACCTGACTCGTAAGCTCGGCGAGTCCGGCGCGGAGATCATAGACGGCGGCGTCACGACGTTGGAGTACGGGGGATACGACGTATTCGCGCTGTGCAAACGCGGCGGGCTGGCGATTCCCGCGTCGATGACGGCGCCGAAAACCGCGGTGGTATTCCAGGGCAAGACGTACGGTTTCGCGGACGAATACGGCGCCCAGCAGTTCGCGTCGCAGCCGTTGAAGTTTATACGCGCGATGCACGCGGCGCTGTTTCGCGCGCCGGAGCTGGTGCGCATCACGCATCCGTCGGCGGAGGCCGTCGCGAGGGCGTATCCAAACCTGGACGTCGCCAAGCTCGCCGCCGGGATGTCCGTGACGTCCCACACCGAGTTTGGCACCCAGACGGACACGCACTTGGTGGAGCGTCACATCGATAAGGACTACGAGTGGAACGAGTGGGCGCTGCGGCGACGGGCGCTGCACGCGGCTAACCTTCTTCGCAAGGCTACGCACGGATCGCAGACGGATTCGAGTCACTTCAGGCGGGAGAACACGACGCAGGTTTGGCTCCCGAAGAAGAACGAGACGCAGACGGTGGTGAGCAAAGGGACGACGATGCCGCAGAAGAAGAGGTACTTGGGGGGCGTGCGGGGCGCGCCGGACGTGAAACTGAACGTGGTCAACGTGGAGTTGGACCTCGGCCAACCTTACGAGTACTGAAGCGTAGTCTATCAAAAACATCTACGTAACATCTAACGACGTCATCCCGCGGAGGGCGTTCCTCCCTCGCCGAACAGCGTCTTCCCCCTCTTTTTCCAGTGCTGATCCGCGGCTCTCGGTGACGAGGAGTTGGACGGCGACTCCTCTATCGAACCCAGCCGAAACCCCTCCACTGCCGCCGCCGTGGACGGCGCCACCGTGTGAATCCTCAATAGTTCCAAACCGCCCGGCTTATTTTTACCCGTCTCGTCGCACCACGACATCTCCCGCACCGTCAGGTCCACCACGATCGGCGCGCGCATACCCCGCTGCACTCGGTACAGACCGTGGTGCGTCACCAGCGCCTTGACGATCCGCCTGACCAACACCAGCTTCGCGAGGCTCTGAAACGCGCGCAAGTCGAGCGGGTGCTCGGGCGGGAACAGAATCGGAAAGTTCATCACCAAAAAGTCGTGCTCCGCCGCCGTGGCAGGGGGTATGGTGATGACGCACCGCGGTTCCCGTTGGTCCAGGAGCACGCGCACGGTACCCTGGATCCCCTCGCTGAATCGCACCACGGCGTCCGCGTCCAAGTGCCCGCGCGATTCGACGTCGAGGGCCTCGAACAGCTCGTTTATCTTCCGTTGCACGTCGGGATGTTTGAGTGTTTGTCTTATGTGGAGCCTCCCGGCGCTGTCGGGGCGGAACGAGAGGGCGTCGAGCCACCACTCCCAGAGTTCCTTGCCCGCGCGTCTCTCCGCGCCCTCGAGCGAGCTCACTCCCGCGAGCCACACCGGCAGGTCCTGTGGGATGGGCGCGTGGGTGGGTGTGACGTCCTCGTCAGCATCGGGGCGTTACTCGGGGCGCGGAGCCCCGCGACGGGCGTGGACGGCAGGGCGGGTTTCACGGGAGAGAATCGCGCTAGGAGGGATGAACGCGTGTGTGAGCTGAGTAGGAGCGGGTTTGGGACGCACCGGATCCTCTATGGTCCTCGCGTGCGGGTCCATGTCGCGAGACGAGGCGAGGCCCACAAGGCGAGCCGCATACTTCAGGATGGGCAAAAGGATGGACAGGGCGGTTCGAAGCAGCCACCTGCGGACCCTCGCCCGCAAGAGAGACCACACGAGGAGCGGAGACGTGAAGAGGAGAGTCCACGCGACGTAGGTGGTGACCCCACGCGCCTGGGATTTACCCCGGCTCCCCACCCCGCGCCCCATGGCTGTGTCCACGTAAGTCTCAAAAAGGTCCGGGAGAAAGACTTTTCACTTTTGCACGTTTGATCTTTTTGTCGGCCACACAGATCTGGCGCGCGAGGAGGGGGCCGAGAGCCGCGTCTCGGAGTGAGACGACGGGCGATGTCGTCGACGTGGAACAAGCTCGTCAACCTCGTGATTCGCCCGCCTCGCGCCCAGTACGACCCGAACGAGCACCTCCCCGGGCCGAGATTCCGCATCGCGGGAGTCACGCACGTTCGACGGGACGTGGACATCGAGGGAGCCGACGGGTTGACGCTCAAGTGCAGCCACTACGAGCCGGAGGTGAGGGGCGATGACCCGCTGCCGTGCGTTATATACCTGCACGGCAACTCTGGGTCGCGATGCGACGCCACGGAGGCCATACGGCTGCTCCTTCCCGCGCGCATCACCGTGTTCGCGGTGGACCTCGGGGGATCCGGCATGAGCGAGGGGGAATACGTGACGCTCGGCGTGCGCGAGACGACGGACGTCGAGTGCATCGTCAACCACCTCAGGGATCAAGGTTTGACCTCAAAGATCGGCCTCTGGGGTACCAGCATGGGCGCGGTGACCGCCATCATGTACGCCAGCCGCGACCCGTCCATCGCCGGGCTCGTCCTCGACTCCCCTTTTTCGTCCCTGCCCAAGCTCATGCTCGAGCTCGTCTCGCAGTTCACGAAGGGCAGCCGCGTGGGCGTCCCGAAGATGGCCGCGCGCATGGCGCTCTCGTTCGTCAGGTCCTCAGTGAAATCACGCGCCAAGTTCGACATCAACGACCTGGACCTGAAGAAGATCGCGCCCGCCACGTTTTGCCCGGCGCTGTTCGCGCACGGTAAGGACGACGACTTCATACCCCCGCACCACAGCGAGACCCTTCACGAGCTGTACGCGGGTGACAAGAACTACATAGCCATCGACGGGGACCATAACTCCCCACGGCCCGCGTTCTTCTTCGACAGCACGGTGATATTCTTCTGCAACGTGTTGGACCCGCCGGCGACGACGTACTCGGCCGGGGCCATCGGACGGGGCGCCGCGACCCTAAACTCTACCCTAAACTCTAACCCCCATCCCGCGGTGGGTTCACGGAACAACCCGGGCGTAGACGTCACCCGACGGGGCTCGCCCGCGCCCGTGGAGTTTGTCCGGCGGAGGCACCAGCCGCGGGAGGAGGCGCGGGAGGACGAGGGCGCGAGCGAGAGTGAAAACGTGGCGACGCTGGTGTCCATGGGTTTCGACGAGGGCGGGGCTAAGGCGGCGCTGCGGCAGGGCGGCGGGGACGTGGAGGCGGCGGTGGCCGCGCTCCTCACGGGTGGAGACGGGGCTGGGGAAGGAGGAGGAGGAGCCGGCGGCGGTGGTGGGGAGGCGGCGGCGGGAGGAAACGGCGGAAACGGCGGGGGCGGTATCTTAG
>Ga0209666_1001701_pt1 | contig 16778 bp, 27 predicted proteins | sample SaaInlV_125m_DNA_FD_184679 | JGI IMG/M metagenome (GOLD analysis project Ga0209666, IMG submission 184679) | Marine microbial communities from expanding oxygen minimum zones in the Saanich Inlet - Saanich Inlet SI037_S3LV_10m_DNA (SPAdes)... | ecosystem: Environmental > Aquatic > Marine >...
CTTCTACCTATTCCATAGATATAAGTTAAAGAGATTACTCCTCTTTTTTGTTTTGGGATGTCTACCCCTGCAATTCTAGCCATAATTAACCTTGTCTTTGTTTGAACCTAGGATTCTTTTTGTTTATAACGTAAAGTCTTCCTTTTCTACGCACGATCTTACAATCTGCGCTTCTCTTTTTAATGGATGCTCTTACTTTCATCTTTTACTTCTTGTTAGTATCTATAAGTTATTCTTGCCTTAGATAAATCGTAAGGACTCATTTCTAATTTTACTTTATCACCTGGTAGTAATTTAATGTAATGCATTCGCATCTTACCAGAGATATGAGCAGTCACAACGTGACCGTTTTCTAATTCTACTCGGAACATTGCATTTGATAATGCTTCGATAATGCTTCCGTCTTGTTCTATTGCTGCTTGTTTTGCCATGTAGTTATATTGAGCCTATTGAATTGCTTTTCTATTTTTACCTGTTTTCATCAAGCCATCGTAGTGTTTGTTCAACAAGTATGAATTTACTTGCTGCATGGTGTCGATTGCAACTCCCACCATAATTAATAATGAAGTTCCTCCAAAGAACAATGCCCATCCTTGTTGGATATCCATTAAGCGAACTATGATTGCTGGAAACACAGCAATAAGTGCTAAGAATATAGAACCTGGAAAGGTTATTTGTGACATTATTTTGTCAAGGTATTCAGAGGTTTCCGAGCCAGGTCGAATTCCAGGAATAAATCCTCCACTACTTTTTAAATCATCAGCCATTTTGTTGGTAGGTACTGTAATGGCCGTGTAGAAGTATGTAAAGACAATGATTAAGAGTGCGAACACAATATTATACCATAATCCAAACATGCTATTACCTGCAAAATTACTCACCAACCATTGACCAACGGTTGAATCTTTTAGAATATCAAGACCCCCTATCAACCCAGGAACAAACATAATTGCTTGTGCAAAGATGATTGGCATAACTCCTGAAGCGTTCAGCTTTAATGGAATGTATTGTCTAGACCCCATTATATTTTTTTCGTAGCCACCAGAAGCGGTACGTCTTGCATATTGAACAGCTATTTTTCTGACCGCCATGACAAGCATGATTGAAGCCAGTATGATAACAAACCAAATAACCAATTCTATTAATATTTTGATTAATCCACCTTGTGACTGGTTCACAGCAGAATCAAATTCTTGTGCGAATGATAATGGCATATTGGCAATGATACCCACCATGATTAAAAGTGAAATTCCATTCCCGATACCTTTATCTGTAATTTTCTCGCCTAACCACATTGCAAAAACACAACCGGTTACTAAGATTACTATAGAAGAGAAATAGAACACACCTCCTTGACCTAAAGTAAAAGCCTGAGTACCTCCCATAAGAGCTGGAAGACTTGTTAAATAGGCTGGTGCTTGCACTAAACAAATACCAATGGTTAACCAACGAGTAATTTGTGTGATTTTCTTTTGTCCACTTGCGCCTTCTTTTTGTAGTTTTTGTAGATATGGTATTGCAATACCCATCAGTTGAACCACAATAGAAGCAGAAATATATGGCATAATTCCTAAGGCAAAAACCGAAGCTTTTGCAAAGGCACCACCAGTAAATGCATTTAAGAGTCCTAGAAGTCCAGAATCCGTTTTGGATGCTAATGACCCTAACTGTGAAGCGTCAATTCCGGGAAGCACAACTTGTGCTCCAAAACGATATACTAGTAACAGACCTAAAGTTAGAATAATTCTATCTTTAAGTTCTGTAATTTTCCAAACGTTTTTTATTGTCTCTATAAATTTCATTTTACGGGGTATTATAGTGTTACAGCTTCACCACCGGCAGCTTCAATAGCCGCTTTAGCTGTTGCTGTGAATTTATGTGCTGAAACTTTTAACTTAGCTTTCAACTCACCTCTTCCTAAAATTTTAATCAATTCGTGCTTGCGAGCTAAACGCAATTCAACGATTGTTTCAAAATCTAATTCTGATTTAATTTTCTTTTCGTCAACTAATTGTTGAAGCGTATCAAGGTTAATTCCCTGGTAATCTGTGCGATTAATGTTTGTGAAACCAAACTTAGGTACACGTCTTTGTAATGGCATTTGACCACCTTCAAAACCAACTTTTCTAGAATAACCAGAACGAGATTTAGCCCCTTTGTGACCACGAGCTGCCGTACCACCTTTACCAGAACCCTGACCTCTACCGATTCTTTTACCTTGACTTTTAACTGAACCTGCAGCAGGTTGTAAATTACTTAAATTCATTTTTCAGTATATTTTAAGCTTCTTGTACAGAAACTAAATGTTTTACTTTATTGACCATTCCTAAAATATTAGGTGTCGCCTCATGTTCTATCGTTTGACCAATCTTTTTAAGACCAAGCGCTATTAATGTTCGCTTTTGTCTTTGTGTACGATTGATCGCACTTTTTTGTTTTGTTACTTTTATCTTAGCCATCGTGTCGTAAATTAACCGTTAAAAACTTTAGCAAGAGAAATACCTCTCTCACGTGCTATTGACTTTGCGTCTCTTAATTGAAGTAAAGCATCAAAAGTAGCTTTTACAACATTATGAGGGTTTGAAGAACCTTGAGATTTTGATAAAACGTCATGTACTCCAACGGCTTCAAGAACAGTTCTTACAGCTCCTCCAGCAATAACTCCTGTACCAGGAGCTGCAGGGATAATGTTAACTCTTGCTCCACCGTATTTTCCTTTTTGCTCATGTGGAAGTGTTCCTTTGATTAAAGGAATTCTAACTAAGTTTTTCTTAGCATCTTCTATTGCTTTTGCAATTGCACTTGCTACATCTTTAGATTTACCTAATCCGTGTCCAACAACACCGGCTTCATCACCGACTACTACAATCGCTGAAAATCCAAATGCTCTACCACCTTTTGTTACTTTTGTAACTCTTTGCACACCTACCAAACGATCTTTTAAATCTAATCCACTTGGTTTTACTAGTTCTGCACTTTTGTATTTTTGATACATAATTTCTTTAGAATTTAAGTCCTGCTTCTCTAGCGCCTTCCGCTAATGATTTTACTCTACCGTGATATAAATAACCCCCTCTGTCAAATGTGATCGTTTCAACGCCAGCTTTTAGTGCTTTTGCTGCCACTGATTTCCCAACTAAAGCTGCGATTTCAATTTTAGATCCTTTTGATGAACTGATATCTTTATCTCTAGAAGAAGCCGCACTAATGGTTACACCAGTAACGTCATCTACTAATTGAGCATAAATTTCTTTATTACTTCTAAAAACAGCCAATCGAGGCTGAGACGCGGTCCCAGAAACAATTTTTCGTATTCTGTTTTTAATTCTTTGTCTTCTATCGTTTTTTGATAATGCCATAACTAACTTATTAAGCTGATTTACCTGCTTTTCTTCTTAATACTTCGCCTACGAACTTAATTCCTTTTCCTTTGTATGGTTCAGGCGCTCTGAATCCACGGATTTTTGCAGCAACTTGACCAACAAGCTGTTTGTCGTGTGACGTTAATTTGATAATTGGGTTTTTCCCTTTTTCAGAAACCGTCTCTACTTTAACTTCAGAAGCGATATCTAAAATAATATTATGAGAAAATCCTAAAGCTAAATCAAGTTTATTTCCTTGGTTTGATGCTCTGTATCCAACCCCTACAAGTTCTAATTCTTTAGACCATCCAGTTGTGACACCTTGAATCATATTAAAAATTAAAGCTCTGTAAAGTCCGTGCTTTGCTTTGTGATCTTTTTGATCAGAAGGACGCTCTAAAATAACGTGACCTTCTTCTATTTTGATACTTACAGCAGAAAATTCTTGAGTAAGCTCGCCTAGTTTACCTTTAACCGTAATAAGGTTATCCGTTATATCTAAGGTCACTCCTTCTGGAATCGCTACTGGGTTTTTTCCTATTCTTGACATTTCTTAAATCTTTAAAATTAGTAAACGTAACACAATACTTCACCACCTACGTTTTCTCTTTGAGCTTGCTTGCCTGTCATGACTCCACGAGAAGTAGAAACAATTGCAATTCCAAGACCATTAAGAATACGTGGGTGATCGTTAGACCCTGAGTATTTACGTAAACCTGGCTTACTTATTCTTTGGATTTTTTTGATTACAGGTTCTTTGGTTTCCTTATTGTACTTAAGTGCTATCTTGATAGTACCTTGTACAGTAGTGTCATCAAATTTGTAACTTAAAACATATCCTTGTTCGAATAATATTTTTGTAATCTCTTTCTTTAAATTAGATGCAGGAATTTCTACAACTCTGTGATTTGCACGAACTGCGTTTCTAATTCTTGTTAAATAATCCGCTATTGGATCTGTATACATAATGTATTAATTTGCGGTTTTGGTTTTCTATTGTTAGAACCTGAAACCAATTTATAATTTTACCAACTTGCTTTTTTAACGCCGGGTATTAATCCATTGTTTGCCATTTGTCTGAACATGACTCTTGAGAGACCAAACTGACGCATGTATCCTTTAGGACGACCCGTTAGTTTACATCTGTTGTGCATACGAATTGGCGATGCATTTACAGGTAATTTTTGCAATCCTTGGTAATCGCCTGCTTCTTTTAACGCTTTACGTTTTTCAGCATATTTAGCAACTACTTTAGCTCTTTTTACCTCACGGGCTTTCATTGATTCTTTAGCCATAGCTTAATTCTTTTTAAAAGGGACCCCTAGTTCTGTTAATAATGATTTTGCTTCTTTATCTGTATCAGCATTAGTTACAAATGTAATGTCCATTCCTGATATTTTATTGACTTTATCAATATTTATTTCAGGGAAGATGATTTGCTCAGTAACTCCTAAATTGTAGTTACCTCTACCGTCAAATCCATTAGCTTTGATTCCGTTAAAATCTCTAACACGTGGGAGTGCAGATGTTACTAAACGGTCTAAAAACTCATACATTTTTTCGCCACGTAAGGTTACTTTAACACCAATTGGCATTCCTTTACGTAGTTTAAACGTTGCAACATCTTTTTTAGAGATAGTTGCAATTGCTTTTTGTCCAGAAATTTTAGTAACCTCTTCTATTGCGTAGTCGATTAATTTCTTATCTGAAACAGCAGCACCAACACCTTTAGATATCACTATCTTTTGCAGTTTTGGAACTTGCATTACGTTTTTGTATCCGAATTCTTCTGTAAGAGCCGACATAACTCTGTCTTTATACTCTTGTTTTAATCTTGGAATGTATCCCATAATTCTTAAATTACTTCGTTAGATTTTTTTGAAAATCTTACTTTCTTACCGTCTTCCATTTTGTACCCAACTCTAGTTGTTTCACCTTTTGAAGTTAACAATGAGAGGTTTGATATTTGGATGAACGCTTCTTTTTCAACGATTCCACCTTGAGGGCTCTGAGCACTAGGCTTCATGTGTTTTTTAACCATGTTTACCCCTTCAACGATCGCTTTATTTTTATCTAGTAATACCTTAATAACTTTCCCTTCTGAACCTTTATGGTCTCCAGCAATAACTCTTACGGTATCTCCTGTTTTTATTTTTAGCTTTCCCATGTTTCTTAAATTAAAGCACTTCTGGTGCTAATGATACAATCTTCATGAATGACTTGTCACGAAGCTCTCTTGCTACAGGCCCAAAAACACGAGTTCCTCTCATTTCACCAGTAGGGTTTAAAAGAACACAAGCATTGTCGTCAAATCTAATATAAGATCCATCTGGACGTCTTACTTCTTTTGCTGTTCTTACCACCACAGCTGTTGAGACTGCTCCTTTTTTAATGTTACCGTTTGGTGTTGCATCTTTTATGGTAACAACAATTTTGTCACCAAGGGATGCATATCTACGTTTTGTACCTCCTAGAACTCGGATGGTTAACACCTCTTTAGCTCCAGTATTATCAGCTACTTTTAATCTTGATTCTTGTTGTACCATAATTATTTAGCTCTATCAATGATTTCTACTAGTCTCCAACATTTAGATTTACTTAAGGGTCTAGTTTCCATGATCCTTACGGTATCTCCTTCGTTGCAGTCGTTTTGCTCGTCGTGTGCTACATACTTTTTAGTTTTTAGCACGAACTTTCCATACATAGGATGTTTTACTTTTTTCACTTCAGAAACCACAATTGATTTCATCATTTTGTTACTTGTAACAACGCCTACACGTTCTTTTCTTAAATTTCTTTTTTCCATCTTTCAGCAGAATACAATTATTGCACTTCTCTATTTGTTAACTCCGTTGCCAACCGTGCTACAGACCTTCTTACGGATCGTAATTGGATTGGGTTTTCGAGTGGTGATATTGCGTGGGTCATTTTCAGATCCGCGTAAGTCTTTTTCGTATCACTAAGTTTCTCTTGTAACTCAGCTGTCGATAGTTCTTTAATTTCAGATTGTTTCATAATATCAATAAAATTAAGCTTCGTAGTCTCTAGCGATTACAAATTTGGTTTTAACTGGTAATTTTTGAGCTGCTAAACGCAATGCTTCTTTAGCAACGTCTAGTGGCACCCCACCAACTTCAAATAATATTCTTCCTGGTTTCACAACAGCTGCCCAATATTCAACGGCACCTTTTCCTTTACCCATCCTTACTTCAAGCGGCTTTTTTGTGATTGGCTTGTCTGGAAATATTTTTATCCATAACTGGCCTTCTCTTTTCATATGACGTGTTGCAGCAATACGAGCAGCTTCAATTTGACGTGAAGTTAAAAAATTTGAATCGAGTGATTTTATACCAAACATTCCGTTAGAAAGTTGGTGTCCTCTTTCCGAGTTTCCTTTCATGCGTCCTTTTTGGACTTTACGAAATTTTGTTCTTTTTGGTTGTAACATTTTCTTTTAATTTATAAAAAATTACTTTCTACGGCGAGGTTTTGAATTCGATGAACGATTTCCTTTGTCTTGACCTTTTGAAAGACCAACTAAAGGAGATAATTCACGTTTTCCATACACTTCACCTTTCATAATCCATACTTTGATCCCTAGTCTACCATAAGTAGTGTGGGCTTCAACTAAAGCATAGTCTATGTCAGCTCTAAATGTCGATAAAGGAATTCTTCCATCTTTGTAGTGTTCGCTACGTGCCATTTCAGCACCATTCAAACGACCACTGATTTGAATTTTTATTCCTTCAGAGTTCATTCGCATCGTGGCTTGAATGGCCATTTTGATTGCACGTTTGTAAGAAATACGGTTTTCAATTTGACGAGCGACACTCGTTGCTACTAAAAACGCATCTAATTCAGGACGCTTAATTTCAAAGATGTTTAATTGAACTTCTTTATTGGTGAGTTTTCTTAATTCCTCTTTCAACTTGTCTACCTCTTGACCGCCTTTACCGATAATGATACCAGGACGAGCCGTTGTGATAGTAACGGTTACAAGTTTAAGAGTTCTTTCAATGATCACTCTAGAAACACTAGCTTTTACTAAACGAACAAAGATGTACTTTCTGATTTTATCATCCTCAGCAAGCTTGTCTCCGTAATCGTTACCTCCGTACCAGTTAGATTCCCATCCTCTGATGATTCCAAGGCGATTTCCTATTGGATTTGTCTTCTGTCCCATTTATTAATTGCTTTGTGTGTTATTTTTAGCTCCAAGCACAACTGTAACGTGGTTGGATCTTTTTCTAATTCTGTGTGCACGACCTTGAGGGGCTGGACGAAGTCTCTTTAACATAGAACCTCCATCAACTGTGATTTCTTTTACAAAGAGATCAGCCTCTTCAATGTTTGCATCTTCGTTTTTAGATTGCCAATTAGCGACTGCCGATAGAACTAACTTTTCTAAACGACGGGACGCTTCTTTTGAACTAAATCTCAAAACGTTAAGTGCCTTTTCTACCTTTTCGCCTCTTACTAAATCAGCTACTAAGCGCATTTTTCTTGGTGACGTAGGACAGTTATTAAGCTTTGCAAAAGCAATTTGCTTTTTTCCAGCTTTAATAGCGTCTGCCATTTGTTTTTTACGACTTCCCATAGCTCTTATTTTTTACCTTTATTTTTAGCACCTGCATGTCCACGGAATGAACGTGTTGGTGAAAATTCTCCTAGTTTATGACCTACCATGTTTTCAGTAACGTATACTGGAACAAATTGTCTGCCGTTGTGAACCGCAATTGTTTGACCAACAAAATCAGGTGTAATCATACTGGCTCTTGACCAAGTTTTGATAACTGTTTTTTTGTTAGCTTCTACATTAGCAGCCACTTTTTTCTCTAACTTATAATGAACGAAAGGTCCTTTTTTTAATGATCTTGCCATGTCTTATTATTTCTTTCTACGTTCTATAATATACTTATTACTCGCTTTGGTCTTAGAACGGGTTCTAAATCCTTTTGCAGGAATACCGTTTCTTGAACGTGGATGTCCACCTGATGACTTCCCTTCACCACCACCCATTGGGTGATCAACTGGATTCATCACAACTGGTCTTGTTCTTGGACGTCTTCCTAACCAACGGCTTCTACCTGCTTTACCAGACACCAATAATTGGTGATCGGAGTTAGACACTACTCCTATGGTAGCATTACAATCTAACAATAGTAAACGGGTTTCACCTGATGGTAATTTTACTGTAGCAAACTTACCGTCTCTTGCCATTAATTGTGCAAACGCACCAGCACTACGTGCCATAACAGCTCCTTGTCCCGGACGAAGTTCGATACAAGATATGATGGTTCCTAATGGAATTTGACTTAAAGGCATTGAATTTCCAATTTCTGGAGCAACATCTGGACCTGACACTAACTTTTGTCCTACTTGAAGACCGTTTTGTGCAATGATATAGCGTTTTTCACCATCTTGATAATTCAGAAGCGCAATAAATGCTGTTCTGTTTGGATCGTATTCGATAGATTTCACTTCGGCAGGAATCCCAGCTTTTTCTCTTTTGAAATCGATGATACGATATCTTTTCTTATGACCTCCACCAATATAGCGCATGGTCATTTTTCCTTGACTGTTTCTACCACCTGAACGTTTTTTCGGAGCTAATAAACTCTTCTCCGGCTTATCAGTAGTAATAGCGTCATAACCATTTACTACTCTAAATCGCTGTCCTGGGGTGATTGGTTTTAATTTTCTTACTGACATGTTTGTCTAATTAGATATTGGCGTATAAATCAATCGTTTCACCTTCCGCCAGTTGTACAAGTGCTTTTTTAACAGCATTTGTTTTACCATGTTGAATCCCAGTTTTTGTAAACTTGGTTTTTCGATCTGGACGGACATTTATTGTACGAACTTTTTCAACAGAAACACCGTAAGCAGCTTCCACTGCTTTTTTGATTTCTACCTTGTTCGCCTTCGTATTCACCTGAAAGCTGAAGCAGTTTCTCAACTCACTCGCTAGTGTTGCTTTCTCTGTGATTATTGGTTTAATTAAGATACTCATGAATTTCTTATTTACTTAAATTCGATTCAATATTTTTAATAGCACTTTCAAAAAGCACTACTTGATTCGCGTTTAAAATTTTATAAGTGCTTATTTCTGAATCCATTAAGACTTCAGAGCCCTTTAAATTGCGCGAGGACAAATATACATTATTATTTGAGCCACCCAAGACAAATAAAGACTTTTTGGTATCAAGGTTTAACGCCTTTAATACTGCAGTAAAGTTCTTTGTTTTTGGAGAATCAAATGTAAAATCTTCTATAACCGTAATTGATTTTTCAGAAGCTTTGATTGTAAAAGCCGACTTACGAGCCAAGCGCTTTACATTTTTATTTAATTTGAAAGAGTAGTTTCTTGGTCTTGGACCGAACATACGACCACCACCTCTAAACACACCAGATTTGATACTACCCGCACGAGCGGTACCAGTTCCTTTTTGCTTTTTGATCTTTCGAGTACTTCCCGAAATCTCAGCTCTTTCTTTTGACTTGTGCGTTCCTTGACGTTGGTTAGCAAGGTATTGCTTAACATCTAGGTAAACCGCATGATTATTTGGCTCTATAGCAAACACATCGTTAGAAAGGTCTGCCTTTCTACCTGTATCTTTTCCGTTTAAATCTAAAACTGCTACTTTCATTATTTCTGAATGATTAAATAAGCGTTTTTAGGACCAGGGACACATCCTTTGATCACGAGTAGATTTTTTTCAGCTACTACTTTTAAAACTCTTAAATTTTGAACTTTGACTGTGTCGGTTCCCATACGCCCTGCCATTTTCATTCCTTTGAAAACTCTAGCTGGATACGAAGCCGCACCAATAGATCCTGGCGCACGTAAACGGTTGTGCTGTCCGTGAGTCGCTTGACCCACACCTGCAAATCCATGACGTTTTACAACCCCTTGAAATCCTTTACCTTTTGAAGTTCCAGAAACATCAACAAATTCGCCTTCGGCGAAATGCTCTACTGTTATGGTGTCTCCTAATTTGTACTCCTCATCAAAACCTCTAAATTCCGCGACTTTTCTCTTAACAGAAGTACCTGCTTTTTTAGCATGACCTAAGTCAGCTTTGGTAGCACTTTTCTCTGTCTTGTCATCGAAACCAAGCTGAAGGGCTGAATAGCCGTCAACTTCTTCGGTTCTGACTTGGGTAACAACGCATGGTCCAACTTCTATAACGGTACATGGCATGTTTTTACCATTTGCGTCGAAGATGCTGGTCATTCCGATTTTTTTTCCTATTAACCCAGACATACTTATTTATTTATTTATTTATTTATTAACTCTTTTTATTCCAAAAAGGGTCAAAATACGTTTCAACCCTGAATTGCATTTTTTCCGTTTTTCCCTTGCACGAAGCTTGGGACATGTAAATCACTGATTTTCAGTAATTATATCAAACAACAAGGTGGTGACCTATGTTTTTCGAGCTGCAAATTTAGATAAATTTAATCTATTCACCTAAATTATTCGTAATTTATTTAATCAATTAAGGAAACATTCTTCTGTTTTTATAACTTCAGTAAGCATGTATAGGATGATAATTCTGAATTGATGGCTATTTTTTAAGAATCAATAGATAAAAAAAACCACCTAAGACACGCTTAGATGGTTTTTTTTTACATTATACACTACTCATTCAGGAGTAAAACATATTGTTTTGAAGTTCAAAATTACACTTTAATCTCTACTTCTACACCGCTAGGTAATTCAAGCTTCATCAAAGCATCAATTGTTTTAGATGAAGAACTGTAAATATCTAACAGTCTTTTGTAAGAGCTTAACTGAAATTGTTCTCTAGATTTTTTATTAACGTGTGGAGAACGCAATACAGTAAATAATTTTTTGTGTGTTGGTAATGGGATTGGTCCCGTTACAATAGCACCTGTACTTTTTACGGTTTTTACAATCTTATCAGCAGACTTGTCTACTAAGTTATGATCGTAAGACTTTAATTTTATTCTGATTTTTTGACTCATGTTCTTAACTTTTAAGATTGGATTCCTTTAGCTTCTTTAATAACTTCTTCTGAAATGTTTGAAGGCGTTTCAGCATAGTGTGAAAATTCCATAGTGGAAGTTGCACGACCAGATGATAGCGTTCTTAAGGTAGTTACATACCCAAACATTTCTGAAAGAGGCACTGTAGCTTTTACAGTTTTTGCTCCTGCTCTATCGCCCATGTCACTTACTTGTCCACGACGACGGTTAAGGTCTCCTACTATATCTCCCATGTTTTCTTCGGGAGTGATCACTTCTAATTTCATGATTGGTTCCATGATCACTGCTTTGGCTGCTTTGGCTGAATTTTTAAATCCAAGCTTAGCGGCTAATTCAAAAGAAAGTTGATCCGAATCCACATCGTGGTATGATCCATCTTTTAAAGTCACTTTTACAGCATCCACTTCGTAACCAGCAAGCGGTCCATTGACCATTGCCATTTTGAATCCTTTTTCAATTGAAGGAATAAATTCTTTTGGTACATTTCCTCCTTTAATAGAAGAAATAAACTGTAGTCCTACAACACCTTCGTCTGCAGGCTCAATTGTGAATACAATGTCTGCAAATTTTCCACGACCACCAGATTGTTTTTTGTAAACTTCTCTGTGATCAGCCGTTTGTGTAATGGCTTCTTTATATTCAACTTGAGGTTGACCTTGATTTACTTCAACTTTAAACTCTCGACGTAAACGGTCTACAATTACATCCAGGTGAAGTTCACCCATTCCAGAAATAATTGTTTGCCCTGAAGCTTCGTCCGAACGTACTGTAAAGGTTGGATCTTCTTCGGCTAATTTACCAAGTCCAATTCCTAATTTATCAACATCCGCTTTGGTCTTAGGCTCCACTGCGATACCAATTACGGGATCAGGGAAGTCCATTGATTCTAAAACTATAGGATGCTTTTCAGCAGATAATGTATCTCCTGTTTTGATGGATTTGAATCCGACAGCAGCTCCAATATCTCCAGCTTCAATAAAATCGATTGCATTTTGCTTGTTAGCATGCATTTGATAGATACGCGAAATACGTTCTTTTTTGCCAGAACGGTTATTTAAAACATACGATCCTGCATCCAAACGACCAGAATAGGCACGGAAAAATGCTAAACGTCCAACGAATGGATCGGTAGCAATTTTAAATGCTAGGGCTGCAAATGGCTCTTTTACATCTGGCTTACGAATTTCTTCTAATTCAGTATCTGGATTTACTCCAACAATACCTTCTTTGTCTGTTGGTGAAGGCAAATAACGACATACAGCATCCAATAGAAATTGAACCCCTTTGTTTTTAAATGCTGATCCGCAAATCATAGGAATGATGGCCATATCCATCACAGCAGCTCTCAATGCAGCGTGCACTTCTTCTTCTGTAATAGAATCTTCATCTTCCATAAATTTCTCTAAAAGATCCTCATCATAACTTGCGACTTCTTCAATTAAAAGTGCACGGTATTTACGAGCTTCTTCTTTCATATCCTCAGGGATTTCGATCACATCGAAAGTTGCTCCTTGAGTTTCGTCGTGCCAAACTATAGCACGGTTTTTTACTAAATCTACAACTCCTTTAAAATCATCTTCGTCACCAATATTTAAAACGATTGGCACCGCATTTGATTTTAAAATGTCTTTTACTTGCTGACAAACCCCTAAAAAATCAGAACCTTGACGGTCCATTTTGTTAACAAAACCTATTCTAGGCACTTTGTAGTTGTCTGCTAATCTCCAGTTGGTTTCAGATTGTGGTTCAACACCGTCAACGGCACTGAACAAAAATACTAAGCCATCAAGTACACGTAAAGATCTGTTGACCTCAACAGTAAAATCTACGTGGCCGGGAGTGTCAATAATATTGAAGTGGTATCCTTTAGTTTCTGGAGTTGGTTCTCCATTTTCAATTGGGAATTTCCATTCACAGGTTGTAGCTGCAGACGTGATTGTAATACCACGTTCTTGCTCTTGCTCCATCCAGTCCATTGTTGCAGCACCATCGTGTACTTCTCCAATTTTGTGTGAAACTCCTGTGTAATAAAGAACACGTTCTGTAGTTGTGGTTTTTCCAGCATCAATATGAGCTGCAATACCAATATTTCTTGTAAATCTTAAATCTCTTGCCATTTCTAATTAAAATCTAAAGTGTGAGAATGCTTTATTAGCTTCAGCCATCTTGTGTGTGTCTGTACGTTTTTTTACAGCAGCACCTTCTTCTTTAGCAGCTGCTAAAATTTCGGAGGCTAGCTTTAAAGCCATAGATTTTTCATTACGTTTTCGTGAAAAACTAATCAACCACTTCATGGCAGTAGAAATTTTACGATCTGGTCGTATTTGCATTGGAATTTGAAAGGTTGCACCTCCAACACGACGGCTACGTACTTCTACATGTGGCATCACATTAGATAAAGCATCTTTCCAAGTTTCTAAAGCAGTTTTTTCTTCGTCTGTTTTCTTTTCATCAACGATGTCAATCGCATCATAAAAAATTTTGAATGCAGTTGACTTTTTGCCATCCCACATCATCATGTTAACGAAACGTGTTACCAATTGATCGTTAAATTTTGGATCTGGCAACAGCGGTCTTTTTTTCGCTTGTTTTTTTCTCATGTCTTCTTAATTAAAATAATTATTTCTTAGGGCGTTTAGCACCATACTTAGATCTACGTTGTGTACGACCTGAAACACCTGCGGTGTCTAAAGCCCCACGTACAATGTGGTATCTAACTCCTGGTAAATCTTTTACCCTTCCACCTCTAACTAATACTATCGAGTGCTCTTGTAAATTATGTCCTTCACCACCGATGTATGCGTTGACTTCGTTTCCATTTGTTAACCTAACTCTTGCAACTTTACGCATTGCTGAGTTTGGTTTTTTTGGAGTCGTCGTGTAAACACGAGTACACACACCACGTCGCTGAGGACAAGAATCTAAAGCAGCCGATTTACTCTTCTTAGTTATTTTGGCTCTTCCTTTTCTTACTAATTGTGAAATTGTTGGCATATTCTATATACAGTTTTTTAAAATCCTCTTCTTAGAGGGCTGCAAAGGTACACATTAAAATGAATTATTCAAATCATAACCCTATAATTTTAAAATATTTACGATTTTTTTAGCGGTTTAAATATTTGGAAACTTTTTTCGTTAGATTTACATGGAAATTATAAATGTGGGGGACCGATTGAAATTTTTTTTTGGTGTTTTATGCTTCGTTGGTTTTTTTAGTTTAAGTACTGCACAAGAACTTCAATTGAAAATTATCAGCAACGATTCCATTGAAACAGATTTAATTAATTCCATTGGCTATTCTAAAGCCTTTGAAAACTTTGAGGCCCTGCAAAATGAAGTGACTCTTTTTAAGGAGCTCTTGCATCGACGCGGTTATATTGAAACTCAGATTCTTGAATTTACTCAAACACTTCCATTAATAGTTGCTCAACTTTCACTTGGAACTAAATACGACTCCATTCAGCTCTATGCCGATAAAGCCATTTTTGAATTTTTAGAATTACAGGATGTAAAAATTCAAAATAGCAGCCCTTATTATACAGTCGATATTGAGTCATTGGAAACTCTGTTAACTTCATTTACTGAACTTTTAACCACAAAAAGCTACCCCTTTGCTTCCATTTATTTAAAAAATATAAGGCCTATTAATAATTCAATGCTCAAAGCCAACTTAGTCGTGGAAACTAAGAAAGCAAGAAAACTTCAATCTGTAGAAATCAAAGGATATGAAAAGTTTCCCCGTTCATTTGTTAAACATTTTCTAGGCATAAAAACAAATACTCCTTTTGACCTCAAGGCCATTCAATCTAAATCCGAAGCCTTAGACCAAATTAGGTTTTCCAAACAACTTCGAAGCGCAGAAGTATTATTTACACAAGACACCACTCGAGTTTACTTATATTTAGAAAAACTAAAAAGCAATCGTTTTGATGGGTTTTTGGGATTTGGATCGGATGAAGCAACAGGAAGCTTAGAACTCAATGGCTACCTCAATCTGAGCTTAGTAAATAATTTGAATTTTGGCGAATCATTTTGTCTCAATTATAGGAGTGATGAAAATGACCTAAAAACGTTTGAAGCTCAACTCAACCTCCCTTACTTATTTAAAACTCCTGTTGGAAGTGAGCTCGAATTAAATATTTTCAAAAAAGACAGCACCTTCACAACGTCCGAACAAGCCGCTAGCGTGTATTATCAGTTTAATCCAAAGCAAAAAGTTTTTTTAGGCATTCGATCGACTCAATCGAACGCTTTATTGGGAGAAACGACCAGCGAAATAAATGACTATAAAACGAACGCTTATGAACTCAAATATACTTACCAAAACCTGACAAGCCAGAATTTACTGTTTCCAATCACAAGTCAACTAGAACTTCAATTATCTAAATCTGAACGAAAAACTAGCAACGCAAAAACCAATCAAACTCTGTATTTCTTAAAAGCATCCAAAATATTTAATCTGAATCAAAAAAATAGTTTTTACTTACTGCTTCAAGCTCAGGGAATTGATTCTGAAACCTACTTACAAAACGAACTCCTACGATTTGGAGGGATTAATACAATAAGGGGGTTTGAAGAAAACAGCATAAATGCCTCAGGGCTTGGAGTTTTAGCAACAGAATACCGCTACCAACTAAGTCCTACTCTTTACATACACTCAATTATAGATGCTGGATATTTTGACACACCTTCACAATCCAACCAAAAACTATATGGTTTTGGATTTGGATTTGGGCTTCTTACAGATGCAGGGCTCCTTAATTTTAATTTAGCAAATGGGCAAGCAGAGAATCAAACTTTCAGATTCTCAGAGTCTAAAATACACTTAAGCCTGAGAACTACTTTCTAAACGGGTGATTGATTTTTTTACATTAAATCATTATTAAAGTCAAAATAAAAACAACTAATCAGTAATGGATTGGGGTGATTTACACTCCTAATTAGCATTATAAGCTGACAGTTTTGATGACCAGTGGCCTGACAAAATGAAATAAATTGTTAAAGGAGTGTTAAAATTTAAGGGGTTTGTTTTTTTAATTAACTTTTTATTAAGACTTTTGATTAGACTAATTCTAAATATTTAAAAGAATGAAAACCAAATTTACAATGACATTGACGCTTTTTATGGCGTTAATTGTGCAGCTAAGTTTTTAACAGCAGAAAATGGATCGCCTCTTACAAGGTTAGTCCATGCCTACTACACTGACTGATCAAAAGTATGTCGTTTTTAATGGATATACTACAGACAGTAGTGGTGGAATACAAGCAATAGCAACCTTGGATGTTGTAGGAGAATATAATTACACAATTAATGAGATACCTTAAACATCAAACTATATATTAATTTAAAAACCACCCAATCGGGTGGTTTTTTTATGCACTAAATCTAAAGCTAGTAGGTTT
>Ga0209666_1001704_pt1 | contig 16769 bp, 25 predicted proteins | sample SaaInlV_125m_DNA_FD_184679 | JGI IMG/M metagenome (GOLD analysis project Ga0209666, IMG submission 184679) | Marine microbial communities from expanding oxygen minimum zones in the Saanich Inlet - Saanich Inlet SI037_S3LV_10m_DNA (SPAdes)... | ecosystem: Environmental > Aquatic > Marine >...
GGGCGCGTGTGGCGTTCGACGGCGTTGGCGCACTGTCGAGCCCGGGCGCGGTGGCGGAGCACTGGCGCTCCGACTCGATCTGGCGCGTGTAGAGCTCTGCGAGGCGCGGTCGCGTGGTGAGTGGGTGGCGCAGTTGGGCCAGGGTGCGGAGGGGGGTGGGCACGCAAGGCGCGCACCGACGCCAAAGTCCTCAATCTTGCACGCGCCCGCGCTCTGAGCAGGCAAGGGCGGGCGTGAGGAGGTCCACGGTGTGGTGGCGATGGTGGGCAAGCGGGCGCGCCTTGAGCAGGTAGCACCACCCCATGCGATCCACGTACGAGAAGGGCGCCGCGCGCTTGAAGGCAAAGGCGCGGCAGATGGCGTCGGGGTGCGCGTTGTCCAGCTGCGCCGTGGCCTCGCAGAGCGCCTCGCACGAGGCCAAAGTTACGCCCGGGATGCCCCCCTTGCCGTAAAACTCCATGATCTCGGCGGTGATGAGCTCGTCGGTCATGCGCACGTTGTACTCGCGGCGCTGCATCAGCCGGCGGCCGTAGTCTGGGTTGGTCTCGATCCCCTCGGCGTCGTTGACCAGGCCGACGCCGCCGACGGAGGGGACGCCGGTGCGCGTCCTCACGGGAGCGGTCGCCGCCTCGTAGGCCGCCGCGGCCGCCGCGGCCTCCTCGTCGACCACCGCGTTCTCGACGCCCGCCGTGAACATCTCCTCCTTGGCGGTAGCGAGCATGTCGCGCAGGATGGGGTTGTTCTCGCCGAGCGCGTCGATCAGCGCGTCGGTACCCAGGCGCGCGTTGGTCGTTTCCTCCGCCCACTGCGCGCGGTCGGTCTTGCGCGGCGCCTCGTACGCCTCCAGGTCGCCCAAGCGCTCGCGCTGCCGCCACAGGTTGGACGCGACCACCGTGTCGTGCGCGATGTGCACGGGCGGCGGCGGCGGCTGGGGGAAGGCGATGTGGGCGAAGCACGCGCTCGCGCGCCGCTTCTCGTCTGCGGCAATCGGCAAGGCGCTCGGTCGTGTGGGCAAGCGGGGCGCTGTGCGAGTTTGAGGGCTCAACCGCACCCAAGACGCGGCGCGCGAAGAGGCAGCTCGCGCGCTCCTCGGTCTCGGCGCCGTCGACGGCGTCGGTCGTGATGTCCAGGCCGTAGTCGGTGAGCCGCGGCAGCGGCAGGCACGGCTCGGCGTCCTGGGTTAGGGCAAGGTTGGGGTGTGCGACTTGTGGAATGTGGTTAGGGTATAGGATTATACCAGAGTTGGGCTGTACGCGCACCGCGTAGTACGGCGGCGGCGTGCCGGGCGGCGGCGGCGGAGACGGCGGACGAGGAGCGTAGTCAAAAAGACCTGCCACAAACAGAGTCACATTCATTGGTGGTGTTTGTAAATAGGGGGTGTTCAAAGTGCCAAGGCTTACGCGGCGGCGCGTGGGGCGAGGGCGGCGGCGAGGGCGGCACGAGCGAGTACTTGTGCCGGAAGGCGCCGTTGACGAAGACCAAGCCGGGCGCCTTCTCGAGCACGTTCTGGATGACGCCGCAGCTGAGCGCGTTGTCGTTGCAGAACTTTGTGTCGATGGCCGTCATGCCGCCTGCAACCAAGGGCTTGTGAAGTGGCTGAGCGCGCGTGTACGTGTGTTGGTTTGAAAGTGCGGTTGCTTACTCCGCACGCGCAAGCGCGCGGCAAAGGTGGCAAACGAGTCGCCGCCCTGGAAGACGGGCACCTTGAAGGTGTACGAGCGCACGGTGCAGTCGGCGGCCGCCTGCGCGTCAAAGCCGTCGCCGAGCACGAACTGGCTCAGCTCGGTGCTGCTGACAATGGTGGAGAAGTCGTGATTGTACAGGGCGCCGTCGGAGCCGCCACACGTGTTCAGGCACTTGATCTTCTTCTTCTTGCACGACACCTTGTCCTTCCCGCACGCCTGGAACTGGTAGCCCACGTTGTGCATCCACCGGCCGCCGGGCGTGAAGATCTCGTACTTGAAGCGGCGGCACCTGCCACGAGGAGGTTGCGTGGCGTGTGCGCTTGTGGTGCCCACGCGCGCTCAGGAGTGTGCGTGTGCGTAAGTGTTCAGTCGTGGAGCGCATACGTGTCGTAGAGAAACTGCGACGAGGTGCGCGCCACCGAGTTGGCGTTCAGGTCCTGGTACTTTTGGGGCTCGTCGTACGTGAGCCCGGTATCATCGGCCTCGTGGCGCATGTTGCGGCACGAATGAAAGACAAAGGCGAGGGCGCGCTCCTCCATGTTCTCGGGGTCGACCGACTGCCACTGGTGCGCCGCCTGCACGTACTGCGCAAAGACGGGGTCGCGCCCGGCGCCGATGCGCTCGTTGAGGTCGATGATCGACGCCGCGTACGCGTCGAAGATGTTGGTGTCGATCTGCGCGATGCCCGCCGTGTAGCCGCCACGCTTCCACTCGCCATACGTGAGCTGCTCGGTGCCCCACGGGCCGCACGCGTTGAGGTACCACTGGCCTTGGGTCTGGCAGTTGTCGGTCACGTTGCCCGCGTACTGCGCAAAGTTGGACGGCGAGACGAGCGAGCCGATGGAGGCGATGAACCACCAGAGGATGCGCAGCTCGGGCACCTTGCACGAGAAGCACTTGGCGCACTCGTCGGCGGCGGTCGTCGCGGAGAAGTCGTCCCACGCGCCGGCAAAGTCAAACTCGTACATGGGGTTTCCCAGGCTCGCGCTCTCGGGCTCGAGGTTGTCCACGGTTCGGCCCGAGACGGGGTCCTTTGTGCGGCCCTTGCTGCTCACGGCCCCCGACTTGGGCGCCGTGAAGAAGCGCTTGCCCGAGCGCGAGTTGAGCGTCGCGTCCATGATGGCCGTGAAGCGGCCGATGATGATGGGCAGCGAGAAGAAGACGAGCAGGTCGGCGGCGGCGTCGGGGCCCTTGAAGCACGTCTCCTCAACGCACCTGATCACAAAGGTTTGCAACTTGTAGGCGAGCACGCGCGCGCGCGTGTGTGTGTGTGTTTTAAATGCGTGGTCGCACTCGAGCTGCGCGTTCCAGCTGCTCGGCTTGAAGTAGTCAAGGAGGCACATGAGCGCGTCGATGGCCGCAAAGAGCATCGGCAGCGCAATCTCGGTGAGCAGAATGATGACAAAGTCCACGCCGATGGTCACCACGGTCGTGAGCATGCCAGACTCTGCGCACGGGCAAGCAACCGCGTGAGCGCAAATCGGCGCGCGCGGTTTGAGTCGCGCCGGCCTTACTCACAAGCATCTTGAGCACAAACATGATTGACTTGAGCACCATGAAGAACGCGTCCATGAGGATCGAGAAGCTGGTGCGGATCACGTCCATGAGCACGCCAAAGACCACGTCGAGCAGCGAGGGCAGCATGGTGACGAAGAAGGACGCGAGCGCGTCGAGCGCCACCGTGAGCGACGAACTGTCAAACGCGGGCGCCGCGAAGCCGCCGCCCGAGAGCTCCTGCAGGTGGCGCGCGGTGGCGAGGCCAAAGGTGTAGTTGCGCCCCTCCAGGTGCCGGCGGGCCGCAAACGCGGTGCTGTCGTCCACGTACCCCGCCGCGTACTCGGGCGACTCGAGCGCCGACTTGTAGTAGCCGTACCGGCCGCACCACGCCGCCGCCTCGGCGTTGGCCATGCAGTCGAGCCCGTTGTACGGAAAGTCGGCCTCGCTGAAGAGCCCGGTCCAGTGCTGCTGCGTGAAGATGAGCGAGAAGATCTCGAGCAGCAGCACCACCGCGGGCTCCACGAGGTAGTAGGTGGCCGAGTTCCAGAGCGGGATGAGGCCCGCGTTGAAGATGTCGACGCCCGCGTTCCAGAGCACGCTCAACAGGTCCCACGTGACCTCGGTGGCCTCGAATAAGAGGCCAGCGCGCTCAAAGGCCACGTCGGGGTCCTGGTCGATCCACACGAATATCTGCGCAAAACACGCAGCAGTGTGTGAGCAATCGTTTGTGTTGGTGGCTGGGTGTGTGTGTGTGTGTGTGTGTGGCAAGGGCGGGTGTCACCTGGTGGACGATGAAGAGCAGCAGGATCACCGCGAGCCACATGTACGACTGGCTCACGAAGGACGAGAACCGCCCGAGCGCCAAAGTGATTTTTATGATGTACTTTTTCAGGTTGGCACCGAAGGCGATGGCGTCCTGCACGGCCACCATGGTCTTCTTGCCTGCGTCGAGCGCCTGGTCCACCTTGGCAAACTTTGCCTCGATGGCCTCGCCGAGCTTCTGCATCTTTTGCATGGTCTCGTCGCCCGTGCCTGCGGCGGCGGCGCCGCCGCCACTGGGCGCAGCGTCGCCGCCGCCGCCACTGGGCGCGGCGCGAGGGGCGGGCGCGTTGGCGGCAGCAGCAGCAGCTCGGGCGGCGTTTCGCGCGGCGATCTTCTCTTTCATGCGGGCGGCAATGTAATCGGTCTCCTCCGTATTCCAGCCACCTGCGGGAGCCACGCGGGCCGCGGGAGCGGCAGGAGCGGCAGCAGCGGCTTTCGCGGCGGCTCGGGCGGCCTTTTTCGCGGCCAACCAGTCTTTCATGTGATCACCGAGGGCATCGGTCTCCTCCTCATCCCAGTCCGTCGGGACAGTGGCGCGGCTTGTGCCACCACCTAGCCAATCCATGGCTCGGCACACAGCCCACGCGGCTCCTTACCCTACACGGTCCCAGTTGCTAGTAATTGCCGCGCTATTACAAAACTATTTAGCGCGGCGTGCTACCTAACTAGAAAGGGGTGGGCGGAATGGCCGCGGGACGGCAATGCGGCCTTGCCATCGCGTCCTGCGGCTGTCAGGCGTTTTGCATCACTTTTATTGTGGCCTTCTCCTTCTACTTTGCGTCGCTCGCGCTCACGCCCGTGCGCATCCTTGGGATCACGCAGCTGCCCCCAGGCATTGCGTACACCACGCACGACATGCGCTTCTGATAAGCTTTCGTCTCAGACCGCTTGGTAAGCGGCGCACGAGATCATGCAGTGCGCCTGGGCGGCGGTGACCGTGCTCGGGTTCTCTCTGAAACGCGCGGCACTGGAGAGCGAGCACAGGCGGTTGGCCGACAACAACGAGCCGTGCAAACAGTCGTGCGATGAGGGGCACGACAGCCACTGCGACCAGCAGGACGCGTTGGGGCGGTACACGCTGAGCTGCGACATTCACCCGACCACGGGCTGCGACGCCGACTGCCACTACCCGCCACCGCCACCCCTGATTCCGTGGCTCGGCGTCTCGGGCACCCACCCCTCGCCGCCACCGCCGCCGTCGCCTCCGGAGGAGGAGCTGCTCATCGGCGCGTGGGTCTTCTTTGTGGTGGCGCTCATCATCTTTGTCTGCGCGCTGCTCTTCTTCTGGTACCGGGAGCGCGGCGAGTCGCAGAGCGTGGTGGCGTTCTGGTGCTGCTGCTTACTACCCATGTTCAAGCGACACGAGCGGCGGTGGAATGGTGGCGGGGTGGCGACTCCCCCTCCCTTGATGCTTTCGGACCGCTAGGATGAGTGTTGGGGTTGGGTTTTTAAAGCAAAGTGAGTGGTTCGGTAAGCATGTCCGACAGCGATGACAACGACTCGATGCCCCCCGACGTGCAGGGCGACGCGGTGCCCGTCAACCCGCCCGCGGGGGCTGGCGGTGGTGCCGCCGGCACGCCGGCGGCCCCCACGCACCCCGTGTGGGCGGCGGCCGCGGGCCACAGCGCCGGCGGCAGCGCACCCAAGGGCGGCACGAGCAGCGTGTTCGCGCCCATCTCCATGATGGAGCTCGAGCTGCGCGGGCGCGGCGACCTGGACGGGGCCTCGAGCACCGCGTCCGTGCGCGGCCGAGGCACGCGGCGCGATGGTAGCCGCAAGAAGAAGGAGAAGCGGCCTCGGGACTACACGGACACCGGCGAGGAGGACGACGACGACGGCGCCTCGGCCATGGGCAGCGAGCCGGACCTCGCCGGCGCGGCGTTTGGGGGCAAGCGCAAGGCCTCGTGCGTGCCGTGCGGCTCGGAGGCGAGCGACGACGGGCTCTCGGTCACGTCGACAGAGAAGCGCGCCGCGCACGCGCGCGCCTTCCCCGTGTCGGGCGTCACCTGCGTCGGGTGCGCGCTGCCCGCAAAGGTGGCGCCCGTCGTCGAATTCATCCAAAAGAACATGGCCACCATGAGCGAGCTCGCGCTCTTCAAGATGGCCGCCATGGTCTACCTCAACAAGGTCGCCGAGCCCGCCGAGGAGGAGGGCGTCACGGTGCCGGTGAGTTCTGCCTTAGACCGCAACCACACTTCCAACACGCGCCATTTGCACGTTGCTGACGCGCGCGCGTGTGCCTGCCGTCCGCAAAGCCCTGGCACTGGAAGGACATCCGCGCGCACTTCACGCTGCACGCGGTCGACCCCAAGTTCCAGCGCTTCGAGAACATCCGCACGCTGGGCGCCATGCGCAAGACGCTCGAGCTGCAGCTGCTGCGCCGCGACGCGGAGAGCGGCGAGCAGTCGCTCGACAAGCAGAACGCCGAGCAGATCCTCAAGATCATCACCGCGTCCAGCCGCGAGCTCACGCTGCTCTACGATGCTACGTCGACCAAGAAGAAGTGAACCGGAGAACGCGTGGCATGCGCCCTCTGTGAAAGTTTGTGTGCGTGTTTCGGCCCGTGCCTCTAAAACCTGTTTCTTGTGACGCATGTCCTGGGCAAGCACGTGGCAGCACGGAACCGTGCCACTCGTTTGGAAAGGCACGCACTTTGAGACCGAGGGCGGCTCGGACACCGAGGAATCGGACAGCGAGCAGCCACTGACCGAGCCCCAACAGGTGGTGGCCATCCTGGACCTGAAAAGCACCAAGCCCCCACCGCTGCCGGTCGAGGCGCGGCACGCGCGCTCCACCGCCACGTCGGTGCGGCAGCACATCCTCAACGTCGCCAGTGACAAGCGGACGCACGCGCACCTGCTGGCGCTCCGCATGCCGATCCATCAGCCCGCCACAGTGGCGGGCTGGATCATGCAGCAGCGCGCCAACGGGCGCAAGGTGCAAACGATCAAGACCGCCATGTGCTGGGCGCTGAATCCCAACCGCTCGCAGGCGTGGGTGTGCAAAAAGGCGGGAGGCGGCCCCACGCAAGCGTACGCCGCCAAGGGGCTCGCGCTGCACTTGCGCATGCACCCCTTCACGCGATTCGAGGTGCAGCACGCGTCCAGCATGTACGACAGCTGGATAGAGCAGCGGGACAGGCTCACGCTTGCGCTGGCCTCTCGGAACAGTTGCCGCACCCTGGAAGCCGCCACGGCGCTCGTGGCGCTCCAAGACCAGCACTAGCACCTTGGGGAAAGTGTTGGTTCTTTAAAAATGCCTTGACACACGCTCTACACAAATGGTGCGGTGTTCAGCTACACTTCTCGATGAAGCAACGGTCCATGGTTTCGGAGAAGCCGTGCGCAACGGGAAAGGGCAGGTAGGTTTTGGCCGCATTGCCCGTCGACTGCAGGTTGTTCAGGATGATGTTGCGCGGCAGGAACGTGGAGTCGAAGAGGACGGAGTAGGTCGCGCCCTGCACGAACTGGTAGCCGAAGACGTGCAAGTAGATCGCGATCCCGCAAAGGTCGGCGTCGGACGACGCCGACGCGATGCAGCTCACGACGCGACACGTGTCGGTGGTGGGCTTTGCCTCCACCGCAATCGGGCGTGGAAGGCGTGGGGCAGGCATCGCGACGATGCGCGGCGGGTCCGTGTCGCACATGCGGAGGTGCGCGCGTGTGGGCGCGTTCCGGGTACTTGGGGTTGGCATTTTAGGGAACAAAACGCAAACACCGCACTCAACACCCCTATCCTAAAGTTAGTAACAGAGTCAGCACGATCCCGCACAACAAAAAGACGAAAAAGGTCCAGATCAAGGCTGAGCTTCCGACCCCCAGGTCGTCCGGCCTTCTCTTTGCGCCAGCCGCACGCCCATTGGCCACCCCGTGCATCTGCAAATCTCCCTGCAACGCGCGGCCCGCGGTGGCGAGGCCGCGCTCGTCAACGCCGTTGTCCTCGCGTAAGCTTTGAAAGGTGAGCGGCGGCAGCGCCGTCATGCTCCGCGGTTTTCTAAAAGGCCGCGCGCCGCCACTTATTCAGCCTTGGATGCGTCCAACACCCCAACAATGGTGGAGCGCTCAATCGTTAGCTGCTTCTCGACGCCGCCCTCGCGCCAGGTGACAAAGACGGTACGAGCAGGCCAGCCACTGTCCAGCTCCACGTCGCCAAGGATCTCATCGGCAGCCAGGATGAACTTGACCTTGCAACCCGACAGGTTCTCGTACCCGTGATTGTTGGCCGCGGCGGCCATGTGTGTGCGCGTTGCGTGGGTCGTTGCCGTGCTTTGTGCGGTCGGGAACAAAACGCAAACCCCTTAAGGGGTGTATTCGCGGACCCGTGCCACGCGTTTGGTTCCCGAAATTTGGCACTTGTGCACCGATCGCCGCGCGCGCCGACACACACCCGCGCCCGATGTCGGAAAACAGGTCGCAGCTCAAGACGATGCCGTTCAAGGTGCAGAACAAGTACACCACGTACCTGTCCGAGCTGGCGTACGACGCGCTGGAGCACGCCTTCAACGTCAACATGGGCGGAGAGTCCAACTTTGACGACCCGTCCGACGCTCGCGTCAAGGAGTGCGCCAACGCCTTCTACGACAAGGGGTACGAGGGTGACATGCTTGAGACGGAATGCGAAGACAACAACACGGCCGAGCGGCTGCCCGCGTTTGCAAAGCTGTGCAAGGCCTACGTGGCGAACACCGCGCTCACCGCCACGTACGATCGCAACTGCTGCCGCTTTGTGGAGCTGGGCTGGGTGCCGCCCGCGCACAAGGCGGTCCGCGCGGCCGTGGAGCGCGAGGCGGCGGACATGATCAGGGACATGGACGGCCCCTTTGGATCGCTGCCCGTTCGCTCGGACCACTTCCCGGCGGAGTGGTGGGAGGAGGCGGAGGAGGCCGGCGAGGACGGCCAGGAGGGGGAGGAGGGGGAGGAGGGCGAGGAGGAGGCAAGCGAGGAGGAGGAGGGCGAGGAGGAGGAGGCAAGCGAGGAGGAGGAGGAGGTGGAGGCGGACAGCGCCGACGAGGACGAGGAAGCCGAGGCGCAGGGCTCCGACGAGTCCGATCCCGAGGAGGGCGAGGACGAGGACGAGGAGGAGCAGGACGAGGAGAATGTGCACCCGAACAAGAAGCGCAAGGCCTAGAGCAGGATGGCGACGCTCGCGGACGTCCGCACGGTGGTCGGTGGCTCGCCGTCGGCGATCGCGCGAGACGCGCCGAGCGCGAGCGCGAGCGAGGCGATGAAGCACGCAGCGTACAAGTGTGCGTAGCGTTCCAGTTCCTCCGTAGCAGCCGCGAAAAAGAGAATGGACATGGTTGAAAAGAAGAGTGAGCAGATGCACAGCAGCACGGCCTCGGTCCTGCGCCGGTCGTCGTACACGCTCGTGGCCTGCGCCATCCTGACCAGATTGAGGTTGGCGATTGGCGATCGGCAGATGGTGCATCGGTCGGTGTTGCATGCGACGGCGCTCTTGAGGAGGCATTGCGGGTGGACGTGGGCCTCGCAGGTGCACTGCGACCGCAAGTCGCACGGCTCGTGACACACGTAGCACGTGGCGCACGCATGCGCACTGGGCATCCGTGAGCGCGAAGACCGCGCGTGCTCCGTTCCAACAATCATAAATCTAGAAGGCTACTATCCGCAAAAAGTAGGAGTTTTTTTATGTGAGCACTTGGAGGCCAAAATCGAAGTGTGCTCACATTGTGTCGATTTTTCTCAACTAAGAATGGAGTTAGAACCTTCTAACCTTTGCGGCGAGTGGCCGCTGAATAACACCCCTACGCTACTCGGCCGCGTCGTCCCAATGCGTGCGCGCGGCCTCTAGGCACGCCTCCACGTTCTGGAGCGCCCCGTTCGCGGCCTCGGCCAGCTCGCGGCGCATGCCCAGCTCGGCGGCAAACGGCAGCTGCATGGACGGCGCGCCGTTCCAGAGCTCCACGACCACCTGCGCGTCGTCCGCCTGCAGGTCGTCCACGAAGCGCGCGAGCATCATGCCGCCGAGCAGGTACAGCCGCCCCTGCGCCTTGCGGCTCGGGAAGACGCGCTCGATCGCCGCCAGGTAGGAGCCGCCCATGCCGCTGAGCAGCGTGTTGGCCGCCCTGGCGGCCCAGTAGCTCACCGACCCCTCCTCCTCTGCGGCCATCTCGGCCTCCTCCGCCACCATGGCGGTCATGGCGGCCGGCATGACCTCCAACCGATGGCCGGCGTGGTCGAGCTCGAGCAGCTCCGGCACGGGGAACCGCAGCTGGCGCGCCGAGGGCACGCGCATGCAGGTGGCACTGGTTTGCGTGCCACGCCCGCGTGGGTTGGCGACGCGCACAAACCGCAAACCTGTGACTTCTGCCCGTGTGCGCACGCACAGGAACCCACGTGCGACCACGCGGCGATGGTGCCACGTAAGCGCGCACGGGGCGTGGCATCCAAACGGGCGGCCAAGGCGCCGCGCACCGAGCTCAGCGCGGAGGCCAAGACGCGCAAGCAGCAGAAGCTCGTCAAGGAGATCGAGCAGTTCGGCATCGCGCCGCGCGCTCCCGCGCAGCTCTTCGTCGTGCAGGGGGCGCAAGCTTTCACGCTGCACGAGGAAAACCTGATCTCTCTCAAGAAGCTTCCCGAGCGCCAGGGCGCGTGCATGGACGAGATGGAGGAGGACAAGCGGGCGGCCGCAGCCGCGCGCAGCAAGGAGGGGCGCCGGCGGCTCACGATCAACGCCGGCGCGCCCACGAGCAGCAACCCGTCGGCGGGCAGCTGCTTCCACACGACGGGCTTCCTCCCCGTCGACTCGGAGACGCACGAGCGGCGGTGGTGTGAGCCCAAGCCGCTCACCTTTGAGCTCGCGCCGCACCCGTACTGCTCGGAGGCCGACGTGCTCGCTCGCTACGTCGGCCACCGAGCGATCATGGGCCCGGACGGCGCCAGCCACTTTGTCATCTTCTTCCTGAACGAGGGCGAGGCGGAGATCGCCCCCCGGCCGGAGGACGATGGGGAGGAGGAGACGGAGGCGTGGGCCAAGTACCGGCAGCAGCGCGACCGGATCGAGGCCAACCTGCGCAAGCTCTACCTCGTCTACCCGGAGCGCATGCACCCCGTGCTCGAGGGCGACGGCAGCCGGCAGGTCAAAATGGGCACTGCACTGCCCTCCACGGACGCGCACGAGGTGCCCTTCATGGTCGGGTGCTTTGCGAGCATCCGCTCAGACAAGCGCGAGGGCCAGCCTGGGGCCAGCAGCCAGTTCTCCATCGGCGGCTACCACGAGCTGTGCCGCGTGTGGCCGCTGTCGCCCAAGGTGCTCAACAAGATCTGCCGCCTCATGGACCACTTTGAGATCGACCTGCCCGCGCTCCGCAACCCGCGGGCGGGCACGCTGCAGCTCGACAAGTACCGCGCCGAGGAGATCGCCAAGATTGGCCCAGCGCCGATGCAGCTCACGCAGGAGCTGTCGCTCGATCCTTTCTGGCTCGCGAAGCGCACGGACATGCCGTTTGCCAAGCCCTGGGTGCAGGAGTGCTCCTTCCACGACCCCGACGGCGCGGTGCACGAGGACAACGGCGCGCCTAAGATGGTGCCCCTGTACAAGGGCTGCGCGGAGGAGCGCAACGGCCACTGCTGGCTCGACCCCGACGCGCTCAACCAGACCACCGAACACGCCGAGCGCATCCAGGAGCTCCTGTGCAACCTAGTGGGACGCCCGCACAAGCCGCCGCCGGCGCGCACCGAGGCCGTCGTGCGCGAGCTCAAGGAGACCCTCAGCGCGTCGCGCAGGGAGACGGAGACCTGGCGCACCAAGTTTGCGGCGCTGGAGAAGGAGCTCGATTCGGTCAGGAATGAGCGCGCGCAGCTGTACAATCAGCACAAGAAGGCCGAGAAGGTCCTGAACGCGTCCAGCACCTCGCGCTTCTCGTTGCAGCAGTCGTCCCAGGTTGGCTACAAGGTGCTCTTTGGCGGTTGCGACGCGCGCGTGAGCATCCTGCGCAAGGCGCGCGGCACGCTGCAGCTCACAAAGCCCAACGGCGAGGTCCTCGCCACGTGGTCCGACGATGGCGACCACAGCGACAAGCTGGTGCTCCGGTTTTCGCGGAGCGCCCTGAGCGGCGAAAGCGACGAGTCGGCATAAGCATATGGGAGCCGCGCTGTGGGTAGGGGGGGGGGGCAGCGCGCGTGATCATGGCGTGGTGGGTGCTGCCCGCCATCCTGGGCGGCATCGCGCTGGGCATCGTGGCGCTGCTCTGGTGCGTCGTGCACTGCGTGCGCAACAAGTTTGCGCCCACGGGCACGCGGGGACCGCTGGAGCGGGCGGTGTGGGGAGAGAACAGGGGGGAGAAGCCAAGGTACATTACGGCCGAGGGGCCCTCGTGGAAGCTGCGAGACAGCCAAGTGGGGCCCGTGAATGTGTACACGACCTAGTGCGTTTGCGTGGCATGGGTGCGGCACGTCGCGTTGTAACGCCTAAAACTTGTTGCTTTTGTGCAGCACGCACGCACACGCACGCACGACACGCAACCAGCAGACACGCGCATGTCGATCGAGCGTCCGGAGTGCCACCAGCGCCTCATTGGTCGGATCATCGAGGATGCCACGCACAAGCCGGTGCAAATCAGACACGCGTCCGGATGGGATCGCGCGCGCGCCGACGCGCCCTATTACCTTGGGTGGCTGCCCACCGAACTGTGCAACAAGGCCACGCACCCCCGAAACTTTATCACCGTCGATGGGGGCCTGAGTCTGCCCGCCTACACGCAGTCAACCGAGCGCAAAGCGATGTTTTGCTACGTGGACGACCTGCTCGCCATGCGCCTGGTGAGTCGGGCCTTTGCGTACAAGTACAAGTCCCCGGCGTGCGTCCACGCACTGCGGCGCATGATGCACACCAAGCCGTGCCACTCCCAGGGCACGCGCTGGATGTTTGCGATGCACTGTGCCGCGCTGCTGATGAACCGCATGGCTCCCTCCGTCGAGGAGCAGGGCTCCCTGGCGCTGCACATTCTCAAGTCGGTCGTTGTCGCGCACATGGTGCAGGGGATGCCGGTTGAAAACGTGCAGCCGATGTTGACGGAGATCACCGCGCATGCGCCAGCCTGGATCCCGCAGTTTTCTTGACGAGGGCGCGTGTGTGGACGATGGAGGGGTGGGGGGGGGCGTGAATCGGAGTTGGACGCACGCGTCTTGGGGAATTCTTTTTAACTAAACCGCATACGGAACCCCGCGGGCGCCGGCGGCGCCTCGGGCGGCGGCATGACCCCCGGCTGCTGCGACAGCCGTTGGTACTCCTTGGCAAAGATGGCGGTGATCGCCAGCTCGGTGCTCACGCACATCTTGGAGATGAGCGGTTCCTGGCCGGTGCGGCGGCTGCGCAGCGCCATGGGGTTCCAGTAGCGGTCGCTGATCTGGTAGAAGCCGATCGTGCAGAAGGCGACGACGGCGCCAATCCAGATGGCGTTGGCGCTGTTGTTGGGGATCAGGTCCGACGCGAGCGTCAGGGCCAGAAAGAGGCCAAACACCACGAAGATGAGCACGTCCATGATGTACGGCGGGTTGTACGCGGCCAACGCGCCAATGACGCCCTCGGCGGCCGTGATCGCGTTCAGCTGCGTGAACAGCACGGCGTACTCGGCGTCCTTCTTCTCGCCGCGCTGGAGCTGGTCGATCTGCTCGCCTATCATGAGGACGGACGCCATGAACGGCGTCATGCTGCCGGTGGACCCTTGGGTGTTCTTGGCCGCGTACCGCTTGTACGTCCTGACCAGATCGGCGTCCTGCCCAATCGGCAAACCCTCAGGAATGATGTCGGCGCCCCGGCCCACGTACTTGACAATGTACGGCACCGACGACAGCGTCATGCTGACCTGGTTCGTCTGGTACGTGCCCCCGCTGCCGTCCTGGTAGTCGCGATTCAAGGTGGTCGTCTTGCCGGGCACCTTTTGCGACTTGACCCAGAGCGCGAGGTTGATGAGCGAGCCGGTAAGGTTGTTGAACTCCGTGACGATGTTCGAGTTGCACGCGAGGTTGGCCTGGATCTTGTTGACGAGCAAGAAGGCCGAGAAGGTGGAGATCGCCGAGATGGCCGCGGGCGCGTTGAACCTTTGAAAGGTGTCCGCCGCCCCCTCCACATTCTCGTGGATCGCCCACAGAGCGGTCGCCAAGGCGCACGCGCCCACCACCCACGGCCCGATGCCCAGGAGCACGTCGAGCGTGATGGCCAGGCCCCAGTTGTTTTCCTCCTTGTTGAGCCGCTTGCGCCGCATCGCCGCCAGCTTGTTGGTCTGCTCCTCCGCGCCCCGCAGGGTGGTGTACGCGACCGGCTGCATCGTTTCACGCGCGCGCTCCTCTAGCATCCAGTCGCGTGGGGTGGTCTAATGTCACTTACAAGAACTTCAACAGGCAGTCACACAGCCCCTCAAAGCCGCGCAGACTACAAATCAGCACTGGCTTGCCCGACTTGGGGCTCATCTTGTACAGGATCCACCGCTGCTTCTCGGGCAGCAGCGCCAGGCGCCTGACCCCATCGGCCGGTGCCGTGGTCTCGAGCCACGGGACGCTCAGGCGTCCCATGAAGGCGTCCTGCTTGCGCATGGGATCCTCTCCCCCGCGCGTGATCAGCACCGCGACGCCCGCCAGGAGCGCGCACGCGCGCTCCAGCTCCGACGTGCCGTGCTTCCAGATCCACTCTGTGCCGGCCATCGCCACGCTGTGTGCCGTGTTCACCGCCTCGGCGTAGTCGATGCCCGCGGCCGTGCTCGCCGCGCGGCTCAGCAGCAGGTTGCGCCGCACGCCGATGATCTTGGCGGGCAGCAAAAAGGACAGCAAGATGTCGCGCAGGCAGCTCTGCCCCGCCTCCGACTCGCCCGCCTGCGCCATCGCCAAGAGTCGCTTTTCGCGCGGGATGTCGCTCTTCTGCGCCGAGAGCGCCACAAAGTCCGTGGCGCCCTCCTTGAGCAGGATGCGGCTCGCCATGCACGCGGCCGACGCGCGAAAAAAAGTGTCGGAGAGCGCTTCCAGGCTGCCGGTGGCCCCGGGGAGCGCCAGTGCGCGCCCGGACATCTTCAAGACATTGCGCATCAGCTCGCTCGGAGTCACCTGCGTCGCCACCTGCTCCCACGTCGGCCCATCGCCCTCCGCCTGCGGCGCCTCCCCCTCCTCTCGGGGCGCCTTTCGCTTCCGCGTGGGCAAGTCCAGTACCTTGGCGAGCGTGGTCTCGCCGGCGGCGTCGACGACGGCGCGCGCGCTCTCCAGGTCGGCCTGCCCGCTGGCGCGCGACTCGACGGCCGCCAGCAGCACAAAGATGAGCGTGGAGCTCCGCTTGAGCAACGCGATCGTCTCCGACGAGTCCTCATCCTCCTCCTGCACGTCGCCGAGCGTGTGCCGGCGGTAGAAGCTGATCCCCGCGCACAGCACCTTCATCGCATCCGGCCCGTCGAGCTTGTCGCCCGCCACGATGGCGTCCCGCAGCTTGCACAGGAGCCGCCCGATCGAGAGATGGGCGGACAGCGAGAGCCGCTCGGTGGCGGCCTTGCGGTTCAGACTCGACGCGATCTCGTGAACGGTGCGCCTGCGCCCCGCGGCGCCCAGCTCGGACGAGACGTCCGACATGGCGCGCTAATGCTCGCATTGTCGGGCCATATCGCGACTTCGCTAGCGGCCGGGGATGCAAGTGGCGGCCTTGCTGCTCTCGGTGCTGGCCGCGTGCGCGCTCGCCTACTCCGCCTTCCAGAGGTGCGCGCGCAACCAGCGCGCGCACTTTCTGGACCGGCCCGACCCTCGGCGCGGCATTGTATACCAGGCGCTGCCCACCACCACTAGGGTATAGGGTTTTGCGCGCGCGCGATGGCGCCCACCATCGAGGAGGCGCTCTTCCACATGGCCACCGCCGAGCTGCACGACGCGCTGTCGGAGCTCGCCGAGGCGAGCAAGGGACCGCTGACGGTGCGCCGCCTGGCGGCGCACCGGAGCTCCGTGCTGGTCGACATCAGCGACACCCACCTTCGGCCGATCAACCGCTTCCAGGTCGAGTACGCCAAGGAGGCGGCGGGCAACCGAGAGGCCGACGGCGTCAACGCGGAGCGGCGCCTACGGCCCAGAACGGTCACGGCGTACGCCGGCACCCAGAGCCAGCGCCGGTACGTGGCCACGTTTGAGGACCGGGACCCGCTGGAGGTGTACGAGTGGATGCTGGGCATGGTCGCGCAAAACGGTGGTGTGAGCATTTAAAAAAAACGCCGACACTCCACACGCTGGCGCACTCCTCGTCGCATCCGTGTGTTCAGAACCCGTCCGCCTTGAACGCCCCCGTCTCGGCACGGGTGCGCTTGGCGGCGCGGTCCGGGTCGCACTCGCCGCCGCGCGACGCGGCGGTTTCCGTCGACTGCGCGTGTGTAGTATAAGAGCGGCTTTGGCCCGGTAGAAGAGCGAGGGGAGCAACGCCATGTCGCTGCGGCACCCAGGCGCACATGCCGAGGCCCCGGTGGCAGCGCCCACGCGAATGACCGCCGTGCTCGCCGCGGGGCAGCGCGAGATGGAGGCCACGGGTGGCTTCTTTGGCAGGCCCGACCCGCTGGACAAGTTCCGCAAGGCCGTGACGGAGCGCGACGACCAAAAGGCCAAGGAAAAACTCAACAAGGCCATCGGCAATCTCAGCCCGGCACAGTCCAGGGCACTCGCAGACGAGTTTGCCAAGGCCGAGGCCTCGGCGTGGGAGCGCGTGGCCGAGATTGCGACGTACGCGGACTACCACAAGGAGCGAAAGGCGAACACCGATGCGCTGGCGGCCTTGCTCAAGGCGCAGGCGGGG
>Ga0209666_1001705_pt1 | contig 16753 bp, 8 predicted proteins | sample SaaInlV_125m_DNA_FD_184679 | JGI IMG/M metagenome (GOLD analysis project Ga0209666, IMG submission 184679) | Marine microbial communities from expanding oxygen minimum zones in the Saanich Inlet - Saanich Inlet SI037_S3LV_10m_DNA (SPAdes)... | ecosystem: Environmental > Aquatic > Marine >...
CTCCGCCCGTTTTCCGCCGGGGCGATGAGTCGTCGCCGGACTTTTTGTCGGCGGCTCGCGCGAAAAGCGCACAAAGGCTCTCGATTCCGCCGCCTCGTCCCATCTCTCGCGCGGCGGAGGCGCGCGGGCGGAGGTTCGAGCGTTCGCTTTCGCGGGCGAGAGCGAGTGCGAGGCGCACGCCGAGACGCGCGCCATGGCGCCTCCCAACAACCGTTCGTTCGTGAAGAAGACCAAGGCTGGCCGCGTGATGAAGGTTGTTCGCGAGCACTACCTTCGCGACGACATCTACGTCGGCAGCGAGCTCGCGGCGCCGGAGTTCCGCGGCCCCGACCCCTCGAGCTGGAAACTCGCGAAGGACGCGTCGGCGTACGTCGTGGTGGACACCAACGTGGCGCTGCATCAGATGGACCTCCTCGCGCACGCCTGCGTCACGGACGTGGTCGTGCCCAGCGTGGTGCTCGAGGAGTGCCGAGCGCGCAGCCGCCCGAGCTACGAGCGGCTGCGTGCGTTGTGCCAGGACCCAACGAAGCGCTTCTTCGTGTTTGCGAACGAGCACCACCGAGACACGTACGTCAAGGCTGACGTTGGGGAGTCGCCCAACGACCGCAACGACCGCGCGATACGCGTCGTGTGCAAGTTCTACCAGAGAGCCGTGCCGGGAATGCGCGTCGTGCTGCTCACCAACGACCGAGGCAATCTGAAGAAAGCGCGCGACGAGGGCGTCGACGCCGTCTCTTGCCGCGAATTCGCCAAACGCGCGACCGCCGCGGATTCCGGGAACGCGAAAGACGCGAAAGGCCTGGCGGACCTCGTCGCGCCCTCGGCGCTGGACGAGGAAGAGGACGATGGTGTAGGAGACGGAGGATCCCGCGCGGCTCTGAAACGCGCGCGCGGGGACGCCGACGCCGACGGCGACGGCGCCGACGGCGAAAACAAGCGGTCTTCGAAGCATAAGCCTTCGCGGGATGACCGAAGTTCTTCGTTTGTCGCCTTCGCGGAGCACTTGTCCCCCGCGTCCGTGGCCGCCGGCGTCGCGGGCGGGTCTCTGCACCAGGGCGCGCTCCGCACGACTAGACACTCGCCGTGGGAGGGCTCCATCGCGTGCGACGCGCTGGGGTGCGACATACGCATCTCGGGCCGCGACGCGATGAACCGCGCGATGGACGGCGACGTGGTCGCCGTCGCTCTGCTCCCCGAGAGCGAGTGGCGCGCGCCGAGCGCTTTGCTTCCCGGCGCGGGGGCAGACAACGAGGACGCCGAGACGGTGGACGTCTCGTTAGCGCCTCGAGTCGCGGACGAAGAGGATGCTCTTCGTGATGCCGGTTCCGGAAAAGGAGCGCCGAAAGAGACGAACGTGGAAGGAAGGTCTTCCGAGTCGTCGAAGAAAGACAACTTAACGCCTTCGGGCGTCGTCGTCTCCGTCGTCAAACGCGCGTGGCGCGAACGCGGGTACGCTTCGTCGCTTGACGTCGGCCCGGGCGCGTCGGGCGCCGCCGGTCGACGCGCGGCGGCGGATACGAGCGCGAACCCGAAACCCGCGCGCGTGTTGGTCGTCCCCGTGGACCGGCGGCTCCCGAAGATCCGCGTCGTGACGCGACAGGCGCCGTCCATCGCGGACCAGCGGATCGTCGTCGCGATCGACGATTGGCCGCGCGATTCGCTTTACCCGGTGGGCCATTACGTCAAGTCGCTCGGCCCCATCGGCGACGCGGACGCCGAGACCGCCGCGGTTTTACTAGAGGCGGATGTGGATGACCGACCGTTCGCGCCAGCCGTGCACGCGTGCGTGCCGCCTTTGCCTTGGCGGTTCGAAGAAAGCGAGCACCTCGGACCGATCCCGAAATTGCGCCGCGAGGACCACCGCTCTCTGCGCGTGTGCTCGGTGGACCCGCCGGGCTGCCGCGACATCGACGACGCGCTCTCGTGCCGCGTCATCGAGACGCGGAAAGACGGCGATTCGACGAACGCACCGAAGACGTTCGAGCTGGGCGTACACATCGCGGACGTGACTTCGTTCCTGAAGCCGAACACCGCGATGGACGACGAGGCGAAGCGACGGGGCACGACGACGTACCTGGTGAACAAAAGGCTTGATATGCTTCCGAAGCCGCTGACGGAGGACATATGCTCGTTAAGAGGAGGCACCGAGCGCTTGACGTTTTCGGTGTTTTTCAAATTCGATGCGAACACGGGGCTGCCCGTTCCGGACGCACAGCCGCGGTTCACGAAAGCCGTCATAAAGAGCGACGCGGCGTTGACGTACCAGGAGGCGCAAACGATGATGGACGACCCGGACGATGTAAGCGAGCTGGCGAAGGATCTGCGGAACATCAACTTTTGCGCCAAGGCGCTTCGCGCGCGTCGCGTCGCCGCGGGCGCTCTGAGCCTGGCGTCTCCCGAGGTGAAGTTCGAGCTGGACAAGACCACTTCCGACCCGCTGGACGTGGGCATGTACGTGACGCGCGAGGCGAACCGGATGGTGGAGGAGATGATGCTTCTCGCGAACGTCGCGAGCGCCGAGGCGATCCTCAAGGCGTTCCCTTCGCAGGCGATGCTCCGCAGGCACCCCGCGCCCGCGCCGCGCATGTTCGATCCGCTGCTCAAGAGCTGCGCGGCGGCTGGCGTGAACATGGACGTAACATCCAGCAAAGCCCTCGCGGATTCGCTGGACGCCGCCACGCGACCCGACGACGCGTACTTCAACACGCTGCTGCGCATCGTCGCCACGCGATGCATGAGCCAGGCGGTGTATTGCGTCTCCGGCGCGGCGAAAGGGCGAGGGCGGAGCGATTCGGCTTCGAACGGTGAGACTTCTTTGTCTCACTACGGCCTCGCCGCGCCTCTGTACACGCACTTCACGTCCCCGATCCGCCGGTACGCGGACGTCGTCGTGCACCGTCTGCTCAACGCCGCGCTGGGCCTCGAGCCCCTGGACGGGTCGTTCGAGAACGCCGACGCGCTGAGAGAAACCGCCGACAACGTAAACGTTCGCCACCGCAACTCGCAGGGCGCCGGGCGCGCGTCGGTGGAACTGCACACGCACATTTTTTTCAAGAAGAAACCGGTGGAGCGGTGCGAGGCGCGCGTCGTGCGCGTCAAGGCGAACGGCGTGGTGGTTTTCGTTCCCAAGTTTGGCATCGAGGCGCCTTTAGTGTTTGACTCCGCCGCCGATTTCTCCGCGACGGAGGAGGAGAAAAAGAAAACGAAAAACGCGTGCGTCTTCGACGAGGACGCCATGCGGGTCACCGACCCCTCGGGCAAGACCTGGCAAATTTTTGACCGACTGCACGTGCGAATAGAGATCGAGGAGCTTCCCGCGAGGCGATCGAGGCTTGCGATACGCGCGGTGGACTGATGAGCTCTTGTGTGTTTGCGTTTTCGCGCGCGCGAAAGAGTAATACCATAGCTAGACCCTTTTTTTCTTTTTCCAAACCTAAAAGTTACCCTACTAAACGTAAAACCTACTACGCGTTCGCGTCACCCAAAGAACGGCGCCCCGCACGTGCACGTCTTCCTGTTCCCCATGCAGCACCCCTCGAAGCTCGGGTTTTTCTTCGCGAAGCTCGGCTCGGGGGGCGTCTGCAGCAGAAGCGCCTTGGCGTGCTCGAGCGCGGGCGCTCCGCCCCCCTGCTGACTCGAAAGCCACTGGTAGTAGTTGAACAGCCTCACGCTTTTTAGCGCGTCGCTGGCGGCGTCGTGCTGCGCCGCCACCTCCGCGCCGAGCAGCGTCTTCACCAGGTGGTCCTGTCCGAAGACGGACCACGAGTTGTACTGTTTATTCCACACGCGCCACAACCCGGCGAGGTCCAGCATTCCGGCGAAGTCTTCGCCCTCGCGTAGGTTCAGCCACTGCACATCCTTCGCGATGTTTTGCCCCACGAGCACGGCGTGTTTGGGCAGAGCCGCTCTGAGTCGCTCGATGGCCTCGGGGAGGGGTACGCCGTGTTGGTCGATGAGCTCCTTGGTGAGCCCGGTGAGGGGCGTGAGGTACGAGTGCACCTCCGCGCCCTCGGGCGGTCGCACGAACACGTTCAGGAGACACCGCTCGAACTGATCGACGAGCGCGATCTGCGCCACCGCGCGCGCGTTGTGCTCCTTGCCCGTGGCGACGCACTCCACGTCGATGGAGAAGTGCGTCGCGACGTAGGGGTTCGAGGGCGGAGGACCGGCCATCCTGTCGAAAGCGCGGGCTCGAGATTCAGGTGACCCCGCAGCCCCCGGGCGGACGGGTGTGGGGGCGAAACGCGTCGGCGGGGCGCTTCGTCGCGATTATTATTACCACGCCGAAAGGTTGTTGGCGCGTTCGTCGCGACTACAGTCGCAACTGTTTCTTCGAAGGAGAAAAGCAGAAAACCTGCAACCTGCGCTCGAAAAAAGGTGCAGATTTCGTTTGTCAGAAAATCACAGACTAATAAAGCACGGCTCTCCGTTTTCGAGCCGGCGACGATTCGCCACGCGCGCACGATTTTACGGTGGGTTCCGCGCGGGGGTGCCGATCGATCTCTCGATCTCACGGTCGAAAGCGCGCTTTTGCGCTTTTTTCGGTTTTTTCGGTTTTTTCGAGCCACGTCGCTCGCCATTCCTCGTGTCGCCGGCGACGGCAACGCAGGGAGCGCGCGCGGCTGACCATGACCGCCCCCGCGCTGCGAGCGCTCCGCCCGGCCGCGACGACGTCGGCGTACGCCGGCGACCTCCTCCGGGCGCGAGCCGCGGCTCCGTCGCGCGTCTCGGCGATCTCCCGCACACGCCACATGGCTGTTCGCGTCTGCACCGTCGCGCGGCGCGCGCCTCCGCGCGTCGCCGCGAGCGCGCGCGACCCGCGCGTCTCGATCGCGACAGCGACCCGCCGCGCGCCGACCGCGCCGCCGCGCGCGGTGCGCGACCCCGGCGTCGCGGTGGAGCGGGCGGAAGACGCGCCCGCGTCGGTCCAACCCGCAGGGGAAAGCACCGAGACGAGCGCGTCGTCCAGGAAAACGTCTCCGGACTCGATCGCAACATCTGACTCGTCCCGAATCGCGTTCGAGCGCGGCGTGCCTTTTTGTCGCGGCGGCGGCAGCGAGACCTCCGGCGACGGCGTGTTTTACCGCGCCGAGTCCGCGCAAGCAAGAGACCTCGCCGTGCTCTTGGCTCGTTTGATCGATAAACCGCGCGTGTTAGACGCGATGGCGGGAAGCGGCGTGCGTTCGGCTCGGTACTTAAAGCAGGGGAAGGCGTCGCACGTTCATTTAAACGACGCTTCGCCGCAAGCCGCCGACGCGCTCCTCGCCACGCTCGACGCGCTCTTTTCTCCGCCGACGTCGCACGACGAGATACTCGACGACGACTCGGTCGCGTCGTCTGCTGACGACGCCGACGACGAGTGTTACGACGACGACGACGACGAAGATGATGATGATGACTCCTCGGCGGATGACTCGTCGTTTGAAGAATCTGAGGATTGCGACCCGAGCGAGGCTGAGGATTTCGCGAGCGCGGTGCGGTGCCTGCCGAACCCGTCGCAGAAGCCGCACCCGTTCAAGAAGACGAGGCGCGGCACGAAGACCATGAGCCGCCAAGAGAAGAAGGCGCTCATGGAGACCAAGATGCAGAAGACCAAGCTGTTCAAGCTGCAGAAGGTGACCAAGAAGGAGCGCAAGATGAGGGCCGAGGCGGAGGCGGCGGCGGCGGCGGCGGCGACAGCGGCGGCGGAGCCCGAGGCGTTTGAATCCGAATGCGACGACGACGACGAGGCGTGCCTCATCAAGGAGGCGATGGCGCGCGCGAAGGAGGAGAAGAAGAGACAGAGGAAGAAACAGAGGAAGAAGACGAACGGGTCTGCTGTTTCGTCGTCTGTTCCGAAAGACGCTCTTTCGGGCGATTCGACGAGTTCGGGGATTTCGGCGTCGGAGGATGCGGAGGATTCGCGCGACGCGAAGGATGCCGCGTACGATTCGCTCGGCACCGTGGCGGTGACTACCAAAGACGCGCGTCGTCTCTTCGCGTCTCTCTTCGCGTCGAATGCGGAGCGCTTCGACGTCGTGGACGTGGACTCGTTCGGGTCCGATAACTTCATCGACGACGCGCTGCGCGTCACGAAACTGGGCGGGTACTGCTACGCCACCGGAACGGACGCGCTCGCGCTTTGCGGGAAGAACCCGCCGCGACTGTTAAGCCACTACGGCGGTGCGTTCGTGGTTCCGAACGTTTCGGCGGTGAACGAGACGGGTTTACGCGTGTTCGTCGGAGACGCCGTGCGTCGCGGCGCCGCGCAGGGTCTGAAGGTCACGCCCGCGTTTTCGCTGTTCCACCCGCACGGGCCTGTGTTCCGCGCGATGCTCAAGGTGGAGAAGCTTTCGGGCGCGTGGGACGGCGAGTCGATCGGTTTCCTCGCGCAGTGCGACGCGTGCGGCGACGCGCGCGTCGCGGAGAGCGACGAGATTCGCGACGGGTCGTGCTTCTGCCGCCGGTGCGCGAAGAGAGACGCGGCGGAGAAGACGCGCATGTCCGTCTCCGGGCCGCTGTGGACCGGGCCGCTGCACGACGCGGCGGCGGTGGCGGCGCTGGCGCGCGAGGCGGAAGAGGTTGACTTTTGCGGCGGAGACGACGAAGGGCGGTTTTCCGGCGAAGACGGCGTTTCGGAGGAACACGAATTGTCTTCCACGAAGGGCCAAAAGGCGTCGGCGAAAGAGCTCCTCGCCGCGTTCGCGGCGGAGGCGGACCCGGCGTTGCCTCCGTTTTATCGGCGCACGGACGAGCTCGCGCGCGCGGGGCGCGGGCTGAAGCACGGCATACCGCCGCTGGACGCCTGGATCGCCGAGCTCCAGCAAAGGGGCTTCGCGGCGTGTCGCTCGCACTTGGACGCGCGCGGATTGAAATCCAACGCGCCGCTGGACGACGTCGTCGCCGCGGCCAACGCCGTGGCCGCCGCGAAGAACGGCGGCGCGTGACCAAGACGAAGACGAACGGCGCTTTTGTCGTCGTCTTCGCGGTGTTCATTATTCTGACCATGAAATAAATAGAACGAGTATTTCTCGTCGAGAGTACCTTCGTACGGTATTTCTCATCGATTCGTTACAGAGAAAAGAACGGAGGAAGCGCGCTCACAGCTTGAGGTTTTTCATGGCTTTGGCGTCCGCCCATCGCTGGAGCACGCCGCGCACGTCCGCGAGGTCGGCCACCTTGACGTCGATCTGCTTCTCCTCGTCCGGGACGTCCTCGCCCAACCGCAAGTCCTTGATGCGCACCTCCCCCCGCTCCCACTCGCTCGGCGCGACGAACGCGATGAACCGCGCGCCGACGCGGTTGGCGTAGTCGAACGTGTTCGCGACCTTCTTCTTCGGTTCCAGTAATAGATCCACGTTAGCGCCGCCCGAACGCATCAAACTCGTCGCGCGCATCGCCGCGCCTTGCATTTGGTCGTTGAACGCGGCGACGACGAAGTCCACCGTTTTCGGTAAGTCGGGCAAAATGCCCTTATCCTTCAGGAGCTCCACCACCACGCAATCCCCGAACCCGAACCCGCACGCGGGCACTTCCGAGACAGCACCGTACAGCGATAAAAGCTTGTCGTACCTCCCGCCGCCGCAGATGGCTCTTAACTCGCCGGCGCGGTCGAAGCCCTCGAACACGACACCGGTGTAGTACGCCAAACCGCGCACGACGGACGCGTCGAACACGAGCCAGTCTCCGAACCCGTAGTCGTCCGCGAGCTCGAACAACCGCTTGAGCTCGTCCACGCCGCTCGAGTCGACTTCATCGCCGCAAAGCGCCGCGAGGTCGTCCACGGACTTGCACAGCAAGCACGCGACAATCTTCGTGGCCGTTTCTTTCGACAAAGCCTGAGTCTCGGTGAGCTCGGCGACGACGGCGTCGGCGCCGATCTTGTCAAACTTGTCCATCACGACGCAGACGGGCGCGAACTTGTCGTCTCCGACGCCCATGGCGCTCAGCACGCTCGCCATGACCTTCCGGGAGTTGACCTTGATGCCGATGTCGCTCGAGGTGATCCCGATGTTCCGGAAAAACTGCACCACCGCGGACAGAAGCTCCACCTCCGCCGTCACGGAAGGGCAGCCGACGATGTCCATGTTCCACTGGTAGTGCTCGCGCTTCCGTCCCCGCTGCGTGGTCTCGAAGCGCCAGCACTGCGGCACGCTGAACCACTTGAGCGGGAGCATCAACGATTGCGCGCGTCCGAGAACCATGCGCGCCAGCGAAGGGGTCATCTCGGGGCGCAGCGTTACCTCCGTCTGCTCCTTGTCCACGAACGCGTACATCTGTTGCGTGATCTCTTCGCCGGCTTTGCGTTTGTACAGCTCCTGGCGTTCCAAAACGGGCGCGTCGTACTCCTCGAACCCGCAGCTCGTGCCCACTTTGCGGAAGTGGTCGAACAGCCAGCGCTGGAGGCGCATCTCGTCCGGGTAGAAGTCCTGGCGACGGAGCGGTCGAGGTGCGGAGGCGAGAACGGCGATCGTCAGAGAAGAGAGAAAATCGTGATGGCGCGGAGACGCGGAGACGTCGCGATGATCGGCGGTCGCGTCGTCGGCGGAAGACCCGATCGGTCTCCGGGCCGTTTCGACCACCCGGGGGGTGGATCGAAGACGGCGTGGCACGTACCCGCGTCCCCGAGGGGGGCTCGAGCTCGACGGGGGGATGCTGCACCACCCCGACGGTGATGGTCCCGCCGGGCTGGCCGCGAACCTGCCTCGCCGCGAGCTTCGCCGCTTTCTTCGCAGCCTCGGCTTCCTTCTTCGCCTTCTTCTCCGCCTCGCGCTTGAGCTGCTTCTCCGTCTTCTCCACGGGCGCGCCCTCGGCGGGCGCGGGGTCGGTGGCGGGAGCCTCCGACGACATCGTGCGCAGAGTGGGGACCGGTCGCGGACGACGCGCGAGAGGAAGTGCCGTCGCGATGGCTGGCGATCGACCCTAACACGCCGCCGACAAGGAGAAAGTGCATTTTTCGCGAGGATCACGTGGGATCTCTCACTGACGGACCCCGCAGGATGGTCGATTTTGGAACACATGCGTTCGAATGCGAAAAACGTGCGCGGGCGAATAATATCACGATACCTGGTACCTTCATCGTCTACCTCTCGCGCGCGAGCTGCGCCCTGTCCACGCCCAGCACGCCGCTGTAGAAGTCTATGAACGCGCCCGTCTCCGTGGGCGCGGGCTTCGGCGACCGCGCGCCCGAAGGCGGGTCCCGCCGAACGAGGAAGGGAACAGAGCCACCGTCGGCGACGAAGCGAGGGTGAGGCTCGTCGCCGTCCGCCGACAGAACAAAACGTTTCGTCGACGCGGATGCTTTCGCGGTCGCGAGCGAGACCCTCGACGAACTCTTGAGCTCGGCGGATTCGCCCAACGACAACCCACTTTTCGAACCGTACCCCTCCGCTCCGTCGCGAAGCTGCTCGCCGCGTTCCAGCGCGCGCACGCGATTTTCCAGCAGGAGGCTCTTCGCCGTCTGCTCCGCCAGCGCCGCCGCGAGCTGCGCGCCCCTCGCGCGTTCGCCGAGCATCTGCTCGACAGTCTCCTGGCACGCCGCCACCGCGCGCGACGCCACAGCCTCGGCAGCGCGCGCGGCGTCCACGGCGACGGCGGCGCGGCGCTCGGCGTCCGCCGTGCGAGTCTCAAACGCGGCGAGAAAAGCCTTCGCCGCCGACGCGGTGAGGTACTCTTTTGTCTCAACGGAGGAGAAAGAGTCTTTCTCGTCGTCGGCGTTCTTTTTCTTTTGTTCTCGGGACTCCTTCCGGAAGGAGTCCTTCTGTCCTTTCCGCGGCTCGGACGCTTCGTCCTCGATGTCCTCGGTGTCCTCGGTGTCCTGAATGTTCTGTTTCGAAAACCTCTGGGTCATCAGGCCGATGATCTCGTCGTCGCTGTACGTCGGGGACGCGTTCGTGTGGCCCGCCGGCGGGGCGTTTTCATCCGGGAACCCGCCGCCGCGCGTTTCCGCGTTTAGGGTCGCCGCCTCGGTCGCCGCCTCGGTCGTCTCGAGGGCGTCCCCTTTCGCGGCGCGGCTCGACCGCGCGAACCAGGGCTCGACCGGCGCGTCCATCGAGCGGCGCAGCGGCGCGCGCGCGCCCTCGAGAACGAGGCTCGGCCGCTCGAAAAAAAACTCGAAATCGGATTCCGCGTCTGAACCGTCGCGCGGCGGCTCCGGGCGCGCCGCGGACGACGGCGAAAAGTCTTTGTTTTCTTTCGACAGGACTCCAGCTCCGCCCTCGGCTTTCCGGACGATCTCGTGCCTGGTGATGGCGAAAGCGCGCGGAGATCGATCTCCGCGCGCGGAAGGGTCTTCCCTGGCGAAAAACGGCTCTTTCCGGGGAGAGGATTCCGTTTCCGAACCTCCTCCTTTCGTCTGCGGTGACTCTTTTCGCGTCTCCGCTCTTTTCGTCTCACGCGCTCCTCGCGCGACGCGGGGCACGCCCTCCCTCGAGACCGCCGCCGCGGTCTCCTCGGCGCGCTTTTTGCGCGCGTGTTCGTTGTGCCTGCGCTTGCACAGCTCGATGGCGTCGTGCAGGAGCATGAGCTTCCGCTCCGCGAAGCCCGGCGAGAGGAACTGCGAAGGGCTCAGCGCGGGGTTGTAGCCGAACGCCTCGCGCAGCGCGCGCCACGCGTTCTCCACGAACCGCGCGTCGCTCTTGGCCTGCAGGTCGTGCCCCGCGTCCACCAGCGAGGACGTGACGTGCCTGGAGAACCCGAGCAGGGCGTAGTGCAGCGCGGGCAACAGCGCCATTGGGTTGCCCTCTCGCGCGGCGCCGGCGTCGAAATCGACGGGGAACCGGATGCGCCTCAGCTCGCGTTTGACGCGGTTGAGGTTGCCGTCCAGGTCACCCGTCCTGCCCCCGAGGTTGGGGGAAGTGACGGGGTGCGTGGAAGTCATCGGCGCGGGCGGCGAACGACCCGCGGGGTTCCGAGCGCGCGCGGGGGACGAAGTGGCGACCGCGCGGGGCGCGTCGTGGTCGAGTCTCCTCGTTTTTTTCAAATAAACGCTCCCTCTTGGAGGCTTCGTCGATACCAGGACCAGACCTTGAGCTGTTGAGATCCCGAGGATTCCGATGTGCTTTTTCAGCGCGCCGATCGATGCCTCAACCCTAAGTAAGCCCTGCCTTTACGCCGCGGTCCCGCCACAACGTGACGCGCGCGCTCCCGCCCGCCGATCCCGCCGTCGCTCGCGCATCCTCCCGCGGATCCGAGCCGTTCGCCCGCGAAGACCTCGCTCGCGCGGAGAGCCTCCGCCCCCCGCCGCCGTCGTCGCCGCGCGGATAAGCCACAGATTCGCGTCTCTCGCCTCGGAACGACCCCCGGCCTTCACCATGGAGATCATGCCCCCCTCGTTCACGGGCGACCCGAACAGCGCTCGCTCGGACGAGTCCGCGTTCAGGTTCCCCTGGATGTGCATGAACGCCGCGCTGCTGTACAACCGCTTCGGGTTCCACAACACCCTGAGCTTCGGCCCGAGCGTGAACGGCGATTACCTGCTGGCGCTGGCGGAGGAGAAGCGCGCCGCCGCGGATGAGGCCAAGGGCAAGCCGGTCAAGCCGCGGAGGGACCGGGTCGGGGAGTACATGTACAGGCGGACGGTGCGGTGGGGGAGGGACCGCCAGGCGCAGAACATGTGATACGAGGGAACACCGGAGACGCAGAGCGTTTGCGTCTGCTAAAATGTTTACATGTACGTCTGCTAAAATTCAATACCGCAACCCGCGTTTGCTGAGTCGAAACGCCGTCGTCGTCGCGTCGCCCTCCGTTTCCCGTTCCCCGGACGCGTCACGCGTGAAGCGTCCGTTCTTGGTCTCCGTCGGTTTTGTCTTCATCCGTTTATCCAGCGCGATCTCCCGCATGTTCGCCATCTCGTGGAAGACGCGCTCTTCGCTCTTCTCCCCCCACCAACCAACGTCGCGCGCCGACGCCGCCGAAACGAACGCGTCCGCCGCGACTAAAGCGGATCGACGGCTCGACGCGACACGACGCGCGTCGAGCGTCACATCGTTCGTCCCCGAAGTCATTATTCTCTTGGACACAAAAGCGGGTTCGCGCATGCGAAGACGCTCGGCGGCGTCCGCTTCGCGCGGAGGCAACTCGCGCGTAAACCCGAACGCTCGTTCGCGACCGGGCTCGGCGACGCCCGCGACGCCGTTTTGGCGCTCGAACCCGCGCATGCCGAGCGCGTCGCCCGCGCGGACGACAATCTCGCGGTCGCGGTGCACGACGTTCAGGTAAACAGGCACGACCACTCGCACTTTTTCTTTTGTCGTCGCTTTTTCTTTTTCTTTCATAGGTAGCGTCTCCGAACAGTCGCGTTCCGGAGAAAGGACGCCCTCGACGACGACCGCGCCGAGCCATTCGCCGGCGGCGTCGGCGCCCGCCACGAGCTGCACGGTTTCCGTCAAACCCGGCGCGAGCGTTTTGGTTTCCTTGAAGCGCGCCTCGACGCACGGCACGCCTTCCGTGCGCACGCGCACGGCCACGGACCTAAACGGGTTCTCGTTCGCCACCCGCACGCGGAACCGTCGGGTATCGCCGGGGAACAGCGTCCCGCAGTCCACCGCCGGGAAGGGGAACAAAGTCCACGCCGGCTCGTCTTTGTCCGGGTTCTCGCGCTTTGTTAAGACCCGAAACGCGTCGACGAAACAAGCTTTGTCGGCGGTGAACCGCGGGTCGTCCAAAGAAACGCCCTTCATGGAAACCACGACTCGGGACGCTTCCTGGATTTTTTTTTGTGTTAACGCGGAGGTTTTCGAGATGAAGGCTCTTGGCTTCGTCTTCCGAAGGACGTTTTTTTTCTCGTCGCCCTCCGCGCGGGGGTTGCGATCCGCGAAACGAAACGCCTCGTCCACTTTCGCCCGCAAACGACGCGTGTCCCGCGAGTCGCACTCGAGCCGCCGAAGCAGCCGAAGCGCGCTTTGTGTGACCATCTCGCGTGTAATCATCTCGTTCGGGTCGAACGAGTCAACGCCGAGCGCGTTTCGCGCCGTTTTTATAGGGAGCGTCTCCGCCGATAGCAGCGTCGCGACGTTCGCTAAGAAGCGACAAAACTCGTGGAAATCGAGCTCGTTCTCTCTGTTCGCCGCCGCCGCGGTACCCACCGCGGGCGCGTCCGCGTGCGCGAACGCCAAACGCACGTCTCTTTCGTGCAGGAGCGAAGGCACGACGTCGAAGTCGCGCATCATCCCGAAAACCTCCGCGCGGGACAGAAGCGAACCGGCGGCGGCGGCGGCGGCGGCGGCGGCGGATTCGTCGCGCGAAAAAAAAACAGACGCGTCTCGGTCTCGTCTTCGGTGGTCGTCGCGCGACGCGTACGCCATGAACAGCGTACGCAACGGTCCGTTTTTTCTCGGTTTGGACTGGTCCACGTACGATTTGGGGCCGTGTTTACCGCGCTGCGTGCCTCGGTGCACGCGCGCGTCGAACTGCGTGGTGACCCGCAGCGGATTTTTATTGAGCGCATCCAAAAACGCGCGTTCGGCGTTAATCTCCGCGGCTTCCACGCAGAGCTGCTCGAAGCGCTCGAACACGTCGCTGCCCGCGGTGTCCGGGTGGACGGCGGATTTGGGCACGGGGCCCACGAAGGGGACGCGCATGCCCTGCCGCGCGACCGACGTGCGCGCGTGCGCGAAGTCCACGAGCTGTCGTATCATCGCGCGACGCACGAGATGAGCGCGCGGAGACGGAGGGGAGGCTCGGTCAACGACACGAAGGATGTCTTCAAGCGTCGTCCGCGTCCGCGTCGAACGCGCGTCTTGTCGGGAGAGGCGGCGGGAGACGCGAGACGGGAGGTGGAGAGGCCGACACGCGGCGTTCGAGAAAGGCGGACACGCACCTGCGCCACCAGCGGGGTCACCCCCTGGCGCTCGTGCGACCCCATCGCGCGCACCCGCAATGCGCGTCAACGGCGACTTGACGGTGACTTCATTTTCGCGCGTCGAGTCGTTGTGTTGAAAGTACTTCCTACCGTCACGCCTCGCCGCTCTCGCGTTTGGTTTTCCAGTCGACGGCGTACTCGCGCACGTTGTTGATGATGAAAAACGCGCCGCACAAACGCGCGGTCCTCGCCATGCCGCCGCCGTAGAGCGCGCGGACGCCGCCGTCGGCGTACACCTTCCTCAGCGCCGTGCGCGCGTTGGGGTACGTCTCGCCGGCCATGTCGCTCTGAAAACACGTCTTGGCGGTGTCCACGGGATGCGTCAACATCGCCGCCACCGTGCCTCCGATACACGACCCGACGATGCTCGCCTGCAGCTCGTTCGCCTTGAAGTGGTCGTAATTCGCCACCAGGTACTCCTTGGCGATGGGCGCGAGGCCGAGGTACCCGGCGGTGTAGATGGCCTCGCGCACGACGCACGCGCTGAACCCGCGCATTAAACCGGCGACGCCGCGTTCGTTCGTGATGGCGCTAATCGTCTTGAACGGCGAATCCAACCCCCTTTTCTGTTGCTGGATCACGACGAGATCAACGGGGGAATACAGCACGGAGCTCACGCCGCCGGCGGCCATCGCCACACCGATGCGCTCGATGTCTGCCAAGTCGCGGTCGCCGCCGGTGACCGCGCGCTCGATCGCGCCGTTGACCGCCACCTGGCACGCCGTGATCGGCGCCAAAGGCGCCGCCGCCGCGACCACGCCGCGGTACCACCCGCCTATTCCCGACGGGAAAGGCTTGCCGCTCTGCACGCAAATCTTGAACGTGATCAGAGGCACTGCGGGTCGGGTGCGAAACGAGGCGACGAAAGCGTCCGGAGGAAGAGAGGTCAGAGGAGGAAGTCGAAGTCTCGCGTTTTGAGCGGCGTCGAACGCTTCAATGGTCGAGCGTGTTGGAACGACGGCGTGGACGGCGTGGACGGCGGCTCTGACGTCCTCCGGAGGCGCGACCGAGCCCGACGCGCGGAGATGCTCGAGACGACAAAAAAACGGATGCGTCCGAGAGGGCGGTGGGGAGGGGAGCCGACGCGGACGCGCACGCGCGACCGTGAATCTACGACGTACTCTGAATGCACGTCTCCAGCACCCCTCCGAACGCGCCGACGGCGAGGTTCTCCGTGTCCGACAACGTGGCGCGCCTCCGCGCCGCGCCCTCCATCGCGGACGCGGCGAAGGGGACCGTCGGCACGTGACGAACGTTCGCCATCGCGTGCGTGCGCGGCGGAAGTGGAAAGACGGCGAGCCGGACGCGATGCGACGCGCGGCGCTCGTGACCTGGAGACCGCGCGAAATGCGCGAGCTCTGGCGAATGCGAAAACGACTGTTTGCGTGGGGCGCGCGCGGGTCGCTCTGCTCCGTCCAACGCCCCGAAACGGACAAGTGGGAAACTCGCCAGTTGGCCGCACGAAACGAGTCAGCAGGGCACCCTGCCGAGTCTGGATGAAAAAAAAGCAAAAGGCAGTGCAAGCGCAGTCCGCTAAAACGGAAATCGAGAAAACGCGTCAGTCAGTTCTGCAGATGCTGTTTTCTCTGCGTTCGGAGCGCGCCTGTTTCGAAGAGGGTACCAAAACTGTGTTTTTCTGATTGCAAAAAATGAACCATCCGCGGCGTTCGGGGAGAGGCGCCCGCTCCGTGCCTCGGCGGTGACGCCGGGCACGCGCGTTCCGCGTGTTTCGCGGACCCACGGACGCGACCCTCCCCTTTTCGTGCGTGCCGGATACCGTCAGCACGCGCGCTTCGTCCGGCGGCGTCCGATCGGCGCGTCTCTCTGCGCGTCCGGAAAAAGCTTCTTCTTCTTTTCTTTTTCGCTCGCTCACTTCTCGGCGGCGGCGGCGTGTTTCTGTCTCTTCATCTCACCCTCCGGCACGGGGTGCATGGTCTGCACGAACGCGCCCGCGCCGCCGAGCTCGCTCGCCTGCTTGGAGAGCGCGTCGTTGCGGTGCTCGACGCCGCGCCCTTCCTCCTCGAAAACCTCCTCGACATCCTCCGCGCTGTCTAAATGCCGCAGCGACGACGCGGGGAACATCTTGATGAGTCCGTACTGCCGCAGCGGCACGAGGGCCATGATGAGCAGCGGGAACGCGATGCCGTAGACGCCCGCCCAGGTCACGGCGTACACCGACCCTAGGGCGAAGAGTTGCACTACGGTAAACTTGTACGTGTCGGACTTCGGCACGAGCTCCACGTACGCGGGCTGCGTGTCGCCCGCTCTGAACGAGGTGAGGTCGGTGGCGAAGAGCGTGACGCGGTGGATGAACTGGTTCCCGGGGAACGATTCGATGGCCATGAAGATGAAGTACCCCCACAGCACGGCTCGGGGTAACAGTTTCACGACAGGGCTCGCGAAGAGCATGACCGCGATCAAAGAGCTCTGGATGAAGTTCGAGACGCGCTGCTCGAGCACGACGCTCGAGGCGTCTTTGTCCGATCGATCGCGCCCGACGCCCATCAGCGATCGCGTGTGCATGGGCGCCTGCGGCAGGACGCCGTTGGTGGGGGGCAGGCCGAGCAGACCGAGAAGCAGCGTGTTGACGCCCTGCAGCATGAAGTCGTAGTGGTACGCGGGGGGCTTCTTCAAGCCGAAGTCCTCCGTCTGCGCGAGCTGCGCGGAGACGTTGTGGTCGAAGAAGAACAGCACGGTGATGATGAGCGCGGGCACGATCGCGACGCCCACCTGCGCGCCCGGGACGTCCCCGAGCGAACCGGCGGTTTTCCACGTGCCCGTGACGGTTTTGTCGTAGATCTGCACGCACTCCACGCGCGTCGGGATGGACCAGGACGCGTCTGAGGGCGCGGAGACGGCGTAGGAGACGCCCGTGATGATCACCACCGCGATGGTCGCGCCGTAGTCGGCGAC
>Ga0209666_1001716_pt1 | contig 16674 bp, 7 predicted proteins | sample SaaInlV_125m_DNA_FD_184679 | JGI IMG/M metagenome (GOLD analysis project Ga0209666, IMG submission 184679) | Marine microbial communities from expanding oxygen minimum zones in the Saanich Inlet - Saanich Inlet SI037_S3LV_10m_DNA (SPAdes)... | ecosystem: Environmental > Aquatic > Marine >...
CGCCGGCCTTGTTGTCCACAGTGCTCTCGCCAGCCGTCAGCTCCATGGCGCCGCCATCGCCGCCGCTGGCGCCTGTGCTCTGGCCCGCCGTCAGCTTCATCGCACCGCCCGTGCCGCCATCTCCGGTGCCCACTGTCATGCTGATATCGCCTCCGGAACCGTTCGTCGATGCGCCTGTCTTGATAGTTACTTTTCCAGACGAGGCATCGTCACTACTGCCCGTTTCGAGAGCGATATCCCCGCTTGTTTGGTTTGCGCCGGTGCCTGATGTCAGCTTGATCGATCCACCCGCTGCATTCAGACTTCCTCCTGCGCCACCAGAGATAATAACGTCGCCCCCGGCAGATTCGTCACCGCTTCCTGTCGCTTCGCCTCCAATGATGTACACGGCACCGCCAGAGACATTGCTCGTGTTTGCTGCACCAGCTAGTATGTGGATGTAGCGACCTTGAGCCTCCTTGGTGGTGTTTGCAGTGTGTACGCCGTCGGCCGATGCAATTCTGACTCCGTATCCAACAGGATCAGACGTGTTAAACATCGAGTCGATGGTCCCCATCGTGTAGGAATACGTTCCACCGACAAATTTTTCGCCGCCTTCTCCGTAAACATCCCCCCATTCACTGGGCTCCCACTCTCCATCAAAATTCTGGATTCGGAACGAGTTCGCCGATATTGACTCGTCGGCGACGTTGATATCACCGAAACCTGGGATAATTCTCCCGTCGTTCAGCCACCCCGTCGTGTTGAAGGTGGTATAATTGAACTCCAGATGGCCTCTCGCATTGCGCTGAAACCCATGAGGATTCGATACAGTCACGACGAACGTCCCGTTCGAGTCCGGAATTTTGATGGTGTTGTTCGCAGTCGGGTCTTCGAGGTAAAAGTTCGTCACGAAACCGTCGTTTCCGAGGGTGGAGTTTCGCGCAAAGTGGATGGGAATTTTCCCAAACCTTGAATTTTCCCCAAGTACCGCGCCCTCCAGTCGAGTTGTGTTACGGACCGTTAATGTGCCCGCCGTCAGGTTGCTCCTTTCGATGTTGATGTCACCGAACGTAGGGAGAATTGACCCATGTTGCAAAGCACCGACCGTCGTAATCTTCCATTGGTCCAAAATCACACTTCCATTTGTCGCAATCCGTAACGGAGGAACCGCCTCGACCACAAGTGTTCCACCGTTATCAGGTATAAGGATCGTGGTGTAATTCTTCGTGGGCTCGACCACATTAAACGAGATTTTGTGACCATTGTCCTTCTCCGTACCACCGAACATCAAAGCTGTCCGGCCATATATAGTTCCCCGCACGTCGATCTCATCTCGCGAGTCCCAACCGAGCTGGATGATGTCGCCGTTGCCCACCGTGAACGTCCCGTTGAAATCTGTCCTCCCTTCGTGAACAATGTTCGGCGCTGCGAGCTTGACGGTGCCGTTCACGACGCTGAGAGCCGACAGTAATCCTCCAGATCCCGTGGAACCCATGCTGTTCGCAATCGTCCCAGCCAGATCGCTGCCCCCAAACTCGACGGCGCCCATTATGCGAATTTTGCCACTTGCTGACACCAAACTGACATCTCCGTCGCGGGACTCTATCTTGACGTCGTTGACAGCTGAAACCTCCGTGTTTTCGTTGTCGTCAAATCGCAGCACGGTGTCATTTCCTCTCTTCACCACCACTTGTTCTCCACCCACTAAGCTATAAACACCGAAACTCTTCTTGTTGAACACGGAAGAGGTCGATGCATCCCCGGTCGTGTTGGCGTCAAGCAGTCTGCGTCGCCCATCCCCATCGACGCCTGACTCTAAGCCGGGATCTGGACCCAGCTGCAACCCAACCGTCTGGGATCCCTGTGAGTCGATCTTGACGAGCGAGGGCAGATCGTTTCCACCGAAGCTCGCGTTTCCCCGAACCACCGCCTCTCCCGCGACGTCAAGCAACGCGGTTGGCAGGTTTGTTCCGATACCGACATCACCGCCAGTGGGAGCGAGAGCTAATCTGTTCCCGTTCGTCACGACTTCCAGGGTACCGTCTCCCTCCGAGCGAAGTAAGCTCTTCGGAACGAACTGATCTCCTCTGTACGTGCCGAACTCGAGGACCTCATCAGCCCGAGTGGTGCCCTCGGCGTCTCCGCGGCTTCCGATGCGAACGTGCGCCTGTCGCGTGATCCCTCCGGCCGTATCCAGCCAGTCCGTATTCTGTTCGCCGAATACCTCGAGCGCTTCGTTAACCTTCACGCTTTCCGAGGAGAGGTCCACTCGATACAGGAAACTGATGGCGAGCGTGCTGGCCCAGATAATCAGCCCGCCGTGAATCACGATGAGGAAGACCATGCCAAAAAAGTGAGCCGTGAGCTGAGCGGCGCTCTTGTGCCGACGGCGGCTCCCGATCAAATCGTTTCCGCCTCCCATGAACTGTGGAAGTATGCTTCCTTTTCCACTGCGAAAGTTCATACCCTTCATTCGGGGGAGGAGCGGTACCTTCAGGCCACGTTTCTGGCCCGCCGCGGCGCCGTCTCGGTTGCGCCCTGGAGGACCCCTTCCAGGCCCGGGGGGTCCTCGCCCCCCTTCGCGCCTGGGGTCTCTATCTCTGTGTTTTCTATCTCTGTGCTCATCCCGGAGAGGCCGTGGATTCCCCCTGATCATGAAGATGTGAAGAAAAAAGCGTCAGAGACGGACCTTGAGTGCAGAGGCGTCTCGATCGTGTCTGACAAAATGTCGCGTCGGCGCCGAGCGAGTCACTCGGGCAATGATGCGCGTCGCCGGCGTGAGACTCACCTCGGGGGACCCTCTCCTTGAGGCCGCATTGCACTAGTCGTCACTCGAATGTACCTGCGCTTGGATCAGTTGCGGAAGCCGGTCTCGTGTCTACTACCAGAGTAATCCGAGGGATCGCTCGGCGAGTACCTGTGGTTCCTGGGACGGGCTAAAAAATCCTCCGCCGTTCGGGCCGCGATTGCTTGCTTGCTAATGAAAAAATGGGTGCAAAAGTGGGCCGGGCCGCTCTGCCTCACGCGGGAGAAAGTCGGGAGCGGGAAAGTCGTGGAAACGGGGAAGAATTTGCGTGGCCAGCCGTTGTCAGGTGGCGCACGACTTTACACAGCGTCACGTGTTCACTGCGTGTGGTGAGGGAACGTTTCCCGCTCCCCGCTATTTACTCAAAATTGGTGCTGTTCCCGGGGGACGCGGCCGGTCGAGATACACAATACACTTTTTCAAATGTTAACCCGTGAGCGACAAAAAGTGAGAGTGCTCGCGTTTTTCGTCTTTTGGCGACTGTTTGCTGGACTCCTTTTTTCTCGGCACAAAAAACGCCGAGAAAGGAACTGGGCGCGCGCAAAAGCTCGCGGCGCCCGGCGTTCCTGAGCTTCCGATTTTCGGCAGATGTGCTCACTTCCTGTGCGGAACGACGATGGCAGAGGAGGAGGTTCATGCTTCCGCCGATGCTCGCATCGTGCATGAAATAGATGAGGAAGACAATGTAGCGCGTGCGAGGATGGAAACGGAGGGTCTACTCCCTCCTTGGAGAGCCGAGATACTCGCAGCGAAGGAAGACGCGTCGTATCAGTTCGCGCAGATGCTCGCTCGCCCAGAGGATCTCGCTCGTCTCGGTGAGCTTCGGGAGGAGGTGGCAGCGAGATTACACAAATCTGAGCTCGATCTTGCAGCGGGTCTGGATGCCGCCGAGGATGACGCGCGCTTTGGACTCGAGGCTCTCCGTACCGCGCGCGAGGCGGTGGTGAAGACGCGCCAGAACTTCAGCGTAATCGATTCGCTGTGCGAGGAAGAGAGTTCGGGCCTTGCAGACCACCACGACGTCATCAGGGACCTCGCGGTGATGCGAACCAACTTGGCAAAGACTGTGGCAGACGCGGAGGCTATTCTAGCGCTACCGGCACAGGCGGCCGCGGCTCTCCGACTTCTCGATGACGACGAGCGTAACCTCTTTGCGTGTTGGGAACAGCTCACCGAGCTCGCGATGCGCGCGCAGCCAGCGCGAGCATCGCTAGAAACCGCGCTCAGGCGGGACGCGAACGCCAGCAGCTCAGGAGCACGACCGCGCCCCGTCACGGAGCACTTCTCCGCTGTAGATGATGCGATGTCGCAGCTCGAAGAAACGATTTGGAGTTCGATTCGAGGCTCGGTGTTCGCCGGCGAGGAAAGCTGCCGGACGCTTGTTCGAGCGCTGCGCGTAGTGGAGGAGCAGGAAACACTCGACGCCCTGCTTTCGACAAAGGCTAGAGAACAGCGATCCAGGTTCTTCGGAGACGATTCGTCCCGCACAGTCCTCGGAAAGGGATTCAAAAGGCGAGCTCTTCGTGAAGTGCGAAAGGCAATATCGGAGAAATTCACCAAGGCGATGGAAGAACTAAACCCGGCCGGAGAAGCGGGTGAAGCTTCCTTTTCCGGAGACGTTCCTGAGACGCTTCAAAATCTCGAAATACTGATGCGGTTGCTCACTGAGGCGTACGACTACGCGGTCCCGGCGTTTCCGCCGAAGTATCGCATATTCGAAAGTGTCATTGCACCTTCGTGGCATCGGCATGTCACGGCGGTGGTCAAGAAGTTGTTTCGCGTGTCTCGTGACTTGTCGAACGCGGACATCATCGGAATCCTTAACTGGTATCAGACGTACACAGAACAAATGGAAGCGCTTGGCGTGGCGGTGGAGGCCGCGCCCAGTGAACTACCTGCGACGCCGTCCACGCCTCCAGCCCCGGTACCGATGATTCTGCAGACTTCACGTCGAACTGGTGCGCCGCCACCAAGGACAAAGACTGTCGTCAGGCCGAGCGGTGAAGAGCATAGCGGCTTCGGCAACGAGAGCGGCGACGACTCGCCGTCGATGATGTCACTCGATGCTTTTCTCGCCACTGCTCCTAAAGCGCAGGGTACCAACGTCGCAGAGAAGGACAAGCAACAGCTCCATACAGTTGGCGTCCACATCGATGAAGATGTGGTCACGCCTCTGCAGACGAGACCCGGCAATTTGGGACTGGATGACAAATCTATCGAGTTCGACGAAGACTCTGACGCGGACGAAACGATCGCGTACCCGGAAGACCTAAACAAGCTGGTTGGCGTGTACACGTCACGAATGTCCCAGACAGTTCAAACGTGGTCGTCCAATATACAGAAGATGGCAGCCACGCAACCGCTAAGAGAGGCTGAAGATGGAACTTTGTGGACGGCTAGCGACGTGGAGTTCTTTCGTCTATTGAACGAGCAACTTGAGGTGGCTTTGTCAGGAGGAAAGCAGTGCGTCTCAGCCGCTGCGAGCGTGATGTCCTCATCGTTGTTAGAATTCGCCTCTCAGCAGCGTAAGCGGTTAGGAGGCGAGGCTGCAGCTTCTGCTGCATCGTCCATGATGTCGCCTCCGTCGCAATTCAGACGGGTCCGCGTCGCAAAGGTGGAGAAATACAGCGACGAGCAGTCTGCCGTTGCGGCAGCTAGGGTGGTGGATTACAACGTGCTTCTTGCCGGGGTAAATGACGCAAACAGGTGTCACGCTTTGGCAAGAGAGGTGGAATCGCTTCTCATCGAGGCACTTGGCTCTTCGGATGCATTGGAAAAGCTTGCGCTCAAAGGAAACAGCAACCACGGTGTTGTTGAAAAGGGCGGAAACATCATGCGGCCAGCACTTGACGCGTTTCTCAGGAATGCCGAACACAGTGCCTCTGCCGCTGCTGCCACGGTAATCTGCGATCCGAGTGTGGTTGACTTATTCGGACACCTCTTTCTTATTGACAAAACGGGAGGAGGCGATTGGATTCAGGGCGAGGTGACCGAGACACTCGCGGCTACGATAGCCGACTATCTCGAGGATGTGCAGCAGTACGTTGCGCGGGAACACGCGTCCAAAGTGACTGAAGCCGTGCTCTCCCGCGTCATCAACTCTACGATCGAGGCGTGCTTGCGGCAACTCACCTCAATTCGACCAGGAACGGTGGAACGCATGGAAGCAGATGAAAATGCTCTGCGTGAATGCTTCGAGGACCACGTTCAGGAAAGTGTTTTGGAATCAGCACTCCAACGCTTCTCGGCGATACGCGACCTGGCGTCGGCTGACGACGCGGAATCTTTTGTCCTAGCGTACGGACTTTTGGTGCGGTCCGCACCCGAACTGGGCCTAGAACCTGCGGAGCGCCTGTTGGCAGCACACGAAGATATTCCCCGCGCGGCACAGCGTGAAGTGCTCGACCAGTGTCGTGAACTCATTCGTTCAGTCACCGTCTCTACTAGCGCCCGATAGCACGCATATCAATAGTAATATCAATAGTATCACAGATATCGCAAAGTTTGCCTTGCACACAGCTGCGGCGCTGGTTGCTCTCAGCTCAAACGCAGAAACGTGCCGAAAAGCTTTGAGCGAGTTCAAAAAAAAATCAAACAAAAAAGCGTCAAAAGCTCCATGAAACGAAGAAGCCGGTCCTCCTCACCGTCATTGACGTGGACAAGCGCTCGGTGACGAAGCGCGTGGGAAAGCGAGTGTTCCATCTGCGGTAGGCTTCTATCACTGGAGATCTCGTGAATAGCCCTCGTCTCTCTTGCGGGGTGTTCTCGCCCCTGCGAATAAGCCAGGCTTCCAACTTCTCGTTTGAGAACACAACCAAATGGAGTTCGCGTTCGACGTCGGGGGAAGCCACGACAGAACCTACCGCTCGCTTCTGGAGAGAAAGCTTGATGAGGTCGGACATACCCCTGGCCTCAGCTATAATGGCCTTACGGGAAGTACGACGAATAGATATTCTGCTCGAAAGAAGGTCACCAGGACAGACTCGGCTGACAAGGGTCTGATGAGGCACGACCCGACGCATTTCACTTCCGCAATAGCTCAGAGTAAAAAAGAAACTCGAAGCCTTCGAGACCAACTTGCAAAGATGGAAAAACGTGCATTACTAGCTGAAGAACGTGCCAAGGACGCGTCTGTCATGGAAAGACGAACACGCGCTGCTTTGGACGCGAGAGACAAGCAAGTGTCTAGCATGCGTTTGCGGGTGCGTAGCGCGAACTGCGCGAAAATTGCACGGCGAGTCACGACATTTCCGACTTCCCCACGCAACCCTTGGAACATGCTAAGCTAAAACCAAACCTCCAAAACTCTTTTCCGCATCGTCCACAGCTGGACAAGATGTCCTCGGATATGCAGGCTTCAGAAGGTAAAAGGATGGAGATGCAAGCGTACGTCTCCAAGCTCGAAAGAAAGTTAGCTTCAGCCGGTGCGAAACAAGGCGCCTTCGCAGTCCGAAACGCATCGCCAAGCAAAAAGGTTGAGAAGGAGTCTTTCCTTGATGCTATTGCCGAGCTTCAAGGGGAGAATGCGAGATTGCATCAGGCGCTCGAGGAAGTCGAGGAAGCCCTCGATGTCGAGGCTAAGCGTTTGGATTTGGCAGACGGTGGAGCTTTGCTCGAGTCCCTGCGGACGCGACGATTGTTGGAAACTGCCGAGCTCGCACTCAAGGTACGAAAAGGGCCCTGAATATACCGATAGCGCTTCGAGTGGCGCGACGCAATCACGGAGCGAATGAAATTGACGCAACACGACCGAACACCGATCCCATCATGCTCACAGAGAGAAGCCACGAACCGCCAAAACATGGAGACGAAACTGAAGAAGGCTGTGATTCGCGCACAAGTGGCAGAAGATGAACGTAAAGATCGAGACAGGGCTGAGGCTTCATTGCTGGTAAGAAGCCCAAAATCGCTGCCCTGCGTTTGAATTATTGCGCGTTCAAACAGTATCTGACAAGCTCTTCCTTAAATTTTCACTCAAGGCGCGATGCGAAACTCAAGAAAGAGACAATCAGGCACTCCTGGACTACATTGAGGAGATGTCAACTGGCCAATTGAGCCCCATGTCTTCAAAGCGTATGTCTGTCCGGATGCATGCGAACATCAACAACATCAAAGTAAGTCAGAGACGCTATTGAACATTCAAAGGAATATTACCTTCGTTGAACAAGTGAACTAACTAAATCCTGTACTGATGCATCTGCAGGAAAACTTAATTGATTCAAACCACGTTGATGGCGCTCGAGCTATCTCTGATACTCCAGTCAGCGCAAAAGATTCACAATCCTTCACGTCAGGTGAGAAATGAAGCTGCGGCAGCGCTGAGAAAGCTTTCGATAAACATTTTACTGAACATCTTCTTCGCAGGGGCCCGATCATCGAGCATGCAAAGGCTTAGCTCATCTCGAAGCCAATCTTCTGCTAGGAACGGACAGGCATTACGCGCGCTTGCCCGCTCCCTAGATGTTGCCGATGAGATATCATCCGACGATGAGCCATCCCCCAATGTTTCTCCGCGGTACGTACCTTTGAAAAGTAAACTCACACCTCAAACAAGCACTGACGACATCTCCTCTACCTTTCGCAGACGGCCTTTCCCGAAGTCGCCATCAAGTGCCGAGAGGCGGGTAAGCCAGGACGCCCTTCGAAGCCGGCTCGACCGCATCACACACCTGAAAAAGCAGCTTGGACGTGCCAAGCGACTGTGATTGCTCGGTCCCGACATAGAGTAAACTTGTATTAAATGATTCCGATATCCTTGTTCCCGCATGATTAATTCAATCTCCGGCATGGCACGCTCGTGACGGGTAGATCTTGATCAGTGCTCATGAATGACTGGGCGTTTTTGTTTGAATTCTGTTCGTTCTCGAGGAACTTGGTTCGTTTTTTGTTGCTTTGTTTTTTGGTTGGTTGTGCTCTCCGCAAGTTTTAAGTAATTCTCGCAATTGATTTCGTGATACAGGGCCTATTTCTTCTGATTACATTGCGAAGTCCCCCCCATCTCCGGTTGAATCACTTGAAGCTGGCATTCTCGCATCCGGGGCAATTATGCAAGCGTTCGTGTATGTACGCGTCACACGGAAAACAGAACACTTGCTGGCACTTTCCGCACACAGATGGGGCCTGGTCATCGTTGTCATTTCCCTGAGTGGCCCTGATATCAAGTTTTCTTCGGCAGGCGAAGCAGTTTTCACCTACGCTGCCTCCTTCCTCTACGTCTTTGAAAGGTGCTACCGGAAACAGATGGTGATACGAGCGAGCTAAATGCGGCGAAGAAACAAGCGTCAAAGAGCACACGGTGCATTGCGATGGGAGCTCTTCAACTCTTGAAGAACATCGTGGGCAGACATATTCACCTCCTCTACCCGAGAAGAAGGCACCTTGTTCGAGCGCTCGTTTTTGAGGGAATCCCATGTGTACGAGGCTTGCCTTTGTCGCTTCTTCATTCAGAGGCGGTGGTGGAGCGTGCCCCATCAGAAGTTCTTCGAGGTGATGTTGCGACGTGGAGACACCAAACATCCCACCAGTTTCCTCGCTCATGCGACGACACACGTGCATCTCAGCAGCGACTGAAACGACGCTCACCCTAACTTTCGCGCTCTTCGCAGCAGCAATGGCGGTGTGTACGTTTCCTGGGTCGCACGTCGACAGACCAGACACGACGAAGAGCACTTCTCGAGAACCGTAGAGTGGAAGTTGCGCGAGCGAGATGTTCGCCAGCTCGAGAGAGTTTTGGATCGACATATCACCTGCGGCATCCAGATTTTCTTTAAGCGCTGCGATGTGCGTCTCTGGGTTGCCGCTCAGCTCAGTGAGGCGCTCCGCTATACCATTGCGTGTGACCACGAGGCCCAGCTGACTGAGCGGGTTTTGACTGAAGTACTCTCGAAAAAACTTGTACATCAGAGCAGAGATCACCGCCAGGCGTGACGGCCTCATGTCTTCCTCGTTAACCGCGTGCGAGAGATCGAGAATTACGTACAGGAAGCGGATCATGCCTTTGCAGACGTGCGAGTTCGCAGCCACTTGCGCGATCTCTAACCGCCGCTTCTGGCGGTACCCTTTTTCTCCCGTCGTCATCCTCAAGCGCCCACTCTCGTCTTCCTCGAGATCCTCCCACGTGTTTTCGTTTTGATAATGTTTTTCCCATGCGCGCAGGGATCTTGCCTGCTCCTCCGCAGCAAGATCGTCGTCATCAGGCTCGTACATCGGGTTTGCGTGCCACCCGCGCCCCCGGCGCGCGTGAACACTGCGTTCAAGGACCTGAGGAAAGTTTCTTTAATTTTCGTTGCCAGCCGAAGCAAAACACTGGAGTGTTTCACGGCGAACGTTTGACATGTTTGATTCTTCTGTTCGAGGAATTTTCGTTTGCACGAGTTCCTGTTTTTCGTTTGTCTTTTTTAGCCTCGTTCGCTCCAGCCAAAGCTGAAGACGCAGTTCGACCCGCGACGCCCTCCGCTCCTCACATCTTACGACGAGCCGACGTCGACCTTGCGTGTCTTCGTCATGAGCAGCGTGGTCCTAAGAGTAAAAGTCGCCGTTCTCGGGCACGGTGCAGTCGGGAAAACTGCACTCACGCAGCAGTTCCAGCGCAAATTTTTCCCCAAGGAATACAAAACCACTTCCGGATTGGATCTGGTCGTCGTGCCAGTGCCCATCGAGGGTACCAAGGCGACTGTGGAGCTTTACTTGTGTGACATCTCGGGGCACGAAATGTTCCGCGATATCGTTCCGCGGCTACTCGAAGACGTGAGCATGTTCATTCTCGTGTACGACCAGTGCAGTAGGGATAGCTTCGAGGCGTGCGACGCATACCTGCGGCAGTTGCTGTCTTCGAACACGGGTCGAAAAGTTCGAGGGACTCTCGTCGGGAACTTTTCCGATTTGAATAAAAAGGAAGTCAGCGTTGAGGAGGCGAGAGCATGGGCAGACGCGAGGGGCTTGGAGTTCTTTGAAACTTCCGCGCTGCCGCCTGGTACCAAAGCTGAGGCGCCGTTTCGGTGGTGCGCCGAAAGTTTCCACAAAGCGTACGAGTCGCGACTGCAGGAAATCGCGAGGGCGAGTTCATAACGCAGATTAGTAGCTGGAGAATAGGTCTAGTTTAGTCGAGTGACGTCTTCTCGTGTTGTGGCATGGCGTGTTTAATAGGAAAATACAGCGTCGTCAAAAGCATCCATCGCACGTAAGAGGTGATGAACACGATGAACGTTGTGTATGACATTCGTCTCGACTAAAACCTCCTCACGCGCGCTGCGAGGTCTCCTGCGTGAGCCCAGATCTCAGCGCGCGAACGACTCGCTGCTCTTGATCAGTAAGATCGGCCAGTCCCTCGACAGCCAACATGCCTCTGAGCTCGTGTCTGTAGTAAGTCAGGCAAGAAATGTTCGGATGGAAGTAATCCGTCACCTCCGCGTCGCTTTCAGAGTCGAGAACTTGGCTCAGCTCAATAGACACGGACTTTTCGCTGCGGCGCAGGCGAAGAAAGCAAGGCGGGATCGACCCGGCGCAGTGCGCACAGGGAGTCGCGAAGTTCACTTCAGAACTGACGGCGGTCCATGTGACTCGCGCGCGGTCGTCCGTGCCACGTGATTGAGACGCGCCGGCGGTGGTGACCCCCTGTTCTCGAGAAAGCTCGCGCTGCGGATCCGCGAGTCGATCCTGAAACGCCGCGAGGCCAGCTTCGGCTTCTCTCGCTTGCCGTCGAAATTCCGCGAGCTGTTCCTCGCGGCGCCGTCTGCTGTCCTGAAGGCCTCGGAGCAATTCGCTCGTAGACCTCAGGGTGTTTACCATATCCTCCATAGGGTCTTCCAGGTCCGATCCATCCGCGGGAACGCCCGTTCCTCCTCCTGTGGGCTCCTGGGCTTGGTTCGAGCGCGCACCTGCACCGATACGCGTCACTCGCCGCCCGTGTGCCTCGAGCAACCGCTGAATGGCATTCACGTTTGCTGCGCCTGAAACCCTGATGCTGCTGATCCCAGATCCGCGACTAAACACGTGCGCGAGCGCCGCAGTCGCTGCGGCCACGCCACCCATCGCTCCACCTCCGGGAGATCCTGGAAAAGACGTTGGAGGGCGACGAGCATCAGCGGCTCGTTTCGCCGCCTTGTCGCGTACCTCGCGCGCGCGTTCCCGGCGAGCTTCGACGTCTTCAGGTGGAAGATACGGCAGCACGTAGTGATCCAGTAAACCTTGGGCCATGACGCAGGGCGTGAGCGCCAACGAGATCGGTAACGAAAGCCGATGCCGACAGATAGGACACTGACTCGACTGCGTCGTCAACCAGTGCGACACGCACTCGTGGCAGAAAACGTGTCCGCAGCCATTGACAGCGTACGGATTTATGAAGATGTCGGTGCAAATCACGCAACGTAACTCGTCGTCGAGCCACTGCGGTAGTCCAGCACTCGCCACCGTCGTCGGATCCATCGGAACGATGGAATCTCCGCCTTCAAAGCGCTGGAGCAGGGTGTTGCGCAGAGCGAAACCGGTACTCCAAGGCTTGGTAGACCCGCTCGCATCGTGGTCCTCGGAAAGCTGATGAAGCCACGGGAGCGCTACATTAGTTCCCCGGGCGGAACCACTTTCGACAGACGGATCGTTCTGGGAAGTTGAGTGCGTCGGAGTCCTCCATGCTCTCCAATGCGCGCGAGATAAAGGTCGACGTTCCGCGGCGCAACCAGTGACAAGCGGAAGCACCAGCTCGTAATCGTGACCGTCGGCGTCGACGACGCGTTTGGATTGCGACGATGAAGACGGCGACGGAGAAGGGCGTGACAGAATGACGGAAGCTTTCGTAGCCAAAGTACCTTCTGAACCATTCGTCTCCGCAGAGAGTGCCTTCGACATCACGTACTCGCCCTCGGGAGAGAACGCGTGTCCGCACAAGTTAAGTTCCAGGAGTGCGGTGTTGACCAAGAACTTCTTGTCCTTTTCATCCTTCTCCTCCTTCTCGTCCTTAGCGCGTTTCTGCGCCTTGGGGAGAAGTGCGTTCGCGAAAGCTTCAGCCACCGAATCGTCCATGCCGGGATTATCAGAGACGTCGAGCACGGCGAGCGAGGCGTTGAAATACCACTTCCCGGTCTGCACGTTTTTATCCGGGCCGAGAAGTCTCGCGATCGAGCGGCAACCTTCAGACTCAAGGCAGTTACCAGAGAGGTTAAGCGTCCTGAGACCTGAAGGAAAGCATCGGTCACCGTTGTCGTTTGAGACCGGCCGCAGCGCTCCAACGAGCGCGCCTGCGCCCTTCGGTCCGATTCCGCAACCCGACAGATCCAGCGTGGTGAGCGTGGTGTTGAAAATCGTCGTGAATTGCCGCGTGCGCGAGCCGTTCGCGCAGGGTTTGGGCTGAAGAGTCGTCGCGATGGCAGCACACCCTTGGTCGCCGATGCGCGGATTATCAGCCAGACTCAGACCGAGTAGACTTTGGTTGTACACCCACACGCCATCCGTTTTTTGTCTGGGAGCGAGGGCGCTTTCCGCGAGAGCGGCGCAGCCTTCAGGTCCCACGTCACAACCGCGACCGTCGATTTCGCTGACGGACGCGGCGAAGACGCAGTCGTTCAGCGTAAAACCCGTCGTCGTCGTCTCTGGCCCAGACTTTTTTTGCGCGGCGACCCCCACGGTTTCTTTGCTCGTGTCGCCTGCGTCGTCCCAGCCCAACTGACATAACGGCCAAAGTGCAAGCGCCGCGGCTTCCGCGACCAGGTCCCCGCGCTTGAACCGCGCGCTCTTGTCGCGCTGTTCCTTCACGAGGAAAACTTCCGAGTTCCACACGCCGTGCGCATCGAGAAGTTTCAAGGAGAATGTCACGACACCCCCCGGAGAAAAGTGGAGCTTGAGCGCATCTCGGCACGCTCGCCTTATGAAATCCGCCGCGGATGCATCGGAATCTAAACCCTTCGTGGGGGAAATGCACGCGTACTCTTGCGTCGCCTGAGTCATTACGGTCATGTCCGCGTCGCTCAGCGCGTTCGGCGAAGCGACGCCACTCATCGAAAGCGCTTCTCGAGTATTTGAAAACAGCTCTCCATGGTCGGTGATGATACCCTGCAGGACATTTTCGTCGTTCCCGTTCAAAGGGATCACGCTTTCTCCGAGGGCTGCGCCCACTTCGCTCAGCGCTTGGCTCAAAAAGTCCACGGAACGCGACTCCATCTTCGACGCCACGCGGCGAGTAGTCACCCAATCGCGGCGCGAAAGCTTCGCGACTGGCCTTCCGGCTGAGCGGTATCCCTCCGGCGCCAAGCCCATATCCGCGGCAGGATCTGGGGCGACGCGCGGTGTCGCGGCGTTCGTGGGTGGTGGTGGCATGGCATCCGAGGCGCGTGCACCGGACGCCGTCTCTGGCGGTCCGGCGCCGTCGCCGACCCTTGCGCGTTTCGAAGGGGGCGCCGCGTCCCACGCTTCCGCCGTCGGCGTCGCGTTCGCGGCTGCTTCCGCATCTGCACACGCCCGCACCGCGGCTCTCCACTGCTCCACGTTTTTGGGACATCTGTAAATGAACCGAAAAGAATTTTTAAGCGTCGTGTTGTCTCTGAGAACGTTCGTGGGCCCGCCGAATGCGATGATGTCGCCATCCTTCAGCGGAACGGGACCCGTGGGAATGAGGTTTCCATTCAAGTAGGTCCCGTTCAGCGTGTTCTTGTCCATGAGGTAGTGAACGCCCTCGGTGTCGCAATGGATTTCCGCGTGCTGGCGCGACAGCAGACTCGGGACGAGCTTGCAGTCGAGCATCACGTCGTTCTTGTGTGCGTGACGGCCGACGGTCAGCGAACTCAACGACCCAGGCTCGGGCAACGAGATCTCGTCGGGGAGTGACGGTGTAGCTGGCACGTCCGTCGACAGACGCTGGAGCTTTGCGTACGCCGGCACCGTCGAGGCGATTCCAGAGCCCGGCCCTGAAGAGCGCGGCGCTGTCGACCCTGGTCCATCTGCGCCTGCGCCTGGAGGCGGCATGGAGCCAGCTGCCTGCGAGGTCGTCGTCGGTTCGTGTGACCCGAGATCTGAACAATTTCCGGCTCGCCCTCCCCTGCTCCGTCTGCCACGGACGTCGCTCTCGCGCGCACCGTCCGCCGCTTCACCGATATTCGCCGCCTCTTCGGACCGCTTTCGTCCGCCCATGCCGACCAGTGGTGACACTGACGGTGGCGACCCAACCAATGGTCGGCCGCGAGCCATTTTCGAAAGGAGCAGTTTACGCGAAACGAGGGGTGCCAACAATTTGTCAAACGAACTGACATGACTGAGGAGGTGGATTTCACGGGTGAACACGCATTTCGCGTTCATAGCTACAACCTATCGCGTCTAATACGCACTACGAAATTACGTCTACGTGCCGCGCACGGATTCTCCTCGGCTCAGGCTATACGTCTATCGTCTCGCGCTCCCTCCCCCTCGGTCCTCCAGGTCCGCAACAACCGCGTCGACGTCCTCGTCCAGCGCCGCGTATCGCGACGCTTGGCTTTTCCGTTCCGGCGGCAGAGGGTCGCCCGCTGCTAAGAACACCACGAGCCCCGCGGAAACGACGAAGAAGGACGCGAAGAACGCGAGCACCGCGCGTATATCGCCGAACCCTCCGAAGAAAAAGACGCGCGCTACGAACGCCCACACGTCGCTGCTGAGCATGCCGACGTTGAACGCTGCCGCGCCGCACCGTCGGAGCACTTCCGGGACGAGCGAGTACATGGCGAAGAGCGACGCGGCGAACGTCGCGAGCTCGGCGATACCCGCGGCGCCTGCCGTGGCGTTGAGCCGTGCGAGGCTATCGAGCTCTAATGCGAGACACTGTATGCCGCTGAAGACGGCGCCGAACCCGCCGACGTGCGCGAGCACCTCCACCGCGGACGCGCCATCCAGAAGCGCCGCTTCCTGAAGCACGTTGGACGACGCGTACCCGAACGCGGCGAGGAGAACGATGAAATCCCCCAACGCGGGGTTCGAGCCCGCGTCGTTCGCTCCGCGCACGTACGCGTCCGTCAGGACGAGGATCGCGAGACCCATCACGGAGGTGGCCCCACCCAAGACGTGTCTTCGCGAGTACACGCCGCCGAGCGCCGCGCGAGACAGCGCCATCGAAAACGGGATGGCCGCGCAGTCCAACAGGGTGACGCTCGTCAGGGAGGTGTACTGAAACGCCTTCACGATCAGATAGTTCGCCTGCGTGTCTATGAGCGCCAGCACCGCGTAGCGCGCCGTCGAACGGGTCGCGGGCGTGTCCTCCCACCTTCGCCACGGGTCGAACGGCGACCCGGATCTCCCCGCCCCCCCGGTCGAACCGTCGTCGATCTCCCCCGACGTGGCATCCGAGGCGAACGCCTCGGCGCGCGCGCGTCTGTCGCGGTCGCGCGCGCGGGCCCGCCACTCGGCCGGCACGTAGAACGCCGCGAGGAGGACGTATATGAAGAAGGACTGCCACGCGGGGAGGTTCGCGCCGCGCTCGACGAGCGCGGTGCTCGCCACCGCCGACGAAGCGGAGAGCAACGCCGTGACCTGCGCGAGCGCGAAACCCTGCGTCCACCTCGCGTCTGGAAGTCCCGAAGGAAACAGCACCTCGAACAGCCCCATCGCGAGGACGCTCGCGCCGGAGTCTCCCGCCCACGCGCGCGAGGGCGAGCGCGCGGTATCCTGACTGGGCGCGCGCCTCCAATGCGGTTTTTGTCTGCACTCTCTCTGCAAGAGAAGACTTGCAGAAACTTGCTTCAGCGTGCGTGCCCAGATGCCCAGTCTGCATGCTGCATCGAGTTCACGACCGTTTAGAAAGCCCGAAATCCGACCTGGCCGAGTGAGTGGTGGACGAGGTGGTCGATTTTCGAAAAGTGCCACACGCAGCGCGCGCGAGGCGCGCACGTCGTCGCGACCTTCGACCAGGCGCGCGTCGTATACTTCGTTGG
>Ga0209666_1001722_pt1 | contig 16635 bp, 7 predicted proteins | sample SaaInlV_125m_DNA_FD_184679 | JGI IMG/M metagenome (GOLD analysis project Ga0209666, IMG submission 184679) | Marine microbial communities from expanding oxygen minimum zones in the Saanich Inlet - Saanich Inlet SI037_S3LV_10m_DNA (SPAdes)... | ecosystem: Environmental > Aquatic > Marine >...
CTAAAAATGAAATTTTATTTGCTAATAGTGAAGCTTTACTATTGTTCAATGGTACAAGTTGGAATAACTACAGTTCACCTAATGGTAGTATAGTACGCTCTGTAAAAAATATTGATGATAAAATCTATATAGGATCTCACTCTGATTTTGGTTTTTTTCAAAAGTCTAATAATGGAGTATTAGTATATACCTCTCTTGTAGAAAAATTAAATTTAATAATTGAGGAGGATGAAGAGTTTTGGAATATTTTGCTTTTAGATAATTGGATAATTTTCCAATCAATTTCTAGGTTAATTTTTATAGACAAAAATAATAATGATGTCAAGTATTTGAAGTTGAAAGGGATAATTAATAATTCTTTCTCAATTGATAAGCAAATATATATAGCTTTAAACACAGGACTTTTTAAATTAGTCAATGGTCAGTCAGAACTTGTTATTGATAGTAATCAATTACCTTCTCAAATTGTAAATATTTTCAATTCTGAAAATGGGTTATTGATTCTTACATCTAAACACGGCTTTTATTTAGAAAAATCACCTGGCGTTTTAATTAGAGTTAATTCTTCTTTAGATTCTTTAAACGATGGTTTTTCTATTTTTTCTGCAATTCAATTACAGGATTCTTCTTATGCACTTGGTTCAGTAGGTCAAGGTTTATTTCTTTTAGATTCTGATTTGAAATCATTAAAAAAAATTGACAAGTCTAGAGGGCTTGCTAATAATACTGTTCTTTCACTATATGAGGATACAAAAAATAATATTTGGCTAGGTCTAGATAATGGAATTACAGTAATCAATAATGATTCTCCATTTTCTATTTATTCTGATAGTGATGGTGTTCTTGGAACTATTTATGCTACAAAGCTGTTTAACAAAATCCTATATGTAGGGACAAATCAAGGTTTATTTTTCAAAAAATACAATACTGATGAGCCTTTTAGACTTATCAAAGAAACAAGTGGGCAGGTTTGGAGTTTAATTGAGATAGATAACACATTGTTTTGTGGACATAATAACGGGACTTTTATTGTGTCGAATGGGAGTGTTAAAAAAATATCAAATACTAACGGTTCATGGACCTTTAGAAAAATATCTAATGATTCATCTGATGTTTTGGAGGGTAGCTATTATGGATTAAAGATTTTATCTAAAGTGAATGAACAATGGATTGTTAAAAATAACATCACAGGTTTTGACATATCCTCTCGTTTTTTTGAAATTTCTAATAATGGAAAAATCATTGTTAGTCACGGTTATAAGGGGGTTTATAAACTTTCTGTAAATTCAGATTTTACAAATATTATTGATTATGAACTTGATTCTATAGCATTAAAAGGAGGAAATACTAGCCTTGCTAAGTTTGATAATAACATTTATTATAATTATGATAAAGGAATGTTAAAGTATAATTCTCTTTCCAATGATTTTTCAAAGGACACGCTGCTTTCAAATTTATCGTCTAAAGATTTATTGTATGGAATTATTAGAAATGATTTTGACGGTAAACTATGGCTGTTTTCAGAAAATAACATTCATTATGTATACAAGGATTTAGTTTCAGGAAATAAAAAAGTAAGTTCAATAGTGTCTACCAATCAGCTAAGAAGAACAGTTTTTGAAAATATTTCTAAAATTGATGAATCTAATTATGTTATAGGAACTAATAATGGTTATATAACTCTGGATTTAGATAAATATAAATTATTGCCACCAAAAGTTAACATTAGTAAGATTGAGTCATATGAATTAAATCAAAATCCCATCTCTGTAAATAATGAAGAATTTATTCAATTTGAATCTAGCTTTAATAACTTAAGATTTCATACAAATGTTTCAAATTATCAAAAATTTCAACCCATCACTTTTGAATATTTATTGGAGGGATACCTTCCAGAGTGGGTTTCAGTCAAAGAATCGCCATTTATTGAGTTTAATAATTTAAAGCCTGGAGATTATGAATTTAGAGTTAGAGCAAGAGTTGGAGATTTTTATTCTTCAAATGTAGATTCAATATCTTTTTCAGTTGAAAGTCCATGGTATTTTTCAAATTTTATGATTGCCAATTACTTCTTAGTTTTTGCTATTGTTTTTTTTCTGTTTAATAGGTCTTATGAGAAGTATTATCGAGAAAAAGAACAAAAAATCATTAGAACAAATCAAAATAAATTAGAGTTAATTGAAATAGAAAAAAAACAAGCTTTAATGGCTGTGGAAAATATTAAACTTCAGAATGATATTGAAAGTAAAAACAGAGAACTTGCGGTTTCCACAATGAGTATGATTAAAAAAAATCAATTCTTGAGTAAAATCAAATCCGATTTAAAAAAGTCTGAATCAGGAGATAAAATATTTTCTGTTATTAAAATGATTGATAGGAATTTAAATAATAAGGACGATTGGAAGTTTTTTGAAGAAGCTTTTAATAATGCTGATAAGGATTTTCTCAAAAAAGTTAAATCAACTCATCCTTCATTAACAAATAATGATCTAAGGTTATGCGCATACTTAAGATTAAACTTATCATCAAAAGACATAGCACCTTTACTAAATATTTCTTTAAGTAGCGTAGAAATTAAGAGATATAGACTCAGAAAAAAGATGCAACTTACCCATAATGAAGGTTTAACTGATCATTTACTTAGTTTATAGTTTTCATAATATTATTTCACATTTATACGATACTAGCTATACAAAACCTATACATTTGTATTGTTTTACAATTCAATTAAATACTTTTTAATCCTTTATTTTATCAATTTCAACCTATTAATAGTGATGTTTTAACTAATTTGTTAATAATAATAATGTATTAGTGTCGAATTCATAATTTGTATAGGTTATTTATGTTTGCTTAACAATATGTTTTATTTAAGTTTAAGCTTTCTTAACAAAAAACATATATGAAAACAAAATTATTATCATTAATCATCTTATTTGGATCCCTTTTTATGGTAGCGCAAGACTCTACCCTAGTAGGGTCCGTATCGGATTCATCAACTGATGGTCCTTTGCCTGGTGTAAGTGTAATTATTAAAGGTACGCAGACTGGTACTACTTCAGACTTTGACGGAAATTTTAGTTTGACTGGTGTATCTTCTGGTGATGTCATTCAATTCTCTTATCTAGGCTATGTAACTCAAGAAGTACAAGTTGCAAATTCGTTTAACATCAGCGTTTCTCTTGATGAGGATGTTGAAGCTTTAGACGAAGTTATACTTGTTGGGTACAGCACGCAAAAAGCATCTAATATTTCTGGAGCTGTTACTACAGTTTCTGGTGAGGATGTTGAAAGATTAAAACCTACTAGAGTTGAAGAAGCTCTTCAAGGTCAATCAGGTTTAAATGTTATATCTTCTCCGAATCCAGGAGGAAAGCCGTCTATATTAATTCGTGGTATAACTTCATTTTCCGGTACTGATCCGCTTGTTGTTATCGATGGAATTAATTCTTCACTCTACGATGTGGATGCGCTTAGTTCTTCTGACATAGAATCTATTTCTGTGCTTAAAGACGCTTCTACAACAGCTCTTTATGGTGTTAGAGGTGGTAATGGAGTTATAGTAATTACTACTAAATCTGGTAAAAAGAATCAAGAAACTCAATTCACTTTAGATACTTCATACGGAGTTCAAGAAGTTGAAAATTTCATTGACGTCTTAAATGCTGCTCAGTATGCTGCTATATTAAATGAAGGAAGTGTAACGTCTGGAGGTTCTTTATTATTTACAAATCCTTCTGCATTTGGTGTTGGTACAAATTGGCAAGCTGAGTTATATGATTCTGCTCCAATTTCAAACACTACTTTATCTGCTTCAGGAGGTTCTGACACTACAACTTATTTTCTTTCTGCTAGTTATTTAGCTCAAGAAGGTGTAGCTGCTGGTGGTGATAAAGATTTTTACGACAGATCTACATTAACTGCAAATTTTGTTACTGATTTAACTGATGATTTAAAAGTTTTATTTAATACTAAATACTCTAATTTACAAGGTAACGGTAACGGAGGTAATCAAGTATTTAATGCTTTAAACTTTGATCCCTCAGTTTCTCCAATGGAAGATGGTGTTTACGGAATGAGTAATACAATTACTCAAGAAGTAATAAATCCTCTTGCTGGAGTTGCAAATTCTTATGGTGATAATAAAACTGATAAAATTATAGGTAAAGTTGAATTACAATATGATTTATTAGATAATCTTAAAATTACATCAAGATTAGGTTATTCAGGTATTTGGCAACAATCCAAAGGATTTACGCCATTACAATATTATGGAGTTGGTCACAACAGAACTAATGCTAACGCTGACTTAACACCAAGAACAGAAGATGACCACAATAGAGTTTCTGAAACAAAACAAAACTGGTTCAACTACACATATGAACTTTTTGGTAATTATGACTTCTCAATTGACAATGCACATAACTTTAATGTTTTTGCAGGATTTACTATTGGAAAAAGTACTTCAAACGGTTTAAGTGGTAGTAACGTAGATGTTCCATTTAATTCTTGGACTTATGCTGACCTAAGTTCTGCTTCTGGTGGAATTGAAGATCAAACTACAGGATCTTGGCAAGGAGTTAGTAGAAGTGTTTCTTTAATGGGTAGAGTTGAATATGATTTTAACGAAAAATATTTAGCTTCTGTTACTGTAAGAAGAGATGGATCTACAAGCTTTGGTAAAAACAACAAATTTGCAATTTTCCCATCTGCTTCACTTGGTTGGGTAGCTTCAAACGAAGACTTTTTTAATTCTTCTGTTGTTGACTTCTTAAAAGTTAGAGCAAGTTACGGATCTGTAGGTAATGATAATGCTAGCCCTCAGTTCGGAACTATTTCTACTTTTCCAAAATATACTTTTGATGGAAATATTATTAATGGATCTACATTACTAGGAATTCCTAATAATGATGTATCATGGGAAAATCAAATTCAAACAAATGTTGGAGTTGACTTAAGAATGTTTGATTCTAAATTAAGTTTTACAGCAGATTACTTTATAAAAACTGTTGATGATCTTCTTTTTAGCCCAACACTTTCTTTATACTTAGGTATACCTGCTTATCCAGTTGCTAACATTGGTAAAACAGAAACTAAAGGTTACGAAATTAGCTTATCATATGGTGATGAAATCGCCAAAAACGTAAGTTTTAATACTACATTTAATTTTACAACTGCAGAAAACTTAGTTGAAGAAATTAATAATGGAGACAAATACATTTGGGGTTCTGGATATGGAATACCATATAAGAACTTAACTCAATTTAGACAAGGTGAGTCTCCAGGTATTTTCTGGGGTTACAAAACTGATGGAATTTTCCAAACTCAAGCAGAAGTTGATGCTCACGCTACTCAATCAAATGCTCAGCCTGGTGATATTAGATTCGTTGATGTTGATGGAAATGGAAAGATAGATGGTGAAGACAGAACTAAAATTGGAGATCCATTCCCTGACTTTACTTTAGGTTGGAACTTCAATTTAAATGTGTCTAATTTTGATCTTTCTGTATTTACTTACGCATCTGTAGGAAATGATATCTACAGAGGTTATGAAAGAGGACTTAACTACACTAACAAATCTGCGTCTGTATTAAACAGATGGACAGGTCCAGGAACAAGTAACACTGAACCAAGATATAGTTTTGTTGACGGAAATGACAATAGTAGACAATCTGATAGATATGTTGAAGATGGTAGTTATTTAAAAATTAAAAATATTCAGTTGGGTTACAATTTCCCACAAGGAGCTGATTCTCCATTTACTGATGTTAGAGTGTATGCAAGTGCAAAAAATGCTTTTACATTCACTGATTACACTGGATATGACCCAGAAATTTCTAACGGTGGAAATACTGTATTAGATACTGGAGTTGATAGAGGAACTTATCCTTCTCCTAGAATAATAACATTAGGATTTAAACTTAAATTTTAAAAATATTTCAAATGAAAAATAAATTATACAAAATTATTTTATTAGTCTTTATCTCTGTGGGCTTTGTAGCTTGTGAAGATTATGTTGACTATGAAGCATCAGAAGGATATACTATCGTTGCTGGTGACTATTTTACAAAAGCAGCTGATTACGAAGCAGCTTTAGTTGGAACATATGATGTTCTACAATGGAACATATACTCTGTAATGATTGGAGATATGGCATCTGGAAATTCTTATTGTGGCGGAGAAAGTGCAACTGATGTTATCGGATTGCAAAAAATCGACGACATGATTCATAATCCTGTTAATGATCAATTAGAGTCTACATGGAAATGGATGTATGAAGGAATAAATAGAGCGAATTACCTAGTTGAAAACAAAGACAAAGTTGAGTTTTCTAGAAAAGCTGAATTATATGGTGAAGTTCACTTTTTAAGAGCATACTATTATTTTGAATTAGTTAAAATATTTGGAGGTGTTCCATTATTCACTGAGTCAAGATTAACCGCTGGTGATTCTGCAACTTTATCAAGAGCGTCTTCATCTGAAGTTTATGCTCAAATTGAAGCTGATCTTCAAGCTGCAATCGCTGCATTACCAGCCGCTAAAAGTTTAGATGGTAGAGCTACAGCATTTACAGCTCACGCACTACTTGGGAAAGTTTATCTACACCAAGACAAATTTGATGAAGCTGCTAGTATTTTAGAGCCTTTAGTTGGTCTTTACTCTTTAGCTCCAGATCTTCAAAATGTATTTTTAAGATCAGGAGAAAATGGTTCTGAGTCAGTATTTGAGGTTCAGTACTCAAAAAATTCAAACTGGTGGGATTGGGGATTCCCTCAAGGTTCTGAAGGTAACTTTGGAATTATTCACCACGGAATTAGAGGATATAATGGTTCAGTTTATTCTCAAGGATGGAGTTTTAATGTTCCAACACAAGAGTTATATGACTCATACGCTGCCGGAGATTCTAGAAGAGATGTAGCAATTTTGGATATTCAAGCTTGGTCTGATGCGACCGGTGCGGAATATGCTGAGGGTTATGAACACACAGGATATTTTAATCACAAATATATCCCAAGAGCAGGATCTACTGCAGCTCAAGGAGAGTTAAACTATGAAATGAACTATAGAGCTATAAGATATTCAGACGTTTTATTAATGGCTGCCGAAGCTAATAATAGAAAAGCTAGTGCTGATGATGCTAAAGCTCAAAATTATTTAAATCAAGTTAGAGCTAGAGCATTTGGAAATAGTTCTCAAGCTTCTTCCTCAACTGGGGCAACTTTAACTCAAGAAATCTGGGATGAAAGAAATTTTGAACTTGCAATGGAAGGACATAGATTTTTTGATTTAGTTAGAACAGGTGAAGCTTCTTCTAAAATTTCAGGATTTATTTCTGGAAAACATGAGGTTTTCCCAATTCCACAAACGGAAATTGATATTTCAGGATTAACTCAAAATGCTGGATACTAACATATAACATTATATAAATATGAAAACAATAAATAAATTTTTTACTTTACTTTTCGTTTTTACGGCATTTGTAAGCTGTAAGGAAGACTTTTTAGAGGAAACTGACTTTGGTATAGTAGCTCCTTCAAACGTAAATGCGACTTTTAATATTACACAAGACAATACAGGACTTGTGACTATAACTCCAACTGCTGTTGGTGCTATAAAATTTGACGTTGATTTTGGTGACGGAAGTGAAATTGCTACTGGCATTGCTGCAGGAAAACACGTTAAGCACACCTTTACGGAAGCTACTCACTCTATTGGAATAACTGCAATAGGTTTAGGTAACTTAAAAACTGCTGCATCAGTTGAACTAATGGTATCATTTAAAGCTCCTCAGAATTTAGTAGTAGCAATGACTAATAGCACTACTGTTTCAAGACAAGTAGATGTTGTTGCAACTGCTGATTATGCTACAACGTTTGATGTTAGTCCTGGTGTTGACGGTGCTGAAAATGTTAGCGCAAATATTGGTGAAACTGCTTCTTATAAATACGATGCTGCTGGAACATACACAATTACTGTAACTGCTAAAGGTGGTGCTATAGAAACGACTAGTTTTTCACAAGATTTTGAAGTAACTGCGTTAATGCAACCTGTTGCATCGGCCCCTACACCAAAAGACAGACCTTCTTCGTCTGTTATTTCTGTTTATAGTTCTTCTTATGCTGCACAAGCTGTTACAAATTTTAACGGTTTCCCAGACTGGGGACAAGGTGGACAAGGAAGCAGCTGGGCTGAATTTGATTTAAATGGTGACAAAATGTTACAATACGTAAATTTAAGTTACCAAGGAAATCAGTTTGACGCTGTAGATTTGTCAGGAATGGAGTACGTTCATATGGACGTTTGGACTGCTGATGTTGATAAATTAGAGTTATCTATCATTCAAACTGCAATTCCTCAAGAAACACCAATAGTTACTGATTTAGTTAAAGATGAGTGGAACAGTATAGATATACCTTTATCTTCATTTACTGATTTAGGTCAAGCTGTAACGGCTATCGATCAATTAAAATATGTTGGTACGCCATGGGCTGCTGGTTCAGTTTTTATTGATAATGTATATTTTTATAAAGCTTCAGAGGTTAAACTTCCAATAAGATTTGACCAAGAAGAAAAATTTGCCGGTGTTGGTGGTGCTTCTGTTGAACTATCAACTGACCCTGACGATGCTACTAATAATACTGCGAAAGTTACTAATGGTGGAAACGACTGGGAAACTGCAGAGATTATGTTAGATGTGCCAATAAGTATCACATCTGGTGGAGACAATAAATACTCTGTGAGAATTTATTCTCCAGATGATGCTGCTCATGCATTAATGATGAAGTTAGAAGAAAGCGGAGCTAATGAGTTTATTGAATTATCTCAACCTTTCCAAGGAAAAGGATGGAATACAGTTAATTTTGACTTTTCAACTATCACAGCTCAAGCGTGGCCAAATCCTGGTGCTGCTTGGGATGGAAATGCAGATTTTAAAAAATTAGTATTCTTTATAGACGGTGGATCGTCAACTCCTGGTGTTTATCATCTTGATGACGTTGCTTTAAATAGTCAATTATATGGTTTACCTATTTATTTTAACGACGCTTTAATTCCTTTTGCTGGGGTTGGAGGTGCTTCGTTTGAAATGTCTACTGATCCAGACGATGCTACCAATAATACTGGAAAGCTTACAAACGGAGGAAACGACTGGGAAACTGCAGAACTTATTCTTGAAAGACCTATTAGCATAGTAAGTGGAGCGGACAACAGCTTTTTTGTTGATATATATTCTCCAGACGATGCAGAACATGGTTTAATGATGAAGTTAGAACAAAGTGGAGCTAATGAATATATAGAATTAGCTAAGACATTTAAAGGTAAAGGATGGAACACAGTTCATTTTGATATGTCTACTGTTACAGCTCAAGCGTGGCCAAATCCTGGTGCTGAATGGGACGGAAATGCAGATTTCAAAAAATTAGTATTTTTTGTTGACGGAGGATCTGCAACACCCGGAGTTTATCATTTTGATAACATAGAGAAGAGACCAGCTGTTGGACTTCCAATAGATTTTAGTACCACTATTCCTTTTAAAGGAGTTGGAGGAGCTGCTTTCGAATTTTCTACTGATCCTGACGATGCTACTAATGCAACTGGAAAAGTTACTAACGGAGGAAACGACTGGGAAACTGCAGAGTTAATTTTAGATACACCTATTAGTATCGTTAAAGATGCAACTAACTCGTTTACTGTTAAGATTTATTCTCCAGATGCTGCTGCTCATAAACTTATGATGAAATTAGAGCAAAGTGGAGCAAATGAATACATTGAATTATCTCAAGACTTCCAAGGTGCTGGATGGAATACTGTAACATTTGATATGTCAACTGTTGGAGCTCAAGCATGGCCAAATCCTGGTGCTGAGTGGGACGGAACTGCTGATTTCAAAAAATTAGTATTCTTTATTGATGGCGGATCTGCAACACCTGGTGTGTATCATTTAGACGATATAATAAAGAACTAATAAATTTTAAATATTTAAAAACATGAAAAAAAATAATTTATTACTTAAAACAATCTTCGCTTTTACACTCCTTGTTTTTATTGGCTGTGAGAAGGAAGAATATACTCTTGGAGCTATAACTGCACCAAGTGGAATAAGCATCACTGCGGAAATAGTTGGAGCAGATGCTGATAATCCTAACGGAGACGGAACGGGTGTTGTTCATTTTACAGCTACTGGATCTGACGTTATTACTTGGAAGTTTATTCAAAATGGTGTTGAAAGAATGGTGCCATCTGGAAAAACTACTTATGCTTTCAGTAATCTAGGTTTAAATACATATACGGTTAGTGCTGTTGCTATTGGAGCTGGAGGTTCATCCTCTGATGCTGCTACAAACGTTGAAGTTTTAGCAACTTACAATCCTCCTGCAGCATTAATTGCTAAGATAACAACAGGAACATGGAGAGTGCCAATTGAAGATGGAGCTCATATGGGTGTTGGGCCTTACGATGCTACCACAGGAGTATGGTGGACTGCAGGACCTGGTGATAAATCGACAACAGGAATGAGTGATGACACTTATAAATTTAACGCAGATGGAACATTTACATTTGATGTAGGTGCTAATTCTGAAATTTTTGGAAAAGGACATGCTTTGTCTACAGATTTTGGTGGACTTAGAGATCAAACACCTGATGGTAACGATGATGTAGAAAATTTCCCTGTTACTCAAGATGATGTTGATAAATTATCTGGTACTTGGTACATAACTGCACCTGGTGGAGTAGAAACTATAAATTTTAGTGGACTAGGATTTGTAGGCTTTTACACTAGCTCACATGCTTATGAAATTTTAGATAGATCTGGTGACAATTCAATGTCACTAAAGAACTATTATACTCATGAAAGTAATGCGTGGTTTTGGACAATCACAAATAGAGAATAATTTTGTTTTAATCTAAAAAAACCTGGATAATTAATTTTGTTCAGGTTTTTTTTTAATTTATTTTTAAATATGCTTAGTAGAATTTTTTTTAAGATTTTTTCTTTTGTATTGTTATTAGTTTTAGGGTGTTCTTCTGGAGTTGAAGATGACGGGGGAGGTGTTGGGCCAGTAGATCCTCCAACTGAAATAATTCCTACAAATTTAAGTGTAAGTATTTCTATTGAGGGAACAGATTCTAATAATCCTAATGGAGACGGATCTGGTCTTGTTAAATTTTCTGCATCAGCCACAAATGCTGTTTCATACAGTTATAGGTTTGGAACAGGCGACTCAACAAATTCGAGTGGCCCTGTTGAGTTTACATACACTGATGTAGGTACTAAATCTTATAACGTTAAAGTATTTGCATATTCCTCCACAAATCATTCTATAAGTTTCGACAAAACTATTACTGTTTATGTTAAACCGTTTGCAGAACCAACTATTTTAGAATTATTAGCAGGCGACTCTTCAAAAACATGGCAAATTAACGCTGCTCAAGATGCTCATTTTTCTAATGGAGCTCAGGACAAACAGTATCCAACATTTTGGGAAGCATATTCATTTTCAAAATCAAATTCTGGATTCTACGATGATGAATTTACTTTCAATGTAAATGGTACTTTTCAACATAAAACTAATAATACAGTTTTTGGAAAAGGAGTTCATTTAAATTCTGATTTTGGAACAACTTCTTCTACAACCAATAGCGACGGAGATATAGAAAATTATCCTTTAGATAATTATGAGACTACCTTTTCTGTAAAAAAGGAAGATGATTTGGATAAAATTGAATTAGGTGCAAAAGGTTTTCTTGGTTTTTATGTTGGCCAGCAAAATTACACCATTGCATGTTCAGATGAAAATAATATTTTGATTAGAACTGTTGATGACAGTGACATTGCATGGTACTTATGGCTGACTAGTGAAACAGTTTCTGATATTCCTTCTAAAGATCAATTTACTAACTTAGTTTGGTCTGATGATTTTGATTACACAGGAGCCATAGATCCTGATAAGTGGACTCACGAAGTCAGAAACCAATGGTATAACGAGGAAGTTCAATCTACTACTGATTTATTAGAAAATTCTAAAGTTGAAGATGGTAAGTTAAAAATAACAGCCATTAAGAAATCTAACGGAGATTATACTTCTGCAAGAATTAGAAGCTTCCAAAAACAAGATTTTACATACGGAAGGATTGATGTTAGAGCTAAAATGCCTTCTAAAACTAACGGAATTTGGCCTGCTATTTGGATGTTAGGATCAAATTATCCTAATCCAGAATGGCCTGCTTGTGGTGAAATTGACATTCTTGAATATGCTCAATCAAATTCTTTTAGAGCTCAATCTACTGTTCATCATCCTGATAACCACGGAGGAGGAGATTCCTATACTCGAACTGATTATAATGATCTTCACGAAAAGTTTTATACCTATTCATTAGTTTGGACAAAAGAAGCACTAACGTTTTATGTTGAAGACAAACCACACCACATTGTTGGAAACTCTTGCGCATTACCATTTAATTGGGATTTCAATATAATATTGAATTTTGCTATGGGGGGTACTTTCGGAGGTGAAATTGATTCTAGTTTTACTAGTGAAACAATGGAAATAGATTACGTTAAAGTTTATCAATAAATTTTTTTAAAAAAATAATATTTAAAATGCGAAAAATTCTACTACTTATTTTCTTTTTAATTTTTAATTTTTCTTTTTCTCAAGGGCTTAAAACCAGTGGAAAAAAAATAGTTGATAAAAATGGGAATGAAGTTTTGTTAAGAGGAATGGGTCCTGGCGGATGGCTTGTAATGGAAGGATACATGAACCAATCAGCTGGACTAGCCGGTCCACAACATGAAATTAAAAATAAACTCATTGAATTGATGGGTAAGGACAAAACTGAAACCTTTTTTGCAGAATGGAGAAAAAATCATTTCACTAAAAGAGATGTTGACTCCTTGGCCGCTTGGGGCTTTAATAGTATTAGACTTCCTATGCATTATAATTTAATGACTCTTCCAATTGAAGATGAACCAATTGCCGGAGAAAATACTTGGATTGAAGAAGGTTTTACTATTATTGATAATTTACTTGAATGGGCTAGGCCACATAATATGTATGTTATTTTAGATATGCATGCTGCACCTGGTGGTCAGGGTTATAATGCAGACATTTCTGATTACGATTCTTCAAAGGCTTCGCTATGGGAAAGTACAGCTAATCAGAACAAACTTGTTGCACTTTGGAAAAAAATTGCTGAAAGATATAAAGATAATGAGTGGATAGGTGGTTATGATTTAATTAATGAAACTAACTGGGATCTTCCTGGTGGAACACTTCTAAGAGAAGTATTTGAAAGAATAACTGATGCAATTAGAGAAGTAGATAAAAATCATATTATTTATATTGAAGGTAATGACTATGCTAATAACTTTACTGGTTTAACACCACCTTGGGATGATAATATGGTTTACAGTTTTCATAAATATTGGAGCACTGTAAATGATGACGATTTGGATTGGATACTACCAATGAGAGATCAACAAAATGTTCCTCTTTGGATGGGTGAATCTGGTGAAAACTCTAATACTTGGTACACCAGATTTATTTCGTTACTTGAAAAAAATGATGTAGGTTGGGCTTGGTGGACTATTAAAAAAGTTGGTGATATAGACAGTCCTTTTTCAGTCAAATTAAATCCAGGATATCAAAAAATATTAGACTATTGGAAAGGCGAAGGTGATAAGCCGACAGAAGAAGAGGCCTATGCTGCAATGATGAAACTTGCGGATAATTTACTTATTGAAAATTGCTTGTATAGAAAAGATATTCCAGATGCAATGTTTAGGCAAACAACTACAGATGATGTTATTCCATATTCTGAAAAACAATCGATTCCAGGTAGAATAGACTTATCAGATTATGATTTAGGAAAAAATAATTTCGCTTATTATGATACTACTGTTTCTGATAACAGAGAAAACGGAGAGTTTAGTGCTTGGAATTCGGGCTGGAGATATAGAAATGACGGAGTTGATATTGAAGAAAATAATGATCTTAATAATAGTAATGGAAAACATATTGGTTTTACTAATAAAGGAGAGTGGATTTCTTATTCAGTTAAAGTTTTTCAAACCGGAGCATATAAGGCAGTAGCAAGAATAGCTTCCCAAGAAACAGGTGGTGAATTTCATTTGTCCTTGAACGATGAAGATATTACAACAACACAAAGTATTACTAGTACAGGCGGCTGGACAACATTTAAAAACCATTCAGATATTAATAACATTATATTAGATGAAGGGGAGCATATATTAAAAATTCATTTTGATAATGATATACCAATAAATATTAGTAGTATAAAGTTTGTTAGAACTGGTGCTGCTAGTAGTGTGGATTTCGCTGCTATCAACGGAAATACTGTTTCTGATGAAAAGTCAATTGAACTTTCATTTAATCAATCTGTTTCAAGTTCGTCAATTGAATCTTCTAAAGATGATTTTTCTATTGTAGTGAATGGATTAGAAAAAGAAATTAACACAATTTCATTATCACCCAACAAGCAAAGAAAAATTATTATAACATTAAAAGAAAATTTATTGTATTCTGATGAAATTGTTGCAAATTATTCTGGTTCTTCACTTAAATCAAATTCGGGTCAAGAATTAAAATCATTTTCAGATTTACTAATTAATAACACTTTGCAACAAAGATTTGTAATTCCTGGAAAAATTGAAGCTGAAGCTTCTAAGGTTAAATTTGGGTTTGGAATTGAAGATACTGAGGATGAAGGAGGTGGAAAAAACCTCGGTTACACTGACGCTGGAGATTATGCAGATTACTTAATATACACTAATAGTTCACAACCATATTCTGTTGACTTTAGAGTTGCAGCTCAAAATGGTACTGGTGAAATTGGATTATATATTGTAGATGCTACAGGAACTAGGGAATTTGAAATTTGTACTGTTGAAACTCCTAAAACAGATGGTTGGCAAACTTGGACAACAGTTACAGCAAACACAAAAAATATTGGTAAAGGTATTTTTACTTTAAGAATGAAAGTTTTAAAAGGAGGATTTAATTTAAATTGGTTTGAATTTAAAGAACCTGATTCAGATGGAGATGGGATAAAGGATTCTATTGATAATTGTTCAGATACACCTGAAGGTACTGCAGTAGATTTTACTGGTTGTCCGATTTTCACCCTGCCATTAGATAACAACAAAGTCTGGGTTACTAGTGCGAGTTGTATTGGTACTACTGATGGGTCTATAGGACTTAGTATTGAAGATGATAGTTATAATTACACTGTTACAGTTACAGACCAAGACGATCCTATTTATTTAGGCGCAGAGACAAAGACTGCTTCAGTGACTGGTCTTGGGACAGGTACTTACACGGTTTGCTTTAAAGTTGACGGTCAAGATGCCTACGAGCAGTGTTTTGAAGTTAATATTGGCGAACCTAAAGCCTTAAGCGCGTTTATAGATGTTGATAACGACAACAGAACTACTAGCATACAGTTAAGCGGATCTTCATCTTACAACGTTGAAGTAAACGGTCAGCGTTATGATGTGAAGGGAGATAAGTTCACAACTAATCTTCCAACAGGGCTTAGTATAATTAAGATCAGCACAGACTTAGACTGTCAAGGTATAATAGAAAGAGAGATCTTTATCTCAGAAGATATATTGTATTATCCCAACCCAACACCTGGAGATGTTAATGTGTATGTAAATGGTGAAGATAGTAAGGTAACAATGAGCGTGTTTAGCTCAAAAGGAGATCTAATCTTTACAAGAGAACAAGAGATACAATCCACAAGAAAAACAGATTTAGATCTGGGTGGTGTTCCAGCAGGTACTTACTTAGTAACCTTGGACGGACCAACAGTTAGAAAAACATTTAAAATAGTAAAACGATGAGAAACCAGATATTAAAATACTTTAGTTTTATGTTTACATTACTTCTTTTAAGCTGCGGCGGAGGCGGAGGAGATGACGGCGGCGGCGGAGGAGGTGGTCCAGTGGATCCACCACCACCAACACCACCAGGCAAGTCTACTTTAGTAGCTCCAGCAAACAACAAGACTTGTGAGACAGGAACTAGCGTATCGGATACTCAGAGTACAGTAGCATTTAGTTGGAACGCTTCGGCTAGTACCAATACTTATGATGTTAGAATTACTAATCTAAATACAAGTGTTGCTACAAACAAAAACGGAGTGTCTTCAACAAGCACAACAGCTACACTTGATAAAGGTGTTCCATATTCATGGAAAGTGACTTCAAAAAACACAAGTAGTACAACTACAACAGCAAGTGATACATGGAAGTTTTACTTAGCAGGCGATGGTGTTGTTAATTATGCACCGTTCCCAGCAGAGCTTAAAACTCCAGCATCTGGATCTACTGTCACGCTTAGTGATGGTAAAGCTACATTTACTTGGGAAGGAACAGATCCAGATAGTGGAGATACGCTTAGTTACACGGTTTATGTAGACAAGGTGGATGGTAAACAAACACCAACATCGGCTTTATCAAACTTGTCAGCTCAAACTGCTGATGTGGAACTAGATGCAGCTACTACGTATTACTGGAGAGTGAAATCATCAGACGGAACTAACGCGAGTTACTCCATTGTTTACTCGTTTAAAACGCAGTAGAGTTATAATTAAAATGTCTAAATTTGAGCT
>Ga0209666_1001724_pt1 | contig 16624 bp, 12 predicted proteins | sample SaaInlV_125m_DNA_FD_184679 | JGI IMG/M metagenome (GOLD analysis project Ga0209666, IMG submission 184679) | Marine microbial communities from expanding oxygen minimum zones in the Saanich Inlet - Saanich Inlet SI037_S3LV_10m_DNA (SPAdes)... | ecosystem: Environmental > Aquatic > Marine >...
GCCCCGCGGATTGATCAACGCAGGAGCAAATCCGATCAAACTGTCAGGTCTTGTTCTGCATTCTCGGACGACGAGCGCTGACTTAAGAAAACCCCGCAGCGTTCCGACGGCTCGCATCTATCTCTACGCAAGGAAATCTCCCGTCGTTGCTTCAACAGTTACAATAAACCTTGATATCGTCTGATTACAAACGGCCGGAGAGTAACGTGCGATGAATCCCAATTGGGCGGGTAAGAACACAGCGAGTGGTGAGCCGAATTGGAATAACAATTGATATAAAAATACAGAAAAATATATTATTACATATATATTCCGTCCGAAACATCCGTCCGGACGGATATCCGTCAGTAGACATAGGCACTATTATTGTACCTTCGAAGCGCGAAGGTAATACGAAGGTATTAATACCTTCGTTCGAAACCTTACCTTCGTTCGTAATTAATAAGCTTCGTAAAAAAATTATTAGATTTTATCTATTTATTGCTACGAAGGTAGCTAGCTACGTAGCAGTGCTTCTGTCTGTGAACGGATATCCGTCCGGACGGATATTTAGATGATTATCAGTCATCAAAATATGTAAACTTTCAATATTTGGACGAACTCCATTCAAAATTTACAGCGCCCGGGAGTAAATACACGTGGCGAAATACGATAACCTGATTGGCTGCAGTTCGAACGCAAGTCCTCCACTCAAGAATTCCTTCCTCCACTCAAGAATTCCTTCCTCCACTCAAATTAAAGACGAGGTGTTCTCATGTACTTGTATTCTCAAGATGTCTTCTCACGCTTTTTTCACGGAGCTACTCACGACATGCAAAATTAACAGACCCGTGCCATTTACGAGTCGACGTCGTCGCGGTTTTATCCCCATGACACAATTACCTGTGGACATATCAATAGAAGGCGAGACGACGATCGATGGGTTATTCGGTCTTGATGGAAGACTACGTCAGAAGTTGAGCTCAACAAACGTCCAGCGCATCTTTGCGGTACAAGCAGAAGCATGGCAGCGCACCGGTGGAGGCATTGGTTTCCATCGCGATCTTTGTATTTGCGCCCCCACTGGTAGCGGTAAGACGCTGGCATACGCGTTACCAATCGTCCATGCACTGGCTGAGCAAACTAGGTTGCCTCAGTTGCGGGCTCTTGTCGTTGTGCCAACAGGTGATCTTGCCTCACAAGTTGGCCAAGTATTCCAAACTCTCTGTCAGGCAGCAGGGCTGAAAGTATTGGTCGCGAGGGGTCCAACCCAATCAGCAGCATCTCATAAGTGCTACATCGATGACAAGCAGGAAGAGGTTATGTTTTCAGCCCCCACCAAACAGATTTTGTGGAACAAACCGGCGAATGCAGGCAGTGTGGGAACTTCCAACTCCATAGACAGCGGATCTTTCGCTTGCACTGATATAGTAGTGACGCCTCCAGGTCGCCTCGTCGCCTTAATTAGACAACTCGCCGGCATTTCTCTGGAACATCTACAAATACTGGTTGTTGATGAGGCTGACCGCATCCTCCGACAGACATATCAAGGCTGGCTTCCGTTGGTATTGAGCAGAATCGGTTCAAGGTCCCAGTTTGCATCTTTAGGAGACCGTGGCATTTCGACTAGACGCTTACGAAAACTTTTGCTATCAGCAACTTTGACACGTGATCCTGCTCGCCTTGCCCCCCTAGGTCTGAAAGCCGCGCGTGTTATTTCTATCAACAATTTATTGGTCGCAACGAACACCCGATATCAGCTTCCGTCAAGCCTAGTGGAACATGTTGTGATTGCAAGAGAAGACGCAAAACCTATGGTTCTCTGCGCACTTTTAAAGAGACTTGGAGCTGAGCCCGTTATTATCTTCACGTCTTCTGTTGGTGCGGCGCACCGCCTTTTCCGCCTCTTACATTCCATAAACGGATTGGCATCTTTGCCAGTTGAGTACAGCTCATATGCACCCCTCTCAAAACGTTCTAGCTCCCTTGAAATGTTCAGATCTGGACAGATCACAATACTTGTAGCCTCGGATGCAGCAACGCGGGGACTAGACATCGAGAACGTCGGAGCCGTGATTTCTTATGATGCACCTGAGCACCCAAAAACCTATGTTCACAGAGTTGGGCGCACAGCAAGAGCAGGACGTTGTGGACATGCGTATACGTTTTGTCGCCCAAATGAGGTAAACAAGTTTTATAGTATTCTCACAAAAACGGCACGGCAGGCTGAATTTCGAATGGCTAAACGGCTACATATGAGTGATGAAGAGTTGAGTGCTTTCTCATTGGAAGTGAAGCATGCACTGTGTGCTATAAAAATGGATATGTCGGCTAGTGGAGTGGGAATCGTTCATCCTCCGCAAGAAAAGCTACATTTTGAATCAGAGGTGACACGCGTGGCAGCCGATCAAGCAAGCCGCAACTTCCGGAAAGTTATTCACCATGGAAATCTTGTGGTCAAGCGGGAATAGTCCAGTCCAGTAGATGTATATTTTTTTCCCAAGAATTCAAGTTCGCGACTGGCAACATACATGCTTTAATGTGCACTGAGGTTGAACGATTAAAGCAGCCTCATTGAATATGTGAAGACATCAGACGATTAGTTGCAAGAACTGCCATCTCTGCTAATCCTTCGATTGATGACCGAGACACAACTTCGATGATTCCAGTGTCAATCTGAAAGTCAAGTTGCAAAAGGAACCATTCCGCATGGTCAACCCCTTTCACCTTTCCAGAGAAAAATACTTCACGACCATCTTTCCTAGAGATCGACTTCTGCGAGACAAGGGATATATTTTTCTGTTTCAATTTCACCACAGCATGACCAGGATCAAGCATTTCCGGAGCTGCCGCAATTTTTTCTTTGTGCCCGAAGATAAAGACTGGGGATTGCCAATGTTGAACGAAATGGTCAAATTCCATTTGGCTATCAGGTAGCGTGACGGCTTCTAAAGGTATTTGATCATTGAAATAGAATACATCATCATTCTGAAGAGATTTGACTGCAACTTGAAGTAGGGGAGATACTTTCCCTCGTGATGCCACGCCCAAGTACGACAACGGAATGATACATCTCCTGCTCTCACCAGGCGACACAATATCTACATGCGGTTGTACATAAGGAGCCAGCATGAAAGAATTCTTGTTAAATTGAAACTGGAATCCAGCCAATTGTCTCTGCGTTAAATTAGTGATGAGCAGATCGTATTGTGGCATGTTATCGTCATGGCCACACGCGATCACACCAGTAATCCTAAGTCCAGAGCTGGTATTTTCTGAAAGAAGAACATGTCTTCTGTCACTAGATGAAGCACACATAGTAGGGGCATCAATTTGGTTGGAAATCTGCCATAGGGATGGATTCTCCTGGTCGTAGTGTATTGTTTCCTCAACTGCTACAGGGACTGCCGACTCTAAAGTTGAGCCATGGTATGTGGTTGTCCCGATTCGATCCATTAGATCTGTCAGCATATCCACTCCTCGTGTCGTGGACAAGGGCGCGATCGCTGGATTCTGGCTACCAATGTTACACGTGTTGCTGGATTCTGCTTTAGCCGCAGTCTCCTCGCATAATTGTACACCACTGAGATTGGATGAGTGTGGCACGAATACGGAAGGGAGCTTATAGTACACAGAACTCAGTGTTGAAACTTGCCGGAGGAGTACTTGCAGAGTCTCAAGATCAAGGGACGCGCGATCATCAGTGATCATAGGCCTTGATGCCAGAACAACTTCTTTCGCGGCTTCAGGGTCCGACGAGAGTAGCCGCCAGTATATGTATGCTCTGTCACGGAGGTCCGGGTCGTCAGTATCGCTTGTCGCTTGATGCAAAACTTTTTGTATTAAGTTCTGTGGCCCGCTTGATGGTTTCTTAAGAAACAATTTGACTGTTGCAGTCAACAGCTGGAGTTGCACATCACTAGCTTCATCAAGAAAGGTGTCCAGGAAAGCCCCGATGAGCTCTTCTGCATTGTCAATGCGATCGGCATACTCGCCAATAATCCACACCATCGAAGCTTTTGCGTCTGGCTCATCTAGGGAATCAAGCGAATTGCAAAGCGTCCCAATAACACCCTCATACCTATCCGGATAGCGCCGAAATATATCTCGGATGACCACGATTGCTTCTTGAACAACATAATTGACCTTTGTCTTGATAAGATCAAGGAGCACACTGATGCAACGCTCCGCAGCGCCCTCGATTGAAATTGCGCATCGTCCGATAGCCAGTACAGATTTCCTTACGAATTCAACGTCCACCTCAGTTGCGTATTCTTTAAATTCCAGCAATACCTGTTTGGGCAAAATGAGGGGAGGGTTTGCTTGACATTTTCCAAGTATGCGAACAGAAGATTGTTTTGCAAGCAGCAGATCTATATGTTAGATTTAGAGTAGAGTGCAAGTAGGGGCTGACCTGCTCAATGTTATGATCAGAAGCGAGCTTCACCCAAGTAAAGGGTCATGATCACATTGATGAAGAGAATTGTAGTCGAAAATAGCCATGATGATCATGTTGATAAGGCACGTGAACATTTTCGCCACCCTGTATGTGTTGTGTGTTAAGTGCGGGCGAGTCTTGTGACAGATACTCTCCAAAATCAAAAGTTTTACTCACATGGTTTCGAGCTTTTCTTGCTTCACGTACGCTGGGTCATTGTACTTGCAGAAAAACACTTTGATTTCCTCCTGTAAAATTTCTGGGTACCTTTGGATTACTAAATTTATGTTTCGAAGTGCGACAAATTGTATTTCAGACTCTGCGCTCAAGAGAGTAACGAGAGGAGGAGCAAGCTTCCTGACAGCTTGGGAGACAACGTCGGATTGTCGGATGCACTGAACGGTATGTAATTGTTTGTCAGTCTCAGTGTCAGATCGTAGGTTGAGGGAAACTCTCATTGATTCTGTTTACGGGTGGACAAACCTCCAACTGGCTTACAATCACTTTAACAGCAGAAAGCACGACAGCGCAGTTAGCATGCTGTAAGCGGGGTGTCACGCGCTCAATAATACTTTCAGCTTGGCTATCATTGTTAGGAGAATAAGATGATATCGATTCAAGGATGAACACTTGGCCCCATTCGGTACACTCGTTCAAAGCGGCGAGCAGTTTGTTGACCGTGTTTGGTTCAAGAGCAAAGCTCCCGTGTGTACCGTAAGAGGTGCCCTGAACCTCTGCAAGAGCAGCAACTGCGTTGGCGACTACCATGGGGTTGCTATCAGCTAGTAGCTCTTGGAGTTGACGAAGAAATCCTCTATCCTGAACCAACTCTGGGTTGATATCGAACAGCTTTGCTACGCAAATAGCAGCTGTTTTCCTAACGTACGGGTCTTCATCCTAACGAAAGGGTCGTGGACACAGCAAGTTGGCAACAATTGGTGTCGAGATTAATCATCAGAGATTTGAAGGCACCCTTCAAGCACAGAACCTAACGCTGCACACACTTACCACAAGTGCACGTTGAAGCGGATCACATAAATACTCTGTGATTTTGTCAACGCGGATACAGCCCATAGTTCGCACGGCGAGAGCTCTGATCAGAGGGTTTGGGTCTTGCGTGTCCTTCACAGAAAAAAATCAATTATAGTTGTAGACGATTGTATGGCATGCCACCTTGACAAATGTGTTAACAGCGAGAATGGCCAGGTCTGGCTGATTTTTCGCGTAGTTTATCAAGTAAAGGTAAACCAGCTTTTTGAGCTCAACATTGTCAGTCTGCATGCAGTTCACGACGTCTGCAAAAAGCATGGAAACGTCCTTTCCGACAGTCATCGCAGCGATCACTAAATGTGTTAAAGGGTCGTCAGATCCCTGAAAGCGAGTTGAACCGTTCAGATTTCTCGGACCTTTTTTAACGGCGTCTTTCTTCCTATCTTTGTCCGGACTGTTAATTTCATCCCGCCACTCGGCGATCTCCCCTGAGGCGTGTTTCGTGAGTGACGTGGTTGGCACCAGCCGAGAAGAGAGCACGCGCCTTTCTTATGGGAAACGAAAAACTTCGCATCCCCTCCAGTCATCTTCCCGTTCCCGAACACCAGCAGGAACTTGTCGAGCGTGGAGTGGTAGAAGGGATTTTGCACTGGCCCAACGTTTTGTGTTTTTATTTCACTTCCGTTCTACACTTCCACTTCTCGGAACTTGGCAAGAATTATTGAGAGAACGGGACCCTTGGCATTATTGAGGGAATGCGTTAAGTTCAGCTTATCAATTTTTTTGTGCCCTAAAATCAACGTCCGACCGCGAGTCAACGATATAGGGAATGGTCTATTACGACAACGGAAATGAAAGTACAACAAGTGTTTCTCAAGTATTATTATAAATAGTTTACTCGTGAACGATGGTTTAAATTCGACCGTGGTGCGACGATAGGGAAAGTGGTGCGTGTATTAATCTTCGTATTTATAAAAACTCTCCAGAGCCCGGACCGTTGGTGTGGGTACAACTGATTTTTTTTAAATATAAATATATTTAAGAGTTACGAAACTTCTTATGGCAATAGTTAAGCCTATCCTTATGTTTTAATATACATTATTACATACATATCATATTCATATTAAACTTATTACTTGTAGCGAATTCCTTTTTGTACCCTTTTAATGTAAGGTTTCGAAGGTACCCTTTATGTGTGTTCACATAAATATTCGCAAAGGTTGCTGGAAGCTCGTGGTCGCAGCTAGCGCATAAGGGCACATGGCTGCACTTGTCCATGCTGCATCACGACGGTTTTTACGACTACGTGCATACGGTAGCTCGACTAATACAGGAACGATTTCTCAAGACGCTGTGAATTTACGAGTATGGCAGTGCTCACACGTGGAGGCACAAGAAGCGCCAGGCGTGTCGAGACGTGCAACGGTCTCGCGAAACTCCCTTTTGAAATGTAAGTTCTCATACTCGTCGCAAATGGCAGATACTTGCTACCCGCAGGGGCTAGCTTTTTGGAGGCTGAGACAGCTGCGTCAACCCAAAAGTCACTATTTATTCGGACATGAAAGACATTTCAGCAGCAAGCTTAAACCTTTATCATCTTGGAAGCGGCGGTTTCAGATTACGTCGGACGGAAAATACATTCGCAAGCAGAAAGGAAAGCGCCACAAATCTTTTTCGAAGTCGCGAAAGCGGCGCCTACGTTTACGCACTTCCAAGTTGGTCCACCGGGCTTTCATGTCACCGATAAAAAAAATGGGTTTTGCGTTGCATTGATGTGAAGAGATGTACAATGTAAGCGAATAGCCTGGAACTATCGTATCCGCCGTAATGTTACGAGGTTGATTACGAAGACGACGATGTGTCGACATTTTTTTCTTATTTTATTTATGAGTGTACACTCACTTCGTTGGCGTGCGGTGGGCAAGAGCAAAATCAATTCAGTCCTATCATCAATCGCTTAATATGAAGTTATAGTATCCTTTATTTGCCTAGCTGTATATATTTAGGGACGAGGTTCGGGTTCAACACACTCACAGCACGCACAAGCAACATCACACCGTTGTCCGCAGACGGCTATTTCAGAGCAGTTCAGTTGTCGGTGATTCAAAATCTGCGGTGGTTGACAAATGACTTTTCGTCAGATATAGGAATAAATGTTAATCGCATCTATTCCGTAAGCGAACGCAAATGGTTTGCATTGTTATTAGCTTGTGTGAAAGAAAAAACGCTGAAGAATTACTTTGAATACATGACATATTGACTAACGATACTACGGTACAACGTGAACGAGCCGCAGAGGGCCTCATGAAAGCGCCGCGACTGCCTTTTTCGCCGCATCGTCAAGGTCAGCGGCAGCAATGATGTCCATGCCAGATTTCTCGAGAATTTCCTTGCCCGCCTCTACGTTTGTCCCCTCTAGGCGAACGACAAGAGGTACTTGAAGGCCAACTTGTTTAGCTGCACTAACAATTCCACTTGCAATGACGTCGCACTTCATAATTCCACCGAATATGTTCACAAGCAGTGCCTTCACTTTCGCGTCAGCGGTGAGAATTTTAAATGCCTCGACTACCTGCTGCTCACTTGCGTTCCCACCGACGTCGAGAAAGTTTGCCGGAGCTGCGCCATGGAGTGAAATTATGTCCATGGTGGCCATGGCCAGACCAGCTCCGTTCACCATACAACCTATATTTCCGTCGAGGCCAATGTAGTTCAGGTCGAACTTACCCGCCGTCACCTCACGTGGATCTTCTTGTGCATGATCTCTCAAGGCAAAGAGATCTTTCTGGCGATATTCTGCGTTGTCATCAAAATTGAGCTTTGCATCTGCAGCAATGAGTTGAAGCTCGTTTGTCTCTGCAAGAGGATTGATTTCGAGCATGGTGCAGTCATTGTTGATAAACACGTCATACAGCGCCTGGAGTTGGGTAACGGCATCGCTTATGGATCCTTTCACGTCAAGACGCTCAGCCAAGTCTCTTGCCTGAGCCTCTGTAAGTCCTGTTTTTATGTCTATCTTCATCCTGATTATTTTTTCCGGGTGTTTTTCCGCAAGGTCCTCTATGGAGGTGCCACCTTCGCTGCAAGCTATGACCATGGGACCAGCACTGGCACGATCTAGCAGGATTGCGAAGTACATTTCATTAATCAGCTTCATTTTTTGTGCGACAAGCACAGTGTTGACAGGTTTGCCTGCTGCACCTGTTTGCTTTGTTATCAGCAGTTGGCCAAGCATCTTCTCCCCGACATCCTGTGCTTCGCCGGAAGGGACAATGTGAACCCCGCCCTGCAGACCATCACTAAAATGTCCAAGACCACGCCCCCCCGCAAGAATCTATTGGATGTGTTAGAGAGGATGAAGTTAAAGTTCCGTCCACCGAACAGCCACGGCAAGAGGGGGAAACGTTTGAAGAAAAAGGAAAAGTATGAACCATGCTGACTCGCCTGGCTTTTCAGAACGACATCTCCATCGTCGGATTTAAGCTTCATTGCGGCCTCATTTAGTTGGGCCAATGTTTGACAAGCGATACCGGGTGGAACGCGGACGCCATGGCGCGCCAAAAGTTCGGCGCCCTGTTGGAGGTCAACTATTCAAATCTATTGTTCAAGACACAACTTTCAAACTCACTTGGTACTCGTGAATGTTTAGCTGCCGTATTTGCAGTCTAAGCGTGCCCCGAGCATGTGAAGCAGCCGGGATGTAACGATGGCAAACGGCTTGCAGGGTCTTACGAAACATCTCGCGTTGTGTTTAAGCGGTGGTCGGTCCGGGAAAAATAGACCACGTTACTCCACCACGATCCACCTGTACGTGTGTCAGCAGGTCAATGTTGAGATTTTGGTTATATCATATTTAAGAGTTATTACCCAGGGTACCTTGCTTCGTAAGTTTCGAAGGTGAAGGTACTTGTACCTTCGTATTCGTCATAGCCGCATTCCACGGTTCGGAAATTTTTTTTGACTGTAAAAAATGTCACACTCACCTGGTATCGTTTATCAAACATCACGGACTATTCGTTCCATGCATTGATATCATTTTTCGTTCCAATCCAAGAGTTCCTATTTTTCTTATAACTCAAATCTTGGTTTAGCCCTCACCCACGCACGTCACCGAATCCAAGAGTACCTTTTCCTAAATCCCATGTAATAAACACCTTTTTCACATACTCGATCTAAAACGCAAGGATTCCTTAATACGAAGATAATATGGTACAGTATCGTTAAGCCTAATAAATAAATAATACGATAAGATACGTGACCGATTCCGCGGTTGTTTCGGGAGATCCAGAAACATATTGATCCAGAAACAAGCAGCTTGCTGCGCTTCCACTTCCAGCGCCGCTCATTGTCATGTAGATCTAAGTTGATACAAGTGGCACGGTGACCCTTAGGTCTCCCGCCAAGGTTTGCTGTCCTCTTTCGGTTCGTCGTTCGGCCATGGCGAAGCGAAAGAGTGGAGGCTGTCGGTTTTCAAAGTTTTTTGTATGAGCAACGTTCCAGAATTTGTTTCAAGTCACATCAAAACACTCGAGCTGCGCAAAAACTCTAAGAGTTAACTCAACGGCGAATGCATTGTCCCACCCGTGCGCGGCGATGTCACTTTTGTATGGGAATCAGTTACAAATCACGTGATTGTGATCGTATAATGGATTAACATACACTATATTACCATACGATAATTAAATCAATCGTAGCTAGTCAATGAAGAAAATTCCTACGTACGGCAGTACTTTTCTTCATCGACTCGCGGAATTGGTCACGTACGCACGCAGGTCATTGTAATTAATTGAATTTTATTTATTGGCGTTAAGATTGTAAATTAATGCATACTACAATAAACCATCCCTCTCAGGCTATGCCGACCCACACTCAGCGAACCTCCGTCCCTCGTTCGATCCTGTAGAATTATTATGATGTAAAGCTTGGTAATAAGCAAAAGCTTGCTTGCATTGCTTTGCTTTGCTTCGTTCGTTCGTAATAATAAAAATTTTCCAGGGAGGAACAGGAGTCGTGTTTAACGTGCGTGATTGCGTGGGTTCGCTCCCAGGTGTGTCGGCATAGCCCCCCGCATGGTTATTATTAAATCATGATATCATAGAATAATAATGATATGTATGTTGATTATTATTGGTTGTTTGGTGTATGTGTGTAATTTAACAAATGTCAAATTAATCGTTTTTAATAGTATATAAATACCCTCACGTATGGCAAACACAATGGGACAAATTTTTCATACGTGACTCTCAAGAAAATTGGTTTATTCCGTCCGATGAAGGGACCAACTGTATGTAGCGCTGAACCAACGATTATGAGTTAACGATGTCAAAATGTGTGACAATGTATGGGGAAAATAAACCTTCGACCTTGATTAACGTTACCAGGTGCGAACTGAATTTTTATCGTGCAATCCCCGTAAGATCGGCTATATGTGCCGAAAAATCTTCCAGGGACCAACAGAAGGAGTGTTTAACGTGATTGCGTGGGTTTGTTTCCAGGTGTATCGGTATAGCCATGACTTATTAATTAATTAAAACATGATGAGACTGATGAGGGTCCAGGTGGGTCTAAAATTAACAGCCGACTATGCACAAACAAATGTCATCATTGTATGAAGCGAATAGACCATAATTCTTGGTTGACGATACCAGGTGAATGTGACATTTTTGCAAGTGTTCCATATATAAAGATTCGGCTTTGCCGAACAACAAAAAGCTTCTTTCGTTATTAAAAGTTCCGAACGAATGTGGTCAAGGTTTCGAAAGCTTTTTACATTTAGCAAGCACTATCTAGCTAGACCTTCGAGGTACCTTCGAGGTAATACAATTCTTTCCATTTCAGCGAAATTTTCGTCTATTTTCTTGATGCACGCCGCCTTGTTTTTTTGTTGCACAAACCGTTCCCTGTAAGTGATTTTTTGGTAAGGTTACTGGTCATTGAACAGCAGAGAATGTCTCCGTTTTCTCGTTGTTTTCTGCATCCCACCGTGTGTGAAACTGTGAATATATACGTTTGGCCCTGAACAGTGACTATCTCCTAGCTTCTGAGGTTTCACGATAATAAGAGTGAATTGCCTCCCTCAGTAGGTCTTTCAAAGGAATGTTTTGACGGCGTGCTAGCTCGGCACAATCGTCGTACTCCGCTTGCACGTTTATTGGATATTTACCAAGTCCGGCCACCTTAACTTGGACAGGTCCCCACCTTGTGGAGACCAGCTTGTTTTCTCTGTGCACACTTACACGCTTACAGTTTTGGATACGTACCCCTAATGTCGTCGTCTCCTGCGGAATCAGAGGCAGCACTGCTAAATCCCTACTGATGAATATCGAGTAAGGAGGAACGCCTCACCCTAAAGATGAGCTCGGTCAGCGCTTTCGCATGTCCGGCATCGCACAGCACACCGAGTGTTGTTCCGGAACGGTTTTTTTTCATCAAGACAGGTGCCGCCCAGACGTCAAGTCCACCGGCTGCCAATAATTCTTCCATAGCGAATGCAAGTACCTGTGGTGACATATCATCGATGTTTGTTTCTATGACAATCAGGTTTTCTGTCGCAAAGGGCAGTCTCCGGTCGAAATCAGCGGGGAGACCTTGACAACGCAAGCAACTCGAAGTTCGCATTGGCGCAGGACAAAGGGTATTCCGCTTTCCATGGGACCAATTCGGAAGGTTTTTGGGTCTCAATGGAGGTCGGGACTGCTTTGCCGAAAAAATCATTCTAGAGGAACTGAAGCTGCGACTACGTTCGAGTCCATAAAACATCCGGATCGAAATATTTCTAACCAACGAAGGTCAGTGTATCTATATATATAATATAAAAATAAAGATTAAAGTGTTTATTTGTCTGATATTAATAATAATACCTTCAGGCACCGAGCGAGCAATCGGTTGGGTATAAACATGATTTCGAGGGTCCGTTCCCAGTTTTTGCAAGGCATGAAATAATATTACATGTTACCGAAGATAATATAATAATATAATATATATTTATTATATGATAATATAGACATATATAATAATAATAATAATAATAATAATAATAGCACTTATTAATATATCCTGTATCATACTATTATCTGTATCATACATATTTAATAATAATAATATAATATGATAATCATATCATATCCTGTATCATATATATGTTATTATTACATATATATATAATAATACGAATGAACGAATATATATAATATATTAAAAGAGAAAAACGGATCCCTTTTAGATAAATGAATCGAAAAGGCTCGGTTAAAAGTCAAACGAGCCCAATTAGCTAGCTAGGTGTCCTGCAAAGCAGCGGGTTTCACAGCGTACCGGGCACATCCTGCACATGGTCGAGGGAGATGCTTCCTCGCCGGTGACGTTTGGAGGAAAGCACAAAGCAGACGCGATATACGAGAAACTGAAACTTGAGCTAAAGGAGTTCTGCGAACGTGGTCCACAGGTGAGAAACACGTTGTGCGGCATAATTCAAACGTTCGCGACCCCTCCTCTTGTACTTGTTGTTGTCGCGTGTTAAATCTACAACACTTGCACCTGTGTCCTTGCGGACTTTTACTTCCTCCGCAAATTCGTAGGACCTCTGCACACGCTCTGTTTCATTTTAGCCTCGTAAACTGCTTTTTCCAACCCATCCTTGACCCTCTTTCGTTGACTTTACTCCCGCATAGTACGATGCGGCCACTCCCCTTCATCATGCAGCGGAGGAGGGAGACATTAGAGTAATCGAATCACTTCTTGCTATTGGCGCTGATGTAAACGAGGTAGATTCTGATGGGCAGACTCCCCTGCATTTGGCTGCGTGCTGGGGCCATGCCTCCTCGTGTCGCCTCTTGGTCAAGAAGGGAGGCGCAAACATTGAAGCTAATGATGACGGCGGCGACACTCCATTGCACGAAGCGGCGCGGGCGAATGAGATCGACGTTCTACTAGAGCTCCTAAGTCTTGGCGCACAGAAAGACGCAAGAAACAAAATTGGCGCGACGCCTCTTATTCTTGGATCTCATAAAGGGCATAAAAATGTTTGCAAGGCTCTCATCGGTGCCGGTGCAGCTGTGAACGGTGCCAAGTCACAGATGTTGGGGGGATACTCACCGCTCCATGTTGCTGCGGCAAACGGATCAACAGAATGTTTGCAGGAGCTTGTCGATGCGGGGGCCAGTCTAAGGCAAAGTGCCTCTGAATCTAGCCTGCCGGGTGGTACTGCCACAGCACTGGAGCTCGCGGAAGATTCTGGACAAAGACAAGCAGCTTCAATGCTTCGCAATGCTTCTGTCAGCGAGTTTGAAAAGTTTGGTATTTGGGGTGAACATACGAATCAATAAGCTCTTGTGAACATTAAGTAGTTTGATCCAGAACACTGGATTAAAGTCAGGTTCTGTTCATGTTTGGACTTATGATGTAGTTTCGTATTCCTTGATCCTAAAAACACGCCTTCTGATCATCATTGAATCCTGACTTGACTGGTTATTCAGTTGTCATCAAAGTCGGGATCGCCAGCGACGTATCCAAAGTACTGTACCATTGGAACGACAAAAGAAATGACAAGGAGGCCGATGACGACGTTAGAGAAGACTTCACGTTTTTCATTGGTCTCCGCCTTCGTCTTGTAAGTCTTTGATTTGTCCTTGATAAACTTATTTGGCGGTCCTGGATCTTCTTTGCCCTCGAGCGCCGCCGCAATGCGGTCGACAGACGAGGTCAGCGCCTCTCCAAATTTTTCATCTTCAAGGTTGTACGGAATATTCTTGCTGAGAATAGAATCGAGGATGTCATCCCCGACGGCCTTCAAAAATGCAGGCCCACCAACAATTGCTCCCTCCTTCGAGTTCTTAACAAGTAGAAGATTGCCTTTATTATTACCGGTTTCAAGAGTGGGATACCAAGTTTCTAAAACCTTGTCGCCAAATGCGAAGGGATCCTGCTCGAAAACAAGTTTGCGGACGGTGATGACATTTACATGAAAACCAGTTTCTTTTTCTAATGTGGCAAGCTTGGAATTTATGGTTCCGGACGCTGCACGGGAAAGCAGTGCCCCATCGTCGACAATGTAGCCCTTTCCAGATTCAGGCGCTGGAGTCTGCAGAATTTCAAGCTCGGCTGCGATGGCAGTATTACAAACGCCAAGAGTGAGGGATGCAGAGGCACCCAGGCTGACAACGGCGGAGAGAAACCTGTCGAGAATGAGTCGGGGGCATGCTCGGATGTTGAATAAAGCTATCATCGTGAACGTGCTTGATGAAGGAGGAAGGTAGAACGTGAAAGTTTCCAGTCCTAACATTGGCAAAAAGTCCACTGCGAGGGACCTCAACTCCAGGAGACAAATTAAGTAGACGACTCACCTCTTCGAAAGGCTTGACATCTCTTCGCGCGTAGCGCTGCAAGCAATGGCGCGCCTATCGGCGTTCGCCCTTACGGTACAAGGGCGGCTAATTTTGATGTTGTATTCGCTCCTGCCTGAAATATGGAACGGTCCGGGAGGGTGCTCGTGACGCCGTCCTTGTGAAAATGCGCGTATCTTTTGGTTTTGCAGGGCTTGCAACGGCGGAAAAGGGATCAAGTGCGGGAAAGGTGATTTTACCAATGCTGCGTGCACGCGCTAAGGACGCGACATTCATATTGACACTCGTGATTGCTTGGGCGTTATTGAACCGCGAATAAGTAGAGTTGACTGCACTTGCTCGAATGATCTGCACGCTAAACATATCTGTTGCTGTGGATAAAACCCGATGCTCGGTGTATCTCACATAATATAACACAATTCTATATTATTCTAAAGAAGTTGAGCTGGAGTCGTCACTCTGCTCTGTGCAATAACTTGTGTTGTATTCGAGTGACTACCGGCTAGTTAAAAACTCTCGCTCAGGTGTTACATCCTCTCTTGCCGCGGCTGTAGCCTCTAGCCTAGAGCAGGGTCAGTGAGAATCGAAGCCCTCAGGGTTGCTGAGGCTCTGTCCACATCACCCGGTCTCTTCGTGTTCACATCTTATTTTCTGTTTAACATTTATCATATATCACATATATATATGTATGCGCTATATATATGTATGACAACTACTACATATATATAACAAACGGAAATGAAAATAGATACATGCATGTATACATTGCATGTTGTAACTTTAAGTATATATGTTTCAAAGTGTGTTTTCAAGTATGTTTTCAAGTATGTTTACTCGTGATCGAAGGTTTATATTCTTATGATACTAATAATATAATAATATAGATAGGATATTGCATGATATTGCTATTATTGCTGTTAATTATTATGAATCATATGATTATTTATATATACATGATAAAATAGTTCATATATGATAAATAGCCTCATCACCAGGAAGTTCCATTACGTTGTCATCACTTCATAGCTATTTTCGGCATATATAGCCAATCTAACGGGATCCTTTGGAAAAAATGTGCCACCCAGCCACCTGGTATATATATCGTTAATCAAGGTCGAAGGTCTACTGGTCCCGTACATTGTCATAAATTTCGACATCGTTAACTCAGGAACGTCGGTTCAGCGCTACGCGTACTTGAAGCCTTCAACGGACGAAATACACCATTTTTCTTCAATCACGCATTGAACATTTGTCCATGCATGTTTACTCATACATAAGGTCATTTATATGCAATATAACATAAAATATCTAGAATAATTCACATTTATTTGGTAAAATATATACATGAAAATTAATATCATAGGAATGTCCAATCATCAAGGGTACATGTGTCACTTCGTTTTCACGAGGTCTGGTCTGCAACAAGTTGCCATGTGCGATGAACTTAAAGTCTGCTCGCCGTACGCGTACGTACACTCAGTCATATCATGCTTTAATTAACAAGTCCATGCATGCACGGCGGCTATATATGCCGATACACCTGGGAACGGACCCACGCAACCACCTCTAACGGTGTTTGCTCGGTCCCTGGAAAATTATTATTATTATTATTATATATTATTTTATATTATTATTATTCGGCATAGCCGTTGATTACAGGACTCGATGTCATCAACATATGGAAAAATGTGCAGTCACCTGGTATCGTTAATCAAACACCACGGTCTATTCGCTCGTACATTGTGGACATTTTACACCCAATCCAACGTTTTTTTAAACTCGTTTAACTCGTAAATCTTGGTTTACCTCTCGACACACGTCACTGAATCCAAGAATATTAACACAAAACAGCCACGCTTTACCTACGAGTATTCAAGTT
>Ga0209666_1001728_pt1 | contig 16616 bp, 8 predicted proteins | sample SaaInlV_125m_DNA_FD_184679 | JGI IMG/M metagenome (GOLD analysis project Ga0209666, IMG submission 184679) | Marine microbial communities from expanding oxygen minimum zones in the Saanich Inlet - Saanich Inlet SI037_S3LV_10m_DNA (SPAdes)... | ecosystem: Environmental > Aquatic > Marine >...
CCCGGGACGGCGCGGACCCCCGCGCGTCCCCCCCGACCCTCGTTTGCCTTTTTGCCAACGTTTCCTCCCGAAGCGGACTCGCGGACACGCGCTGACGTTTTATTTCGCCTTTCCCCTTTTGTTTCGCGCTCGCAGGACCCAACTTTGACTTCGCAGACGACGACGGAGCGCCCGCTAAAGAAAAGCAGTCGGCGGATTCCGTGCAGTCTGGGTACATCCACATCCGCACCCAGCAGCGCAACGGCAGGAAATCCCTCACCACGGTGCAGGGCGTGAACCCCAAGATCAACAAGAAGGTTATTCTGAAGGAGTGCAAGAAGAAGTTCAACTGCAACGGCACCATCGTAGATGACCCCGAGCTCGGCGACATCATCCAGCTCCAAGGCGACCAGAGGAAACTCGTCGCGCAGTTCCTGATCGACGAGAAGATCGCGAAGAAGGACGTGATCAAGGTGCACGGTTCTTAAAGGAAAACTGGCGACGCCGAGTCGCGAAGCGCTCTAGCGCTCTAGCGGGTAGTTATCGGGGGTCATGGCCGTCTTGAACGACGTCCTGACGCGTCGCGAGTTCCGCCGCCGGCGACGACGACGGCGGCGGGCGCTCTCCATCGAATCGAAACGATGAAATGAACTACTTCCGAAGAAGAGAATTTAACGATAACACACACTATTACCGTATCGCGGTCTACGGTGGACGACCGTAGTTTAGTCCCACCTTCGAACGCCCGTCGCGACGGAACCGATCACCCTTGACGCGCAATCGCGGCGTCCGCGTCGTCACTCGCGAGCCGCCTCCGCCTCCGCCGGCGCCTCGGCGTCGTCCGGCTCGGCGTCCTTCCCCCCGTTCACTAGCTTCTCCACCCCCGAGACCACCTTCGCCCTGACGATGGTGTCCCCGGTTCCGAGCTGGCTCAGGAAACCCTCCTCCTCGCCCTGCACGACGTACCCGAACACGGAGAACTCGCCCTCCTCGAACGCCAAGCCCCCGAGCCCGGCGCTTCTTTTATCAAACTGGTAGATGAAAAATTGCGACGCGCTGCTCGTGCCGTCCTCGGCGCCGCGCGCCATCGCGAGGCTCCCGTTCACGCTGAGCGGCAGCGTGGGGAGCTCCTCCGCGCCCATGACGTTGAGCGGCGATCGGTACCTCGGCTCGTAGTCGTCCAGGGGCTTCACCTCCAGCGGCAGGGACGCCGACGGGTCGACTTTGCCCGGCGGCGGCGGCGCAAGCAACGCCGTCTCCGACTTTTTCAACCCGGTGCCGTTGTAGACGCCGCGCCGGACGTTCTCCACGAAGTTCCCGGCGGTGATGGGCGCGTTGTACCCGTCCACCACGACGCGCAGCGTCGCGGTGTTGGTCTCGTCGCCGTTCACGAACCCGAAGGACTGGCCGGGCGCTTTGCGCACGGTCAGGTCGATCACGGCGCGGCCGGTAAGCCGAGGCAGCGCGTCGTATTTGCGCGGGACGTCGAAAGGCAAACCCGGGGCTTGATACACCCTCAACCGCGATGTCGCGTCGAGCGCCATCGCGACGCCCCGGTCGAACCGCTCGACATCCTGCGCGCCGGCGATGTCCGTGAGCTCCAGCAGCAGCTGCTCGAGCTCCGCGCGCGTCTCCTCGGCGGCGGCGGCGGCGGACGCCGGCACGGGCTCGAGCAGCCGGTCCTTCCGGTCGCGCACGACGGCGAGCGACGACTTGATGTTGTCCCCCATGGTGCCCCAGGGCTTGCGCTGGGGGATTCTAAGCAGGTACGCAGCCTCCTCCAGCTTACTCTGCACGACGCCCGCGTCCTCGTTGATGGCGGGGACGGCGCGGCGAAGCGCCGCGACGCCGTTGCGCGGGAGGCGCGTGTTGGGGTTGCTCAGCGCAGCCTCCGCGGGGGGCGCGGCGAGCGCCGAGGCCAGGCCCGCGGCGGAGGCGAACCCGAGCGCCCGGGGGGAGGCCACGGCGAGCGGCTCGAGGCTCAGCAGCGCAGCGAGCGCGCCGGCGACGGCGGCCTGGCGCGCGGGCGCCGAGGGCTCGGCATCGGCGCGCTCGTCGAGGGGCGTCGCGTCCGATGCGCTCGCGTCGGTTCCGGCGTGGTCGGATCGGATCGCACACGCGCGTCCGCCGATACCCCGGGTGCCGGCGGAGGCGGAGACGCGCGCGCCGCGGGCGGAGACGCGCGCGGGAGACGGCGCCCTCGCCTGGGCGAGCGGCGTGCGGGTCTGGACCGCGCGCATCGTGGTGTGGCGGGCCCGCCCGCGTGGTGCGTGCGGATAGATGAGATAAGCGAGATCGCGTTTCTGGGGACGTGTCCGACTGTCGGCACCTACGCGCAGCGCAGACCGGGAGTGCAGAGCGATGCAGGCGCGCGAGGCGTTTCGTTCGAGCGTTGACGCGAAAAAAAAACGTCGTCGCGTTTGACAGTAAAACGTAAAACGTCGCGCTCTGCGCGTTACGATAACGCGCTGGTTATCTCCCCTCACGCGCTTATTCTCCCGCGAGGTACGACGCGACCGCGTTCCTCCCGCTCAGACCGCTGTACTCCTCGAGCCGCCCGGGTGGCTTTTTCCCCAAAGGCGGGTCGGTCCGGTCGTCGGGCGCTTCCTCCGCCGCGCGCCCGGGGGCGGCGCCTACGGCGTCGCCGTCGGCGCTCTCAAACGGCGCCACCGCGTCCAGCACGCATTGCCACCCGGGCTGAGCCGTGACTCGGGCGGAACCGCCACTTTCGCCGAAGCGGAAGTCTTTCTCGGAGGAAGAGACGACGCATTGAGCGCTCCAGGGACAGTGCGCGCGGTGTCGCCTCAGCGGGTGAAACGCGGTTGTACTCTCCGGCACGGACCCCGACGCCGCCGAGACGCTCCGCGCGTTTGGAGGCGTGGGAAGAGGCGTGGGGGCGGGCGTAGGGACGGGCGTCCCGGCGGCGGGACCGCCGGACGCTCCCTCGGAAGACGAATCGTCGCGTTTGCGTTTGGCGCTCGCGACGGGCGCCGGCGAACGAACGAGCCCGCCGGGCGCGCCGAAGGGCGCGTCGCGTGCGGCGCCCGCGCCGAACGCGGGAGGGGACGCCGCCGCGTTGCCAAACCGTCCCGCGCCGAGCGCCGCTCTCGAGGGTGTCCCGCCCCCGGCGATGGAGAGCCCGAGGCTCATCACCGGTGGGGTCCCGATCCCGTTCGTTTCCGACCCGCCGGCGGGCGCCGGCGCGCCAGCCGGGCCGCCCGACCCGGCACCGGGACCCGCCGGGTTCGGTTCGGGAGGCGCGGCGTCGAAGACACTCGGCCCGAAAGCGCCTCCCATCGCGCCCATCAGCGCCGTGGCGGACGCCACCGGCTTTTTCTTCTGGTACGGAGACGCGCCGCCGGGTCCCGCGGCGGTTCCGAGCCGCCGCGCGGCCGAAGAGGTGTCCCGCGCGTCGGCGAAGTTCCACGTCGCCGCCTTGGCGTCGCACAGCGCGCACCGCAGGATCGAACCTGTGACCTTCCCGTCGAGAGACGCGCGCTTTGCGCCGCGGCGGGGCGACGGGCTCCACGCCGGCGACGCCGCGAGCAAGCTTGTGTCCACTTTCGTTTCGGAGGAGGCCTCTCTCTTGGCGACCGTCCACCCGCAGAGCGCCAGCGCGGTCGCCGCGCGGAGGCGCGCGGGAGTCAAGGAGATTTCTCGCGATGAGCTCTTGGTGGAGAGGTCCGTCTCGACGGACGTAGCGCTCGCCGCGAGGCGCGCGAGGCGTCTGGCGACGGCGGCGGGCGCGAACCGACCGGAGACGGCGGTACCCCATCCGTCGTCTTCACCCGCGCCGTGTGTGATCGCACACACCTCGGGGACGTGTTCGAGTTCCAACAACGCGTCCCTTCGTTCACGAAACTCGTCTCTCAGAATCGTGTCCGGAACACGCGGGAAACGCGCCACCGACGCCGGGCACGTCGTGCCGCGCCACCCGCAACTCGGCTCGTGGTTTTGGTCGAGTTTAGGTTGCGTCATGGTCGCCAGTTTTTTGGCGTCGTCGCTCGACGCCGTCGGCGGCACCGCGAACAGCAGACGCGCCTTGCACGACTCGCACTCCAGCGTGTCCACGCCGACGCAACTCCAGCCCCTCCGCGCGCAGTCCACGGGTCGTAACCCAGGGGGCTTGGCGAACCAAACCGCCGGGCGGAACGTTTGGACGCGGCGGAGGTAATCGCGCCGATCAGCGGGACGAGCCTCGTGGCGCCGGATACGATGGAGCCCGCCGGTGTTCGCGTTTGGGTTGGACGGGTTTTCAGCCAGGGCGTCCGCCGCGAGAGCCTCGCCGCCGAACGACTCGGTCGCTCTCCCGGGAGCCGTCCCCGAGTCCTTGTCGTAGTACAGGAGCTTGTCCAGGGACGCGCGGAACCGCGCGGCGGAATCCTCCGCCATGATGAGCGCGAGTGTCGAATCAAGGCAAGGCCGGGCTCGCCGAGAGCGGGGGCGGGGGCGGGGGTGGGGGCGCGGGCTCCCCGGTTTCGCGGGCGTATCCGCTTGTGTGGCCTCGAGTGCGCGTGTCGCCACCGGGAACGTTTCCGAGCCGAGACTCCCGAGACGTCGCCGCGCGCGTCGTGCAGATCTGGCTCAGCCGAATCGTTGCGCGGGCGGTTTTGTCGACGGAAGCACACGGCAGTGGAAAGGAAAAGACCTTTTGCCGCGCTTTTTTTTGGCCGCGGGATAAGCCGACACAACGATGCGCGCGGCGGGGTGTGCCACCCCCCCGCGGGGCTTCGCGCCGCGCGCGCGTCGACCCCCCCGTCCGTCCACGTCGCGGGGTGGTCGCTCCCCGCGAGGTACGCGAGCGGCTCGCGGTCCGTCGGCGTTCGTCGCCGGTGCCTTCGAGGCGGAGGATGTTTTCGACGCAGACGTCTCCGTCGCGGGAGAAGACGCTCGCGACGCCGAGGCTGGCGCGGTCTCCTTCGCCGCGTTCTGCGCGACCGCGCTGGAGATGACCGACGCGGACGTCGCGAAGGTGCTCGACCGCGTCCCCAAGCTCAAGGGCTACGACGTGGACCGCGTGCTCGCCCCCAAAGTCGACCTCCTGGCGCTCGAGCTCGGCGCCGGCGCGCGCGCGTTGCGCGCCGCGGTGAAGCGCGATCCGCGGTTGTTAACCGTGAGCCTGCTTCGCCTGCGCGCGACGGCTCGTTGGGTGGAGGCGGAGTGCGGCGTCGGCCAAAAGTCGGTCGGCGCGGTGCTCTGCAAGCAGCCCTCTCTGGCGTGGCAAGGCGTGGAGACCACCCTCGGCCCCGCGGTGGCGTTCCTGCGGGACGAAATAGGCGTGCCCGCGGAGTCGCTCGCCGCCGTCGCGGCGAAGAATCCATCCATCTTGGCGATGTCCGTGTCGAACCTCCGCGAGAAGCGCGACTTTTTCGTAAACGTCTTCGCCGACGCGCGCGATGTCGACGGCGCTTTCGTTTCGGGACCGCTCGAGACCGCGAACGGCGTGTTCCGCAAGAACCCACAGTTGTTCGCGCTGAGCGTGAAAAACTCGATCGTCCCGAAACTCACCTTCTTCGCGAACGAGTTGGGTTTGGGCGCGAGCGGCGCCGCGCTGTTGATCAAAAAATCGCCCGCGATTCTCCATCTGAGCCTCGAGCGAAACATCAAGCCGACGACGACGTTTCTCGTGACCGAGCTTTGTTTGGGACGCGAACGAGCCGCGAAGCTGGTCATGTCGCGCCCCACGGTTTTGGCGTACTCCATAGACCAAAAGCTCAGGCCGACTGTGGCGTATTTAACGCACAGCTTCTTCCCGACCTGCGACGCGTACGACGCCGCTATGTGCACGACGTATTCGCTCAAAGGGCGCATCGTGCCTCGCGTGCGGGCGCTAAAGAGCAAGGGCCTGATGGCGACGGCGTTCAAGGACCCGGCGTTCAAGGTGACGTACGTGATGTGCGCGAGCGACGCGCGCTTCTGCGCGATGGCGGAGATGGAGCGCGAGAAGTACGACGAGTTAGTAAAGCAGGCGAAGGAAGACCCGGACGCGGGGCGGATCGGGTGGCTGACAGACGGCCGGCGAGACGAATGGAACGACGAGACCTCCGCGCGCGATAAAAAAGAAAACAGCGTCGCCGAGGCGGGCGGCGCGCCGTCGGCGTCCAAGGTGTCGCTGACGTCTGAGGAGTGGACGCTGGAGGCGGCGCGGGAGATGGCGGCGCGCGCGTTGCGTGAGGGGGAGGGGGGAACGAGTCGGTGACGAACGTTTTTGCAGGCTAAACAGAGGAGGTACCGCAGTCACCTCGCGACGCGCGCGCTCGGTTCCTTTTTCGCCACTTCTGAGACGGATGCGACGAACGAAATCTTCGAAACGACGAGTTTCATGTGACGCGTTCTGCAGTTCTGCGGAAACGAAAACGAAAACGAAAACGCGTCGGCGGTGGCCTTCCGCGTCCGCGGGGCACTCGCGACGGCGCCGGCGAGTCGAACCCGTGACGGGTCACGCGCGCGACGCGAGGTCGCGGTCGCGTGCGTCCCGTGGGTCGCCGTAGGAAGGGGGGGTAGGTGTCCACGAGCTCCACCATGGGCGAGGACGGGGCTGACGGGATCGGTTGCGTGGCTGCCGCCCGGCGGCAGTACGTCACCCCGAGCCCCGTGACGAGCCACTCCGCGATGGTGCTGGTGCAGGCCCTGTTCGCTGGCATGCACATCACCGCGTCGCCCGCGCTCGAGTACATCCCCCCGGTGGCGTTCTGCGCGCTGCGCCTGATCCTCGCGCTGCCCTTCCTCGGGTACCTCGCGCACCGCGAGGGTGGCCGCTGGTTCCGCGGCTGGGAGTGGTTTTGGCCTGCGCCGATGGGCGCCGCCATCGGCACGGCGTACGTTTTGATCTTCGTGTGTAACCAGCGGAGCGGCCCGAACGTGACGGCGATGGTGCAGCCCGCGATGCCCATATGCACGACGCTCCTGAGCGCCGCGCTGGGCCTGGAGAAGGTCTCAGTGGGGAAAGCCGTAGGTTTGGCCGTCGCGACTGTCGGCACGGCGACGACGCTGCGCGTGTTGGAAATCGAACAAGGCGCGTCTCTGCTGGACGCGGTTTTGCTGCTGACGCAGGCCAACGCGTACGCGGTGTACGTGGTGCTGCTGACGCTTTGTCTGAAGAGGCTCGACGCGCAGCTGCGCGCCGATCTTCTTAAAAAGAAGAACGAGAAGGAGAAGGAGACGGAGCTCGTCCGAGAACGATCGGATGACGTACGCTCGTCCGTCGCGTCGTCAAAAAAGGTAGCAGCGCCTCCCGGCCCGATGCGTTTCCTGTTCGCGGCAACCGTCGTCGCGGAGGTTGGCGTGGCGGCGATCGCCGCGGAGGACCTCGTCGAAAACATCGAGTGGGCGTCGTTGCCGCCGGTGGCCTGGGGTGCGGTTCTGTACGCCGGGCTCGCGTCCTCGTGCCTGGCGCACGGGCTCAACTCGTGGGCCATCAGCAAGGTGCAGGGTATATTGCCCACCGTCTACTCGGGCGTGCAGGTTGTGTTCACCGTCCTCTTCGCGTACGCCTTCCTCGGGCACCCCGTCGGCTGGGACCGAGCCGCGGGGTCGGCGGTGACGGTGTTCGGCGTGTATCTCGTCAGCCGCGCCAAGTTTCACGAGCAACACCGCAAAACGAGCGAGGAAGACGACGCGTCTGTGTCGGACGACGCCTCCGCGCATCTCCGGGTCAGGCGCACGTCCGTCGACCACATCGCCGTCGCGGTGGAGCTGGGGCCGGCGGAAAACAACGGGGTGTCGCGACGGAACTCGACGGGACTTCCGCCCGTCGCGAGCGCGTCCGAGCTCGAGGCGGCGGCGCGCGCTGAAGAGGAGCAGGAAGCGCATCGAGCCCGCTCGTTAGTCTGAAGAGCAGCCCGCTAGGTTCGATGTATCATCAGTACTACTGAAAGTAGTATTAGACTAGCTCGTCTACTCATGACTCGCGTTTTTTGCGAAACGTCCATCATAATATCACTGTTTGCAAAACTGTTTTCCGGAAAATCTCAAAACTTTCCCGAAACTTCGAGTTCCAAAACAACACGCCCAGCAACACGTTTTCGAAAACTCCCTCAAAACTCCGATGTTGCCTTTCAAATGCCTTTCAAACGAGTCGATGGATACCAAATATTCACCGCGAACATTGATCGAAGAAAAGTGCAGGTTCACGGTCAACTTGACGTCGGTTGCCGCCACTTCCGATGGCTGCTGCGCCGGGTTTTTCGCTTTGTCGCGAAGGTTCATGCACGATGCAGGTCGACGTACTCAACACTTCGAAGAAATCGACCATCTCCATCCTACACGGGCGCTGCAAATCGCCATCAGTCTAACTGCTCATACAGAGCTCATACAGAGACTTGAGTTTTCCAAAAGTTTTGCAAATCACACCCCGAGCAACAGAGTTTTCAGATTTTCCGGAAATCAGTTTTGCAAACAGTGATATGCATGACACCCACCCAGCTACAAAGTTCCACAAATAATTAACAGTTGTGAGACATTGTCCAACCTCTGTAGTAGCCTTCTCGCCTTACATATGCGCGCTTTGAGGTCGACGTCGCTCGTCTGGCGCGTAACGCCGCGAGGATGGCGATCGCGAAGACGCAGACGCTGTTTTCAGTCAGAAAATCCTCGCTTGCCAGTCGTCTGCTGGCGACTGTGGGCGTGCGCTACCCCATGTGCCAGTCGTCTGCTGGCGACTGTTGGCGTGCTTAGCCAAAGAACTTTTCGTTTTTGTGAGATGGATTGTTAGTACCTCAGCACTCGACCATATCGTCTGGTGGACGCGTCATCGCCCTTGAGCTGGTAACAGACATGGTGGGAACGTCGTCTCTGAGCTTGTAACAAGCGATAAAGAAACATTGAGATATTGTCCGGTTGTACGCCGCGGAATGGAACACTTCAAGATCACTCTGTGCTCTCTGAAACACGCGCACCCTATCTTCGCCGTCAAACTACGCGGCGTCGCGAGCCCTAGGACGCGGGAATGGGCAGCTGTGCACCCTATTGCTTGGCACTCGACCCGGATCCCTTTTTGGGCACAGTCGCTCGCACGGCGCGCATGACCGCCCCGAAACCGAAACCAATCGTCGGTCGAGTCGTGCGACGCACGATTCGAAGTCTTGCCGGACGCGCGCCGCCGGGCGCGTCCGCGAGACTGCGGCCAGCGAGTTCCGGTTCTGTGTTCTCGGCGCCCGCACGGCGATTGACCGGATACTCACCGGTGAGATTGATCTTCGAACGCCGCCTCGACTTCCTTCTGCGTGATGGCGACGTCCCACATCTTCACGTCGTCGATGGCGCCATTCCACCTGTTCGCACATGACTCGCACTTGTCGCCGAGGACCATGTTGAACGTGGCCTCGTTGTGCGCGTACGCCGCGGCGCCTTCGTTGGCAACCTCAGCCACGAGCTCACCGTCAATCCACATCTGCTTCTTGCCGCCGTCGCGAGTGGAGACGGCTTCGCAGACGTGCGTCCAGCGCCCAACCGCCATCGTTCCGGCGGGGGCGCTCAACTTGTTGATCCCGCCGCTGGCCTCGCCGTACTCGGCGAACACGCTGCCGCTCTCCAGGCCGAGGTGGAAGATGTGGATCCCGCCGTGCCCGTGTGACCAGCGGCCGACGGCCGTCTGCCAGCCGCCGTGCGAGTTGGACTTGAGCCACGCGCACACCGAGAAGTGCGCGGAGACGCTGTAGTCGACGGGACCCATGAGCATCCTCGCGCCGTTGGACGTGTCCAGTGCGCGCGCGCCGACCTTGCCGTCCTCGTACTGAAGGGGGCTCGACCCGCCGATGCAGCCGCCGACGCAGGATGCTTGCGTACCGTCGATCTGGTTCACCGGAATATCGCCGGGGCCGTCGAACGTGTAGTGGAAGATGGGCTCGCGAAGCGCGGCGGTTCCCTCATCCTCGTCAGCAGACGGCGTAGCCGCGGGAGTTGCCGTCGCCGCAGGCGTGGCCGCCGGAGTTGCAGTCGCCGACGGCGTCGCCGCCGGCGTGGCCGCCGGCGTCGCAGTCGCCGTAGGCGTGGCCGCCGGCGTCGCAGTCGCCGCAGGCGTGGCTGCCGGAGTCGCAGTCGCCGCGGGAGTCGTCGCTGCCGACGGCGTGGCTGCCGGAGTCGCAGTCGCCGACGGCGTGGCTGCCGGAGTCGCAGTTGCCGCAGGCGTGGCCGCCGGAGTTGCAGTCGCCGACGGCGTCGCCGCCGGCGTGGCCGCCGGCGTCGCAGTCGCCGCGGGAGTCGTCGTAGTCGACGGCGTCGCCGCAGGAGTCGCGGTCGCCGCAGGAGTCGTCGTAGCCGACGGCGTCGCCGCAGGAGTGGCGGTCGCCGCGGGCGTGGCGACAGGGGTGGCCGTCGCCGCGGGTTCAGAAGCGGCTTCTAGAGCCTCCTCCCTGGCCTCTTCCCTGGCCTCCACCCTGGCCTCCCGGGCGGCGGCGTGACGCGCTGCGATCCTCGCCGGCGTTGGCTCGCAGATAGTGCCGTTGGTGGTGACTCCGAACGAGGTGCACACGCAGTCGGGGCACTGGGGGAACCAGGTGGGATACCCGGGCGTGTTGATCGTGCAGATGCGGCACCCGGTCTTCGTGGAGTCCTCCATGCAACCCGCGCCGCCGTCCAGGCAGTTGTCGACGTAGGCGTACTCCCCGATTTCGTGGTTTCCTTGAAAGCACGTCTGGACGTCGCAGGAGCCCTGCAGCACGCCAGAGTCGGTGGTCATGATGGGATCCTGGCCCGGCGCGACATCGTACGACCAGTCAATGCCGAGAAGGCCCGAGCTCGAGGTCACGAACCCAAAGGACGCGGCGGACACGGCGGTCAGGGCCAACGCGCCGAGCACGAGCCGCGCGACGAATCCTCGGGAAATGTAACCACCCTCGGAAGCATCGACGCGTTTGAGCAAAGGCGCGCGCTCGTCCGCGGAGTGCGCGGCCATCGGCGCTCCAGTGGTCCTGGAGTTCATGTCGAGCAACACGAGCGGAGCGGTCGCGCGACGGGTGCAGCGCGTCTCTGCTTGTGTTCGTCTTCTACCGGCGCGGACCTCCGAACGACCCGAAGTGCCGAAGACGATAGATAGAGGCTAAATAATGACCAAACATAGGCTGCGTAGCGAACATTTTCCGGCGCGCGGCGCGCCGCAGGCAAACCGGCAGGCTCGAAAACGTCCCGAGCGTGCCGTTCTCGCCTCTCACACCGCCTTTCGCGCTCGAGCCCGGGAGACGGGCCTCGGCGCGTGGCGGGCGAAGCCGGTCAGGCGGCGGGAGAGGCGGATTCCGATCGACAAACCGAGACGCGCGCGACAATGGGTCTCCTGTATCGATATTCACTTTGCCAGACAGAACTGAAGAAGAGCCTCGAATGACGCATTTCGTGAAAAAAAATGAACTCCCGTACGTATTCCACAGTTCCGAACGACCCCCCCGCGGGCTCACCCGCGCGCGCCCGCGATCTTCTTGCGCTCGGCGATCCACGCCTCGATCTCCGCCTTGAGTTTCTCGTTGGGCACCAGGTCCTGCACCTTGAGCGGCTGCCTGGTGAACGGGTTCGTTTCGTCCGTCAGCAGGTGCCGCGTGATGTTCGCGCGGTCCATGTTGTCTCCGCTCGGCAGAAGCACCGGGTCCGTCATGAGCGTGCACATGATGGGGTCGAGGAAATGATCGGGCACGTCCCCGAGGTCCGCCTCTTCCTCCTCCGCGGCGGCGTGCGTCAGGCGCGTGCGCTCGGCGAGCGCCTCGAACGAGGCGATTTGAGACTCGGATTTCGACCCGAGCTGCCTTAAAATCGCGCCCGTCTCGATGAACACCTCGTCGCGGTACGCTCGCCCGTCCGCGGCGATGGCCGCCACGAAGGCGCCCTCGGCGTCGGCGGCGAAGAGGTGCAGGTAGACGTCGACGATCATGCCCAGCATCTCCGGCGGGTCCCAGGCGAGCGCCTTCATCTTCTCGCGGTCCGCAAACTTGAGCTGCTTGCGCTCCGGCCCCGCGAGGTACAGCAGGAAGTAGTTGAGCATCGACGCGACGCGCTCGACCATCTCGGGGACGAGGAACGGAGACGCGATATCGAGAGACGTGTACCCCATCATGCCCACGTGCGTCTTCGCTAAAGTCAGATCCGAGCGCAGAGCTCTTTCGTTTTGTCGGTTCGCGGCTTCGCGTTCCTGGCGCTCGCGCGCGGGTCTCGCGTGCCACGCCTGTGTGTCGGCGACATCCGCGGCGTGTTCCCGTAGTTCGGGAAGCTTCTTCATGGACTCATCCAACAGCCAGATGGCGTCGTTGATGAGCATGTTCAGAAACCGCACGTAAAACGCGCCGTCGTTTTTCGCTAACGCCGACCACGCGTTTCTGTGGTTCTCGACTCTCCACAGGTACTCGCACATCTCGCCAATCTGGTGCCGGATGTTGAACTTGTCGTAGAACTGGTTCGCCGCGCCCGTGAACTCGATGTCCACGTACAGACGCAGCAGCGAAGGCACTAAGAACGTGCTCGCCAAGTTATTGCCGCCCTCGAAGAGCGCGGCGTACCGAGGCACGTACTCGTACCGCGAGTCGGTAGGGTCACCTGGGAGCCACCCCCGTAAAATCTCCACAAACTTCGCGCGAAGGTACGGGTTCTTGACGTACTGCGGCGACCCCAAAAGCAACACGAACAGGTTGACGAAGTCGTCCAGGCAGTGCGAGAGCTCGGCGTCGACAGCAGCCTTCGACAAACCGCGGCGCGCGAATCTCTGCACGTACAGCAAAAACTCCGCCAGGTCGTCCACCAGGTGCTCCGGGAGCGCCGCGAAGGAAACCGAAACCGGGTTCGGGAGCAACGATTCAAACGCTCCGCCGCCGTTCGAAACGACGGATTCGCTTTTTGGGGTTTCCCTGTCGCTTTCTCTTCCTTCCGCGACCCACCTGAGCCAGGCGGCGACCAGCCTGTAAAACCGCGCCGCCTCGCCGAGCGTCTCCGGGTCCAGGAGCGTCGCCTCGAACATCGCGTAATTCGACTTGGCTTTGTCCAGCTCCGCCTTCATCTCACCCACGCGCCTCTCGAACTGCGCCATCTGGAACTGCGAGGGCCCGCCCGGGATGGACGCCGCCCACGAGTCGCGCATCGCATCCACGTCCTCCATCTGCCGCGCGCGGTCCTGCACCTCGCGCGCCAAAGACGTGTGCTCCGCCGCGCACTTCACGTACCCGAGGTGCATGGCGCGCGCGGTTAAAAAGAAACACTCGCAGATGAACCCGTACGGAGCCGCCCCCGCGTTTTTGTTTTTGTCAAAAGAGTCGCCGCACGTGGCCGCTTCTTCGTCCTCACTCAACGCGTTGGTCTGGAGCTCCGCGTCGGAAAGCGCTACGCGCGTCGTGTCGGACATGTCCAGGCGACAAAATTTTTTTGAGCGCACGTAATCGGGGTCGATCTTACGGAACTTGCCCGTGTTCGGGTCGGCGAACGGCGCCGCCAAACGCGTCGCGACGCTCGAAAGATTGAACGCTCCGCCGTGGCTGGCGCAGACTTCGCTCGCGATCTGCATCTTCGAGCGGCCGACGTTCGCGTCGCACGCGGACGCCAGCCACGCCACCACGGACTCGCGCACGTCCCCCCCGTGCCGCAGCATCACGTACAGAGCCTGGTACAGACCCTCTCTTACCGTCTTGGACACACCGCGGATCGCCGAGTACGAAGCCTCGAGCTCGCCGGCGCGCCGCCGGTCGAGATCGGCGAAGCACTGCTGGCGGACATCCGGCTCGAGCGGGCGTCTCGCGGCGCCCGGCGTCGGCATCGGGACGCCGTTCGGGCCCACGAGGTTCGGCGGAGGGTCGTCGGGGAGCGCCGCGCACTGGAAGAAAGGACCCAACAGGCACTCCTCCTCGAACCGTCGGCCGTCGGGTCGCGACAAAGCGGCGCCGCCGAACAAAGCGGCGGCGCGCGAGTCGGGGCGCCACCGCTCGTGCTTAGCCATCGCCGCCGCGCACGGTTTCGAGGCGGCGATCTGGCAGAGCAGAGACAGAGGCCTGTGCGTCTCGCCGAGGGGCGAAACACCCTTTATGAGGCTCGGGAGCTGCGCCAGCACGGGCCCTAAGATCTCCTCCAGCCCCTCGTGCTCGAATCGCGCGCCGAGAAGATCCAGAAAGCCGCTCGGCAACCCGCCTGCTTCGCCCGTGATTCGCTCAAAGGCGCCGGCGCCCTTCATGGCGTCGAAGAGCTGCAGCGGCCCTCTGTTTTCGAACGCGGGCGGCTGCGGGAACATGCCCGCCATCGTGGGGTTGAGCAGCAGGCCGGAGTACGAGACGCAGTACTCGAAACACTGCCTGAGGCAGTCGGCGTGCGCCGCGGCGAAGGCTTCGTCGCGGCTTCGCGTTTTGCGCGACTCGGCGTCGCACCTGGCGAACGACGCGAGGAGCCACGGGAAGGGCGCGTGTTCGGGGTCCGATCGCCATCGTTCCGGCATCGCGTCGGCCGTTAAGGAAAGCCTGGCGATCAGGGCTCGTTCCAGCAGAGGCTCGGTGACGAGGAACGGCGGTTCCGCGCCCTCCGAGACGAGCTCGATCGCGAGCGATTCCAAGTACAGCAGGTCTCCGCCAGCAGCGCCATCCGCGCCCGGGTCGGTGAGCGTCACGCGGAACACCCGCTGGATCACCTCCGCGAGCTTCGACTCCGTGGAGCTCATCGCCGCGAAGACGCCGCCGCCGCGAGAGGGAACTCCGCGCGAGGACAAGGCCGTGTGCGGCGAGATCTGAGACGCGCATTCGCGGATTGCCTCGATCGAGAGTCGCGTCTTTTCGACGACGTTTCGAAGTCCGAAAGCCGGTGCCGAGACCCGCACTTCGCGTCGCGCGTCTTCCCCACGATGGCCCGCGCCGCGGCGCACCACGCTTCGTCGCGTCTGTCAGGCCACGCGTCCGTCTCCGGACGCGCTCCCCGAGGCCCGGCTCGCGCGGCGGTCGCGCGCGGCGCCCGCGCGGCTCCCAAAGGTTCGTCCGCGCCCTCTCGGTCCATCGTCTTCGTGAGCGGCAACAAAGGGAAGGTGGCTCGTCTCGAGCTCGCGCTCGGGCTGTATTGCTCTTCGTCAGAGGGAACGGATCCGTCCTCCGCCTGCGACACGGTCGTGCGGCAGGTGGACCTGGACCTTCCCGAGATCCAGGCGGACACCGTAGAGGAGGTGGCGCTTCGAAAGGCGCTCGACGCGTTCGCTGTGCTGAAAGAGCCCCTCGTCGTGCACGACTGCGGGTTGTGCGTCGCCGCGCTTGGCGATTGGCCCGGGCCGTACACGAAGAACGCCAACGACAAATTAGGCACCGAGGGTTTGTTGAAGTTGTTACACGGCGTCACCGACCGCCGAGCGCGGTGGGACGATACCATCGTCTACGTCGACAGGCACGGCGACGCGAAAGTCTTCGGCCCGGAGGAGGTATGCGAGACGGAAGACGGGCCGCGGAAGACGTCTTTTCCACGAAACCGTTCGTACTCGGGGGAGATTTCTTTGACCCCGCCTCTGAAGTGGGCGCGCTTCGAGGGTCCGGAACGCGCGCTCGGTCGCGTTTTCGTGCCCACGCAGTTCGGGCTCACGGAGTGCCTTGCGGACGTCTCCGAGGAGGACTACCAGCGGTACAGGAGGGAAGCGCCGTCCGTGTGGAACGAGTTCGCGCGGTGGTGGGGACGGCGAGGAGCGGAGGAGAGCGCCGCGTGAGCGACGACGGCGGGCGAAGACGTATCGCCTTCGAATGTATGCATATGATAATAAACTTGAAAAAGGAACCAGCTTCACTCCTTGTCGTCCGTGAAAACGTGCGCGTCGCTCGTGAAGGACACCTCCACCACCACCGCGGGCTCGTCCGATTCGGAGCCCGAGCCTTCGCCGCGAGCCTTCGCACTATCGATACGCACTATCGATACGCCTCGGCGCGCACTTTCCCACCTCTGTTCGAGAAGCGTCTTCAGAGGGTACTCGATGAGCGTCCCCTTGCCGTCGTTCTCGATATCCGCCGGTCGCCAGTCTCGAACCGGCTTCACGACGACGGCGCCGCCGCCAACGTGGAAAAACAAACCGCGATCGCGCCGCGACGCGGACGCCGACGTCACGTACGCCTCGTAGGTCAGTTCGTTTGTTTTCGCGGATGCCTTGCGGAAGCCGCGCGTGCGGGTCACCGCGCACACGCCCTCGACGCCGGGGGTCACCATCGACACGTTAAGCACGAACGCCCTGAGTTCGTTCCCCACGGCGCGACCGAGGCTCCGGCTAAAACTCTGGTCGACGTGTATGTCCAGGAGTTGCGCGTACGGCTGCGTGGAAGACTCGCCGTCTGGCGAGGCGTCGTCGAAAATCGCGTGACACTGCCTCGCGCGTTCCTTCTCGTGCCACGAAAACGCCGACGCGGACTCGAGGCTCGCGGTGCGCTGGAAGTACACGCCGCCTTTCACGCGCTCAACTCGCGGAGGAGGAAGACTCGACTCGCGGTCGTCCAAGGGAAAACAGTCTGGGTCCTCGGTCAGGACGAGGTTCCCGAGAGGGTTGCACGAAACGCGCGTCTCGACGACGCGTCTGTTTGTGCGCATCTTCGGTTCGTCCGGCCAGTTGGCGGCTTCGATCGCGACGAGCGCGTCGACGTCTTCCGGTCGCGCGAAACGCACGCGGTAGCCCGGACGGCACAGACGCAGCGCCGCGAACGCGCGCGAGTCGTCCACCAGTAAACCAC
>Ga0209666_1001730_pt1 | contig 16608 bp, 8 predicted proteins | sample SaaInlV_125m_DNA_FD_184679 | JGI IMG/M metagenome (GOLD analysis project Ga0209666, IMG submission 184679) | Marine microbial communities from expanding oxygen minimum zones in the Saanich Inlet - Saanich Inlet SI037_S3LV_10m_DNA (SPAdes)... | ecosystem: Environmental > Aquatic > Marine >...
CCCGCGCCTTCGCCTTCGCCGCCGCCGAAACCGTCCGTCGTCCGTCGAACACCATCGTCTTCCCGTCGTCCGACGTCGACCCGTTCGCGGCGCGCGATGTCTTCGCGACCGCGTCCGTCGAGCGCGCGCGTCGCGTCGTCGTCGCGTCGTCGTCGTCGCGCGCGCGTTTCTTCGCCGCCGCCGGCGCCGACCCATCGCGCGCTTTCGCGCCGCGCGGCCCGCGTCGCCGTCGCGCGCCGTCGTCGTCGGCGTCGAACATCGCCATGAACGCCTCGCCGTGCCTCGCGAGCGCGTCGCGCGCGCGCGCGCCGGTTTCCGCGTCGTCGTCGCGCATGGTTGTGTCGTCGGCATTCGCGCGCGCGATGGCGCCGGCGCCGGCGCGCGCGGGCGCCGACGCGTCCGCGCGTCGCGCCATCGCGCGCTGGAGCGCGAGCGCGCCGCTCGTCGGCGCGTGGGGCGCGGCGTCGATCGCGCTCGTCGTCGCGGCGCCGCGCGCGCTGTACGTCGCGCTCGTGCCCGGCGTCCTCGGCGCGCTCGCGGCGACGACGTTCTTCGTCCCGAGCGCGCGCGGGCGGCGCGGCGTCCAGGGCGCGCTCGCGACGCTGCGCGTCGCGGGCGGCGCGAGCGCGGTGATCGACGCGTGCGCGAGCGCGGCGTGCGCGACGCTCGCGGTGGCTCGGCGCGGCGTCTCGCGGCGCGGCGTCGCGATCGGATTGGCGTACTCGACGCACGGCGCGGCGTCGATCGCGGTGTACGCGATGGCGGTGGACGTGCAGGGGGCGATCGAGGCGCGAGACGACGACGGCGACGATTCGCGGGATGGATTTTCGGCGTGACGCGCGTTCGGCGACGAATTTTCGGCGACGACGAACGACGCGGCGCGAGACGCGGCGTCGACGCGACGACGACGCGCCGTCGTCGAGCGCGATATTGTTGTATCATCATCACGCTGTGTTTTGCGTTCGCGAACCCGCGCGCCGTCGTTCGATCGCCGCGGCGCGTCTGAACGTCGCGTCCGAGCGTCGCGCGGAATTTAAAATTCCAAAGACAGCTCGCGATTCCAAAGCCGCACGTCGCGTCGTTCGTCCGTCGCCATGAGCGCGTACGAGTTAGAGCGCCTCGAGCGCATCGAGGCGAACAAACGACGCATGGCGCAGCTCGGCGTGCTGGAGCACGCGAAATCGCTCGCGCGCGACGCGCAAAAGAAGCGCAAAAAAACAAACTTTTCGAACGCCTTCGAGCGGACGTCGAACAAGGAGAATAAGGGCAGCGCGGCGCCCGTGCGCGCGTCGCGGCGCGTGCGCAACGAAGAACCGGAAGCGTTCGATCCGAACGACGCGTCGCGGGATTTGTTCGAGGTGCAGTACAACGAGGAGGTGTACGAAGCGCGGCACGCGGAGGCTCTGGGAAGCGCGGCCGAGCCGTGGACGCTGTTCGAGGACGGTTACGACGATAAAGGGCGCAGAATATACGACCCAGTGAATGGACAGTGCTGTCATCAGTGCCGACAGAAGACGAAAGGGCTGCGGACGTCGTGCGCGGGGTGCGAGATGATGCGCGGGGTGTATTGCGGCGACTGCCTCTACATGCGGCAGGGACTTAATATTCGGGAGGTCATCGCTCGCGGCGACGCGTGGCGGTGTCCGAGTTGCTTGGACATATGCAATTGCTCGTTTTGTAGAACGAAGAAGGGATACCCGCCGACCGGCACCATGTATCGCCGCAGTTTGGCGATGGGCTACGATTCCGTCGCGCACTACTTGGTGCTCACCGGGCAAAAAGACGAAGCCGCGCGCGCGCGTTACGAAGCCGAAGCGGCGGTCAAAGCCGAAGCGTACGCCAAGCGCGAGGCCGAGGCCGAGGCGCTGCGCGAGAGCGATGAGAATGCGCCGGATAGAAAGCCGCATTGGTTGAAGGAAAAAGTCATCGCGAGCGAATGACGACGAGAAACGAAACTGTATTAAAGAAACGAAACAAAATTGGATTATTAAAACGACAACCTTATTAAACGACGACGACTCACCACAGCAAGTGCGCGCGACACGCCAGCGTCGTCTGGCGATGTCCGCGATCATCCGTGGAGATTACGACGCCCGGAATCAACGTCGAGCCGGGTTCTTCGCCGTCGGAACCGATGCGCAAGAACGCCTCGGCTTGCACGCCGCCGCGATTGGCGGGCTTGCCGGCGACGATCCCCCATCCCGCGTTCTTCACCAGTCCCGCGCCTTTGGTCGGAGGCACGCTCGCGGCGATCCCCCACTCGGTTAAATCCTCGCGCGCGTTCGGTTGCCTGACGGCGACTTGCCCCCAGGCGTTACCGACGACGGCTCTCGTCGTCTTCGGCAGCGTCTTCGCCACCGTCAGCGCGACGCCCAGGATGGCTTCGCCGCTCTGACACCTCGACGCGTTCACCGCGAAGTTCACGTGGCGCGTGGACGTCGAGCTCTTCGCGCTCGCCTGCGCGAGCACCTTGCCCATGTTGTCCTCGGGTTGTCGGTTCCCGGTGAACACCCCCAAGTGCGCCGCGAACCTATCCTTGTACTCCACCGACACCGCCCCCATGCTGTCCTGTTCGCATCTTTCGATCAAGTTCGACCCGAGCGCGCCGAATCCCGTGAGTCTGTGCGACCGTCTCGCGCCGCCGACCCCTCCCGGGCACGCGTCCACGCCCTCCGCGCCGAACGGCGTCGCCCGCGCCCGCACCCTCACCCCGTTCGCCGTCTCCCGCACCGTCCGCGCGAACGTCACCTTCTCCAGCGTCACCACTCGCGCCTCGTACTCGTCCTCGTTCGCCAGATAATCCGCCCGCGCGCTCGCGAACCTCACCGTCGCCTCGCCCTCCGCGCCCGCGTCGCCGAACGTCGCCCGCGTCTCGCGCGTCGCCCGCATCGTCCGCCGCGCGTCGCTCTTCATCGCGTCCGACGCGTCGTTCGAGCCTGTCGCGACGCCGATCTCGATCGCCGTCTCCGTCGCGACGCGCGCGTTCGCGCGCGCGCCGCGCAGGTCGTCGAGCGCCGACTCGGCGATTCGTAACCGTCGCGAGACGTCGTGCGTCTTCTCCGCGGCGTCGCGCGCGATTCGTCGCAGCCGCTCGACGTCGTCCGCGACGCTCGACGACGACGCGCTCGCGGGCGTCGACGCGGTCATGGCGCGCGATTCTTCGCGCGTCGCGGAGTGTTCGAACGCGCGCGAATGCATGCACGCGAGCATGCGCGCATGAACGCGCGTCATTCGTCGACTCGACGACGAATCGCGGGCGACATGCGCGCGACGGCGGCGCGGTCGCGCGCGCGCGTCGACCGCGGCGCGCCGGCGCGTCGCTCGCGGCGTCGCGGCGTCGTCGCGCGCGCCGACCGGACGACGACGACGACCTCGACGACGCGACGCGACGCGCTGCGCGCGCTCGCGCTCGCGCCGGCGCTCGCGCCGGCGCTCGCGGCGCGCGCGAACCCGCTCGAGGCGGTCGCGGACGCGCGCAAGGCGGCGAACGCGCGGTTTTTGTTGGGCCCGATCGCGCTCGCGCGCGGGCGACTCGCGGCGCTGCGGCGCGAACTCGACGACGACGCCGCGACGCTCGACGACGCCGCGCTTCGCGAGCGATTGACGAGCGCGACGCTGGATTGCACGAATCCGCGAGATTCGCTGGAGATGTACTCGAACGCGCGAGAGGTGTGCACGCTGGCCATTCTGGCTCGATCCGCGACTTCGGGACCGGCGGCGAGACGCGACGCCGCGTCTCGCGAATCCGTCGACGTCTTTCGAACCCTCGACGCGTGTCGCGCCTCGTTCGAGGCGCTCGAGCGCGTCCTCGCGTCTTCGGCCGCGGGCGAGCGCGAGCGCGACGCCGCGTTCGACGCGTGCGACGCGGCGCTGCTCGAGTTCGCGCTTCGCGTGCTCGCGTGTTTCGGCTTCGACGACGCGCGCGCGCGCGACGCGATGGCGGCCGTGCCGGGCGCGTTCGCCGATCCCTCGGCGTCGCGTCGATCGAACGCGTCTTAAAACCTAGCCGTGCATCGATTCTCGCGCGCGTTCGAAACCGCGCGCGCGTCATTCGAATCATTCTTTTCGCCGTAATCGTCATTCGTGACGCGGATGCCCCGTCGCTTCGACGTCACTTTTCGACGCATCTCGACGCGTCTCGACGCGGTCGCGCGCCTCTCGCGCGCCCGCGAGAGGCGTCGCGCGCGCGCATGGTCGAACTCACGATCGTCCCGTCGTGGGACGGTAAGGGCGTCACCTGGCGCCCGATATTCGACGACGACGAGGAGGCTTTCGCGGCGTACACGCACGCGTGCGAGTACGCGAAGAGCGGACGCGGGAAGTGCGGGAAGTGCGGGGAAAAGGTGCGGCGAATCGACGAATCGACGCGAAGACGAAAGAGAAGAGAAGAGAAGAGAAGAGAAGAGAAAAAAGACTGACGACGAGGGGTTCGGATCGGCGACGAAGATCGCGAAGGACGCGGTGCGAATCGGGGAACCGCTCAAGTATCGCGGCGGCGATTACGGATGGATATCGAAGTGGATGCATCCGGAGTGTTATCGCGCGGAGGGAGTCACGAGGGAGGAGCTGGAGACGCGCGTGCACGGGTTGGACGCGCTGAAGGATGGGGATCGGGAGGTGTTGCTGGCGACGGTGCTGTCGCCGGATCGGCCGGAGATCGAGAACACGGCGTTGGACGCGACGAGCGAGGAGTTTTTGCGTCGGCCGGCGGTGGAACCGATGGAGGCGCCGCGGGCGTTGACGCGGCCGTTGTTGGGGTTTCAGCGCGAGGGGTTGCGGTGGATGTGCGATAACGAGAGCGGCGATGCGAAGGGGGGGATATTGGCGGATGAGATGGGGATGGGGAAGACGATACAGTGCATATCGATGTTGCTGGCGAGGAAGGAGGCGTGGATGCGAGACCGCGCCGAGGTGGGGGAGATGGTGACGGACGACGACAGACCGCCGCCGACGCTCGTGGTGGTGCCGACGTCGGCGCTCGTTCAGTGGGAAGAAGAGATCAAATCGTGCGTCGAGGAAGGGTCGCTGCGCGTGTTTGTGTATTACGCCGATCGCGCAAACGTCGTGGAAGGAGACTTTAAAGGATACGACGTCGTGTTGACGACGTATCCCGTCGTCGAAGCGGAGTGGCGGAAAATCATCAACCGACACTTGACGGCGTGTCAGTGGTGTGGGAAAAAGTACTTACCTCGCTCCATGGTGACGCACTTGAAGTACTTCTGTGGACCAGACGCCGTGCGCACGGAAAAACTCGCGCGGCGCGAGGTGACGCGCGACGTGGCGAACGAAAAAGCCATGCGCACGCTGAAAATCAAGCCGGGCAGCGCCAAGGACGTGAAGAAGGGGATTCCCACGATGGCGAACGTATACAAGGAACTCATGGCGATGGCCGGACGGGAGACGCTGAGCATGTATGATGGCGCGCACAAGGCGCGCGCACGCGCGGCTTCAGGTCTCGCCCCGGGCGGCGACGTCGTCGTCGTCAAGGAGGAAGTTGAAGACGGCGTCGCCGAGCCGAGCGAAGTTCTGAAAGCTTTGATTTCGCAGCTTCCAGTGCCGACGATTGTAGTTGAGAATATCAAAGAGGAGTCGATTGAGGAGAAAGAAAAAGAGGTCGAGTCAGTGAACGAGCCCGCCTTGGCTGACGCGTCAACGGCGGCGATAGCGAGTACGGTGAAGAAGGCGCAGAAGCGCAAGTCGAAGGCTTCGGGTAAAGCGACTTCGACTTCGAGCGCAAAGAAAAAGAAGAAGAGTCTGCGCGAAGCTAGCGACGGCGAGGCTGAAAGTGATTACAAACCGGACAGTGATAGCGAAGATGATGAGATCATATTAGTCGACGATAGCGAGAGCGAAGATAGAAAGCCAAAGAAACAGAAGAAAAAGAAAACGCCGGCGAAAACCGAGGAAGCGGACGACGTGAAGGCGTCCAACATCGACGACATTCCGCAAACCTCGCAAGGTGGTTCGCAAGGTGGGAGCCAGTTTGAAGACGAAGACGACGTAGATTTGTCGGATTCCCTTCTTCATCGCACGCAGTGGCACCGAATCGTTCTCGACGAAGCGCACAAGATCAAGGCGCGCACGAGCAACACCGCCAAGTGTATCTACGCTTTGAAATCCACGTATAAGTGGTGTTTGACAGGTACACCGTTGCAGAATCGAATCGGCGATCTTTACAGCTTGGTGAGATTTTTGCGTATGGATCCGTACGCGTTTTACTTTTGTTCGACGAAGGGTTGCGAGTGCAAAACGCTCACCTGGAACTTCGGTCCTCAGGCGCGATTTTGTACCAACTGCGGATGCGGCGCTCCTAGGCATTATTCGCATTTCAATCGCACCGTGCTAAACCCGATCAACCGTTATGGCTACATCGGTGACGGCAAGAAAGCGATGCTGACTCTTAGAAATGACATTTTGTTGCCGATGCAACTTCGCCGGACCAAGGCGGAACGCGCCGAGGACGTGCGACTGCCGGACTTGAAGATTATCATTCAAGAAAACACATTCAATGAGGTTGAACAAGACTTTTACGAGTCTCTGTACATGCTGACGCGCTCGAAGTTCGACGCGTTCGTGAAGAAAGGGAGCGTTTTGCACAACTACGCACACGTCTTCGAGCTCCTCGCACGACTGCGACAAGCGTGCGATCATCCGTACTTGGTGATTCATTCGAAGAGTGCGAACGTGAAAAACGACGCCCCTGACGCGCCGAAAGTTGAATCCCCGGCAGACACCGACGTTCCGAAGCATTATTGTGGCATGTGTCAGGACGAAATTGAGGAAGAAGACGCGGCTCTGGCGAATTGCAAACACATTTTCCATCGTGAGTGCATCATGCAATACGCGTCTTGTGCGCCTGCGGATGGCAAAAAAGTGACTTGTCCCGTCTGTCGCACGGCGTTGACGATTGACTTCTCTCCAGAAAGTCTCGAAAACGTCAAGAGTGCCATTAGTCGTAATTTCAAGGATGCGCTACCAGACAAGTCAATTCTCAACAAGCTCGATCTCACGCAGTACACGTCGAGCACAAAGGTTGAGACGCTCGTCAACGCTCTGCGAGACATGCGTAATCAAGAAAATGGGCACTTAAACAAAGCCATCGTGTTTTCGCAGTACACAGCCATGATAGAAATCGTCGAATGGCGTTTGAAAAAGGCCAAGTTTACCATCGCCAAGCTTCTCGGTTCCATGCCGGTCACGCAACGCGCGGCGAATTTGCAAGCTTTCCGAGAAGATCCAAACGTCAGCGTGATCTTGATGAGTCTCAAATCTGGCGGTGAAGGACTCAACTTGCAAGCGGCGAATTACGTATACGTTCTTGAGCCATGGTGGAACCCAGCGGTGGAAATGCAAGCCGTGATGCGCGCACATCGCATCGGGCAGCTTCGACCGGTGACCGCTGTTCGATTTTCGACCAAAGGCACGATTGAAGAACGCATGATGGAGCTTCAAGAAAAGAAGCAGCTTGTGTTCGAAGGGTGTATGGACGGCAATCAAGCCGCGCTTTCTCAACTCACCGCCGAAGATTTACAATTTTTGTTCAAGCGATGACGATGATGTATGGTATAATGACAAATTTGACCTACAGTATGTAGGTCACTGTATGTAGCTAAAACGCTGTAACGCTGTGATGTGAGCACTTTCTGTCATGGCTCTTAAAAATCCTTGAAAATCTCGTTCGCACGATTCATAGACGCATCCGTCGGTCCTCTCGCCGAATCCATTTCAGTTGCGAGCAACGATTCCCGTTCGATCTCGATAAGACGTTCGCGCTGAATTTCTAAAAACTGCCGCGAAAGCGTCAGCGGCTTGGGCGTGTACTCGCCACTCTCTAGCAGCGCCCAGTCAAACTTGGCGAACCAAGGGTGTCTCTTAATCTGACTGACCCCGCCTTGCATGTTTCCGAGCCTTTTCGCCGAGTTTCGCTGCAAGAGCTGAGAAATAAAATTGCACGCCTCGTCGGTGGCGTACGTGGGGTATTGCACCTCGTACGACATGTCCACGATTCGCCGCATCACTTTCAATGGATCGTCTTTTTGGGACGGATCCTTTGATATCGTGAACGGCTGTTGTCCCGTTATCGTGACGTACGTCAAAACACCCAGCGCCCACCAATCGACGGCGTAGCCGTATCCCGTGGACAGCACAATTTCTGGCGCCACGTACCCAGGGGTGCCGCAAAACGTAAACGCGCGTTCGCCGACGTCAAGTTTCTTCGCGTAGCCAAAATCTCCGAGCTTACATTTGCCGTTGAGCGCAAGCAATACATTCTCTGGCTTCAAGTCGCGATAGATGATTTGGTTGCCGTGCAGATACTCGAACGCGAGAATAACCATGGCGGTGTAGTATCGCGCCGTGTCTTCGCTGATGCCAATCTGCGTGGGCACGTGGCGAATCTCACCATCGATTTGTGTCGGAATTAACTTCACTTGCACCGCGCTCGCAAGCATGTCCATCAAGTCACACCCATCCATGATGTCGAAAAGCATGTACAGATGATTCCTGTCTTGGAAACTGGCGTGCTGACACATCAACGAAAAGTGGCTGATTTCGCTCGTGACTTCCTTTTCGCAGAAAATGTGCGACGGACTCTCCATCACGGCACGCTTACGCACGCGCTTGAGCGCGAAGGCGCGCGGTGACGACACATTCATACCTTCTTGAATAACGCGATACACTTGCCCACCAGTGCCTCCACCGAGCATTTCCTTCTCCACTAAATCGATCGACCCCAACTCCCGATTGACGTCCGTGGCGAACGACCTCGGGTTTACTGAGCCGTACATGCTAATGTTCACCTTCTTTCCTCCCACGCGCGCGCTACCTAACAGGCGAATTCGAGCGGAGCGCCACGACTTTTCACCCTTGAGCTGCCGCATGCGATTACGAATGACTTCTCGAGACTTTTCTCGAAGTAAATCTTCGCGCACGGATGACAGCTTCTCGAGGAACACGTCTCGATTGACGACGTAACACACCAGAGGAGTTTCCACGCATCGCACGGTGTACTCTCGGGGTTCATCACCGCGAATGATCTCGGAAGCACCAAAAAAGTCGTGTCGAAACAAGTGATTCACCGTGCGCGGTTCACCCGTGTCCGGGTCGAGCTTGGAAACTTGCGCTCGCCCCGAATTGACGAGGTAAAATTTACCGTTGCACGCTTCGCCTTCGGTAATAACGTCCGTGTACGGGTCGAACGAGACCGTCTCCAAGGCATCCGCGAACGACTTCCGCGTGTCGATCGGTAAAGCGCTGAGCACGGGAACTTGTTCGAGGAATAAATTCTTCGCGAGCGTCGTCGCCTCGACGCTGTGCTTGACCTCCCTCTTGAAGACTTGTTGCGTGCACACCCAAACCTGCGACCGCGTCTTCGCCCGCACCGTCGCCGAGCGCGGCACGCTATAAAGTAAAGCTAACTCGCCGATGATATCGCCTTTCGTGCGCGTGATGACGCTGATATCGGCGCCGAGCCGATTTTGCAGCACGTCGAATTCGCCTCCGGCGATGAGATACAACGCGTCGCCCGGTTCGTCCTCCTCCATCAAAATCGTCCCCTCCGGCACGTTGATGAAGAACATTTCGCTCGCCACGCGTCGCCTGACGTTCGCATCGAGCTCAGAAAACGTAAACGTCTGCGACAGCGCCTCGCACAGCGGTTCCAATTCGCTCTTCGTCGCTCTCCGTCGCTTCGCCAGCATCTTCGCGTTCAGCTTCACGAAATACGTCAGCTCCGCCGATCCCGCGTCGCCGACGAACTCATCGTCTCCTCCGTTCGCGTTCGCCGTCGCCTCTTCCCCCGACGCGAGCGATCCCTGACTCGTGCGCAGCGCGTAGTCGACGCTCTGCCGCCTCGCCTTCGCCTCGCCCGCCGACGCCGACGTCGACGCCGACGCCGCCGACGTCGCGCGCGCGCGCGTCCCGTCCGACGTCCGACCCGCGTCGGCGTCGCTCGCGCTCGTCGACCCATCGCTCGCGTCGCGTCGCGCGTCCTCGTCGTCCGACGCCGCGTCCCGCGCGCCGAAGCAGCATCCGACGCGCGCGCGCGCGCGCGCCATCGGTCGCGCGCGTCCGCGCGCGCGCGCGTCCGACGACGAGTCCGTCGTGCGGCGCGATCGCATGCGCGCGGTGTCGACCTCGTCCGCCATCGCGCGCGCGCCGTCGGGAAGTGCCGACGGACGCGCGGCACATCGCCGCGCCGACGCGCGCCGAGTCGCGCCGCGAGCGCGCCGCGCGTCGGAGCGACGCGCGCGCGTCGCGCGCGCGTCGCGCGTCGACGCGCGTCCGCCGCGAGCGTCGAGCGACGCTCGGAAGCGACGCGAATTCGGGTTGGGATTCGCCGGCGGCGGTGCGATGGCGATTCGACGCGCGTGCGGCGCGCCGCCGCGCGCGACGGGCGGCGCGCGCGCGCGCGGGACGCGGACGATGGTCGCGCGACGCGCGATCGTGCCGGACAGGGACGACGGCGCGCGCGCGCGGGATGAGACGCGAGGAGAGACGCGCGCGGGACGAGGGCGCGAGCGCGGCGCGAGCGAGGGCGAACGCGAACGCGAACGCGCGCGGAGGGAATACAGGGCGTACCGCGCGCGACGGACGGACGTCAGGATGGACGCGCGCGCGCGGGAAGGGACGTCGACGTCGTACGGGACGGATGGCGCGGACGCGGACGCGGAGGCGGCGGCGAGGCGGGGACACGCGGAGGCGCTGCGCGCCGGGGACGTCGACGGTGCGGTGAAGGCGCTGGCGACGCTGGCGAGGCGGGGGGAAGGGGACGCGCGGATGACGCGCGCGGTGGTGTCGAAAGCGATGGCGAAGTCGCTCGCGAAATCGCATAAGGGGTTCATGAAGCTGTGCGTGAAGACGTACAGGATGGACGCGGCGCTGCGGTACGCGCGTCTCTTCGACGCGCGCGATCGCGATTTCGCGCGCGGGAAGGATTTGTATTGCACGGTGATTTATCTGTGCGGTCGCGAGGAGGGGTCGAATCAGTGGAACATCGCGCGAGAGGCGTTTGAGCTTCGACGAGACGAAGCGGGGTTGGAGCCGGATCCGTACGCGTACAGCGCGCTCGTGTGCGCGGCGGGTCGGTGCGGAAAGGCTAGGACGGCGCGAGAGGTGTTCGAGGAAGCGAATGCGGTCAATGCGGTGGATACGGTGGTGTACAACGCGTACATAGACGTGTGTGCGCACGGGGGTGATTACGACGGCGCGAGGGCGACGCTCGAGCGCATGAAGACGACGCCGAATTGCGCGCCGAATATTCGTTCGTACAACGGCGTCATATCCGCGGCGACGCGCAAAAAGCACTTCCCGGGCGCGATGTGGGCTTGGGAAGAGATCGAGACGGCGAATTTACAGCCAACCATGATCACATACGGCGCCATGCTCGCCGCGGGCGCGGCGGCGGACGACGTCGACGTGCGTTGGTCGGAGGACTTGTTCGCTCAAGCGTTGGAATCCGGCGCGTGTGGCAACGCAGGGAACGATCACATGGTGACTTCTATGCTCCAGACGTATGCTCGCGGCGTCGCGCTCGAGCAAATCGAGCGTGATGTCGCGATGGAACGCGGAGAGAGCGTCGTGCAAGCGCTCATAGAGGACGCGCAGTGGGACGAACGGCGCGCCGAGTCAACGCCCAACGGACGCGTCTGGTCGGCGTTGATAACGCTTTGCGCTCGATGTGGGCGCGCCGCGCGCGCGATCGAAGTGCTCAAGATTATGATTTCTACTCGCTCGCATCGTGTGGGACACGAATGGTTGCACTTGACGTACGCCTTGACGTCCGCGCTCGAAGCGTCGAAGGAGGGCATCGAGTACTTTGCCCGCGTGCAGCGCAAAATCGAACAGAGCCCGGCGATGGTTCGAGACTGCACGGGCGTTCGCAACGGCTTGATCGCCACACATTTGCACTTTGGTGATTTCAAGAGCGCGTTTAAAGTCTACGACGACTTCAAAAACGATATTTTCAAGTACCGCAAGGCGCACGAAGAGAATTGGAACGCGCGCGCGCGGAGAGGGTTGGAACGTCAACTTCCAGATACGATTACGTACAACTCCCTCATCTACGCGTGCGCTGATGACGACGTCAAGGCCATGGGACTGTATCACGACATGGTCTCGAACGGAATCAATCCTACAGTGCGAACGTACGTCGCGCTCATCGTCGCCTTGAGCCGATCAAAGCGTGGAAGTAAAGTCACCGAGGCGGAAAAAATATTCAAAGCCGCCATCGACGACGGCGTGACGCCGAACGAGTTTTTGTTCACCGCGCTCATGGACGCTCAGGTCAAAGGCAACCGGCCGTTATCTGCGTTTGAAACGTACGCGCGCATGATTGAAGCTGATGTCAACTGCACGACTGTGACTTTCGGGTGCGCACTGCAAGCGTGCTGTTACGTCGAGGATGTCGAGGAGAGCGTCGAGCGCGCGTACTCGGTGCTTCGTGACATGACGGAGCGTGACGTCCAGATGAACGACTGGTGCTCTAACACGTTCTTGCGCGTCATATCACGCGCCGGTCGCATTGAAGAAATGCTCGAAGAAGTGAAAAAGACGGTTCGTCGTAAAGGCAAGCTCGAACAAGAGACGCTCGAAGCCATCATTCGGGCCTTGTGTTCGGCGGGTTACGTCGAGCGCGCCAATCGCTTCATCTCTATGATGAACTCGCGTAACTTGGAACCGCGTGAGCAAACGTTCAAGGAGTTCATCGTCGCGAGTAGTCGCGATGGATTCGTCGATTGGGCTTGGGAGTCGTACAAACGTTTCACACGTTTAGGACACAAACTCGACGCGGGCACGCGGTCGGCGCTAGTCACCGTCTTGAGCGTCGCTTCGACGAGCCCGGACCCCGACGATGCGGAACTCTTGCTCGCTCGCGCGATCGGCGTCTTCGAAGCCGCGTTTAAACGCGCGGATGAAGACAATGGGCCACAAGTCTTGGACGTCATCGACGCCGAAGCGCGATGCGCGCTCATAGTCGCCATGGCGCGAAGCGAAAAACTTGACCGAGCATTGGATATCTGGCGCGACTCCCCAAAGGCTCAATCATTTTCCAAGGCGCGTAAGCACACTTCGAGTGAAGGGAACGATTACATCGGCGATGTGCGCGCCATGTATGAGTGCCTCATCGAAGTGTGCTGTCACGAAGATCGCATCGACGACGCGCTGGAGGTGTTCGATCACTTGAAGGACGCCGGCGTGCGCGTCAGTACGGTGACGCTCGCGTTTTTGGAATCATCGTGCCGCCGATGTCGCGTGGAGGAATGGCGAATGTTTGACGTGTGCGCACAAATGCGCGCGCAAGTGGAACAAAAAAACGAAGGTCGCCTGGCGAAGCCGACGAAGATGAGCCACCACGTGCGCGACGACGGCAACATCGCGAGCGAACTCGCCACGGATGGACTGGGGGGCGAACAAAAGACGTCGGCGTGGCGCAAAAACGTCGATTGATACACTACATTTACAAGCACCGCACGCCGCGCTGCATTTGCTACCACTACTACTGCATTGCTAATTTTTTTCTCTTGTACCAAATACATCGCAAGCACATTTCTTTACTCGTACGTCTGCGCGTACTTTTCCTGCAAGTAATCGCCGAAGCGAATCGGCGCGTATTTCGCCGCCTCGCCGTCACCCACACACACCGGTTCAATCACGGCGTCGTAACTCGGCTCGAAGAAAAACGGTATCGAAAACCGTTCGCGCTCGCCCGTCGTCATCACGCGGTGTCGCGTGGAAGCGAACCGTCCGTTGGACCATCTCTCCAGCAAGTCCCCGACGTTCAACACGAAATGATCCGGAGGCGGCGTCACCGGCACCCACGTCTCTGTCTCTCGGTCGTAAATCTCCAACCCCGTCGAGCCGTCGTTCTCCACCGCCAAAATCGTCAAGGCGCCGTAATCCGTGTGCGCGCCGCAGGCGAATTGGCCTTCGCCTTCGTCGCTCCTCGACGCCGAGTACTTTAAAAACCTCAGCACGCAATTATGCGACGACGCCGACCAATGCGCGTCAAAGTACGCGTCGTCCACGCCGCACGCGCGCGCCAACGCGGGCAACAGCCGTTTCCCGAGCGCGTACATCGATTCGTAATACGTCGTCGCCGCGTCTTCGAACGCCGCGCTGGGCCATCGATTCTTCGCGCGTTCCCGCACGACGTAAAACCCCTCCTTACTGTCGCCGACGCTCGAACTCGACGGGTCTAACTTTTCGGACGCGAACGCGGTGTACCCGATCCCCGGCGCGTCGCCCGTCAGCGCGCGCTTCCTCGTCTCGTCGCTCAAGTCGAAGAACGTCCTGCTCTCCGCGAAACACTTTCGAACGATCTCCGGCTCGGGCAGCGCGCCCTCGTGCGCGACGAACGCGAATCCGCGTCGAGCGAAATCTTCCGACGCGAACGCGTCCGTCAAACCGCGCGCGGAGCCGTCGCGCGCGAGATTGATGGTTGGAATGCGCGTCATGAAGTGTCGTCACGTCGCGCGTCGCGTCTCCGCACGCGCGCGAGATTGATGGTTGGAATGCGCGTCATGAAGTGTCGTCACGTCGCGCGTCGCGTCGCCGCACACGCGCGCGCGGTCGCGGTCGATGCGACGCGCGACGTCGCGCGCGGACGTCATGCGCAAGGCGTCGTCCGCGACGAGCGATCTCGCGATCGACGCGCTCGACGCGAGCCCGCAAAAGGCGTCGCACGCGCGCGGGTCATCTTTATCCTCCACGGGCAGTCTCTCGTCGAACGCGTCGGCGCCGGGCGCGTCGGCGCGGCGCGGTCGCCACTGCTGCCACCGGCCGTCGATGTTCTTCGCGCTGTGCGCGCTGGTGACGACGACGCTGGCGACGCTGACGCACGAGGGGCGATCGGCGACGTGCGCGCGAACGCCGACGCACGTCGTCTTCGTCGACGCCGGGAGCACGGGGTGCCGCGCGCACGCGTTCGCGATAGAAAACGCGAGGAAAGCGAAAGGGAGAGGATCGTTGTTCGAGATGCGCACGCTCGGGACGAAGGAGAAGACGAGACTGCCGTTGGCGGAGATGGGAGGACGGGTGCGCGAGGAGTTGATGCCGGCGGTGCGCGCGGCGTTGGCGAAGATCCCGGATCGCGTCGAGCGCGCGCGAACGCCCGTGTACGTGTGGGCCACGGCTGGATTTCGCGTGTTGACGCCGGCGAAGCAACAAGCGCTGTGGCGCGAGGTGAGGGAGGCGGTGGAGGCTGAGACGGGGACGCGGCACGGGTACGGACATTTTAGAACCGTCGACGGCGCCGAGGAAGGATTTTACGCGTGGCTGGCGGCGAATTACTTGTCAGACGTCGACGTCACCGCGGTCGGGCGATTAAACGACGCGAACACGCCGGCGCCGGCGTTCGCGCGCGTTTCTGAGGACGATAATCCTTTGCTCAAGTCTGTCGGCGCGATTGACGTCGGCGGCGGGAGCGTGCAGTACGTGGCGCTGCCAAGGGAAGGCAAAGGCGCGTTCGTGAAGTCCATGCTCGAGTTGAGGAATGCGGTGAAAGTGGAGTCGTTTTTGGGGTACGGGGCGAACCACATGGAGACGAGATGGCGCGGCGCGCTGGCGGCGGCGAAGACGACGCGAAACGCGTGCGCGTTTCCGGGGCACGTCGTCACCGTGGACGGCGTGGAATTAACCGGAACCGGCGAATACCGCCAGTGCGTCGTGGGATTACGCAAACAAATCGCATCGATGCAGCGCGAACAAAAAGTGACGCTGCGCATGCCCGACGATTTCAAACGCGTAGAGCGGTTTCTTGGCATGTCGCTGCTGTTTCATCTCACAAATTTCATCACCGTCGCCCTTCCGGGCGCGCTGCCATCCATGCCCAAGGCCACGCTTGCGGAAATCGCGACCGCCGGAGAAAAGCTGTGCGCCATCGAGTGGGCGAAGCTCGTGAAGGATATCGATGGGAAGGATCCCAACACTCCCGCGGATCGCCTCAACGGACGTTGCTTCGACGCCGCGCTCGTGCAGGCGCTCCTCGGCGTAGACTTCGCGGAAGACGACATCGCCGCCGGCGAAGTCGGTCTCGGATTTTCACAAAACGACGAGCGTTTGAATTTCATCGAGCGCATCGACGACGCGGAGGTGGAGTGGACGCTCGGAGCGGCGATGAGCGTCGTGCACCCGACGGCGGCGCGCTCGAACTCGGCGTGGGCGAAGACGCGCGTACCGATGGAATGCGCGCGCGTGCTTCACACGTCCTTTTTGAACGCTCTTTACGAGTGGGGCGTCATCATCATGCCCGCGGCGCTCGTCGCTACCGGGTATTTATTGTACAAGACGCTCAGGATGACGGCGAACGTCGCCACGATGGCGCGTTCGCCCTCGTACCTCGAGGTACTCTAGCTAGCTAAATCGTTGAAATTAGTCGGCGCGCGGTCGCGGTCGCCAGCACTCGAGCAGCTCGAATTCCTCGTTCGACGCCGGATAATCGGGATGCGCCTCGGACGCCGGCACGCGCGTGACCTCGAAACCGTTCGCCTCGATGATCGACGCGAACAACTCGACGCTCTCCGGTCGATGCTCTTTACACGCCGCGAACACCGCCGCGCGACCCGGCCCCACCAACGCCATCGTCGTCGCCGCCAGCGCGCGAATCACGCC
>Ga0209666_1001736_pt1 | contig 16594 bp, 9 predicted proteins | sample SaaInlV_125m_DNA_FD_184679 | JGI IMG/M metagenome (GOLD analysis project Ga0209666, IMG submission 184679) | Marine microbial communities from expanding oxygen minimum zones in the Saanich Inlet - Saanich Inlet SI037_S3LV_10m_DNA (SPAdes)... | ecosystem: Environmental > Aquatic > Marine >...
GTCCTCTTCGGGCACCGCGGGAAGCGCGCCGACGCGAGCGACCCGACGAGCGGTGACACCTCCTAAGTCACCGCGCAAGTCCCCGCCGGTGTCGCCGCTGGCGTCTCCCGCGAAGTTGCCCAAGACGGAGGCGTCCAAGAGAGCGTCGTCGAAATCGCCAAAGGCGGAGAAACAAGCCGACGCCCCGGCGCCGGCGCCGGCGCGCCCGCCGCCCCCGCCCGAGTCCCCCGCGGGGTACCTCGGCGCTCCCTTCCGATACGATTTCGGCGACGACGACGGCGGCGGCTCTGCTCCGCGCGTTCCCTCGGTCCCGAGCGACGACGCGGTCGAGCCGAGCGAGAAACGCGGCGCGGCGCCGGAGCGCAGGACGTCGCCGACGCTTTCGTCGGCGCCGGCGGCGATCGACCCGCCTCGACCCCCGCGCGTGTCTTCCGCGTTTCCCGCGGCGTCGACGAGCGCGTCCGGATCTCTTCACGACACGCATTTACTCACCGAGCGTCTGCACGCGTCCGAGACGGCGCGGCGCGAAGCGGAGCGGCGGCTGGCGCGCGCCGCCGAGCGCGCGCGCGTGATGGAGGAGATCCTGGAGGAGCAGAACGCGCTTTTGGAGAACGTGCCCACAGTGATCGCGGCGGGGGGCGCGGAGCGGTGGCGCGCGCGCCTGGGGGCTGGAGGCGGGTACGGCGCCGAGGCCACCGGGGTGCGACGAAGGCTAAACGCGGACGAGGGCGGAGAAGTTTCTCGAGACGAAGAGCGCGAAGAAATCGAGCGAGAGCGCGAACGCGCTGTCGAAAAGTCCGGCGTCGCGTCTTTAGCGCGTCGCGTCGCCGAGCTCGAACGCGCGTTGAGTGCGAAGGAGTGTGCGTTTTCGAAGCAAACCTCCGTTGTGGAGTCGCTGGAGATGGAACTAGGCGCGTTCGACGCGGACGTCAAGGCGATGCGTTTAGACGCGGAGGCGTCGCGCAAAGCCGCGGCGGACGCCGGGAGACGCGCGCGCGAGGCGTCTGAGCGCGAGCGCGCCGCGCTGGAGCTCGTGGGGGGGGAGACGGCGCGCGCCGACGCCGCGGAGGCGGAACTCGCGACGCTCGTCAAGCAGTCAGACATCATGGCCGCACAGCTCGAGGTGGCGTCCCTGCGCCTGGACGTGCTCGTGGAGGACTCGGATACGCGCGCGGGTGACGAAAACGGAGAGCGCGTGGAAAACGGAGAGCGTACGGCGCCGTCGCCGCAATCGGGCGGGCTCGCCGAGCGGCTGCGCCGCGTCGAGCTCGACCACGCGCGCATGTCGCGCGAGACGGCGGAGCTGGCGCAGGCGGCGGCGGACGCGTCCGCGTCGCTGGAGGAGACAAGGGACATGCTCGCCGAGGCTGAGGCGAACGCGGCGGCGATGGCCGCGGACGCGCTCGCCGAAAAAAAGGCACGCGACGAGGAAACCGCGCGCGCCGAGGCGCGCGTCGCGGAGGAGATTCGCGCGTTGCGGAAGAGCCTGGAGGAGAGCGAAGCCGCTGCGGCGGCGGCGGCGAGCGCCGCGGACGCGCTGCGCGCCGAGTGCGCCGCGCACGCCGCCGCGCGCGACGCCGCGGACGCGGCGCGTCTCGCGGCTGAGTCTGAGGCGCGCCGCGCCGAGGCAGCCTTCGCCTCGGCGGCGGCGAAGGCGGCGGAGACGGAGGCGGCGGCGCGCGCGGAGGCGGGCGAGGCGACCGCCACCAACGACGCGCGCGCGCGCCAGTTCGCCTCGGACCTCGCCGCGCAGAGGGAGCGCCTCGAGGACGCGGCGGCGCGGCGCGAGGCGGCGCTTCGCGAGGAGGCGAAGCGGAACGAAGCGTCGCTCGTCGCGTCCGCCGAGGCGGAGCGGCGCGCCCTCGCGGATGAGCTCGCGGCGCTTCGCGCCGCCGCGGAGGCTGCGGCGAGCGCGGCGGCACGCGCCGAGGGCGCGCGCGAGGCTGCAGACTCGGCGGCGCGCGCCGCCAAGGCTGAGCTCGCGGCGGCGCTGACCCGCGCCGCCGACGCCGAGGTGGCCCGCGGCGTCGCCGAGGGAGACGCCGCGGTGACGCGCGCGAAACTCGACGCCGCGCACGCGGAGATTCCAAGCCTCCGTTTGAGCCGCGAGGACGCCGAGGCTCGCGCGCGCGCGGCGCTCAGTGAGGTGGCTTCCCTGGAGGCGTCGCTCCGCGAGGCGCGCCGCGAGGCTGCGGATGCCGCCGAGCGCGCCGCAGCCGCCGAGTCCGGCCGCGACGTCGCGGCGGACGGCGCGTCAGCGGCGCTCGGGCGCGTGCGCGACACCGAGTCCGAGGCGACGGCAAAGGTTGTCGCCGCCGCCGCCGCCGAGGCGGAGGCGCGGCGCGCCGCCGCCTCCGCGGAGACGGCGCGCGTCGCCGCCGAGGGCGCGCGCGACGCCGCGAGGGCTGAGCTCGCGGCGCAGAAGGTTCTCGCGGAGGCGCTGCAGAGTCGCGTCTCCGAGGCGGAGCGGCGCCGGGACGAGGCCCTGGCTGCCGCGGAGGAGGCGGAGCAGGCGCGCCGCGTCGCGGAGACGGACGCGCGCGAGGAGCGCGAGACGGCGACGCGCGCCGCCGCCGCCGCCGATGCGGCGGCGTCTGCGGCCGAGACGGCTCGCGCCGAGCGGGACGACGCCTTCGCGCTTCGCGACGCGCGCGACGCCGCGGCATCGGCCGCCGAGTCCTCGGCGCTGGCGCTCTCGGCGCGTGCGGAGAAGGCGGAAGCGCGCCTGGCGAAGACGCGCAAGGAGCTCGAGCAGAGCGCGTCCGAGCTCGCCGCCGTGAAGACCAAGCTCAGGCAGAGCGAGGCTGCTGCCAAGTACGCCGGCGACGCGGCGGCGGCGTCCGCGCGGCGCGCCGAGGACGCCGAGCGTGCCGCCGCCGCCGAGGCGACCATGGCGCTCGCGCAGGCGGCGCCGGCGGTGCGCGACGCCGAGCTCGCGCGCGAGGAGGCACGCGCCGCGCGCGCCGACGCGCAGGAGGCGCAGCGGCGCGCCTCGGACGCCGAGGCGCTCGCAACCAAGCACGACGCCGCGCGCGAGGTTGCGTCTGCGCGCGCGCGCGCCGCCGAGGAGCAGGCGCGCGCCTTCTCCGAGGCGAGCGACCGCAAAGTCGCGGAGGCGCGTGCGGCTTCTGAGGAGCTCGTCGCGCGTGTGCGCGCCGAGGCGGAGCGCCGCGTCGAGGCGCTCGCGTCCGAGGCGTCCTCGTCCGTGGAGGAGCGCGCGCGTCGAGCGGAGCACGCCGCCGCCGCCGCCGCCGCCGCCGCGGACGAGCGCGCGCGCCGCGCCGCGGAGGACGCCGAGCGCGCCGCCTCGGAGGCGCGTCGCGCGTTCGCGCGCGAAGTCGCGGAGGTCAAGGCGGAGGCATCGCGCGTCGCGCGGGAGGCGAAGAGCGACGCCGAGCGCGAGATACGCGAGTACCGCGAACTCCTCGAGTCGCGTCCTTCGCCCGCGGAGCTCGCCGCGGAGCGCTCGGAACGCCAAAAGGCGGAGCGACGCGCCGCGAACGCGGAGGCAGCCTTGGCGGCGGAGCGGGAGCGGCTCGCGAAGGAAAACGTGTGGAGCGACGCGAACCGCCCCGCGGGAAAAGAAAAAACGGCTTCGGCGCTGGAGCTGATGCGGAGGCACGCCGCGAGCACGTCGGCGTTGATTCGGAACCAGGAAGCCGTCATCGCCGAGCTCCGCGCCGAGCTGCGTCTGGCGGTGGCGGCGGACGAAATCCCTCCCGACGGCGAAAAGAGCGAAAGGCAGGAGGACGACGATCCGGCGTTGCGCGAACGAACCGCGGGACATGGACAAACACAGACCCTGGCGCCGCTCGACTCCAAGAGAAATAAAGACAAAAGCCCCGCGGCGTTCAAAACCGCCGCGCGGGCGGCGGCGGCGGCGGCGGCGACAAGACCCGCGCCCGACTGGGCGGCGGCGTACGCCGAGATGGACGCGACGCGCGCTGCTGCTGCTGCTGCTGCTGCGGCGGCGGCGGCGGCGCGTCCCGAACCCCTTCCGGCCCCTTCCGATGTTCCTTCCGATCCTGAAGGAGTGCGTTCGAACGAGAAGGGGAAGAAGAAGAAGACGGACTGGGAGGCGGCGTACCGCGACATCGAGGCGACGCGCGCTTTAGCGCGCGCGGGCGGCGAGACAAAGTCGTCTCGCCGCGGCGACTCGCCTGACTCTGACTCGGCTTTGGCTTTGGATTTGATGGACAAGCTCGCGGCGATCGGGTCGGAGGGCGCGGAAACGCTCCTGGCGCAGAGCCCCGCGCCGAGGAATCGAGAGGAGGACTGAAGAGTTGAGTGAAGGGAGCTCCCCGTCGTGACCCTTTCAGTGAACCGAAAGTGTAGTACCTCGTGTTTGATACAAGTAGACTACTTTTGAAAAAAATAAACGCCTCACTTGGCCTCGACCGCCTTCTCCTCCGCGGCGACGTACCCGTCACCTCCGGAGGTGAAGTACGCCACCGGGTCGAACTTGTCCCCCTTGGCCTCCTTGACCAGCCTCTGCAGCTCCTTGGGCTTCTTGATCTGGCCCTGGATGCCGATCTCGTCGCCGGGCTCGCCGCCATCCTTGGGGACGACCCACAGCGGCCACGCGCTGGTGTACCCCTCGCAGACGGCGTCGGGCTTGGTGACGTCCGCACGGCCGTCGGGCGCGTTCTGGTACACGCCGTTGGGGAAGCACTCCACGTAGTCGATGTACTGCATCGCCTCCTTTCCGAGAACCTCCTTCTGTTTGTTGCAGTTCTCGCACCAAAACGCGCCGTACAAACGAGCGCCGGCGGCTTTCAGCGCCTTGGCCGCCTCGACGGATTCCGCCGAGGACTCGCTCGTGACCTCGTACTTGGTGTACGGCACGGTGACCACCTTGTTCGGGTCGCCCGCGAGCGCGGGCCCCACGGGCAGGGTGATGTTCGCCGCCACCGCGGCGGCGAGGCCCGCGAACGCCGCCTGGCGCCGCGAGGGCTCGAACGCCTCCCCGTCCGCGTCCATCGCCTCCGAGAGCGCATCGCGCGTCTCGGCGAGCGACGCCGAGGCGGGAGACTGGGACGCCTTCGCCGCGGCGCTCCGGGTGCGGTACGGAGCAGCGGACGCGTTCCTACGAGACGGCGACGGCGAGATGCGAGAGCGGAGGGTCAGACGCGCGGTGGGCTCGCTCGAGCGAACGCGCGTCGAAGGAGTACGGTGTTCGGGATCGCGCGTTTCGTCGGCACGCGACACGTCGGACGGATGACGGATGTGCCGATGGCCAATGCGCCGGGAACGCGCGCGTACCTCCCGGAGACGGCAGCGTTGCCGTTGAGCGACGAGCGCGTCGCCACGGAGGTGGCGTGCACGTTCGTGGAGAGCATCGTCGGTGCCATCGCGGGGTCGAACGCCGAGTGGCGGTGCTGGCGACGAGCGCTGCGCGACGGGATTTGTTGACCAAGCAGTCCACTTGGCAAAACTGCAACGAGCGCAGATAACGCTCGAGCGCGATCGAGCCACGAGACGAGCGAATGGCGATTCGCCGAAATTTTTTTTCGCGGCAGGGACGATTGCCGCGGCGCGGAGCGCGCCGAAGGACCGAGCAAGGCGCGCTTCCTTCAAATCGTGCAGCCGCTTCAGATTTGCGCGCAGTTGTCGCGCGCGCGACGACGTGCGCCATGGCGATGCTTCGCGTGGCGAACTGTCCGAGCCAGGATCTGGCGTTGACGAACGCGGCGTTCGTCAACGAGGCGGACGCGGTGTTCGTGCCGTACGCCGAGCTGGGCGACCTCGTGCTCTTCACGCGACCGCACCCGGACGTGGAGCGCGGCACCGTCGCGCTGAATGGCGTGCAGCGCAAGCTGCTCCGCGTGAGCACCGGCGACAGCCTGCGCGTGGAGCCGTTCACGCTGCCCAGCTCGCAGTTCAACGCCGCGGCGATGACTGTGGAGCTCGAGTTCACCAAGCTGCGCACCGCGACGGACCTGAACGCCGTGGGCAGGCACGAGCAGGTGCGAACCGCCTCGTGGCGAAAAGCGAACGCGGGGCGCGGGCGTCTCGCCCGAAGGAGATCTCTCCGAGACGCGTCGTTATTGACGTCGCGACGTCGACGCGAAGCGCGCGCTCGTCCGCGGAGCGCGCGTCGCGGTATCGCCGCTCCGAGAAAGACAGACTCGCGGTGACTGACCAAGACTCCCTAATCCACTCTCTTCGTTTCCCTCTCTTCGTTTCCTTTCCTCGCGCGCCGCGCGTGACCGTCCCGTCTCACGTTCGTTTCCGACGAACGCGACAGGTTGACGCCGTGCAGATGGGAGCCATCGTGCTTCGCAGCTTCGTGTCTCAGGTGTTCACGGTGGGCCAGAAAGCCGCCGTGGAGTACTGCGGGCACAACTACCTGGTCACCTTCAACTCCATGCTCGTGCAGGGCGTCGCGGAAGGGGTCACCTCCATGCGCGGCGTCGTGACCCCCGAGACGACGTTCGCGTTTGAGGCGGCGCACGGCTCGGCGATCAAGATCACGAACCAAAAGTCCACCTCCATCAACTCGCAGCTGTTCAAGACGAAGGACTTCTCGTTCGAGAAGCTCGGCATCGGGGGTCTGGACAAGCAGTTCGAGGACATCTTCCGCCGGGCCTTCTCCAGCCGCGTGTTCCCGCAGTCCGTCGTGCAGCGGCTGGGCATCCACCACGTCAAGGGCATGCTGCTGCACGGGCCGCCGGGCACCGGCAAGACGCTCATCGCGCGGCAGATCGGGAAGATGCTCAACGGAAAGGAGCCGAAGATCTGTAACGGCCCGGAGGTGATGAGCAAGTACGTGGGTCAGTCCGAGGAGAACATCCGCGCGCTGTTCGCGGACGCGGAGGCGGAGCAGAAAGCCAAGGGGGACGACAGCGACTTGCACATCATCATCTTCGACGAAATAGACGCGGTGTGTAAGGCGCGCGGGTCGGTGAGTAACGGCACGGGCGTGCAGGACTCAATGGTGAACCAGCTTTTAACGAAGATCGACGGCGTGGACGCGTTGAACAACATCTTGCTCATCGGCATGACGAACCGGCGGGACATGCTGGACGAGGCCATCTTACGGCCCGGTCGGCTGGAGGTGCACATCGAGATCGGTCTGCCGGACGAAGCCGGCCGCGCGCAGATTTTGAAGATCCACAGCCAGAAGATGTCCGAGAACGAGTTCTTGGCGCAGGACGTGGACGTGGCGGACCTGGCGAAGCGCACGAAGAACTTCTCCGGCGCGGAGATCGAGGGTTTGGTGAAGAGCGCGGTGTCTTTCGCGCTGGCGCGCCAGGTGGACTTCCAGAACCTCGGCGCGATGGAGATTGACGAGGACAACGTCAAGATTGAACGCGCCGATTTCGAGCGCGCGCTCGAGGAGGTGAAACCGGCGTTTGGCGCCAGCACGGACACGTTCGAGCGCTGCCGTTTGAACGGCATCATCAGCCCCGGCGAGAAATTCGAGAAGCTGCACCACACGTGCCGCTCGCTCGTGGAGCAGGTCAGGGTCTCGGAGAAGACGCCCATGCTGACGTGCCTGCTGGAGGGCGGCGCCGGGTCGGGGAAAACCGCGCTCGCCGCGACGCTCGCCATCGGGTCGGAGTTTCCGTTCACGAAACTCGTCTCGGCGGAGACGATGGTCGGCCAGAGCGAGATGGCCAAGTGCCAGGCGCTGTCAAAGGTGTTCGAGGACGCGTACAAGAGCCCTTTGTCGTTGATCGTGCTGGACGACATCGAGCGGCTCCTGGAGTACGTCTCCATCGGACCGCGCTTCTCCAACGTCGTGTTGCAGGCGCTGCTCATCCTGCTCAAGCGCGCGCCGCCGCCGGGACGCAAGCTTCTCGTCATAGGGACGACGTCCCTACCGCACGTCTTCGAGCACATGGGGCTCGTCAGCGCGTTCAACGTCGTGTTGCACTGCCCGTTGCTCACCTCCGAGGACGCCAAGCACGTGCTGCACCAGCTGGGCGCGTTCCAATCGCACGAGCTCGAGCCGGCGGTGGCGCTGCTGGACGAGGAGACGCCCATCAAGAAGCTCTTCATGCTGCTGGAGATGGCGCGGCACGGCGGCGGCGGCGGCGCGCGCGCAGACGGGAACATACCGCTGGACCGATGGATCACGTGCATGGAGGACTTGGCGGGCTAGAGAGATGCGGGGTTTAGGGTTTCGTGTTCTGTGCGCGCGTAGGTCTGCGTAGAAACGAGCGGTTGAACGTAGCGGTTGTACGTACGTAACGACGTCGTCACGCGACGCGGCGAGAAATGTTCGTCGTCTTTCGTTACAGATTCGCGCCCCCGCTCGGGGCTCACGCGCGATGCGTCACCGCCGGCACGGCTCGTGCCGGCGCGGAGGAGGATCGCGGCCGCGCTTACTTTTTGAACTGCGGGAGGGGAAGGCCGGGAAGGGACGGGGAGGTCAGCGGGACGTTCGTCAGTCCGTCCGCGGAACTTTTCGCGACGAGACGCGTGGATGGAGAAACCCTCGAATCGTCGCGTGGTCCTTCGCGGCGATCGTCCGGTGGTGCTCTCGCGCGCGAGGGTGACGATCCGAGTTCCGCCGCCGAGCGGGGAGGAGAGCCGAGCGCGTGACGTACCAGGCCGGTGAAGGTGCCCATCACCGCTCCGTAACCGAGTCCGACCGCGACCGCGCCGACGCGCATGAACTGAGGAAGCGAGAGAGCGAGGGACGGAGCGGTCAGTCGCGAGGTCGAGATATTTCCCGTGCGTGGGAGGCGCGCGAGCGAGGCGGTGCGCACGCACCGTCGCGAGGCTGCTCTTGCCTCCGTAAGGCCCACCCGACATGTTCAAACGCTTTGGTTTGACCCCGGTGCTGCGCCGTGACCGCGCGTTGGAATGCCAGCGGGCACGGCTGAGATGATCACGAGTGGCTCTGCCACCGAGGTGGCGGGTGGTCATACATAACGCGAAAACCCGTATGTCGTCTTAGTCACAGAATTCCGTCGCGGAACGATTCGCGAACAGCACTCCATGTACACTTCGTCCAACGCGGCGTCGTCGGATAGTCGGAGGCCGCCGTTTTTGAATATGCCGAAGTTTTGGCGACGCGTTCGGGTGCTCCAAGACGCTCTGCTCCGCGTCTCGGCGCCACACCACCACCGCGCCGAGACCGCACCACCTACCGACGGGTCGGCCCCTGGGTCGCCTCCGGTCGCCTCGAGAGTCCATCGACGACGGGCGCGGCGCAAGCTCTTGAAGGTTGCGCACTCCCGCTCACACGATGTGGTCTCTCGCATCGAACGTCACGCGCGTAGGCACCGTCGTCGCGAGCGGACGCGCCGCCGCGAGGCGTAAGGCGCAGGCGGTCGCCGCGGGCGCGCGATGCGTCTCCGTAGCGAGCGCCGGAGGAGGCAAACGCGGTGACGCCTCGAGGAGCATCGCCCGCGCCGCCGACGGCGTCGCCGCGAGCGCGTCGATCGCTGCGTCCGGCGCTCGGCGCTCGCCTCCTCGATCGATCGTCCCCGAAACGGGCGCGCGCAGGGGCACGGCCGCGCGCGCCGCCGAGGGCGGCGGCGGGGGAGCGTCCGGCGGCTCCGGCGGCTCCGGCGGCTCCGGCGGCTCCGGCGGCTCCGGCGGCTCCGGCGGTTCCGGCAAGGGCGACGCCTCCGGCGGCGGCGTCTGGGGCCTGTACCTGCGCTCGCTCGAGACCAACCCGCTCGTCACGAAGTGCTTCACCAGCGGCGTTCTGAACGCCGCGGGCGACTTGTTCGCGCAGTTCATGTTCGAGAACGCCGCGGAGAAGGGTTGCGACTGGCGCCGAACCGGCGTGTTCACGTTTCTCGGCGCGTTTCTCGTCGGACCCGCGTTGCACTTCTGGTACGGCTCGCTGAACAAGATTGTCGCCGCGACGGGTTTCACGGGTACGGCGGGCGCGGGCGCGGCGCTGGCGCTGGACCAGCTCGTGTTCGCGCCGTGCTTCCTCGCGGTGTTCATCGCGTCGCTTTTCACCATCGAGGGCAACGCCTCCGCGGTCGTGCCGAAGCTGAAGCAGGACTGGGCCTCGACGGTGGTCACCAACTGGAAAATCTGGGTCCCGTTCCAGTTCCTCAACTTCAGGTTCGTCCCGGTCAACCTGCAGGTGGGCGCCGCAAACGTCATCGCGCTCGCGTGGAACACGTACATGTCCTGGGTCACGCACCTCGAGGTGGTGCCCGCGGAGGCGCCCAAGAACGGGAAGAAGAAGTGAGCCTCCTACTCGGAGGCGCGACGCGTCGGGTGGTTACCGACGCGGAGGGCGCCCGCGCGCGCGCGCGAGCGGACGCCCGGAGTTGAAAACGAAATGCTTTTTTTTTTTCGCCTTTTGTCGCGTTTTTATAAGTCGTCAAACTCCTCGCGCGCGCTTTTTGTTCCCGACGACGATTGGACCCGACGACGATTGGACTCCTACGACTCCACTACGCCGTCGCCCCCGAGCAGCTCGACCCCGCGCCCGCCGTGCACCCGAAGCAGTGGTTGTCCACCGCCAGCCGCGTACCCGTGAGCTCGTCGAGCGATTCGACGTCGAACACCGTCAAACCCGCGCCTTGGTTTTTTTCGTCGCCGCCCTTCCTCCCGAAGCTGCGCGGCATCGGCATGTCCAGCTGCTGGTTGAAGTCGCAGTCGAAGACGCGTCCGTCCCACGAGACGCTGACGAGGTCCCGGCACATCACGCCCTCCGCGGCGGCGGGGTTGAAGTTCTCCACCAGCAGACGCATGTACTCCTCGGTTTTGCCTTCGCGGTGCAAGTAATCCGCGAACCGCTTGATGGGCATGTTGGTGAGCGTCACCAGCCTCGAAAACTGGACGCCGTAGGTGTCCCCGAGCTCGCTCCGGTACGCCTCCGTGAGCGCCGCCTCGGAGGGTGGCAAAAACGCCCCCCCGGGGTTGTACATCAGGTCTAAATCTAAGCCCGTGCCCTTCACGCCGTACCCGACCTTGTTCAGCTCCACCAGCGCCGCTATTGAGCGCGAAAACACCCCCGCGCCGCGCTGTTTGTCCGTGTTTTCCTCCGAGTAACAAGGCAACGACGCCACCACCTTGACGCCGTTGCCCGCTAGAAACTCAGGTAGGTCCTCTTGTCCGGGCTCGAACAGCACGGTCAGGTTGCACCGGTCGATCACCTCTATGCCCCTCTTCCTCGCGGCGACGACGAGCGGGCGAAACTGCTCCATCATCTCGGGCGCGCCGCCGGTGATGTCCAGCGTCTTGATGGACCCGTTCGAGTTGTCCATGAGCTCGATGAGCCGATTCGCCGTCTTAGCGCTCATCACCTCCTCCTTGCGCAGCGGCGAGGACTCGACGTGGCAGTGCGAACACGCCTGGTTGCAGTACAAGCCGATGTTGACTTGCAGGATCGTGGTCGGCTTTCGTCGCAACGGGGTCACGCCTCGCTCCGCGACGAAGGCGTCGAAGGAGGGCACGTTCATGCCCGTCAGCGCCCTGCGCCTGCGTGCGCGCTCCTCGCGCGTCAACGCCGCCTGACCCTCGGTCTCCAGGCGCTCCTTCGCGAGCTTGAACTCCTCGTCCGTCTCCATCTCGCGGAGCGTGTCGGGGACGAGCGACCCGAGACCGAGGGGCTCGGCGGCGGCCCGGCGAACGGAGAGGCGCGAGGCGCCGCGGACGCGCCGGGGCGCGGGAGCGGCGCCGCGAGGCGCGTGCACGACGGGGGCGACGGCGTGCATCTCGAAGACCCGGAAGTGCTGAAAGGTGTCGCGCGAGGGCTGTGCGCGCTCCGGAGTGGGGCTCCCGGATAAAGCGAAAAGCGTGGCACGCGAGTTCGCGTGCCACGTTTTGCAGTTTCGGCCCACCCGAGGTAAATCCGAAACGCGCGTCTCGCACCGTCAGAACACGGCGCGCGGCTCGAGGGGCGAGCGCGTCCGCACCCCCGCGGCCACGCGCGGCGCGGTCACGCGCGCTCCGCTCGCTCGCGGTCGCGATGCCGGGAAGCATGACTCTCGCAGACTTGAAAGGCCGAGGACGGGGCCGAGGACGGGGCCGAGGAGGAGGCGCAGGGGCCAGAGGCGACCGAGGTGGTGCCGGAGGAGGCAGAGGCGCTAGAGGCAAGCGCTCCAGGGACGACGGAGCCCCCGGCGGAGCCTTTCAGGGCGGTGCGAGGTACGCGCCCGCGGCACAGCCTCGCCGCTGACGTCTCACGCGCTCCCTCCACCCTCGGGAAGGGGTGCCTAGATCGAACGTCTTTCATGTCTTTTCAGATCGCGATTTTCGAGGGCACCGAAACTGCGAAACAGACGAACCGCTGGGAAATCGAAAACGCGTCGTGTACGAGCGTGTACAAAACGGATCTGAATCTGACCCCCTCGTTCGTGTTCATACGTTTTTCCCCGCTTCCGTCGTGTGTCGTCTTGACGCGTCCACAGGCTGCTCGTCTCCCCCACCCCCGAGGAGAGGAACCGGAAGAACCCCTGGTCCGTGGCGTCCGGCGACGCGGACGCCGGCGCCGTCCCCGGGCGCGCGGGACCGGGACCGAAAAAAACCAACCGCGTCGCCGTGCGCGAGTCCTGGGCGGAGACGCAGACTCGGCTCGCCGTCGCGTCCGCGCGCGACGCCGAGGCGCGCGAGGCTGCGCTGCGTCGCGCGGAGGCAGACGCCAAGGCGCAGGCGGCGCTGGCCGCCGAGGAGCGTCGCCGCGCGGCCGAGGAGGTCATCGAGCTCAGCTCCGACGAGGAGGAGGAGGCGGTCGCGCTCGGCGGCGGGAAGGAGAACGAATCCGCGCTGGCGGCGGCGCGGCGACTCCGGCGCGAGGCGTACGAGGCGCACATCGAACGATCATCCGACGCGTCATCCCGGAACCGGAAAGAAACAGAAACAGAACCATTCAGGAACCCTCTCCTGGACCCGCCGCGGTACGAGCCCAGCGCCGCGCCGAGCGCCGGCGACTTGCGTTTGTCCACGGACGAGCGCGCGGAGATTGCGGACGTCGGCCTCGCGTGGTACCCGTGCTCGGCGTGCCTGGACACCGGCAACGCGGGGTGCACTTTGATCGCGCAGGAGCTCGCGACGCGCATGGGTCTGTGCGACGGGCTCGGCGTTCCCACCGGCGGGTTCGCGGGGTACGTAGAGGTTAGAGGCGTGGTCGCCGGCGCCGCGGAGCGCCTGGCGAAGGTGCACGTCACGTACCGGATCAAGGGCAAGACGATGCGCGTGTGGGCGGGAATCACGCGCGCCGGCCTCGGGTGCGACTTGCTCGTTTCCAGGAACGACATCGTGGAGTTCGAGCGCGACGGGTACACGCTCTCGGCGAGGTAGGAATCGCAGAAGACGGAGTAGTTTCACGAAGAGTCACGCTCGGTTGGAATACGTACGTGTAGAAGATAGACTAGCTACTAGGTAGTCCATTACCTCCTCCGAACGAGACTACGGATATAGATACCCCGAAATCAATTCTCTCGTTGCCCCTGCCCCGCGCGCTGCCACTGCGGCTGCGGCTGCGGTTGCGTGCCGTTGAATTCAAACGACTTGATGCTCGGCCGCGCGGAGCGCGCCGGCGAGACGAGCTCGCCGTGCGGCTCCGGCTCGTTTCGGAACCTCGCCAGGCCGTTCTCGATGGCCCTCCACACGCGAACCTTATGCGTCCTCAAGAAGACCATCTCGTCGATGCCGAAGCTCGTCTCTTTAATCGCGCGCTCCAGCGCGGCGAACGTCGGAGGCGGGCTCCGCGAAAAGGACTCTAGCAGCCGGAGCGGCACGACGCGGTCTGCCGCGATGTGCCTGCCCCCGGCTCCTATTTCGTCGTTTCTCTTCTTCGCGAGGTCCATGCGCAGCCGGTACAGCGTGTCGAACAGAGCCTCGTACCGCTCTTCGTCCACCGGCTCGGGGGTCTCCGGCGCAAACACGTCCACCGGGTCCGCCTTGGGCGCCTTGGGCGCCGCCGACGCCGGGCCGGGGCCCGCCGGGGCGACGGGCACTTCCCGCCTGTCGCGCGCGCGCTCGTTCGCCTCGCCTCGCCGGTACGCCGCGGTCTTGTCGTCCAGCTGGAAGGACAGACTCACGGTCGCGCGCCCTGTGAACAGGTCCTGGCACCGGCCGACGTCCGCGCACACCGAGTGCGTGAGCGCCGAGTACAGACCTTTGTCGCTGCGCACGCTCTTCTCGAAAAAAAATCCGCGCATCACCATGGCGCGCAGGAGCCTGTGCACCTCCGCCGTCTTCATGTTCGCGCTCTTCGCGCCCCCGTACCCGTCCAGGCGGTCGTACTTGCGCTTGAGGATCTCCGCCGCGCGCGAGCCGCGGAACGCGTCCGCCAGGACGGACATCGAGCACGCCGGCCCGCGCGCGCTCGCGGTGCCCATGAGCAGCCGCGCCGCCGCCGCCGCCGCGGCGGTGACGTCTCTCTCCTCGAACATCGCGCCCTTCGCCTTCGCCGCGCACACGTCACACTTGCCCCGGCACTGCGCCTCGTCGAAGGTCTCGTTGAAGTGCCTGAGCAGCAGCGTGCGCCGGCACTCGCTGGTGTTCTCGCAGTACGCCACCAGCGAGTTGAGCGCGTCCAGGTTGCTCTCGAGCTGCGCGCGCGGCGCGCCGTCCTTCTTGGCGGAGTCGGTGAGCATCGCCTTCGCCTTCTGCGCGTCGCCGTACGAGTAGAAGAGCGTGCAGTGCGAGTGCTCGCCGTCGCGCCCCGCGCGCCCGGACTCCTGGTGGTACGCCTCGAGCGATTTCGGGATGCTGTGGTGGAACACGAAGCGCACGTCGGGCTTGTTGATGCCCATGCCGAACGCGACGGTGGCGCAGATGATGGGCACCTTCCCGTCGCTCCACTTCTGCTGGTTGCTCTCGCGCTCGACCGTCTCGATGCCGGCGTGGTACGGCAACGCGAACGGCTCGCGCGCGCACGCCGGCGGCTTTCGAAACCGCCGCTTATCTTTCAGCATCTCCTTGTTGAGCCGCTCCGCGATCGTCTCGCAGTCCTTCTGCGAGAAGCAGTACACGATACCGGACGCGACGCGGCCCTGCCGCCCGACGTGGCGCTCGCCGATGCTCTTGAGCATGTCGTCCACCACGCTCTTGCCCTTGGGCACCACGTCGTACATGATGTTCGTTCGGTTGAAGGACTGGAAGAAACGCACGCACCGCGCCAACCCGAGCTGTCGCACGCAGTCGTCCTGCACGCGCTTCGTCGCGGTCGCCGTCAGCCCGATCACCGGCACGCTCGGGAAACGGTTCTTGAGGATGCGCAGCGCCTTGTAATCCTTGCGGAAATCGTGTCCCCACGACGAGATGCAGTGCACCTCGTCGATCACGATGCGCGCGAGCATGCCTCGACCGTGCAGACGCTCCAGCGCGCTCATGAGCTTTCCGGAGCGCGCGACTTTCTCCGGGGTCAAGTACAGCAGCTTCAGGTCGGGCGCAGGCTGGCGGTGTAGTCTGTCGTAGGTTTCGTTCTGCTGCGCGGCGCCCTCCGTCTCTGCCGAGCCGAGCACCGCCGCGGGGATGCCCATCTCGCCGAGGTGGTGCAGCTGGTCCTGGATCAGGGAGACGAGGGGCGATACGACCACAGTGACGCCGTCGGCGACGAGCGCGGGGAGCTGGTAGCACAGCGACTTGCCTCCCCCCGTGGGCATGAGCACCAGGCAGTCGTTCCCGGAGAGCGTGCAGTTGATGGTGGCGAGCTGCATGCCGCGGAAGTCGCGCGCGTTGAACGTGTTCCGCAGCTCCAAACGAAGGGTCCGCGACCACGGGAACGTCTCTTTGTTCCACTGCTCGATGGCGTGGTCCACGAACTCGCAACGCACCTCCGGGATGGACGCCGCGGCGTCGCCGGGCGCGGGGCGGTCCTCGTAATGAGATCTCTCGTAATCGCCGTTCCCGCCGAATCGCGCGTCGGTGTAGAGGCTCTCGCCGCCGCCGCGCGCGACGTCGACGCCGGAGTCGCCGAAGCGGTCGCCGCCGAACCCCGAATGACTCGGCGGGAACGGCGGGAACGGGTTCTGGCCGCTCGGAGGCATCGATCCGCCTCCGTGCTGTGGATGGAACCCTTCCCCGGTCGCGTACGAGCCTCGCTCCCCTCCCGGGTACGCCTCGCGGCGCGTCGGCGCGCCGCCGGAGCCGGCGCCGCGACTCGCCGCGACGATCTGGGCGCCCTCGGCCCGCCGCGCCTCCAGCACGCGGCGCTCCTTGTTGCTCATGACCACGTCCTCGTCCGAGAGCTGGAACTCCAAGTCCAGGAGCACGTCCCCGAGCTCGCGCGCGTGCGCCTCCAGGAACGCGCACGAACGCAACGCGCACCCGTGCTCGCATCGCCACTCGAGGCCAGACCCGTCCAGCGGAGGCGCCGCCGCTGCGCTCGACGCCGCCGCGGGCGCCTCGACAATCCGGTTTTCGTTTTGGCACGCGGACGCCGGCGGCAGCGAGCTTTGCCTCTGCTTGACCAGCGCGTCCACGTCTATGTCGTCGAAGAGGTGGTCGTCGAACGCCGAAGGCAAGTCGTCGAGGCCGCGCGGCGCGGGCGACGGCGGACACGACGCGACGCGCGGCGCCGGCGCCGGCGCCGGCGCCGGTTTGTTTTCCTCGATGGGGCACATGGCTCGGCGTTTCGCGCCGTCGCCGCGACCGGCATCCGGGAACACGCCCGCGCCCGAGGCGTGCGCGCGCGCGCGGTCCTCGTGGGAGGAGCGCTTGG
>Ga0209666_1001737_pt1 | contig 16594 bp, 3 predicted proteins | sample SaaInlV_125m_DNA_FD_184679 | JGI IMG/M metagenome (GOLD analysis project Ga0209666, IMG submission 184679) | Marine microbial communities from expanding oxygen minimum zones in the Saanich Inlet - Saanich Inlet SI037_S3LV_10m_DNA (SPAdes)... | ecosystem: Environmental > Aquatic > Marine >...
CGTCAAGCGAACCCACATCGGCTCGTACGGCTCGTCCGCCAGCCGCGCCAGCGCGTTCGCCGAGATCGAGCTCCTCTCCTACTGCGATCACCCCAACGTCCTCCGGCTCATGGGCGCGTATCAGACGGGCGGCGACATCAACATGGTGTGCGGCAAGGTCGAGGGCTGGCACCTGATCAAGTACCTCATCGCACTGGACAAAGAGGAAGCCGCCGGACGCTCCGCGGAGGACATCGCGTCGGAGAAGATGTCCCTCATGCATCAGCTCGTCGACGCCGTCGCTCACGTGCACTCGCGAGACATGGTGTACCGCGACCTGAAACCCGCAAACTTGATGGTCAGCGAGACGAAACCCAGGCAGCTCGTGCTCATCGACTTCGGCAGAGCCACGCACTTAGACCGCGCCGCGCGGCTGGAGAAGGAGCAGCCGATGGGCACTTCGCTCTTCCAAGCGCCCGAGGTTGAGGAACGAGCCGCGTACGGGCAACAGTCAGACATGTGGGCGGTGGGCGTGCTGATATACCTCCTGGTCAGCGGATCCATGCCCTTCGAGCACTCCATCGCGGGGCTGTACAAGGTTCTCGCCGGTGCGTACAAGCCGATGGACGAGGGCTTCTCGCCCGAGGCGAAGGACCTGGTTTCTAAACTTTTGGTCGTCGACCCCGATAAGAGGCTCAACGCGGCGCAGTGCACGCAGCACCCTTTCTTCACCCAGGAGGGCGTCGTCGCGGCCAAGGCGATCATCGCCAAGCTCCCGCGGACCACTCGGCTGAGCGTCGGGTGCATCCATGCGCTGGAGATGCACAAGCACATCGTGGGGGCGACGTGCCAGACCATGGCGGAGCAGCTGGGCGAGGAGGACCTCGACACCCTTCGGCACTGGATGGCGATGAGCACCGAGGAGCAGCGCGATAATAAGAGCAACGAGAACTCGTATTCCGGGAAACGTGGGACTGGCAGCGCGAGGAGTCTGTTGGTGGGCAGGGAGGACTCTCAGGCGCGGATGAAGAACTTGGAGAGTCTCTACCAGGAGATGCGAGAGATTGGAGAGGGCAGCGTTCGGTTCCGCGGGGGCGTGGCGAAGATGCGCCGGCCGCCATCCGTCGAGGACATGTCAAAACACATCGACAACATGGGTGGTTTAGACCTCAAGCCGGTGAGCGAGGGTAAGCGCATGAGCATGGACGCCGTGCGACCGTCACCGTGGAACACGATGGAGGATCCGAGCGGGATGAGACGCGTCGAGTCGGACGCTTCGCTCAACTCTGACGAGGACAGCGGAAAGGGCGGGACGGCGGGATCGGGCGGGAAGGGCGGCGAACGTAAACCGCCTTCGCGGGGCGGGAGCAGGCACGGCGGGACGTTCCTCTCCGTGGCGCACCTCCACGGGTTGTGTTCGCTCGATGAGCTCATCGCCGCGTGTCACAGCTGTGGATGCGAGCCCCTGGCGGACGAGCTGGAGCGGGTGAAGGAGTCGCTCCGGGAGAAGAGGATCCACGACCTCATCGAGGCGGGCGTCAAGACGACGGAATCCAGCAACGCGCTGCTGGACACGATGCTGTTCCGATACGACGAGCTCTTCCAGAAGGTCGTGACGCTGCAGGTGGAGTTGAAGCGGGAGCGGGAGGCCAAGGAGGCGGTGGAGGCTGGGCTGGCGTGCGCGTGGACTTCGGACAAGGCTAAGAGTTTTCGGGAGCAGCGGATACGTCGTTCAATCGACGATGAGGAGGACCCGAGGGCACTACTCAACAACGCCGCGTGATCAATCGTACCTCTAGCGGTAGCGTGTTGTATTTGCGATGTATTTGCGCTAAGAGTTAAGTTACGTTATTTAAATCCGGCCTTCCCTGTGAACGACCCTACTTTACTTTCCCTTCTTGGCAGCCATCTTCTCCGCCTTTGCAATCTCCTTTTTGCGGTACTCGACGGCCGCGGGGTCGAAAGTCATCTGCGCCTTGGTCTTGTACGGCCTGAGCTCGTGTAACGCGAGGCCGACGAACCCGATGGCGCACCCGGGGTAGAGGAACGTGTTGGCGCTGCTGAATCCGTACTGGGTGGCGTACCCGGCGAAGGCGATGAAGGCGAAGGACAGGAGCGTGAAGATGAGGCCGGCGTACTGCCTGACGTAGTAGACGAAGGTCATCTCGTTGCCGTCGGAGTCGAGCTTGGCGCCGCCCTTCTTCGCCGCCGCGGACTTCTTCGCGGGGGTCTTGGCGGCGGGCTCAGCCTTGCCCTTGGCGGGGGTCCTTCGTGTCGCGACCATGTCAGAGACGCGCGGGTGGATGTGTGGGCCGCGCCCGCCCTAATTTTGCACTTTTGGCCGAGGGCCGTCGTCCCGCCTTTTCGAAACTGGAAAGACGACCCAGACATGATTTCGGTGGTCAGGTGGTGGAGCAGTCTCGTCGGCACCCTGACGCGACAACAACAATAATTTGGGGCGGAGGCCTTCGCCACAAGTGCCCCGAGCGCCGGGTTCTGAGGGTGACCGGATGACGCATCGAGCGGTCCTGGTGCTGGTGCTGGCGCTGGCGTGCGCGGGAAGCGTCGGCGCGGGTGGGGGATGGGAAGATGCCCACGCACACACCGTCGAGACAGACTTCGCGCTGCCCGAATTCGTCAAAACTTTCGTTGGACGAAACGATGTTGTGCTCCGGGCTCTCCGCGCCGGCGACCCTCCACCGCGTCCACGCTCGAAGGGTTCGATGGTGACCAGCTGCGACGAACTGGGCGGGATCGGTAACTTATCCTCGACGACAGACCCGTGCGTGATACCCCCGAACACCACGACGGCGCTCACCCCGGGGACGTGGATCCTCGGGTCGGGTTCCCTGACCATGTCCCCAAACGCGTCGATTGGCTGCGACGTTCCGGGCTGCCTTTTCACGGTGTTGTTGGGCGGGACCCTGCGAGTGACCGAACGCGCGAGGATCCACGGCGGGTACGTCAACGTCACCGCAGCCGCCGTCGAGATCGTCGGCGTCGACGCGAGCATCGACGCCGACGGCTCGGCGGATCCAACCGAGCGAAGGGGATGGCGAAGCCAGGATGAGAACCGACGCGCCTCCACTTGGGACCCACACGCGGGAGCCGGGTTCGGAGGCGAGGGCGCGTCCTGCCCGGTGTCCAGCAGCACGCTGCCCACGTCCCGCGGCGGCCCGGGGTACGCGTACTACGACTTCGTCGTCAACGGCGCCGCGAGGGGCGCGCCGCCGCCCATCTCCGGGACCTCCGCGGGGGACGGATGGATCGACGTCGATAGCGACGAGATCGTGGGTTTGGGCGGCGCGGGCGGCGGGCGGGTGGTGCTCGTGACGCGGTCGCTTCGCTTCGGCGGCGGCGGGGTCATCTCCGCGCGCGGGACATCGCCCGCGTCGTCGGGCGCGGGAAGCCTCGGGGGAGGATCGGGCGGCAGCGTCGTCGTCTACGCCGAGGCGGTGACCGACGACGTGGGACTTCCGGCCGGCGCGACGGAAACCGTGACCGAGGGCGGGGTCTCCGGGCAGGTTCTCGCGGGCGGCGGCGGCGGGGGCACGTCGCGGGACGGGTCCGTGGAAGGGGTGGTCAACGGTGGCGGCGGCGGCGGCGGGCGCATCGCGCTGCTCGCGCCGGCCGTGTGGCCGCCCAGCGTGTTAGTCGCGGCGGGTGGCGGGCGAAGCGGCGGGACCTGCGGCGACTCCGGGTTCAACGGTGCCGCGGGAACCGTGGTGAACTATCCGTCCGGTTCGTTGACGGTGTCCAACGCGCGGGGCGCGGTGGGTAAGGTTGGGTCGGTCCCGAGCGCGTGTTTGGAGCAAGGCGCGTGGGGCGTTTGCGCGACGACGAGGCTCACCGGGTCGCTTCCCACGCAGGGGTTCAACTCGCTGTTGATAAAGTCGGGAGCCGTCGCGTGCACCGATGCCTGCCCGGGCGGAGGTCAGGGCGACGGTGAGGCGTGGGAATCGCGACGGTCGTACGCGAGCGTAGGCGGAAAGAGAGCGCTGCTCGGAGGCGGTGATAGCCCGTCGCCGACTCCGGGCGCGGGGGGCGTGGTTCACGTAGAGGTATCGTCGGCCATCACGCTGACGGGCGCGGCGCACTTACTTCACGGTGACCCGGCCTCGCCCCGGTCTGCCGGTGGCGACTCAGCGACATCGTCCGTCACGCTGTGGCTCGTGGCTCCCGCGGTGACCGTCACGGACCGCAGCACGCTTCGTGTGGTCGGGCGACTCAGCGTCGACGGCGGTCCCACCGGCGGCGGATCGCTGCTCGTGAAGGGGTCCAGTACCCTCACGGTGGCGCCCAAACCCCCCGACGCGTCGTCGTACGTCTTCAACGTGGACACCGTTGAGGTCAGCGACGGGTCAGCGTTGGAGGTCACCGGGGGCGGGTCGCTCTCGGTGCTCGGTCGCGTCGCGGACCGCGGATCGGTCACCGTCGGCGACGCAGACGCCGATGCGGAGTATTCCCGGGGTGATGAAATTCCCGAATCCCTCGGCCGATCCGGGGGTGGGAATTCGGTGCTGTCCGCGGGTGCGCTCATCGTCGACCGGTTCGCGCTCGTGCTCGTGAACAGACGCGGTGTGATCAAGGCGGCTGCGGACTCGACCGGGGACGACAAGTGTTCCTCGTCGCAGTGTCCCGCGTACGTGTACGGCTCTGGCGTTGTTGTTACCGGTGAAGCCAGCGCGGATTTTGACGGTGTGTTGAGTGGTGTCGACGATGTTGAAAGGTCAGCCGGGTCGGTTAATTCCAACGCGATTCCGTGCCAGACCGGCCGCGGCTCCCCGTTTTCGTTGCAGATGTGCCACTGCGTCGACGTCGTGGTCGGCGACGGCGGCGTCATCGCCGCGAAGGCGATGCACATGTACGCCATCGACACCGTCACCGTGTCCAACGCCGCGGCGATCTCCGCGGATGGCACCGGGTGCCGAGCCGGGGAGGGTGAGGGTAAGGGGACGAGCTTCCTCGGCGGCGCGGGCGGCGGCGGCGGATACGGCGGCTTCGGCGGCGGAGGCTTCACGCCCCCGTCGATGAATTCGTCGGGCACCGGGACCGTCGCCGCGGGCGGCGGCGCGTACGGGAGCTCGGACGCGCCGTGCGACGCTAGTTCCGCGATTGGCAGCGGCGGCGGCGACGGTGCGGGCGCCGGCTCTGGCGGCGGCGGCGGCGGCGTCGTCGTCCTCGGCACCAGGCTCAAGCCGCTCGGTAAATTAGTCGTCCTCGACGGCGGGGAGGTGAGCGCGAACGGGGGTACCGGCGGCGATACGGCGCCCTCGCGGCATCTGGCGGCGTCCAGTCAGCACCCTATCGCGGCATCGAGCCCCATCGCGATTGTCCAGGGTGGTGGCGGCGGCGGCGGAAGCGGCGGCACCGTTGTGGTCTTCACGCGCGCGCTCTCCGTCGACCCCGGGGGTCGCGTCGCCGCGGACGGCGGCGGCGGTGGATGGAGCGGCGGCGGCGGCGGCGGCGGCGGGCGCGTGCACCTCCACTGGCCCCTCCCTTTGCCTCCGATTGAGTCCCCCGACGACGACGGCACGGGCGGGTCCAATCGCAGCGCCCCGCTCGGCTCGTTCTCCGCGCGCGGCGGCGCGGGCGGCGCGGACGGGGGAGTCAACGCCACGGGCGTCGCGGGTTCCGTCACGACGATCGCGTGCCCGCCGGGGTACACCGGCCTGTTCTGCCTGCGGTGCCTCCCCGGCACGTTCAAGGATGCGAAAGGGTCTACTCCGTGTGAACGGTGCGACGCGATTCCGCCCCGAGCCGTTTACGCGGATACCGGTCGACCATCGGGCCCCGGGGCGACTTCATCGGATTGCCCGTACACGTGCGTCGGCGATGGAAGCCTGCGGATGCCCGACTGCGTGACGCGGGGGGAGGCTGCGGTGAACGCGGTCGGCGGGCCGATCGCGGCGGCGGCGGTGTGCGCCGCGTTGGCCGTGACGCTCGCGCTTCCCGCGACGCTCGTGCACGCCAGGGTGGCGTCGGCGGTGAGCGGCGACCGATCGAGTTCGTCGCGATGGAGACGGCGGCGACTCGGGGGTTCGCGGCGTAGGTTCGGAGCGGGTAAGTTCACGCGGTCGTCGCCTCGGAACGGCGGTGGATCGGGGGATCGGCTCGAGGGCGGTTACGGTAGCGGCGGCGAGGGTGACCCGCAGACGCAGCCGTTTCTTCAGTCGCTCTCCGAGGTGATCGACGTCGAGTCCGCGGATGTCACCAAGGCGTTTTTGGCTCGCGTGTACTTCACGGGAACGAACCGTTACCGCGATCCGTGGAGGCTGCCCGCGACGCCCCCCGCGGCGGTGCGTCCGCTGCTACGGGCGGATGAATGGAACCAGCTTGTCCGCGCGTGCTTGCTCGGCGCCCCACCGAGCTGGGGTACGCCCCTCGAGGGTGGCCAGGGCGGCGCGGGTCAGGGCGGCGGCGGCACCCGATCCGACGGATCCTACGCGGGCGCGAGGCACTCCGGGCCGGAGGGTACGTTTCACGCGTTTCTCGCAGCCGCGTGCCCGCCGCTGGCTTCGTGGCTTTTGGCCAGGGCCAGGCGTCGAACGGCGGCGGCGGTGGCTCTTCTCGTGGACCACTACGACCGCCGGTGCCTCCGCAGCGCGCGCGCCCGGGCGCTTCAGGAGGGACTCACGTTCGGCTGTTCAGATGACGCCACCAGCGCGTGGCTCGACGTCTTTGTTCAGGGTGACGAGGAGGAGGGCGCGGTGTCCGCGTCGTTGTTGGCGTCGGCGACGGGGACGGGTACCAGGGCGGGGTCGCCGGGCGGTGAGGACGCCACCGGGCTGGAATCCCTGGCCACGCGTCTGCCGATGCCGGTGGTGTTCAGCGGCGACGGGAGTTACGAGTCGCCGTGGCGGTGGGGAGGCGTCCTTCACGCGGAGGATGGCGACGGAGATCAATCCGGCGATGCATCCGGGGGCGAGAACCTTCCGCTCGAGCTGCTTCGAATAGCCGCGCCGGATGAGACGCTCGATCCGGTTCTCGCGGGCCTACGATCGCGGCTTCGAGCCTGCCGTAGGGTGCCGAGACAGAGACGCGGCGCGCGTAGCCTCGGTGGCGCGCGGGATGACGCCGCGGAGGCTGGGGACACGCGACGCGCCGCCGAGGATGGCGCCACGTCGTTTACGTTTGCCCTCGACGATCGAAGGGATTCTTCGGCGTCCTCCAACTCTCCCGACTCTCCCGACGACGTCTTCGCCGCGTGCGAGGGTCTCGACGGCGTGGCGAGGTACCTCACCAGGCGCGCCAACCCCGCGCTGCGTCGCCACGGCGTCGCGCTCGCACTCGCCGCCTTCCTCCCCGAAGGGATCCGTCCCAAAGCAGCCGCGATATCCGGGCAGTTTCAACTCGGTCTCGTCATCCACGCGCTCGCCGCGGACGTAGACGAAGAGGATGAAAGGGAAGAGGAGACGACGCCGGCGGCGATGGAGGACGACGAGGACGAAGAGGAGGCGGAGGCGGACGACGAGGGGAGCGAGATGGACGTGACGAGGGGCTTACTCTTGCCGCCGCCGTCGCCCGCGATTGACTCCCCGCAAGGCAGCCCGGGCGGCGGCGCCGATCTGCGGGGCGCAGCCGCGTGGGCCGCCGCCGCCGCGACCGTCGCCGGGTCACCCGCGTCCCGGCCGCAACCCGAGAGGCTCCTCAGCCTCCGCGAGCTCGCGTCGCCGTCGCCCGCCTCGTCCACGAAGGGAGGAGGGAGGAGGAGGAGCGTCGGATCTCCGTCCGTCTCGTCGGAAAATCCAGACGACGAAAAAGCCGGGTCCGACCCCGACCAAAATCTCGACGATCCGGCGACGCCAGGGACGGGTTCCAAGATGAACTGGCCGCCGATGTTGGACGCATCTCCCGTTCCATCCCTCCAAGCCGCGTCCGCGCGCCGCCTCTCGTTCGGGGGGACGCCCAGCCGCCCTCGTTCGTCGCGGCGGCGAGACGGAGGCGACAGTCAGTCAGGACGAAGACAGTCACTCGCGGCGCTCCAGTCGCGTCTTCCCCGTACGACGCTCATCGCGCCGGACGCCTCGCGACTCGCCTCGCTCGCGAAAGACGCTCCGCGAACGACGCCGTGGCGTTTCCCCTCACTCGTCGCGCACGCGCTGCTCCGCAACGGACGGGAGCGACCCGCGGGTGGCGGATCTCGCGCCGCCGTTGCCGTCGCCGTCGCCGCGTTTGTCGCCTTGGACGCGGTGTGCTCCTTCGCCGTCGTCGCGCAGTCGCTCGCGTGCGACGCCACCGTCGCGGCGCTCGTCTTCAGCGCGCCGCCGCTCGCGCTGCCCCTAGCGCCCATGCTCGGCGCGGGCGCCGTCTTCCGATTGATCGAGTCGAGGGCGAGCGCCGCTTTGCTCTCGCGAGCGTACGCGACGTGGACGGCGGCTTCGTTGATTGGCGTCGCCGTCGCTTTCTTGGCGGACGGCTTGAACGCCGGTGGGGTGGATCTGTTTGGCGGTGGGTGCGCGGGTGGGCCGTGGTCGTCCGCCGGCGACGCGTGGTTCGTGGTGCCGCTGTCGGCGATGGCGGTCAAGGCTGCGAGCGCGAGGGCGGCTTCGGCGAGAGCCGCGGATCTGGAGGCGAGGATCGATGAAGACGCGGCGGCTCGTAGAAGGTCGCGGACGACGGAACGGGAGCCGAGGTTTAGTCATCGATGGTGATTAGTAACGTTGGGTTTGAATTACAAACGTGTCTAGGTGCTGTAACGTTACGTTGAAAGAATGTTGGTTGTTTCGTCTCTAAACTCTTAGTTGTGCGAGCCGTAAGACTTGTGCGGCTTGGCCACCTCCTTCAGGCCGAGCGGCAGGAGCTTACCCTCGTTCACCTTCTCCGCCTTCTCCGCGCTCTCCTTCGCGGACTTGGCAACCTCGTCAGCCTTGGCGATGGCCTGCACCGGCCAGCCCTGCCAGATATCCCCGGGCTCAACCACGTCGCCCACCATCGCCATCGTGTGCTCTAAGAGCACGGCGTCCTCGCCGATGACCACGCCGCCCATGATGCGCGACTCGGTGCTCAGTGTGGCGCCGCTCTTGATCACGATGTGGTTCAATGCGAACGATCCGAGGGTGTTGGTGTGGCAGATGATGTGCGTGAAGTTGACGCACGCGCCGTCCTCGATGACCACCAGGTCCGGTTCCACCATCGGGGGATCCGCGCCGGTGGGGTAGAGGCACACGCGGCGGCCGATCCTGCTTCCCATGATGTTGTAAAAGAACGGGAGAAACGCGCTGCCGCCGATGAGCCGCAGCGAGTGCAGCGTGTCGCTGCACAGGGACTCGAAGATCTTCCACCGGAGGCAGTACGAGCTGCGGTCCCACGGGTACAGGCCCGGTTCGCGCCGGCCGATGATGAGCCACTTCAAACCGGTGTCGATGACGAATCGAACCACGACGTGGATCATGTTCACCCAGAGGTAAACGAAGATCAGCAGCAGCAAGTACCTCCACTCGGGCATCTCCGTCCAGAAGTTGTTGCCCAAGTCCCAGGTGATGATCGCGACGAGGTACCATGAAACCCAGATGGGCATCACGCTGTACGCCGTGCGAAGCGCGATGAAGAACGAAAACACAAACGGCATAACCTGCCAGTGCGGCAAAAAGTACGTCGCCTTGCGTTGGTACACGGCGCGGCCGAATGGTTTCGGCTCGCGCGGCGCGGAGTCGTCGGGCTTGCTGCCCGGATCGAGCAGCACGCACGCGCCGTTGCGAGAGCCCACGTGGATGCTTCCGTAGTCGTACTTCATCTTCCGAGGCGCCACCGCGCCGGACCCGAGGCAGGCGTCGTCCATCAAGGTGACCCCGGCGTAGATGACGCATCGATCCGAGACGTTAGCCCCGCGCCGGATGTTCACGGCGAGCGAGCTGGTGCAGTCGGCGGGGAACACCATGCTCCGTGAGCCCCACACGACGTCGTCGCCGATGTCCACGAGGTCGTACATGCCGTCGGCGATGAGCACGCCGGATCCCGGCCAGAACACCCGCTTCCCGATCTTCGCCCCGAGCAGCCGGTACACCATGGAGGTATACTCGTAGTGCTTCCCCAGCACCCCCAGCGCGCCCCGGAAGTCACCCTTGGGCAGGAGCTTGTTCATGAGCCACCGCCGGGTGAGCTCCCACTCCCTCGCGAGGTAGGTACGCGGCAAAGGCCCGGGCTTGAACTTACCGACGACGCACCACTTGACCAGGATGATCCACGCGAGCTGCAAGAGCGGCCCGAAGATGTTGTGCCCGACTCTCGCGGCGAAGATGACGCCGAGGCGGAACGGGTCCATGAACCACGTGATGCAGTCCTTCCACGTCATCCCGTCCAGCGCCGCGAACAAGGGGTCGCCGTAGTAGAACGAGTGGACCACGGTGCCGCGGGGCATCGTCATGCCGCCCTCCTCGTCGGGAACCTCCTCGCCGTCGGGGGCGTCGTAGAAAATCTCCGGTTTTTCATCCGATTCGCCCATCTCAGACTCTGGACCGTCGGGGGCGACGTCGAAGCTGGAGCCGGGATCGTTCTTGTGCGATGAACCGATTGGTTTGATGTCCTTGTCAGCCGAGTCCTTGGAAGAGACGCCGTCCTTGTCCTTCACGTCCTTCTCAGAGTCCTTCTCAGAGTCCTTCTCAGAGTCCTTCTCAGAGTCCTTCTCAGAGTCCTTCTCCACCTTGCCCGCGCCGAGGGAGCCGACTGGATCCGCGGTGGCGTACCAGTGCTCGAGCTTGTCCTTCGTCGTGTCGTCGAGCTTCGAAGCGGGGGTCACGCCCGCGCTGTGCACCGAGTGGGATGCACCGAGAGAGGCGTGGTGCGCGCCGCGTTCGGTGATGAAGTTGGCGTAGCGGCGCTCCCTCGTGTCGTAGTTGTCCCAGCCGAGGAGGGCGCGAGTCGCCGCAACCTTGGGCGCTAGACGCTCCGCCAGCAGCTCGTTCTCCTTTTGCGCGGTGGGCAGCGAGTGCTCCACGACGTGGTCGTGGTCGACGTGCGGGTCGGTCACGAACGCCTCGGTGCTTCGATCAAAGGCGAACATCGCGGGGGAGATTTCATTAGCGCCCACCGCGTTGGCCCCAGTAAACTGACCCAGCCAGTTCTTGACGAACCCCGCGGGGTTGTGAAGGAACGTGATCGGGGAACCGGGTGAGCTGTTTCCGATCAAACCGCCCTCGCCGGGGATGCTCAGGTAAAGACCCTGCGAGCGGATGAGCACGACGAACACGAAGATCCAAGGAATCCACGCCACGACTTCGCAGACAAACACGATTGGCCACGCGAGCATCTGCGAGCCAAAGCCGGGCTGGGGCTGTCGCATGCGGGCAATCTTCCTGTGCTCCTCCATCTGCGCCATGGTCTTGGGGTTGGACACGTCGAGCTCGCGCCAGGACATGTACGGGCCCAGGGTGGCGCCCTGGGGAACGACGCCGCCGGGGCCCACGATGGCTCGAGTGCAGACGGTGGATCCCGGCCCGAGGTAAACGGGCGCCACCCTCAGCGCGCCCCTCCGTACCTCCGCCGCTCGCAGGTGGGCGTAGTCGTCCACCGCGGCGTTGGCGTGGATCTCGAGCATGTCAAAGTCGGCGATGCGGACCTCTCTGCCGATCTTGGCGCCGCGTCCCACCCTCGCGCCCATCATCCCGAGGTAGATCCGAAAGAGACCGTCGGACAAGCCAAAGACGCCGAAGCCGCTAACCTCCACAGCCTTGTTGGTCAGCCACCACCTGATGTACGTGCTGCCCCACAGCGGGTGCAGACCGGGCTTCAGTCGACCGAGCACGGTCCACTTGAGCATCACGGTCATGATCGGGAAGAGCACGAACGAGATGAGACCGGTGAACAGCAGCGCCACGAAAAACGCAACCAGGCGCAGGTGGTGAAAGTGTTCATTATCCGGATCAACCCCGGCCGCCCTGACGACGACGGAGATCGGGGTGTAGTTGCTGATGTAGTGCACGGCGTTGACCGCGGGGTGAAGCCCGTGGATGCAGAAGGACCACATGTTGAGGAAAATGGTCCATCGCAGAATCTTTTGCATGGGCGCAAACACCAACAGCGGCAACGACTGAAACAGCAGCGCGAAGAAAGAGGTGGAGCTGTAGGACCTGGTCCACTCCATCGGACCCAGCGGTTTGCTCGCCATGCTGGGAGGCAGACCCCCGGCCTTGTTCCCGTCCTTGGTCCCGCCTCCCTCCTTCTCAACTTTGGCGGCGATCTCCTTGACGCTGCGGTAGCGGAAGATGTCGGCGCCCGTGAGGTTCGAGCTGAGCTTGCGACGGATATCCGCCGCGAGCTGCCCAGCCACGATGGAGCTGCCGCCAACCTGGAAGAAGTCGTCGTCCAGTCCCACGGTCCTCGCATCGCAGTTGAGGGTATTCGCCCACGCCTCCGCCACCGCCCGCTGGGTGGCGGTGAAGGCGGCGCTGTTGTTACCAGCCGCCTTCTGACCCTTCCACAGCGCCAAGAGCGCCTGCGAGTCGCACTTGCCGTCCGCGGTCCTCGGGATCTCGTCCACCGCGATGACATCCTTGGGCTCGAGAAAGCCCGGGAGACACCTGCAGGCGAAGGACATCACCTTCTCGGTGTCGGCGTCCGCCGGGGTCACCGCCCCGACGAGCGCGTTGCTCCCCGTGGTGTCGATGCACGCCGCCGTGTCCTCGACGCCGGACGCCTTGGACAACGCCGCGGCGACGCGCTGCGTCGCCTCGTCCCTGGTGGCGATGGGCCTGTGCCCGGCGACGCCCGACGACCCGCGTCCCGCGTTGACTTCGAGCGACGCCTCGAAGGTCACGTCGAGCTCCCACATGCCGTCGCGAATCTCCTGAATGTCCAGCGACTTGGCGATGGCGCTCCTGCTAACCTTACCAGTCGCGAGCTTGGGGATCTTGTCCACGAGCACGAGGCACTGGGGCCACTTCGCGGGTGGCAGCCTGTCGCTCGCGTGCTGGCACAGCTGTCGCAGGCCTGGCTCCTGGATCCCCCGCGTGGGCACCACCACCACGGCGACAGTCTCCTGGAGCGTCGCGTGCGGGATGGAGATGGCCACGACGTCCGCCACGCCCGGGTGCGACTGGAGCGCCTCCTCCACCTCCGCCGGGGATATGATCTCGCCGCCCCTGTTGATCACCTCTTTGCTCCGTCCGGTGACGTACAGGTACCCGTCCGCGTCCATCCAACCCATGTCCCCGGTTTTGAACCACCCGCCGGGGTGGAAACTCCCCGCCGTCGCCTCGACATCGTTCTCGTACCCTTTGGTCACGATGCTCCCCTTGACCACGATGTGCGCCACGCGGCCGTTCGCGACGCGTTCGCCGGAATCGTCGACGATGGCGATCTCCGGGCAGATGGCCTGCCCGGAGCTGCCCGCTCGCTCCAAGGCGTACCCCGGGGGCGGGCACGCGATTGGCATGCACTCCGTCATGCCGTACGACGTGAGCACCGCCGCGTTGTCAAACACCTTCCTCAGCTCGATGGCCACGGACGGCAGTAAGGGACCGGCGGCGTTGGCCACGAACCTGATCTTGGTCTTTGGCACCGTGTCCGCGGGCATGGCCTTGGCGGAGTTTACCACCAGGATGTGCATGGTGGGCGCTCCGTAGTACCAGGTGCATCCTTTGTCCACCGCCGTCTGCCAGAAGTCGTCGGCGTCGAAGAAGGGCATGGCGACGGTGCTACCCCCCGCGAAGATGGGCGCGAGGAGGTTTCGGCAGATGCCTCCGACGTGGAACAGCGGCATGAAGTTGAGGCAGACGTCGTCTTCGCTCAGACCCGAGGATGCGGCGATGGCCGTGGCGCCGAGCACGAGCTGGTGGAGCGAGATGGGCACGATCTTCTTCTTACCCGTGGATCCACTGGTGTGCAGCACGAGCGCGGTGCGGTTCTTGTCGCTGTCGGGCGGCGCGTAGGTCCCGTGGACGCCGCGCTGCGCGTGATCCCCGTCGACGTCGCCGGAGATTGAGAACAAGCCGCCGACGGCGGGATCGGGGGTTATGGCCAGCGGGACAATCCCGAGCTTATCGCACAGCTTGCGCATGGTCACCGCCATCTCGTTACCCCCTTGGTACACCAGCGCCACCACCCCGGTGGCGCGGAGCTCCTCGTGCATCTCCTGCGGCGTCGTCGCCGGGTTCACCGGCACGCACGTGTGCCTGTCAATCACGGAGAGGAGCACGGACATGAGCTCGGGTCCGTTGGGCACGGCGACGCCCACGCGCGATCCCGCCTGGGTCACACCCCACGTCTTGAGCTCATCGTCCACCTTGTAGATGAGGTCCTTCAGCTGCGTGTGCGTCAGCGACGCGCGGTCGTCCACCGGCGTGATGGCCGGTTTGGACGAGTTCGCGATGAGGTCGCTGATGGACCCGTACCTCGGCAGGCGCTCGGCGAGCCAATCGCCGGAGAGGAACCCTTGCTCGACGCGAAGGTCGGTAGCCTCGACGAGGAGGTCCGCGAGGGGCGCGACGGGCTCGACGGTGATGTTCGTCTCGTGGTCCGCGCTCGAGAACGGGGACGAGGGCCCCGCGTCCTCGAGCTCGATCTGCCCGCGATGAGGCGCGGGGGAGTCGCGCCCTCCACCGTCGGAGTCGTGCGCGCCCGCGCCCTGCTCGCCGCTGGCGCGACGGCGGCCGCTCCTGCGGTTGCCTCCTCGCGACGAGAACGTCGCCGCGGGCAGGTTGCCGCTGATCAGCGGGGTCGTCAGGTCGCTCGCCTCGGAGGCCGCGTCGCCCATGTCGAGCGCCACATCCGCGGCTGCTCGGGGCGACCCGGGAGGCGAGTAGCCCGTCAGCGACCCGCTGCCCCGCGCGAGGTCCGAGTGCCGGGGAGTCCCATCCTCCGTCAGTCGGAACCCCCTCTCGAGGAAATCCTCCTCCGCCATCGTCCCACTCTCTCCCAGTGCGCGCGCTCTCGCCTCGGGCCGCGCCCTTTTGTCAAATCTCCGAGCGCCGAAACACGCACCGCCCGATGGGAGGAACCGTCACGCGACGAGCTGACGAGCTCGACTCGGGACTGGAGCGCCGTTCGGTGCGGTTCGGTGGCGTCCGCCTCGCTCACACCGGCGATGGAAAGGCGAGCGCGCGGGTCAACCTGCCGCAGTCGCGTTCCACCAGCCTCGGGCGGCGCCTTCGCAATGGACTCCGAGGCGCAAATCCCGCGGCTTTTGGAAAGAAAGTCCGCCTCCTCACACAGGACTGCTGGGGATAGTCGGGAGGGAAAAAGGGTGTTGACTTCCACGGACTGGCACCCTCGAACTTGGTTGGTTGATTTTCTGTCGTCTGATGCCCGTCCCCCACTGAATCACTGGTCTTTTAACCCCGTCCAGAATAGTTCAGGGAAAGCCTCAAAATTTCCAATTCCCGTTTCCCTTTTATCATAGCTATGCGCAGAATGACAAATATGACAATTTAGACTCGCCCGCATAATGACGGACTCGCCCAGGATAGATATTTATAAGCGGTTGCAGTTCATGAAAGTTCCCAATTATTAGATTCGGCAAATATTCAAGACTGATTGCCCTGGTGGCCGAATATCTGCCGAATTATAGCGTTATCACGCCACCACGTCATCCAGCCAATCAGAAGCGAGAATAAGAAACAGACGACAGAAAAGACGGGGACGTCACTGAAAGTTCAACCAACGGCGTCCCTTCGAACCGCGCGCCACACGTGTCAGCGCGCGACCGCGTGCGTGCATCGTATCGGCCGTTTGCGCGGTTGACGAACACCATGTCTCCCAGACCGGCCGCGAAGACGGATGACGTCGACATCGACGCCGAACCCGAGGCGCCGCAGATCCCGGCGAAGGCCGAAAAAACCCTTGAAGCCACCCTGGAAATGTCGAATCCTCCCGAGGCGGCCGCGACGACCGACGAGGGCTCCGCCGACGGCGCGGTCGTCGGGACGAAGCGCAAAGCGGAGGACTCGACGTTCGCGCGTGACGCCTCAGAGGTGTTGCCCGCCAACGGGCTCCAGATCGACCGCACGGAGGGCCCGCCCGGCAAGAGCAGCGTCTGCCGCGTCGAGGGCTGCGACGTCGTCTTCAGCACCGCGCACGAGTGCAGGGCGCGCGCGTGCCAGAAGCACTGCTCCGCGCTCTTCGTGCGGCTCAAGGGCGCGGGGCCCGACGAGCACTCGCGTTTCTGCTACCAGTGCCACAAGTTCCACCCGATGGACAACTTCCGCGGGGCCGACGGCACGCTCCTCCCCAGGCACAACTGCTCGCAGTCGCAGGTGCAGAGGCTCGAGAGGCGCAAACGGAAGGATGCGCTGAAGGCGTCCAAGAAGATGGCGGAGGCGCTCGGCCTGACCCACCCCGCGCAGATACACGCGGTCAATCTCCTGGGCGCCACCAACGTCGGCCAGCTCCTGCTCGCCAACCAGGTCGCCTCCCAGCAGGACCAACTCCTCGCCTTGATCGGCGGGGGCGGCATGGCGGGGCTCGGCGGCGCGGGGGGCGGCATGGCGGGGCTCGGCGGGGCGGGGGGCGGCATGGCGGGGCTCAGCGGCGCGGGGCTCGGCGCGGCGGGGCTCGGCGGCGCGGGGGGCGGCATGAAGGGGCTCGGCGGCGCGGGGGGCGGCGCGGCCGCGCTCCTCGGAGGCGGAGAAACCGGCTCACTCGCTCAGAACGTGGCCGCCGCGCAGAACGTGGCCGTCAT
>Ga0209666_1001741_pt1 | contig 16581 bp, 8 predicted proteins | sample SaaInlV_125m_DNA_FD_184679 | JGI IMG/M metagenome (GOLD analysis project Ga0209666, IMG submission 184679) | Marine microbial communities from expanding oxygen minimum zones in the Saanich Inlet - Saanich Inlet SI037_S3LV_10m_DNA (SPAdes)... | ecosystem: Environmental > Aquatic > Marine >...
CGTCAAGGCGTTCGCGAGTTGGACGCCTCGACGACAATTTCGGCGGCGATTTCGACGGGCGGTCAAGAGATTCGTGCGAGAAAATTCATCGTACCAGCGCCTGAGCGTTCCAGTGGACCGTTTTTGGTGCACGCTGTGTGTATTTTAGACGCGCCGTTGGTCGCGGAGTACGGCCAGATGCTCGTCGTGTTCCCGCCTTTGAGCGCCGCCGATGCGCAAACCGCCGTCATCCGCGCGCTTCAAGTGGGCTCGCACACGGGGTGTTGTCCAGAGGGCAAGTACCTTTTGTATCTCTCCACTGTCGTGGATGATGTAAACATTGATCCTTATGCAGGCTTAAATGCCGCGCTAGACGTGCTAGTACGCCGAGGCGAAGTATCCTCTACGGCGAGCGCATTCGGCGCCGACGTCGAAAAACCCGAAGTTCTTTGGGGCACGATGTACAAGAGACGGTGCGGTCATCTCGACGACATCGAATGCTCGTCATCGAACGTGGCATATTGTCCTGGACCAGACGAACTTGCGACGTTCGAGGGCGCTTTACGCGCCGCTGAGCGTGCGTACAAAGCGCTCTTCGGCGACGACCAGGAGATGTTTCCGCTCACAGAAGGTGAGCCGAAGGAGACGACGGGCGACGACGACATGGACGCGATGCTCGAAGACTGATAAGCAATGGCTTTGTATTTTATATTGAAATGGCATCAAACTCGCTGAATAGGCAAACTCTAACACTAAAGAATGGTGGAATGAATAGAAATGATACACATGCACGCAAAGGACGCGAAGGACTTTAGTTCTTCTTGTTGCGCGTCTTCATCTTCGTGTTCTTGCAAATGCGGATCGAAAGCGGCGTGACTTCGACGAGTTCGTCTTGCGCGATGTATTCGACGCAATCGTCCAAGCTCAATTCCTTGGATTCGTTGAGCACGACGGTAGCGTCCTTGTTCGAACGAACGTTGGTCGCCGCTTTCTTCTTGCACACGTTGACCTTCAAGTCACCAGCACGCTGGTGAATGCCGACAACTTGGCCTTCGTAGACTTCGGCACCCGGCTTGACGATCAAAATGCCGCGATCTTGCGCGCTTTGAATGGCGTAAGTAGTGACTTGGCCGGTTTCGTGCGCGATGAGCGACCCTTGGTCGCGCATGGAAATGTCGCCAGCCCACGGGCCGTACTCGTCAAAGTTTGTGTTCAACACGGCGGTACCGCGAGTGGCAGTCAAAATGGCGTTGCGCAAGCCGAGCAAACCGCGCGTAGGGACCTTGTACTTCATCTTCGTTTGACCCTTGTCGTCAGTGACGAGGTCAAGCATTTGACCCTTGCGGTTGGCGAGCAAATCGACGCACGAGCCCGTGTACTCCTCCGGCACCTCGACGAAGGCTTCCTCGTACGGCTCAACCTTGTGGCCATCGGCATCCTTCTTCGTGATGACTTCCGGCGGGCCAATCGTGAACTCGTACCCCTCACGGCGCATGGTTTCGATCAAAATCGTGATGTGGAGAGCACCGCGACCGCAAAGAACAAAGGTATCGGCTGTGTCACCCGGTTCAACCTTGAGCGCCAAGTTGCGCTCGAGTTCTTGGTCGAGTCGCGCTTTCAAGTTACGGGAAGTGACGTATTTGCCTTCTTGGCCGGCGAACGGAGACGTGTTCACGGACATGGACATACGAACGGTGGGCTCTTCGACGGTAATCGTCGGGAGCGGCTCAGAGCCTTCGACCATGATGGTTTCGCCAATCATGACGTCCGGAAGACCGGCGATGGCGCAAATGTCACCAGCGCCGACGGAGTCGACCGGCGAGCGGACGAAGTTGTTGTAGATGAACACTTCGGTGACCTTGCCATTACGAGCATCCTTGTCCGGGACGCCAATCTTGACGTTGGTCGCCTTGGTCATGGTGCCCGCGCGAACGCGGCCGAGCGCGATGCGTCCCTTGAATTCGTCGTAGTCCAAGTTGGTCACCAACATTTGAAGCGGCGCGGTCACGTCTCCGACTGGGGCCGGGACTTCGTTCACGATCATTTCAAACAACGGTTCGAGTGAATCGGAGAGCTGATCCGGCTCCATACCGGCGATGCCTTGGAAGCCCGAGGCGTAGACAACCGGGAACTCACACTGCTCATCCGTCGCGCCGAGGTTGCAAAACAAATCAAACGTGTTATCAACCACATAATCCGGGCGCGCACCGTCGCGATCAATCTTGTTGACGACAACGACAACCTTAAGACCAATCTCCAACGCCTTCTTCAACACGAAACGCGTCTGCGGCATCGGCCCTTCGACGCTGTCCACGAGCAAAAGCACGCCGTCCACCATGTTCAACACGCGTTCGACTTCCCCACCGAAATCAGCGTGACCCGGAGTATCGATGATGTTAATCTTCTTATCCTTGTAAGTCACCGCCGTGTTCTTCGACAGAATCGTGATCCCACGCTCGCGTTCGAGATCGTTCGAGTCCATGATGCGTTCCTCCACTTTTTCGTTGTCCCGAAACACCTTCGATTGCGCCAACATCGAGTCAACAAGCGTCGTCTTGCCGTGATCGACGTGCGCGATGATGGCAATGTTTCTGATTTCATCTCTCGCCGTCGCGCCCGCCGTCACCGTCGCTGCGTGCGTCAAAATCGCTCATTTTCATCCGTCAGTCGTTCGTTCTGTGGATAAGACGCGTGGCGGCGGCGGCGCTTTTCGCCGAAACCAGGGGTCTGGCGCCTCGCTCGCGCCCCGAGCGCGCCGTTCGAGCGCGCTCGGGCTTTATAAAAATCATCATCGTCGTCTTCGCGTCCATCGCGGGCGTCATCGAGGCGTGGGCGCGACGTACGTTCGGCGACAGCGTTCGTTCGAGTCTGCGACCGCTTGGCGACGCATTTCGCGCGCTGCGACTTGTTCGTCGCGTTCGCGCGCGACGTGCGCGCAGAAACCGCGACGGTGTTACTCAGGAGTTGTTGCGCGCTCATTTTGAACGGGCGTGGTCGACGACGCGGGCGCGTCGAGGAGTGGCGAATTGAATCGATTGAATCGTCGTCTCGTGACGTCGGTAGGGGGACACCCGATAGATAAGTCCAGGGGCGCGAGCGAGCGCGCGCGCGGGCGCGCGATGGGGTCGAAGCGTGAAGGCAAAGAGCCGATAGAGACAAACACAAAAGCGCGCGCTTGAGGTTTTCCGACGCCGGTTCGCCGTCGATGAGGGTCCAGTGAGACTTGCCGTCGGCGTCCGAGGAGACGCCGCCCGGGAATAACAGCTCGTGGGGTTTCGGAGCGACGCCGAGCGAGCGCCACAGGGCGACGACGGATTCTTCTATTTTTCTCGCGCTCTTGATGGCGAGCGATTCGCCCTTGGTGGTGAATGGGGCGACTCTGACGGTGAACATCCCGTGCCTATTGCCGTAGACGACATCCGTGAGGTATCTATCGCCCACGAAGATTAACTTTTTTGCGCTGTCACACGAGGGAAAATGCGCAACGACGTCGTCGACATCACCCGCGGGCTTTTTCGTGGCGTGTCTTATGAACTTTATCCCGAGCGCGCGCTCCATTGCGTCCGCCTCTTTCCCATCTGGGTCGTATTGAAACAACCCGGCCGAGTTACTATACACCGCCACATTCTCCGCCCCGAACGCTTCTTTGCACGCCTCCAACGACGCGCGCACTTTTTCATGCACTTCCAACGCGTAAGGAGTGGTCAGCGTGTTATCTTTGTCGAACACGACTCCCGCGAACCCGAGCGACTTTAGGTGCGACCAACGTACCCGCGACACGTCCTCGCACGACACCTGCGGCATCGCCAGCGCGCGATCCGTCACCGATGACTTAAAAAAAAGCGCGATACCGGCGGTGTTCATGCTTTGCATGAGCTTCCCGTACGCGCTCGGCGCGTGTGCGGGCGCTGCGGCGTCGCTCGTCGACGCATCATCGTTGGACATGCTTCGCGTCTGCGTCGCTCGTTTGCTTCGTCTGTGCGCGCGCGCGAGTCTTGATTCGTTCGTTCGCGCGTCGTTCGCGGTCGTATTCGTGCGCGTGCGGAGTTTCGTCGCGATCGACGGCGCGACGGACATGGACGGGCGGAGAATGGGGCTACTAGCGCTACGGATTTGACATTTCAGACGCGAGGTCGACTACGGGACGAACGCAACCTGCTGCCCTCCCGCCTGCGCGCGCCCCAATCGGCGCAGCTCTAACATTAAATCATCCTGAGACATGTGCTCGAGGGCGTGCAAGTCGTTGGTATACGTCGCGACGTCGAAATTTAACTGCGCCGCGCCTTGCTTTTGCGGCGACGCCGATACGACGGCGAGCTGACTGGCGTGCATTTCACACCAAAGCATCATGCGATCGTACGCCTTTGCCGCCTCTTCTTCGCGATCGAAACAACCCAAAGATGTGGGTTTGCCGTTGCGGCGGAACTGTGCCTCCCAACGCCCCGTGGGAAACGTTTGATGGACGCCGCGATACTTGCTCGTGTACGTGCGACCGCTCGAGACGCCTTTTTGTCGCGCCACCTTGTGTACGCTCTGTCGAATCTCCCCCGCGCGTCCCGGCGACGCAGACAACGACAGGCGACCACTCGCACTCGTCGTTCCGTTCGGGACGAACCCGGCGCCGAACGTAGCCGCGCTCGCGCTCGGTTTTAAAAACTCGTACGACCCGCCCACAAAGGACGCTCGGCCCGCGTCCCGAACGTCCTTCTCGTCCCAACCTCTCACGCGTATCCCGATCGATTCCGCCGCCGCAAAATCGCGTTTCGCGCCAATCTGTTGGATAAATAATCGCGCGCGCTCGCGCGTTCGCACCGTCAGTCGCGCGTTCGCGTTCGCTCGTCGGTCAAAACGGCGTCGTCGTCCCGCTCGACTTTGGGACAGAGAAATGAACAGACTCTTCCGCCTGTGCGTCGCGCGCACGCACCCTGAGCGCGTTACACCGCGCGTGCTCGCTATAATTTTCGTTCCAGTCATCCCGTTCGCTCGATTCGCGCTCTCGTCGCTTCGTCGTCGCGGTGGGTGACGATGTCTTTTCCGGCGGTTGTTCCCCCTCGGCTCCCTTCGTAGAGTGGCGCGCGTTCGTGATGGCATCCCCGCGCACTCTCGTCGCGGTCTTGATGCCACTCATGATGCGCGACGATTCCGAACGCGCGGTGCGTTTGGGCGCGCGTTCGGGCGCGCGCGGGCGTTCGGGACGCGCGGCGCGAAGCCGCCGCGGAGCGCCGCGGAGTGACGCTTCGCGCGTCCGTCGCAGAGGTTGGAGAATACCGTTCGCAGAACGATATCGCGCGCGAACGTTAGGGCGATGAAGCGATTAGCGTTATACCAGTTCGTTTACACACAAGTTCGAGCTAAACTTTCTTCCAATACCGACACCCAATCTCTCGTCGCCTCGCGAAATTTGTCAAACCAGGCTTACGTCTTCGCGCCGCCTGTTCGAGGAGGCGTGGAAGGACGCGCGCCCATCATACTCCCAAAACCACCCATGAGTTTGCGCTCCGCAGGCTTTAATATCTGGAAGCTGCACATTAAGTTTTCATCCACCGTCATCATCGCGCCGGCGTTGTCAAACTCCCCGCAGTAATTCGGCGCCGAGAACACCGTGACGAGTTGACGCTTTCCGAAAAACTCGTAACCGTTCTCAACCACCTGATGTGCTCTAACAACTAAGTCAAAATCAAACTTGTGGAGGAAATCGCCGACGACGTCGGTACCGTAAGTGTACGACACGCCGCGGTCGTTTTCGCCCCAGCCTTGTATATCCGCATCCGGATCGCTCCATAAAAAGTCACAAAGCATTCCCATGTCGGGAATATCCGTCGGCCGCTTGATTTGAACTATCTGCTGCAAGTCCTTCAACTCCGGGCTCGGTCCACCGTGAATGCAAAAGATCTTCTCATCCACGATGGCGGCGAACGGCAGACAGTTAAAGACGTCGCAAAACACGCGCCACAGCTTTATGTTGTAGCGCCTCTTGCACTCGTCGTAGAACCCGTAAATCCGACTGATCGAGTTGCACTCGTGGTTACCTCTGAGTAGGAAAAAGTTTTCCGGGTACTTCACCTTGTACGCCAGGAGCAAACAAATCACCTCCAAGCCTTGCTTGCCGCGATCGACGTAATCCCCCAAGAACAGATAGTTCGCCTCCGGCGGAAACCCACCGTACTCGAACAATCGCAACAAGTCTGAGTACTGTCCGTGAACGTCACCACAAATCTTCAACGGCGCCTCGAGCTCCAACAAGCACGGCTGCGCCAGGAAAATTTCTCTGCGAGCGAGCGAGCGAAAGTTTCGATTTCGTCAGTCTTCGTCGCCACATCGCGCGCCATCCCGCATCCTTCCGCATCACCTCATCACCCTCAACGATTCACCAGTCGTAACGCCCGCGTCATCCGCGCTCGGCCGTCGACGACGCGCGTCGCGTTCGCTCGAGATCGGCGTCCGCCTCGCGCGTTCCAACTGCCCGGCTTCGTCCCTCCTCCCTCGACGCCCGTCGCCTCCCTCGTCCCTCCATTCGCGTCTCGCGACGACGCAAATATCGCCTCATCGCACGCCGCGCGTCAACGCCTCTCCACGACGTCGCGCGCGCGCCAATCACCCTTTGATCTTCGCCTCACCGCCGCGTCCGCGCGTCATCGATCCACCATTCCAACGTACCTCGCCGCCGCGCACAGCGCCCTGATCTCTCCCTCCGCGAGCTGCACCGTTCGATTATTCGGTTGTCCTCGCACGCTCAGCAACCGTTCGATGACGCTGTCGACGTCCAGCGTCGTCGTCATCGCGCGGAATCACCGTCCGTCGCGATCGTTCGAAATTCCCGCGCGCGCTCGTTTCACCGTCGCTCGCGTCGTCGCGCGCGTCGTTTCGCCGCTTTCGCGCGTCCGTGCCGTCGAGGGAGTTTTTTACGTCGCCCTCGCGGCGCGTCGTCGCGCGCGTCGCGTCGCGGCGCCGTGTGCGCGCCTCGACGCGCGCGCGCGAGGGTCACACCGCGCGCCGCGAGTTTCGCCTCGCGTGGGTTTTCGGTCGCGCGCGCGGTCGTCGTCCCGTCGCGCGACGCGCGTCGCGTCGGCACACGCGCGCGTCGCGGCGATCGCGCGCGCGCATGCGCGACGACGCGCGCGACGCGTCGCTCGCGGTGGCGTACGTCGCCCTCGCGGGCGCGCGCGGCGCGGACGCGCGCGAAATCGCGACGCATTTCGATGCGCGCGCAACCGTCGACGAGACGACGCGCGAGGGCGACGCGAGGGACGGCGCGAGCGACGCGCGGCGGCGAGAGACGCTCGGGGGAGCGTCGGGCGTGCGCGCGGCGGTGCGCGCGGCGGCGGATCGCGCGTGGGGGGTGACGATGGTGATGGACGAGACGACGGCGGCGACGGCGAGACGCGGAGGCGAACGCGACGACGAACGGGACGACGCGCTGGAGCGCGCGGTCGCGGACGCGGTGCGACAGAGCGCGGAGAACGGATCGATGTCGTCGGGAGTGCGGTTCGTGGCGGACGCGGCGACGCGGGCGCGAGCGCTGGGGATCGGGGACGAGGCGACGTGGGAACACGGGCTGAGCGACAACGCGCGCGGGGCGCTGGAGATCATCGGTCGATGCGGCGCGCGAGGGATCACGACGATCGAGTTGAACAAGGCGTGCGGGGGGAAGAGCATGGATCACGCCGTGCGCACGCTCGCGGGGGCGGGATTGGTGAGTTTGAAAAAGACAAACGCGAGGAGCGGAGCGACGGAGAACGTGGCGCGGCTGCGTCGTTTCGCTCGAAGTGAAACGTCGAGAGTGGATGAGAGCGCGGCGTATAACGAAGCGTTTACTAGAATACTAGATGCGGCGCCGCAGCGAACGGCGCTGGCCAAGAGCGTCCGCGAGCGCTTGCACGAGGAATTCGCGCACTCGTCGTTGCTGGTGGGTAAAACTATGAAGCAGCAGACGAAAGTCTTCAACGCGGTCAAGCTTCAGTTGTGTCGTTTAAAGTACGTCGAACCCGTTTTAGGCGATATCGGTGACTCGTTGCGATTGCTGAGACTTTACGACGCGAACGACGTAGACGAAAATGACGTCGACGGCGAGGAGAATTTTGACGACGCGGATTGGACCGGGCGTGGCGCGCGCGCCGCCGTCGTGGCGGAACAAACGTTCGAGACGCAGCTTTGCCAACGCGTGCGCGAGTGTGGTAGTGTTAGTCAAGCGGAAATCTTGAGCGACTACGACGTTGCACCGCGAGTCTTGGAGAAACGCGTGTTGAAAATGTGCGACGATGACAAGCTGTTTCGGCGCGTCACCGTGCAGCGCGGCAAGGCAAAGGTCACCTTCTTTGCGCCGAACGAGAACGACGTAGACGTCGGAACGCGCGATGCGCCCGCGACGACCGCGAAGTCGGCCGCGTTGAAAGAAGACTTGATGATTGTCGACGACGGCACGCGTCGTTACGACATTCTTGTCGAAGAATTACGCATGAAAGGATTTCTTTACATCAATCGCTTGAGCACGTGGCTCGCCGCCGCCGAAGGCGGATTGTATAAGGCTGTCGACAAGAAAAGTATCAATGCGATCGTCGATAACGTCGTTCGTAACGGCGAAGGCGTCGTGCGCGAGATCGCGTGGAGTGTGACGGAACGTCCGCCAGACAAGATTCTGTTTCACATTGACTACCCATTTGATCCGGCGAGCGCCGAGGATGCGGCTTTTATCGAGGCGCTGAAAGATGACATTCAAACGACGGAGGTAGCGCATAGGCAGCGCACGATTAAGAAACTTGGCTTGAGTGAAGTCGTGCGCGTCGAACCGATGCAGGCGTTGCCGGCGCCGCCGGCGTCTGCAATCGCGACGCGAGACGTAGTCATGGAGGACGATGTTGACATTCGCTCTAATTACCGGACGCTTCACGACTTTCACGCTATCGGGTTGGGTTACATCAAGTCTGCGCTCGTTCGTCTCGAAGCCCTACACTTGTACTTGGTTGCAAACGTTTTCGAGCGCGGCTCCGAGGACGGCGCGATTAACGGCGACGTACTGGATGGATCAATGCCGATTTCGATTTACATTAAAGTGGTGAACAGCACGGAGTCAAAATCTATTGTCGCTCAAGATTTAGAGCACATCAAAGCCGAGGGCTTGCGCGAAAAGCTCGTGAAAGATTTACCGAGAGAATTACGTGATAAAGTACAATCGACGTATTACATGTCCAGGCTCACACAGCGATTGATGACGCTCGGATTACTTTACGAGGTGCCTCAGTATAACGAGGCGACTGAATCAATAGAACTCGTGTTAACGCTCAGAAAGAGCGCGCGATTTCAAACGAAACCTGCCGACACCGAGGATGAGAGTTCGTGGAGCGAAAATTTTGACGTCACGACCGAAACCGGCGCGCGAGAATATTGGAGTGCGCTGGAGAATACGTTTAAGGGTAAACCTGAGATGGATAACGCGCACCCGGCTATAGACTTCACTTACCCTCGAATCACTTCAGTGCGCGCGTGGAATCGCAAGTGGGCACTATCGTTGGATAACTGCATCATTCTCATGGATCGTTTACGAGAGGCTTGGGACGCACTTCTCCATCTGTTGCTCGTCCGCGCGGAGGTTTCGACCAAAGATGAACATCTGAACGATGGCTCAGCAAGTGAAAACAAATCGCTCGTCGGTGCGGCGATCGAATCTCTTGCAGAATCTGGGTTGCCCAACGAAGACGCGCTTCGCGTCGAGCAACTCGCCCAAGATCTTGATCTCCCGGACGATTTGAATCACATCAAGCAAACATGGCGAAATTTTTGCTATGCGAAAATATGTGCAGCCGTGACAGATGGAGTGGTTTCATCAGACGTGGCGGCTAGGGCGTTGAACATGTATGCGCACTACTCTCGCTTCAAAGTAAGCAGTCGTGTGTCGCAACGCTCGATTATGCCGCCGGCGAACACAGCGCGTGCACCGACGCTTCGATTGGACTCTTTATCGCACATTGAATCCCCATCGAGCGCCTTAGCAAAAGAAAACATAGATGATAGTAGAGTCGCTCCGCAAGAGTTGTTCGATGACGACGAAAGCGACGGTGAATTTGGTGTAACCACCTCGCGCAAGAAATTCATCTTTGGCCCGTCAGAGGACGAATTCTTGGTGTTTTGCATGATTCGTTTCATCGCGCTTTCTGGAACGAACGCTTTGAGAGCAGAAAAACGTGACTATCGTGCGTCAGTGGTGTACTCTGATCCAATGTGGCGTTCGCGTTATCCAGTAGTGAAGAAGCGTACGGTGGTAAAGCGTTGGAGACAACTCACCGTTGGCGAAGGTGAAGACGAAGGCGATATCAAGACCCAGAGACACGATGCTATACTTCGAATCGGGGCAGAATTTTACGAGCGCGGCGCTCGCGCTCGGCGCGATAGTGCGCTTCCTCATTTACCGTCACCGACGCCGGATAGTTCCGAAGCGATTGATCGCTGGGATGAAATCTGGGATTGCACCGGAAAATGGTCAGAGGGCATCGCGAAACAAGTTTTGCAAGCTACGCGCGCAGTCTTGCATGACTTCCCAGTGCCTTATCCTCTCTCACGACGCGACGTGCCCAAGTCACCTCGACACGGCAATCGCATGAGGCAAAAACGGGAGGAAAAAGTTCGTCGAATCCGAGCCGGTCGAGATCTCACTGAGGCCGACGACGACATTATCCTTGCGCGTCTCGCGCCAATCGCATTTCTTCGCCGACGCGCCATCTCATTTCAGGACGAGAGCGATGATAGCGACGAAGACGACGTTAGTGACTACGATGATTCAGACGTCGACGAGGAAATCACAGTTCCGTTCAAGGATTTGCACGACCACGTCGTGCCCTCGCCTCGAGTGGACGCGCTCAGTTACGCGCAGACACTCTTCGACGCTAACGCCCCAAACACTGTAGCCTGCATCGCTCCGAACGGTCCGCAAGTCCTCACTCTATGCCAAGCGTTGGTCGACAATAGAGTTGCTATGTCTACCACGACTGACTCGGTGGGAGACTCGTTACCACAAGCGTTCAACGGTCAAGGTGCTGGCGATTCGACGTACTTTAAATCGCCCAACGTCGCAGTCAAGGCGATGCACAGCGTGAAGATTGAAATTCTCGACGCTTCGAAAGCGAGTGCAGAAGTCGCGGTGGAAACCGTCGGTACGCTTCGCTTGCCCGCAAAAAATTTAAAGAACGTAGAATCGAAGTGCTTGAAGATTGTTGAAAAAGCTGGCACAGCGGTACCGAGTCAAGTCATCATCGATGAACTTCGAGTGGCGAAAGTCGCCGAGACCTTTGGAGCACTTGGAGCGTACAACGTGCACCATGCGCTCGGCGTGCTTGTTTCGAGTGGAGCCCTTCGAACGGAAACGCACGAGAACGAAATCGTATATTCCATGCCTTCAGAGAACGCCATGGATTTCGCCGACAATGCGGCGTTTGAAAATTGCACACGCGCCGCCGCCGCCGTGGCGCTCAACCAACCGGGATCCTCGGAGACGCGGATCGTGAATGCACTTGGCAAATCGTACCCAATTCACCTCATTGCGCGCGCGTTGAACCATCTCGTCGACGAAGGCGTGTTGCTTGAACGCGTCACTGAAAAGTTTTTCTCCGTTGTTCCGCCTGTGCTTGGCGGTTCTACCATGGGCGACGAAGAAAACATGGCCGAGCGCCACTTCTTCATCGCCGACGAAACCTCGCCCAAGACAACGGAGTTGTTAATCGGCGATAGCGATTTCCTAGTATAGCAAGAAGCGTCTACAATGATGATAACAATTAGCAATTAGAACATCGACTCGCCTCGACGCTTTGACAACACAACAGACTTCATTCGTCGCCTCTTCACCGTCTCATGCCGCCCAAAAAGGATAGAGCGCAACGAAAAACGACAAAACACTTCGAAATCGAGCTCGTTCGACGCGCGCGCACGCCAGAAACGCTCAAGGTACGTCAAAAGTTTCGTTCAAATTTGAATTTTCACTCACTGCGCCGCAGAGACGAGTTTGCGCGGAACAACTCGCGGCGGACGCGTTCGAGACCGCGCGAGCGCGCGTGCTCACGGAGATGTTCAACACGCGTTACGACGAGCCCACATTCGAGATGTCGCTGGAGAAATTATTCGTGCCGAGATCCGCGCCGGCGGCGTTGGGCACGCGCGCGCGCACGCGCGCGCGTTCTCGTCTCGTCTTGAACGAACAAGCGTGCGCGCTGTGTGAAACCCATCTTGACGTGCGCATCGAACATCGCTCGTTCGAATTAATTAATCCCTGGCTGCGCTGTCGCGCATGCGAACGCTTCGTGCACGCGAGATGCGCAAAAAAGGCTGGATTGCTCTCGCGCCTCTCAAGGAGCGTCTCCTGGAGATGTTCGGCGTGTCTGGAATCGGGGTCGAAGACGCTCGCGTTTTCGTAATATCGTCGTGACTGTTCGATGACGATGAGAGATGAGCGTAAAAATGGTTGTAATCATGAGTATACAAACTGAATCGCCTGATTAAAACGCCTGATTAAAACGCGATTCGCGCTTGTTGCAACGCTGCCTCCATCATGGATGGCGGTCTGCGCGGTGGCGGATACGGCCCGATTTTCATCTTCGCGGCAAACGCGCCGAGTTTCTCGCGAACCAAAGCGCACGCGGCGGATAGTACCGACAAGGCGATCGTGTACTTCAACGGTACTGCTCGCGCAAAAGTCGCCACGGCAGCGGCGAGAGCGACAAAGGTGAGCACGCGAAGCGCCTTTCGCGCCTTGCCGATTTTCGCCAAAGCGCTGGCGCACGACTTGCAATTTATCGTGTGCGAATGGTAGCGATCGAGCAAAGCCTCGCGCGTGGTTTCTTGCGGTGGCAAATCAGTGGGCATACCCTTCGGCCACGCTGGACCGCCGCCGGCGACGTCGACAATCCACTTGCGGAACGCCGAAACGTAGACGTCTGCCTTGGTGGGCATGTAGCACGACTGCGCGTATGACTTGCCTTCTTTTTGCTCAACCTCGATCAATCGCTCTTGCTTGTGCAAGAAGATTTGGTCATCCTCTAAAATTGCATTTTGATTCGTGTGCGAGAACCATTGCGGGTAAAGACCGAAAAAGAATCGCGGCAACGCCGATTTGAAGATGAATGGAAATCGCGCCATAAGTCGGCATCGGCCGGGTGTCGTCGGCACCGCGTACACGACGGTGAGCGTCGTGAAAGCCTCCGTCTTGAGCGTGTGGCGCATTAACGTCGGTGCTTTGAACTCGGTGTATTGAGACCCATATTTACCTTTCCTCGGACCTTCCTTCCATATCCCTTCGAATCCGTTCGCCGTGACGCCCGCGGCGCTCGTCAATTCCAAATTCACTGGCGTCGCATTTTCTCGCTTACCAACGCTGTTGTGATGCGTAAACGGCACATGACTAACATCCATGACGTTTTCGAGCAAAGTCGCCCAATCCATGGGAAGATCCCGAAAGATGTCTTGACACACGCACTCCGGGTCGTCGTACTCTGGGATTAGCGGCAAATCTGGCAGCGTCGCCGGCGCTTTATCCATCGAGGTCGGATACACCCAAAGCATGCCTTGCGCCTCTTTCGTCGGGTACGCCGCGACGCACGATCTCGGAGACTTCAAAGCCGTCTCCAAACCCGTCCCTTGCTCGATTTGCGGAATGGACGTGCACTTACCCTCTCCCGTAAACGTCCACCCGTGATACCCGCACTCGAGCTCACCCGTCTCGTTGACGCGTCCTTCGCTCAGCGGTACCAACCTGTGCGGGCACCTATCCGCGACGCAGCGCATCTCGCCGCTCTTGTCCCGCCAGAACACCAGCGGTTCGCCCAGGAGCGTAAACGTCAGCGGCGCGTCCTTCTCCACGTCGGCGACGTACGCCACCGGGTACCAGTGCGCGCGCCAATCGTACGCCTCCGCCCTCGCCTCCGCGCTCACGGGCGTGTCCTCCGTCGTCTGCAGCGCGCGTCGCCGCGTCGCCGCGCCCGCGCGCGTCATCGGCGCCGGCGCGAGCGCGCCCGCGCGTCGCTCGCGCGTCATCGAACGCGTCGTCGCGTCGCGCGCGGGCGCGCATCGCGTCGTCGTCGCGCGAGAGGGACGACGCGCGCGCGCGCATCGCGATGCGCGCGTCGAGCGAAGCGGCGCGCGCGGCGCGGGCGTCGCGACGCGCGACATGGCGGCGAGACGCGCGCGCGGACCAGGAGTGACGTCAGATTCCGACGCGCGCGATGGGAGGCGCGGCGAGCAAAGCGGAGACGAAAGAAAAGCCGAAGAAAATATGCTGCGCGTGTCCGGAGACGAAGCGCGCGCGGGACGAGTGCGTGGTGACGCACGGGGCGGACGAGGACGGGGCGTGCAGGGAGAAGATTGAGCAACACCTGAAGTGTTTGCGCGCGGAGGGGTTCGACGTGTGATCGAGCGGGGACGACGAACGCGTGGATTACAATTCGTCGCGCGGTGAGATGGAAGACGCCGCGAGGATGCGGTCGAGATCGCTGAGCTCGCGCTCCAAGGCGAAGACGGAGGCGTCGTCGCACGCCGCGGGGGCGTAGAAGACGCCGACGTATTCGCATCGAGACGGTTCTTCGATCGCGGCTAAGCGCTCTTTGTCGCCACATTTGAGGGTGAGCGTGAGCGAGCGCTTCGGACCGTTCCAACACGCGTCGCCGTCGGCGAATTTCAGAGTCATCGTCTTACCGTCGGCGTCGATTCGGACGCCTTCAGAGTTTCGTCCAAGTTGCGTGTTGTCTTGTTTGGCCTCACCAAACGGGCACGCCTTGTACACGTACTTTTCTATCTTCTGATCGAAACACAAACCTTGTAACGAAATAAGAGCGTCGTCCGGGCCGTAATCGCGATCGATGTTTTCTCGCAGCTCTCTGAGTTTATCGTCGTTGGCCTCCAGCGCGCGCCGCTCGACGTCGTACGCGTCTCGCTTTGACTTTGCCTGCGACGCGAGTACGGCGTCGCGAGGTCGGCGCACGACGTCCCGCAAGCGTTTAAAGAACGAACCAACCTTGCGAGGGGGTCTCGTAAAGTCGTCGCTCTCAACAGCGCCCTCGGCGGCGACTTTTTCTTCTTCGCTCGCCGAAGAGTCGTCAGCGCTCTTCTCGTCGTTTGAGATCCACTGACTCGCGATGCGTTTGCCGCGCTCCTCATCCGTCTCCTCTGCTGGAGCTTCTGGTTCGTCGACGTTAGAATTTTCCACGTCTCGTTCCGCCGCGCCTGCGTCGTTCTCGGCATCCTCGGCTTTGACCGCGTCCGCCGCGATTTTCTCCTTCGCCTCGGCTTCCTCCGCCTCCTTCTCCTCGCGAATCTTCCGCTCTTCCTCTTCCGCCGCCTCCGCCTCGACTCTCAACGCCTCAACACGCTCCCTCTTCCCGCTCATCTCCCTCTCCAACGCCGCGCGCTCCCTAATCCAGCCCTCTCGCTTCCCGTTCGCCTTGCCCGCCGCCTTCCCGCGCGCCTTCGCCCCTCTTCTGTGCTCCGCCAGCGTCGCCATCAACGTCTCTCGCCTCGCCCGCGCCTCGCTAGTGCACGTGTTCTCACACACCGTCCCCTTTCTCCCGTGCGCTTCGTCGCTACCGTCGCAGCAATCGCACACGCCGTCGTCCACTCGCGAACTCGGCACCGCGCGCGGCGTCGCCCCGAGGTTTCGACAGTAAAACGAATCCCTCCCCAGCCCTCGACCCGCGCACGCGCTCGTCCCCGGTTCGTCCGATCCGTCCGCGCAATCGCAATAATCATCGTTCACGCGCGCGATCGCGAGCGTCGTCGCGCCGTCGTCGCAGCGAAACGTCTCGACGTCGTACGATGCGATCGCCATCGGGTCGACGCCTCGCCGCGCCGCGCGTCGCGCGTCGGCGCGCATCGTCGACGCGGCGACGACGGTCGCGGACAGGACGCACGCGACGCACGCCGCGCGAAGCGTCGCGCGCGCGCGACGCCGCATCGTCGGTCGAGGCGTCGCGAAGTGCGGTTCGTATTCCACGTCCGAAAAGGCGAAACAAATCAACCATCGAGGGTTCATGACTCAAGCGACGACCCACTCGCGTAACACCTTGGACGGTCGCCGGACCGGGCGCGCGCGGCATTCAGCGACGCGCGGCCGCGACGGCGAGGCGCGCGTCGAACGAGCGAGTGAGCGGGGCGGAGAAATAACTCGCGCGACCGGTCTCGGGAACCACGCGGTGCGAGCGCGCGCGAAAGAACGAGGAGACGCGCGTCGACTCGTGACGTTTGCGGTGCCGAAGGAGGTGTTGAATCGATTTCGCGCGCGCGTGAGGGAGACGGGCGCGACGATGGCGGCGAGGTGGACGTCGAGGGATGAGGCGACGCCGTTGTTGCGGTCGGAGAGGCGTCGCGAGGAGGTTTCCGGTGGAATCTGGCGATGGGGCGCGCGGGCGGCGTGCGCGGGGCTGGCGCTGAGCGCGCTGGGCGTCGGGTTAGGAGAGAGACCGACGATCGTGCGCACGGTGGCGAGACAAGGGACCGTGGAAAGCGCGAACGACTTGGATCTCATCGAGTGGGTCGGACTTTCGCAGGGCATGACGACGGACGGCAAACAGGGCTACCTCAAACGTACTGAAGGCGGGAACAACTGGGCAAGAGGCGCGTACAGCGCGCGCG
>Ga0209666_1001750_pt1 | contig 16547 bp, 12 predicted proteins | sample SaaInlV_125m_DNA_FD_184679 | JGI IMG/M metagenome (GOLD analysis project Ga0209666, IMG submission 184679) | Marine microbial communities from expanding oxygen minimum zones in the Saanich Inlet - Saanich Inlet SI037_S3LV_10m_DNA (SPAdes)... | ecosystem: Environmental > Aquatic > Marine >...
CTCGATTTGGTTCGATTCCGGCGGGAAACGTCGCGACGAAACCGACGCGTTCGCGTTCGGCGACGCGGCGGACGACGCCGATCCCGGCGCGGGGTGGGGCGCGGCGACGCAGCCCTCGCCCATCTCCCAGGACGGCGGAGAACGCGGCTGGGGCGCCGCGTCTCCCGTCGACCTCGGAACCGACCCCGTCGGCGCCTCCGGAGGGTGGGGCGCGCCCTCGCAGCCCTTCCGGGCGTCGCAGGACCGCGGCGGCGGGTGGGGCGCGCCCTCGCGGGACGATGCCGCGGAGGACGACTGGGGCGCCTGGGGCGGCGCGCGCGCCGCGCCGGCGCCGTCGCCGGCGCCCGCGCCGGGCGCCGCGCCGTCCCGCGTCGCGCCCACCCCCGACTCTGACGACCTGCGCGTGGTGAAGCGCCGCAAGCGCCGCGCGGATGACGCCCGAAACGAAGACGAGGACGAGGACGAGGACGACGAGCAGCCGAGTCTGAACCCGCGCCGCCGACGAGACGACGACGACGACGAAAAAGTCGTCGCCGACGAAAAATCGTCGCCGGCGGCGGCGCGCGCGCCGTCTCGTCGCGCGGCGCGCGCCGTGTCTCGGCGCGAGGCGCGCGCGGACGCCGCGAAGGCTGCCGTTTCTCGTTTCTTGGACGACGAGGCTTCCGGCGGGGACGACGATGAGGACGACGCCGAGGACGGATGGTGCACGGATGATGAGGCGTTCATCGCCCCGACGCGGGACGCGGAGGATGACGCGGAACATCGCGACGCGTACCGTCTTTTGGCAAACGAGCGCGCGGTTGACGACGACGGCGATTTGGACGACTCGGGCGGTCGCCGTCGCGTGCTCGCGTGTTTCGGGCCGAGGACCGCGCGGTGTGTGCGGGATACGCCGAGCCCTTCGTTGCCCCCCGGCCAGACGCCGGTCGCGTCGCAGTACGGCGGGAGTTTCATCGACGACGACGAGTACGAGGCGGGGGACGGCGGGTGGTGACGACGGATTGACGATCGCGAGACGACGTTCGTTCCCCGAAATTTTTGCGCGCGCGAACGCGACGTAGACCATAGATAGACCATTCACACTTTACGATCGAGACACACAGAAAGTCTAGTCTTTCTCGCGGTCGCTCCTTTCGTCGTCGACGTCGATGACGCTCCACGAAACGCGTCTCGTCGACACGCGCCTACTCGACCCGTTCCTTGGGCCCCCACAGGTCGTCGCGCCCCGCGATCTTCATGAAGTGCTTGGCGTTTGCGGCGAGGTCGGGCGAGTGGCCCATCAGGCTCCCCCCGATGAGCAGCATCAGGTCCTCGCCGTACGCCTCGTTCATCGCTGCGACGCGCTCGAGGGTCATCCCTCCCCCCGGGCTCGGGAAAATCGGCGGGAACGCGCCCATCTCTCGCGCCGCGCCGCGCTGCAGGCTCTTGCACTCCTCCAACGAAAACCCAAACCGCCCGCCGAAGGATGGGAAAATCGTCGCGTCGGCTCCCGCCAGCCTGGGCAAGACGCCCAGTAACACCTCGTGCGAGAACCCGCCGACGCGCTGCTTGCTCCCGCCGCCCAGCATGGCGCCCAAAAACGCGGGGTGGCAGATGATGGGCAGCCCGAAGGAGTCATCCGCCGCCAGATCGCGCATGGTGTCCAGACCGGTGATCCCGGGGATCATCAAAACCGCGCCGGCGCCGGCGTCGCGCGCGGCGTGCGCGCGCGGAATCACAAGATGCGCCGGGGCGCATACGCACGGCGCGTAGATGCACCTCCTTCCCGTTTCCGCGTTCGCGCGGGCCACCGCCGCCGCGCACGCCTTGATGCGTTCGTCGTACGGCGCCCATGGCTGATCCGCTAACCCGTGGTCGTCCTTGATGATGTCTATGCCCCCTTTAGCAAACGCGTACGCCATCTTGGCGAGCTCCGCCACCGAGCTGCCCATCGGCTTGAGCGCCGTCATGATCATCGGGCCGCGCGGGACGCCCACCAGCCTCCTGAGCCCCTCGACGCCGAACTTGGGCCCGGGGTACGCGGAAAGCACCGCGGGGGGAAGGCGCAGGTCCGCCACCATCACGCCCTCCTTCATGGAGGTGTTCCCGAAGACCACGTTGATGAGCTGCGTGATCTCGCCGCCGGCGGTGTCGGCGTGATACGAAACCTCGCACCGCCACGACCCGCGCAAGCCGGCGCCTTTTTCCAGTTTCTCCAGCCGCCCCACAACGTGCTCGCGGATCCACGTGCCCTCCGGCACGAGCTCCGCGGGGAGCTCGACAGTCTGCTCGAGGCAGATGGCGAGGATCTTCTCGCGCGCCGCCTTCTCGTCGCCCGCCACGACGTCGTACACCACCGTGAAGCGCGCCGAGTTGGCGTCCATGGGCAACGAGTGATGACCCCTCGAGTCGTACCTCTCGGAAACGCCAGCCGTCCCGGAGGACGCCGCGCGCATCTTGCTCAGGTGCGCGGGCGACGCCGCGAACATGTCGTCGAAGCGGCTCGGGTCGAGCGAGGGCGAGCCCGCGGCGCCGTACGGCGAGGCGCCCGCGCCCGCCGCCGAGCGCATCGAGCTGAGGTGCGCCGGGGACGCGGCGAACATCGCGTCGAAGCGGTTCGGGTCCGCGGGGCCCACCAGGGGGGAAGAAGCCACGTACGAGGTGTTTCCGTAGGCGGTCGATGAGGCGGAGTGCGTCGCCGCGTGGCTGCTTTGCGCGTGACTGGACCGCGTCGCGCGCATCTTGGCGAGGTCCGCGGGCGATCCGCCGAACATCTCCGCGAACGCAGCCTGGGGAGCGGGGGACACGGGCGAGCCCATGGCGCCGTTCGCGAGCCCGTTCGCGTGCCCGTTCGCGTGCCCGTTCGAGAGCGGCGACGCCGCGGAGGCGGCGCGCATCTTCGCCAGCTGCGCGGGCGAGGCGGACATCATGTCCGCGAACGCGGGGGCGAGCGAGGCGGCGTCCGCGGCGCCTCCGCGCAACGCGGGAGGCGTCTGGAGCAGCGGCGAGGTGTCCAGGTTGAGGTCGTTGCGCGCCGTGCGCATCTTCGCCAGCGCCGCAGGGGTGGCGCTGAACATGTCGTTCACCGGCGTCTTCGACATCGGGATCCGATCGTCGCGCGTCGGGCGAGGCCAAGCGCGAGGACGAGTGCTCGCGGCGACGAAGCGATCGGCACGAAAGTTTCGGCTCGCAGACGCGCTGAGCCACTCACCGCCACTCACGGCGAATCGAGGGCATGTTGAGTTTTAAACCCTGGTTTTCCTCGGTTCGTGATGAACGCGGGTTTTTCTCGAAACAGCACTGTCGGCGGTGCGTAGCGGCGGTGCGCGCTCATCGTGAGCATTCGCACACCGAGCAGCCTTCGACACTTCGCGCCGCGCCTCGTCGAACGCATCGCGCGTCGCGTCGCGTCCCTCGAGTCACCGGCGTCGAGACCATGCCCCCGAAAAAGCAGAAGACGGCGCACGCCGGGGACGGCGACGCCGCGTCGGACCTGTCCGCGCTGGACCCGTCGGTGTTCGCCCCCGACGTCGTGGCGAAAGCCGCGGCGACGTACGCGGCGGCGTCGCCTTTCCCGCACGGCGTGGTCTCCCCCCTGTGCGTGGACGCGTCGCTGCGCGCGGTGCAGGCTGAGATGCGCGAGCACCTCACCGCGACGTTCAAGGAGACGGACCTGTTCAAGGTTCTGCAGACGGGCGATCTCGTCACCGTCGACCGGGCCAATCCCGAGCTCGTCCCGAAGATCCCCAACCTGCTGCGCCTCCGCGCTGCGATTTACTCCCCCGAGTTCCGCGAGATGGTGCAGCGCATGACCGGCTGCGCGCCGCTGACGGACAGGATCGACTGCTCCGCGAACGTCTACCCGCGCTCCGGCCACCTCCTGTGCCACGACGACGTCATCGGCACGCGGTGCATCTCGTACATCGTCTACCTCACCGACCCCGACGACGGGTGGGACGAGGTCGACGGCGGCGCGCTGGAGCTGTACCCGGTGGAATCCCCGGGGACACCCGCGGTGGACCCCTCCGTCAGCCTGCTCCCGAAGTGGAACTCCATGGCGTTCTTCACCGTGCAGCCCGGCCGGAGCTTCCACGCCGTGCAGGAGGTGTTCGCGGACGGCAAGCCGCGCCTCTCCATCTCGGGATGGTACCACGCGGCGGCGCCGCCCGAGGGCAGCGAGCGCGCGACGCTGACGCAGCTCAAGACCCGCACGGGGGGTGGCGAAAACGGCGCGGAAGACGACGACGTCGCGGAGTTTGTGCCTTTTCCCTCCGCGATCCAGGCGGTCATCGCCGCCGCCGCGCAGGCGTCCGCGGAGGCGAAGGGCGACGCCGCGGCGAGCGAGTACGCGGGGGACGACGAGACGCTCGGCCCCGACGCCGAGGACTTACGATACTTGGCGCGGTGGGTCAACCCCGAGTATCTGGATCCGGAGAACGTGCTGAAGATCCGCGAGAAAATGGAAGAGGACAGTAGCGTGCAGATGCGCGAGTTCCTGCTCCCCGAGATCGCCGCGGCGCTGAGGATGGCGACGCGGCGCGAGGACGAAGCCGAGAAACTCGGCGGCGGTCGCGTTCCCGCGCGCTCCGCCGGCGTCGGCGGCGGGTGGGCCGCGGTCGGCCCGACGCACAAGCAAAGATTCCTGAGGTACGAAGGGGAAAGCTCCGACGCGTTGAAGCGGGCGGTGCGTGTTTCCGCGAACGACGATGGACCTGCGTCGAAAGCCGATCTTAATGACCCGAAAGGCAAAGCCCCCGCGGACGTCGCGGCGCCGCCGCGAGAGGCGGCGCCGCCGTTGGACGAGACGGTTTCGAAACAAAGCGCGGGCTCTTTGATGCGCGCGGTGAGCGACGATCTGTTCCGCTCCGAGCCTTTCGGGCGTCTGCTCACGGCGCTCACCGGCCTGCGCCCCACCGCGCACAAGAGCGAGCTGCGGCGGTTCCGCCCGGGGCTGGACTACACCGTGGCGCACCACGGCGTTCTGACGTTTGACCCGCGTTTAGACGCGACGATGTGCTTCGTGGACGACGAGGGCGAGGAGAAATCCGCGGCGTGGGACTTTGGCGAGGTGGGGGGTTTCGAGTGCTACATCGCCGCCGACGAGGACGGCGGCGCGGCGACGGACGAGGTGTACGCGGCGGCGGGGGAGGAGGACGAGGACGAACTGCTCAGCGTGCAGGCCACCTTCAACACGCTCTCGCTCGTGCACCGGGACGAGGGCCTGATGCGATTCGTCAAGTACGTCTCGCACCTCGCGCCCTCCAGCCGCTGGGACGTCGCCGCGCAGTACACCGTCGAGGCGGTGGAGGACAGCGACGACGAATCGTTGGATGATGTTGAAGGCGACGCAGAAGAAGACGAGCCGTGATGAGCGAAAAGTAGTGGTGATATGTACGAGAGACAAGAAGGCTTTTGAGAAACGCGAAGCGAGAGTATTCGGTTAGGGACGACATACATAAAAAACACGTCTTCTTTTTCCGGACGCGCCTGTACGGCGCGCTTTTTTTTTATTTTTCCGTCTCGCCCGAAACGACTCTCAGTCAGAGCGTGGAGAGCACGCTCTGGCACTTGGACGCGAGCACCTTGATGGCTTCCTTCACGAGCACGTCCGGTGGCAACTGTCCCGTGCTCTCCACGGTGAATATGAAGTGTTCCTTCTTCTTCCGCAGCGCGATCTTGTCTCCCCAGCCGGGCTCGCCGCTCAGCTCGCGCACGCGCTCGACGCACAAGTCGCACCCGCGTTCGTTTCGCACAACCACCGATCGCTTCGCGCCGCTCCCAGAGACGCCGTAGCACTTATGGTTCTCGATGGGCGCGTCGCACTGCCGCACGAACACGTCCGCGTCCTCGCCCACGATCGGCGCTAAAAACTCAACCTTGGGGACCATGCGGTACCACGCCGTCCCCACCGGCGAAAACTTAGCGTGGTCCTTGCCCAACCCCTTGACGCAGTGCGCCTCGAGCTCTATCTCCTGCCCGGCCACCATCTTGGCGAGCAGGATGTCGTCGTGCACCGTGGACACAGAGGCGGGATCGCCCGCTCCCGGACCCGCGTCCGGGCGGCTCTCCTTGGCCTCCGCGGCCGCGCGCGCGAGGTACTCGCCCTGCGCCTGCGCGAAGGACGTGAACTTGGTCTCCTCCTCGGGCGGCAGCTCCGAGCCCGCGGGGAGCCATTTCAGCGCGTCAGTGTACACCATCTCGTTCACGAGCGCGCCCGGGACGGACCCGTCGCCGCCCTTCTCGCGGTGGCATCGCACGTGCATCTTGAACACGATGGTGTTCCGCTCCGTGGGCAGGTCAGAGTCCGCGCGGAACTCGAACGCGCGCGGGTCGGCTCGGATCGGCACCAGGCCCAGGCGGTGCGCGAAAACCTCATCTTGGATGACGCTCGTGTTGTTCACCACGAACACCTTCTCGATGGCCATCGTGGGAACCTCCGCGATGAGGATCCGGCGGAACGCGTTCGCGATCGCGGGGCTTATCCCGCGCATCTCGAACTCCACCTTCTCGGCGTCCAGCTTGGTCACCTCCACGCCGAAGGACTCGCGGAAGGACTCCATCGAGAACGTGTTGTCCACCCCCACCGCCGCGTACGCGCCGGAGAAGGCGTACTCGTTGACGTGCTTGTTCTCGTCAGCGCCGCACGTCACGAACTGGCGCTGGCGCTCGAGCTCAGCCTTGACGGAGGCCATGTCGGGCTTGGCGGACGCGTCCTTCTTCTTCGAGCCCGCCATGGGAGCGTTCGCCGGATTCGCTGGATCCGCGAAAAGCAACCGCCGCCTGAGAGCGTGTCGTACCGCCGCCGGATTCGCGGCGAGTGATGCGGCGTCGCCGAGGGTCGGTGAGGCCGCGAGCGCGGCGGGGACGACCGAGACGGCAAAGTCGAGCCGATGGGCGAGCGCGTGAAGCGAGCGCCCCGAGCCTGGCGTGCGGTGCGCCCGGCGGTGTACCCAGTCGCGAGCGGGAGAGGGATGCTGTCCCCCGTGCGAAAAAGCTCGCCTGCGAGGGCGGGCGGCGAGTCCGGCAACCGGGCGCGATTTCCGGAAACGCGAAAAGTCGAAAATCTTGGCGCGAAGGACGTGACTGGACGCCTTTGGCAAGGCTTCGCACCAAACGGACTCGGACTCGAACAACACACCGCGCGCGTGCGCGCGGCTGGTTTCCGAGCTTCACGACGCGCGCGACGCGTCAGAGACGCGACACCATGTCCCAGGAGGGCGGTGTCTCCGCGAGGTGCGCGGCGACGGTTCCCGCCGCGACGCGCGCGCCCATGCCTCACCCAACACCTCGTCCTTTTTTGTTATCTCGCGCACGCGCTCCCGGGATCTGTTGTCGCGCGAAAGAAAACGAGGCGGCGAGACAGCCTTGTCCGCCGACGTCTCGCCCTGGCGGCTGACACGCCCCCCTCCCGGTCGCCCCGTCCGTCCCGCCGCAGCGCGCGCACCGTCGAGCCGCGCGCCTCGTCCAAGCGGCGCCGCGGCGCCTCCGCGCCCGAGGGCTCGAGCGAGCGCGCACCGAAAAACCGACGGGCGGAAAACGCGGAAACGACCGAGTCAGCGTCGGGGTTCGCGGCGGACGGCGCCGCGGGGTGGGCGCGCGTGCCGCGCGGAAAAATCGGTGAAAAAAAATCGCGCGCGCGAACGCCTCTGGTGCCGCCGCGCGACGACGACGGCGCCGCCGGCGGCGGCGCCGCCGCCACGCCGACCCCCGTCGCCGCCTCGGTCGACGACGACGAGGCGTTCGCGCGGCGGCTCCAGGAGGAGGAGAACCAGCGGTTCGAGCGCGAGCGCGCGGAGTCGCGTCGGCGCGCCGAGGCGTGGCGTCGCACGCACGACGCGCTCACCTTCGCCGCCGACGACGCGTACGACGACGACGACGACGACTTGTACGACGACGACGAAGACGACGACGATATCACGGGTGATGAAGACGAAGAACTCGATGGCATCGATGGTTCTCGCTTCTCGCCTTTTACGTCTGCGACGAACGCGAACGACGCCGACGCCGCGCGCCGCGGAGTGGCGTCGCGGCGCGCGCGCGCGCGTATGGCGCGGATGCACCGTTTTTTCGGCGCGATGCACGCGCACATCGCCGCCGCCGGCGGCGACGCGCACGAGCGTTCGGATTTAGCCGCGCTCGTGCTGAGCGACCGCGACTTCACGGATGCGGACTACGAGCGGCTTTTGACGCTGGATAACGTCTGTGTGAAAAAGAAGGGCCTGGACGCGGATGCCATGGCGCGGCGCGGCGTCGTGACTGAAACTCATAGGGGCGAGACAAAAACGCGGAGGAGCGCGTCGAGCCTTGACGACGGCGACTCTTCTCCAAAGTGCGCGGTGTGCCTGGAGTGCTTTGAGTTTGGACAGGCCGTGAGCCGCCTGCCGTGCACGCACCAGTACCACCACGCGTGCATCGAGAAGTGGCTCGCGACACACGTGGAGTGCCCGGTGTGCCGCGTGGACCTGGCCGGCGACGAGCGGAGGTGAAGCGCGCGCGTACAATGTACCGTACGTCGGGTCAGCGGGGAACCGCCGCGGCGAGGACGCGGCGAGGACACGCGTTAAGCGCTTTTGTAACCGTACGCTTACGAGACGATGTCTCGTTAGATAGAAGATAGTCTATGTTGTTGTTTTCTCTTTTCTTCGGTGTCGTGTCGTCCGGTCGTTTCAAAGTCACAACGTCGCTACGCTCTTTAACTCAAACGTCCGTCCCGCGCGCGCTGTTTTGCTTTCGTCGCCGCGGCCTACTTCACTCGGGCTTCACCGCCGCCGAGCCCGCGGAGGCGAGGATGATGCCCACGATGAGCCCGTACAGCGCGAGCGCCTCGGAGAAGATGAAGATGAGCAGGATGCCGGTGAACAGCTTGGGCTGCTGCGCGTTCGCGCGCACGCCGGCGTCGCCCGTGATGCCGATGGCCATGCCGGCGGCGAGGCCGGAGAGGCCGCACGCCAGGCCCGACGAGAGGTGCGCGTACCCCTGGAACAGGGTGTACCCCTCGGGGTGAACTGCGGGGAGGAAGGAGAGGAGAGGGGCGGGTCAGGGGGCGTTCGAGACGCTTCATCGCGAGTACGCGCGGCGAGGCGAGACGTGCGCGGCGCGTTCGGCGGCGTTCGCGGATCTGAACGCGTCGGCACACGGGAGGGTGTCTTCGTCTTCGGGGTCCCCGAACGAGGCGTGTCTTCGCGCGTCGGAGCGACATCGACGGTAGGGATCGGGTCGCGGTGGACGCACTGTTGGTGGAGATGATGACGGCGTTGATGAGCCCGTAGATGCCGAGCACGCCGGCCATGACCACGGGCACGATCGACTTCATCACGAGCTCGGGGCGCATCACGCCCATGGACGCGATGCCGACGCCGGACTTCGCGGTGCCGTAGGCGGCGCCCATGCACGAGAACACGAGGGCGGACATGGCACCCATGAACCCGAAAAAGGGCGCCACCTGATCACCGTCGGCAGCCTGCGCGCCCGTCGCGCACAGGGCGACGACGGCCCAGAAGAGGGCGAGCCTGGTAGAGGACTGCATGCCGATACCCGTACAGGTCCTAGAGACGCGAGTCCCTTCGGTGTGCCGGCCGGCGCGAGCGCGAGCCTTTGAAAAGCAGCGGCGAGAGATCTGGCAGCTGCGGGCGAATCTCTCGATCACGCCCCGGCGCGCGCCAGCGAAACTGACCACCGCCGCGAAACTTTCGCGTTTGGCGTTTCTTCCGTTCGCGCCGCCGGCTCCGCGACGCGTCGTTCATCGACACGAGACATACGAGACATCGTTTACGTAGACTATATGCACGTGCCTATCTGTTACCCGGTGTCGCACGCCGCCGCCGCCGCCTCTGCCGCCTCCGCGCGCCTCGCCGCCGCCTCGCACGCGCGCGTCGCGTCGGCTCGGAGCCGCGGGTGCCGACACATCGCGACGGCGAACGCGTCGTGCGTCGCCTCATTCGTTTCCGCCTCATTTGTTTTCGTCGGTTTAGTCGCCGCCGCGAAAGACTCGCGCACGCACGTCAAAAACTCCGGCGTCGCGTCGCTGTCGTCGGTCGTTTCGGCGAAACCGTTAACGTACGTGAGCGTCTCCAGGCACCGCTCGGCGTCGCGGGGCGTGCGCGTGTGGCCCGCGAACGCGTCGGCGAGCGCGCGGCGCAGAAACCGCCATCGTTCGACGGCGACGCGCAGCGCCGGCGCGAGCGCCGCCGCTGACGCCTCCGCGTTTTCCAAGTCGCGGTCGTCTTCGCACGCCGCGCGCACCGCGAGGCGCGTCACGCCGAAAGGCAGGTCCGGACACAGCAGAAGGAGGATCTCGTGCCAGTCCTCGGCGGGCGCCGTCGCGTTTTTTAATTCGCTGCCCATCGCCTGAAGCACGCGACGCGCGTTGACGTGGAACGCCGCGACGTCTCGGGCAGTCGCGGTGACCTCCTGAAACGACATTCCCACGACGTGCCTCGCGGTGGCCACGGAGTGGAAGTACTCCGCAGCCGCCTCGATGTGGCGCACGGTGTCCGCGTCCCCGGCGCACGCGCGCTGGACGTGCCGAAGCGCGTTCAAAAGGACGCCGCGCACGTCGTGGGCGGACAGGTACTCCTCCGCAGACATGCGCGCGCGCGCCTCGGCCGCGGCGCGTCGCCAGCCCAACACCGTTGTCGTCCCCGAGGACGTCTCGTCGAGCCGGCCGCCGCCCACGGCGGTCGCCATGACCGGGGTCAGGAAGCACAAACTGCGCGGGAGGAAGTGTGCCAACTTCGGAGACATGCACAAATCGTCGTTGTTTGTTCAGAGTTTGGGAAACGCCCCGTCACTTCAGATCGCGCCCGCACACGCGATGCGCCTCGCGCTCGTCGCCGCGCTCGTCGCGCTCGCGGCCTCGCGCGCCGAGGGTGCGCGCGGTCTCCTCCCTCCGCCCCCCGACCCCGAGCCCTCTCGGCGCGTCCCCACGCCCATCGTGATGTGGCACGGCATGGGGGACAACTGCTGCGACCCCGTCTCCATGGGCCACCTCAAGTCCGTCATGGAGTCGCGCGTGCCCGGCCTGTACGTGCACAACGTGATGGTCGGCCCGAACCCCTGGGTGGACGCCATGGAGGGTTTCTTCGGGGACGTGAACCACCAGGTCGAGGAGCAGTGCGCGCGCCTGCTGGCCGAGCCCAGGCTCGCGGAGGGCTTCTACGCCGTGGGTTTCTCCCAGGGCTCGCAGTTCATGCGCGCGGTCGTGCAGCGGTGCGGCGGCGGCGAGCGCCCCGGCGACGGGCGTCTAAACGTGAAGCGGCTCGTGACCATGGGCGGGCAGCACGCGGGCGTGAGCGACCTGCCCGGTTGCGTCGCGTACGAGGGCAACGCCACGCTCAGCGCGTATTGCCGAGCCGCGGAGGCGGCCGTGCGGGCCGCCGCGTACTCGTTCCCGGCGCGCTCCGCCGTCGTGCAGGCGCAGTATTTCCGCGACCCGCGCGATTTGGAAAAATACCTCGCCCGCAACGCGTTTCTTCCAGACGTCAACAACGAGAAGACCGAGAAGAACCCCAAATACAAGGCGAATCTTGTGCGTTTAGAGCGCCTCGTGCTGATTCGGTTCAGCGAGGACACGATCGTGGTCCCGAAAGACAGCGCGTGGTTCGGGTCGTTCCGCGAAGGCACGCGCGTGGAAGACGACGACGTCGTGCCGCTGCGCGACTCAAAGCTGTACCGGGAGGACTGGCTCGGCTTGCGTTTGCTGGACGAATCCGGGCGGCTGGTGATGTTCGACTGCCCCGGGCAGCACATGGCGTTCGGGGACGACTGGTTCTTCGCCAACGTCTTCGAGCCGCACCTGCTCGACGACGATTTTAAACGCGGAGAAAGCGGCGGCCTCCTCCGACGCCGGGTAGAGGCGAAGAGCTTTTTGGCGGCCTCGCGCGAACGAGCGCAAGCCGCGATGTGAGACATTTGTAGAATACGCAAAAACCGAGTCCGACGCCTATACGTCCCTATACGTCTCTTCACTCCTCGGCGACGAGGTCAGAGCACCCGTTGGTCATGGTGTTCGCCCCCCCCAGCCCACATCCCGCGACGTTCTTGAACAAAGAGTCCGGACCCGTGTCCGACAGCCGCAGCACTGTGACCTCATACGTCAGCGTCGAGCCGCCGGGCACCGTGGCGTACGGCGAGCGCACGTCGCTTTGTCCAAATCCGAGCTCAGGCGGCACGGACAGAACGCGCGTCCCTCCCACCTTCATGCCCTGCACGCCAACCTTCAGCCCCTTCGGGATCCCGGGGACGGGGTCTTTACCGTCCACGCGCACGATCACAGGCCTCGCCTCCGCGGGCTGGATGGACTGGTTGTTGCCGTTGGTGAAGTACTTGGCGCCGCCGAGAGTGGTGTCCACCATCGTGCCGTCCGGCAAAGTCGCGACGTAGTTCACGAGCAGCAGGTCGCCGGGCTTCGCGGTCTTGGAACCGAAGCCGGGCTCGTCCTTGACCACGGACACCTCCGCCGCGCGCGCCGCGGGCGCGAGCGCGCCCGCGAGCGCGAGCGCGGTCGCACCCAGCACGCCGCGGCGACCGAGACCGGCGCGCTCGGCGTCGCCCGGGGCGACGCGGCAGTCGCCGGAGGGAACGGCGGAGGCGGCCGCGCGGACGGGGCGGGACGCGGACGCGCGAGACGCGCCTGCCCTGGGCGCGGCGCGGGGGATGAGCGCGACGCTCGCGGAGGTGCTCATTGAGGCGGACGGGTCACGCACCGGGCAGGTCAGAGTGAAGAGCAGATCTGCCAACTGGCATCGACGTCAGTATTGCAAAAACTGACGCCGGAATGATGAATGACGTCGTGCCGAAGAATCGGCCCGGGTCTTGAGTGCTCCGACCTCGTTGGATCAGTGTGCCGCGCGCGGCGACTCCGCGCGCCGTTCGCCATGACCCGGCGCGCGACGAACGTGGTGCGTCGCGTCTTGGACTACGTGCGGCGGGACCTCCGCGAGATCGTGTGGCCGAGGCCGATGGACGACCCCCCTGGGACGAGGTACATGAAAGATTTGTCCTTGCAGGAACACGCGAGGGCGTTCCGCGAGGCGCTGCGCATGTACACCGAAGGCTGGCGGTGGTACAACGGCGAGCCCGAGAAGGAACGCCGCGAGCGCATCGCGGCGGAGCGCGCTGCGAGCGGCGAAGACGCGAGCGCTTCGGGAGACTACGACGAGGCTGCGGACGATTGGAGGCCCGACCCCGACGACACCACGACGATGAAGGACGAGCTCGGTCGGATATACGGCGCGGGCGCGCGCGTGGGCGCGGACGGGTGGCGGCGGGAGCTCAGGCGATTCTACGAGACGAGAGGCGTGGCGTACATGGACGCGATGAACCAGTTCGTGGCGGGGTACAAGGAGGGCGTGGCGCAGGCGAACGAGCCTCTGTCCGAATCGGAGCGCGGGGAGCGTTTCCCCGGGGGCGGAGACGGCACGGACGCCACCGGGCGAGGAGGGGACCGGGAGAGATAGCATCAGACAGGTGTAGACGACGCATAGATAGCACCCGTCGCGTCGTCCATCGACACGCGCGTCGAGACCCGCCCTCCCCGCGCTTCCCTCACGCGCCCGCCGACGCGAACGACCGGCGCCCTCGGGGAACAACATTTTCCGATCGAGCAGGGCGACGAACGCGTTTTCGCGCGGCGCATTCTTCGGCGCACCCTCTCCCCCCCAGGCTTCCGCGATGGGCGATCGCACGAGCTTCGTGGGCAACCTCGCGGCGAGCGCGTTCTCCGCGTCGTTCGCCGAGGCGTGCACGATCCCCATCGACACCGCGAAGGTGCGCCTGCAGCTGCAGGGCGCCGCGGCGAAGGGTGGACCGAAGCCCAAGTACAGCGGCATGGTGGGCACGATGGCGACCGTGGCTAAGGAGGAGGGCGTCGGCGCGCTGTGGAAGGGCATCACGCCCGGCATCCACAGGCAAATCTTGTTCGGGGGCTTGCGGATCGGCCTGTACGAGCCCATCAAGAACCTGTACGTGGGGAAGGACCACGTCGGGGACGTGCCTCTTCATCTGAAGATCGCCGCGGGCATGACCACCGGAGGGCTGGGCATCGCCGTCGCGTCCCCCACGGACCTGGTCAAGGTGCGCATGCAGGCGGAGGGTAAGCTGCCCGCGGGCGTTCCGAAGAAGTACCCCAGCGCGTTCGCGGCGTACGGCATCATTGCCAAGCAGGAGGGCGTCGCCGCGCTCTGGACCGGCCTCACGCCCAACGTCGCGCGCAACTCGGTGATCAACGCCGCCGAGCTGGCGTCGTACGACCAGGTCAAGTCCTCGCTCCTCGCGGCGGGGATGGAGGACGGCATCCCGACGCACTTACTGTCGGGCTTGGGCGCGGGCTTCGTCGCGACCTGCGTGGGCTCGCCGGTGGACGTCGTCAAGTCACGCGTGATGGGCGACTCGGCGGGTTTGTACGGCGGCTTTTTCGACTGCGTCGTGAAGACGGCGCGGAACGAAGGCGTCGGCGCTTTCTACAAGGGCTTCGTTCCCAACTTCGGACGGCTCGGGAGCTGGAACGTCGTGATGTTCCTCACCCTGGAGCAAGTCAAGAAGGCCATGCGCGAGCGGGACTTGTGAGTGTTTTTTTAGCGGGGGAAGAAACGCACTTTTCGCGAGCGTCCCGGGCGCCCGCGCGTTTCGTTTAATAATTCTATTCGAGCTTCACCGCGCGCGACGGAGGACGCCGCTCCGCGCGACTCGGCGTCTGGCCTCATTCCGACTCGCGTCCTCGGTCTTTCCTCCTTTTTCCGTCGTACTTCTCGTTCGCGACCGAGGAGGACGACGCATGCGTGGGTGCGATGAACGGGGGAAACGCGGCGTCGTGCGCGGAGATCGACTTTTTGGCGAGAGGCGCGCGGCGGGCGAACGACGTAACGCGCGATCGTTTTCGTTCCGTGGGATAGAATCCATTACACCTCACGAGCTATGACACCCCGCGAGCGGCGCCGATGAGCCCATCGCCGCCGCCGACACCGAAGTGCGATCCGCTTACTCGGAGGCGGCGCGCTTCTTGGAGACAGCCTCCGTGCCCTCGCGGAAACCGTTCTTGAAGCGGCGGGGCAGCGTCTTGAGGTACCTCATGCGCCCGGTGCCCGTGGTGCGACGTCCAATGGCCTTGGTGGACCAGTTGTAGTTGCGCTTGCGGGCGGAGGGGTAGCCGCACGCGCCGCACGTGGACTTCTGGATGTGGTACGAGCGGCGACCGCACCTGCGGCACATCGTGTGGGACTTGTTGTGACGCTTACCGAACGAGCCGGTACCCTTGCCGATTTTCCCCATGTTGTCTGGTGCTGCGGTCGGGAGGGGAGCGGGAGAGGCGGGGTCAGACGATGCGCGGGGACTTTTTTTGAGAGAGGGTTGATGTCCCTTCGCGTGCCGCTGCTCCGCTCCGGGCACCGCGCCGTCGCCGGAGCGAGACTCGAGCCGCCCACCGGCAGGACCAAGAGCGCGCCCGCGAGGTTGGGGAGCCGAGCGGCGACCGCGGGGAGCTCCCGCGCGCGGTGCGCAGGCTCGAAAAAAAGAGGCTCCCGATGGACACGGAAAACCCTAAAAGGCGGAAAACCTTCGCGCGCGCGGTGATGGGGGCGCCGAGCGCGCGGCAACGCGGGAGAAACCCACGGGACGCGTCACGATCGTTCGCAGCGAGCACTGCTCGGATCAACGCCGCGTCGTGTGGCCTTCGCCGCGCGTCGCCTCGCGCTCGGAGCCGCCGCCGTCCGGGTCGAAACAGCGCGCGGGATCGGCGAGAAACGCGTTGGCTGGAGCCTCGCGGCGCGCCGGAACCGGCGCCCGGCGCGTCGCGCGAGACGCGCAAGGCGCCTGGCCGCGAGGGGACACATTCGGAGGCGCGCGGTGGATGGGTCGCAAGACGTACCTTGTCGACGAGACCGTGCGACGCGCGGTGTATAAAGGGCTCACACGGTCGCGACGGCGGGCTTTTGAGAGGCATTTCTCGCCAACCCGAGGACGGCGAAACATCAAAATCAGAAACCGCCACGTGCCACGCGCCACGCGTCGCGCTTCGTTTTCGATCAGTCGACCAGTCTTCTCGTTCTACCTAAAGCTCTGTTGAACCACGCTACCTCAACCTACGTACGCGCACACTCGCCCTACTCCTCCCCGGGGTCCTTCGCGCCGTAGAACCCGTTGAAGTCCAGCCTGCTCCGCAGCTCGGCGAGCTCCGGGAACGACCCGATCTTCAGCTTGCTGTCCACGACGCGCAGGATGTACGACCGCGCGCGGCGGAACCGAGACGCGATGTGCTCCGCCTCGGCTTCGCTCACGGCGCCCGCCGCCGCCGACGCCGAAGTCTCCGCGTCGCGGTCCGCGCGCCGGCCGGCGGCGGCGAGGTCGCACACCGCCGCCAGCGCCGCCTTCACCTGACGCGCGAGAAGCGTCCACGTGGGGTCCGGAGACGCCAGGCACTGCCGGCAGGCGGCGTCCAGGAACGACGCGTGCGCCTCGCGCGCCGCCTCCAGCGACTCCGCGCGCGCTAGTTTTTTTTGAAACTCGCCCCAGCTCGTCTCCAGGACGCGGGACGAGACGTGCTCGTGGAGCGCCGAGACGAAGTGACGCGTCTC